>Ga0075421_100003905_pt1 | contig 17918 bp, 18 predicted proteins | sample SoiMetdeltSBSDD5_FD_75292 | JGI IMG/M metagenome (GOLD analysis project Ga0075421, IMG submission 75292) | Bulk soil microbial communities from a Populus tree surrounding site in Tennessee, USA - Soil MetaG P. deltoides SBSDD5 | ecosystem: Environmental > Terrestrial > Soil > Tree plantation...
CTACCGCCGGCTGTCGCGCGATTTTGAACATACCACCTCATCGAGTGAAGCCATGACCTATCTGGCGAGCATTCGGCGGATGCTCAAGTTAGCCGCTACCTGATTTAAGAAACACTCTCTAAGCGATTGTTCATTGTCCGGCGAGACTTCGCATTTCGGCGAGGCGTTGATCACGCATACCCATCTTGACGCGCTGCGTCTCCGGCGAGTCCCATTCATACGATACAGAAAAGAAGTGCTGGATCATCGCTGAAGATAGGATGTGGTGTAATCCGTGCGTCCCCATTACGCGTGTCATGAGTTTGAACGTATCCAGGTATTCCTCGCGCTCAGCCCAGAGATAGCGGACACAGGCGAAGCCAATGACCTCCACCACCTGTCGGAAGAGCGGTGTGTTAGGAATTAAAGCGCAACACGGATGTAAGCGGGCGTCACAAATATCGGGATTGGCCTGCCGAACCTCGCTCGGAATTTCGTTGATCCCATCCCAGGACAGGCGTGGCCCAATACCAAACAGCCGGGGTGTGCGCGCCAATTCGGCGAGCATGGTCAGGAGGGTGTCGGTTTCGATAAAGCATATATCGGCATCTAAAAAGAGGTAGTGCGTGCAATCGGGATGGTCAAGCACGAAGCGGCGCAAGATATCACCGTGCGAGTTATGCTCGGTCGTGAGCGAAAATCCCGAGGGGATAATTGGAACATTCATCTTCGCAGCGTATGTGTGAAGCTCACCCCGATCATCGGTTGAGGCATTATCGAAGACCGTGAGTTCCAAAGACAGACCGGCCGCGTGGCGCGCAAACAGCGAGCGAAGCATTAACTCCATATACGCCGACGTATTGTGATTGACACTCGCAGCCGCAATGTGATGGCGTCTTATACCCATAGTAGTACTCACAAAGGCGAGCAGTTACTCCGGCAGATCGCCGAGGTAGCTGTACGCGAAAAAGTCGCCCTGACTGGCTAAGTGTTCAAGTTCAGCCTTGGAGACCCACTTCCAATCGGCGACTTCCGGTCCCACCGTCGGCGCGCCGAGCGAGTTGCGGGAAACCTCGAACAACCAAAGGTCCTCAATTCGGTTTTTCATTTTGAGCTGATCCAAGCGCCGGAACTGCGCCGCCGCTAACTGGAGCCCAAGTTCCTCCTGAGCCTCCCGAATAGCACCGGCGAGACTATCCTCACCGGCCTGCACGTGGCCCGCGGTCGTCGCCCAAACCCCCGGATCGTCTCTCAGGTCGAAAGCGCGCTGTTGGATGAGATACCGGCCGGTCTCATCGCGAATCCAAACGTGGACGACCAAAATAAATTCGCCCGGCGTGAGTTTTGTCCCCCGCTTAACCGTGCGGCCCGTACGCGTCCCGAATTCATCAACGATGTCACACAGTTCCATAAGATCAGCCGGCGTTCCGTCTAACTCCGATTTTCAGTACATCACGAAAGCATCCTGAGCGGAGGGCCGCGCTTCTTCGACTGCGCTTCGCTCCGCTCAGAATGCGCGGCCCGCAGTCGAAGGAGGCGCTTTTTCGTGAAGTACTGATTTTGGAGTATTATAGATGCTACTCGATTATCAAAAAAGTAATGCTGCCGGTTTCCAAAGAAAGCCGCAGGAGCAGCGCTGTGCGTTGGAAGCGAGTTCTCAGTGTGTTAGCAGTGGCCGGCGTGGTGGGGGTCATTGGCGTCGGCAGTTTTGGTTTCTGGCTCCTCACGCCCAACAATCATCAAGCGACGTTGGTCAATTTAGATGTTCCCGGATTTGCAAAGACTCCTTGTCTGGGACGTGGGGCGACGCTGGTCTCCGGCCGTCGGCTGGATATTAACCTGGAATGGGTGACAGAGGATGATTTGGTCTCCGTGCTGAATCGCTTGACTAGCCCCAGCCAGGGATGGTATGTGATTAGTTCAGGGCCGAGCGTGGCGCTGCTTCCAGCCCGGCAGCCGGTTGTTAACCTGTGGTTGTTTCAAGTCCCAATGCCGCGCTCAATCTCACTTGCTTATAATGATGACCACAATACGCGCCTGATCGAGTCGGTGTCAGTGATACTCTGCCCGCCGGTGTTCTGATGACTTGAAGCGCCCATTTCTAAGAAACGCATCCACTTCCTCCGCCACGGCGCGGGAGATCAACATGCCGTTGTGTGAAACTTTCAACACGGTGTGTTGGGCAATCGCCGGATGTTGAGTTTCTTGGACGCTGATGACGCTATCGTTCGGAGAGGGGACTGCCAAGAAGAAAGCCCGTACGCCCAGTTTGTGGGTTCCGGCAATTGCGCCGACCTCGCGGCCGGCTGGAATCGGAAGTGGAAGTAGCGGCAGCGCGGAGGCGACGCCTCGGCCTACTAGCCAACGGGCCACTGGCAGGCGCAGCACCCGTTGCGCCATGGTAATGTTCGTGTGCGGCGTTCCAACCGTTACAATCCGACCGGCCCTAGTCCAAGGATAGTCAGCCAGGCAGCGCAAGATCACCAGCCCGCCCAGGCTATGACCGACCAGATGAATACGGGGGTCGGGTTGCTTAGACAGCCAGTGATACAGTTGGCGGGTACTCTCGGCCAGTGGCTTGCCCCAGGTGATGCAGAAAAATATTTTGACGCGATAGCCACAGCGCTGCAAGCGCCAGGCCATTGGCAACAAATCGGCGCCGCCGACACCTGCGCCGGGAACCAGGACGACCAGGTCGTTCATAGAACCTCCTGACTGAGTCAAGCTCATCTCTTGGCAAAGCCCCGAAAGACGCCGTCTGCATCGGCGGCCTCTGCAAATTCCTCGAAGTCCATATTCGCAATCGAAAGATTATTTTCAACGCCCCACATTTCGGAGGGAATCACCCGAAAGGTGCGGCCCGGCTCCGCGTATAAGTCTACTACCAAAATGGGATGATCGGAATGTGAAAGCGCCGTCCGGTCAACGATGAAAATAAACGAATGCGGCGAGCTGGGAGGCAGGAGTGAGAGCAACTGCTCCACAGTCAGACCCTCGTATTCCTTATCGCTGACGAAGTCTACATAGGCCTTGAATTCCCCATCCGGTTCTCGAATGGTAGCACACACTGCCTCCCACGCGGAGTCGTCTGAGAAGTCGGTGCGCAACACCAAAGCGTTTTGTGTTTCCGGAAGCGGCTTCATGGAGTATTCAATGGTCGCAACGTGTGGGCGATTTCTTCGATGAGCGCCAAATCGCTCTCTCCGCTTAGCTGGAGGTAGTCTTCACCCACAGTTGTAAACGCAAAGAAGGATTGGGCTTGATCAGGGTTGTGTACGCTGAAACTCTGGACTTGGCGGCCATCAGCTAACTCCCAGGTTTCTTCCGAGTCGAACACAAAGCCGGAAGCCTCCCAGGCAGTCTTGCGTTGGGCCACATAGGCGTCCAGGTCATGCTTGGGATCCCAAGTATAGACGATGAGGGCGATGCGTGAACCTCCTTCTGCGAGAGTCTCACTCGTCGTGCCCGGTGATAGGAGCAGCGCCTGCGCGCCGCGCACGCCGACCTGGGTGCTGGGATCGAGAGTCCAATCGGCCGGATAGTCCAATTCAAAACTCGCAGTTTCATCTCGATAAGTGGCTGCTTCGAAAGAGATCGGCGATTTTGTTGGTTCGGGTGCGTTGGTTGGTCGGGGCGCGGGCGTTGGTGTGTCTACCACGCTGGGAGTCTGAACGGCTGGCTCGATGGTAACTATTGTCGGCCCACAAGCCGAGACTACAAGTAGGAGACTTATTAACCAAGACTGTTTGAAGGAAATGGGTTTCATGATCCGGTGTACCTCCATTCTTTATGCGACCGTCTTTATCCTTTGTCCGTCTCTTCACGCGCTAAGCTTTCAGCGATCCGTTGGCCGAGCAGTTCCAAGATTTTCTGCGTCGGCTGTATTTTCGTGAGCATGAATCGGAAGAGGGCGCGGTCGAGGAACTCGATGGAGGTCACACGGCCACCCTCAAAGAGTTCCAGGCGCGTGCCGCCCTCTGGGATCGGCGTGAGCTGGTAGGTGGCTCGTTCGACGAACGGCGAAAAAATTTGCTCAACCGTGAAATAATCGAAGGGCCGCCAGTCGAGCACGGTTTCCTGCATGGCAACCTTTTTTCCGTGGACGCAATGCGTGCGCGCGCCCACGCCCGTCCGCCCGCCGGGGAGGTCAATGGGGATGAACTTCACTTCTTCCGGGATCCACTGCGCCCGCTTCAGCGGGTCGTTTAGCCATTCCCACAAGACCGGCGGGGAAACCGGGTAATTATGCGTCGTTATCAAATAAGATTCTTCCGGGGCGACAATTACGCGGCGGGCGTTAATCAACTCTGTATAGCGCGGGTGCATGTCCAGGCTGTAGGTCTGAATGTCGCCCAGATGCTCATAGGTCTCGATTTGCGGATGCAAGCCCTCCGGTTGGACGCCTAAATGCTCCAGCCCGGTATGGCTGAACAGTGCATAGGCTTTCCAGCCGGTCGCTTCGGCGATGTGGTTCTTCATCAGCCGGTGGGCGAGGTTCACGTCCGAGCCGACCAACTCGCGGATGCCGGCGACGGTCTGCACGATGTAGTCACCATGATGGACAAAGAACTTTAAATCAAGCGTAGGAATTGCCTGGCAGGCGCGGCAGGTGCAAGTCGTGCGGCGGTGTGCGGCCTCGACGCGGTCACGGAAGATCACATAAGTGGACTCAAGCAATTCCAAGAGCGTCTCGCCCCGGGTCAGTTGGGATTCGGATGTGTACGCGAAGACGGCGTCGCCCTCCAGCTTGGAGAGGGTGAGCAGCGTTTTGAATTGGCCGACGATCCCTTCGAGTAGATCGGTCAAAATCTCATGAGCGTGGTCAAGCTCCACTTGGGCGAGGTAGGCTGTGAAGCCGGAGATGTCGGCTAGGACGAGGTAACCGTGTTGAGTTTGGGTTTCCATAGCTACTCCGAAATTCTTAGCCACGAATTGCTTCGCGCGAATTTGCACGGAAATTTAAAATTCGTGGCAAAACTTTTTAAATCGTAACCTGCGTTTGGCGATTGTCCTCAATCAACCAACGATAGCCGAAGCCGAGTCCCAGCGCCAGCAAGCTCGGCAGCGGGACAAACATGATGGATTGCTCCTGGTTGACCTGCACGGTGACGATAAACAGCCACCACAGGCTGATGAAGCCGATTAACTGTAACCCAAGCATTCCCCACGTTCCCCGGCGCGGCCAGGTCCGCGTCAACGCTGCAAAAATCAGATAGATGGGGAAGAGTAGAAAAATGTAGCTCGTCGTCGCCGAGCGGACCAGGATGAGGTCGGTCACGACAAACGTGACGCCGAAGGCCCAATGGAAAGCGGCTTCGTCTTTTCGCTTGAACGCGACGAGCCAGGCGAGTCCCATCCCAGTCAAAAAGAGTAAGGAGAACAGGAGTTCCCAGCCATCACCCCAGTGAGTCCATTCATGCGTGAGCAGCCATACGGGCGGCTGACCGACCGTGTAACTTGGATAACGAAATGCTCGATAGAACCAATCGCCCAGCCAGGTTGGAAGAAGGCTGAAGCCTAATAGAGTGAAGGCTAGCATTGTGAAGCCGAATGACCAGACGAGTTTAAAACGACGGCGCACGCAGGCAAAGAGCAACAGGAATAAGATGGCAAAGACAACCGGCGGCGGTTTGACGGTAGAGAGCGCCAGGCAAATACCGGCCCAGCCATCGTGTTTCTTTTGCATGAGCCACAGGGCCAGCGCCATGCAGAGGTATTGCGTGATGACAATCTGTCCCAAGAGGATGCCGCGCGCTTCGGGATAAAAGAAAATTGCCCAAACGGCGGTGAGGGCGAAGGCTACCCGCGAGAGCTGCCAGTTGAGTAATTTCGCGGTGAGGCCCAAACCGGCGACGATGAAAATCTGGCAGAGGACAATATACACGGCCCGTGCCCACTTCCACGGGAGAAAGAGAAAGGGCCATTGCACTAAAAACGCGTACCACGGATAAATCAACGCGTTCTCATCCTCACCGGGGCGCGCCGGGTGGCCGTTGATGGCAATTTGAATTTCTCGGGTCACGTCATCAGAATAAGGATTGCGGCCCTCGAAGACCCACGCGCGCCAAGCCACGTAGCGGCTGAAGAAATCATTCCCGCCTGCGTCGCGACTGGTGAAGAGCACGTAAGTTTGCCACGTGTAGAAAAACAAAAAGAGGCTGAGAAGCGCTAACAGAATCAGATAAAGCAGCGGACGATTGTTCTTCGTGATAGACATGGATGTTGGTGCGCGTAGCCAGTGAGAGATGTGCGCGTGAGAGTTCTGGGCCAGCGAAGAAATTCAGGCTATGCGATCACGTCAGGTGCGCCGCACTTGGAAAGTGCGGCGCACCTTCTTAAGTTATTCGCTGCATCAACGCCGCGCGCGCGAGTGGATTTTGAAACGTGACCTTTTCCTCGCGGATGAGTCGAATGCCTTCGAGGTAATGCGATTCGTAATCGGCTGGAATGGTGGTCTGGGCGAGGACGAGCGGGAGGATGGGAGCAAGGCTTGGCGCGTCAATAAAAACTTCGGCGCCGGCTCGCACGCGTTCGCGCGCGACGACTCCCCCAAAGCCGACAAAGAGATCAACGGCCTCACCGGCTTCCAGATCGGACAGACCGTCGCCGACGAGTAACGCGCGGCCCCGGTGGGATCGGCGGATGGCGTGGATGATTTCGGCTTTCCCTTTGCCGACGGTGAGCGGCCCGGTGGTGTGGGTGAGGTAGCGTTCGTCGGGGTTGCGCCCGCCGGGATGCTTCCACGTTTCCCACCACCGGCCGGTGAGTTGGTTGAAGTCCATCTCCACCGCGTGGATATTTGGCGTGGGGAGGCCGAGGAAGACGCCGAACTCTTGCACCGCTTGGGCGAGGCCGCCGCTGATGATGAAGACCTCCCGTCCCAAACTACGCAGCGCGGCGATGACTTGGTCCGCGCCGGGGATCAGCTGCTCGCGATAGAGTTGCCCCAGCCGGCGCAGGTGCTCGCGGGTCGGGCGCAGCATTTCCAGCCGGCGGCTGTAGACCGCTTCCAGCGGCAGGTCGCCGTTCATCGCTTGCGTGGTGAGGGCCGCGACTTCTGCTTCGCAGCCGACCCAACGCGCTAACTCATCAATGCCTTCAATGCTAACGAGGGTACTGTCGCAATCGAAGAAGACCAACTCGAACGGCGCCCAGTCGGCGCGGCGGGGGCGGGCAGAGGCGGACTCGGTTTCGTTTTGAGAGGGTGGGTTGGCCAGGCTCATTCAGTATGGGATTTTGCCCTTCGACTGCGCCGCGCGCAGTTTATCACCTGCCCCGCGAACTTCGCGGGGTGAAGCGAAGCCAAAGGGCTCAGGGGGCTACGGCGTAGTTACCCGAGATAACTCGGTATGCGCATACCGCAGCATGCGTTCCGTGGTTTCCCAACTCACACATTCGTCCGTGATTGAGACGCCGTAGCGCAATTGCGATAAATCAGGGGGGATGGGCTGTTTGCCTTCAAAGAGATTACTTTCGACCATCAGCCCAATCACCGCATCGTTCCCCTCGGCCCGTTGTTGTAGAACGGATTTCCAGACGCTCTCTTGTTTTTCCTGCTTGCTGTTAGAGTTGGAGTGACTGCAATCCACCATGATCGCCGGTGGAGTCGTATGCGGTTTTAATTTTTCGATAACTTCTTGGATGGTTTTCTGGTCATAGTTCGTCCCCGAACGTCCACCGCGCAAGATAATGTGTCCCCAGGGATTGCCGGTGGTCTGGACGATGCAGGTCAGGCCGTCTTCATCAACCCCTAGAAAACTATGGGACTGCTTGGCCGCCACGATGGCGTCAATCGCTATTTGCAAATTTCCATCCGTGCCATTTTTATAGCCGACCGGCATGGACAAACCGCTGGCCATTTCGCGGTGGGTCTGCGATTCCGTCGTCCGCGCTCCAATCGCCGTCCAACTGACCAGGTCGGCAATATATTGCGGCGTGACCGGATCAAGCAACTCCGTCCCAGCCGGCAGGCCCAAGTCATTGATCTCCAGTAGGAGCTGGCGCGCTAATCGAAGTCCGGCGGCTAAATCACACGATCCATCCAGGCGGGGATCGTTAATCAGCCCTTTCCAACCGACGGTGGTGCGCGGCTTGGAGAAGTAGACGCGCATGACAATGAAGAGCCGGTCTTGCAGCTCCTGCCGGAGCTGGTTGAGTTTATGGGCATACTCCAGCGCTGCTTTTTGATCGTGAATCGAGCAGGGGCCAACCAAGACTAACAGCCGCTGATCTTCTTGCCGTAAGATCGCTTTAATAATCTCGCGCGCTTCAACCACCACCTGCTTGGTGGTGTCCGTCGCCGGCAGTTCTTTTTTCATCGCGCCCGGTGAGATGAGAGGAATTAAGGCTTTAACATTAATATTTTGAGTGGCCTTCATAGCGGAGTGGCTTTCATGAGTGATCCTTCTGAATTTAGTCGGGACTATACCCTTGATTAGCGTCAGCGTCAACGCAAATCTATGGCGATGACTTCATGGTCAAGCATCTGCGGAACGCGCACTTCTAAGAGGCCGGCATTGGATATTTGCCAAAGGGGGGCTGTGCCTGACCGAAGCAAGTGGATGGCTAAGGGCCAGTGGGTGGGGGCGAGTTGGAGTTTGACGAACTGTTCGCCGACCGGTGTCAACTCCGTCACGCTGCCGCCGTATAGGTTGGGAGTGTTGAGGTTGACGAGATGGATGGTCAAACTTCCGGCTTGCTGCCAAAGGGTCACGTCCACCAGCCCAGGCCCGGTTACCGTCAGCTTCGGTTCCGCCGAACCGTACACCCATCGAATCGCATTCGTCAGCAAGCGACGATGATCCAGCATCCGGCCTGTCCAATAGGTTGCATCCAAGTCCATTGCAAAGTAGACGCAGCGCCCACCGGCCTCGCGGAGGAAGATCAAGGGGATGTCCGTCCGGGCCGGTTCCATGTAGACCTTCTCCGGCGGCGCCGTGGGGTAGGTGGGGACTAAGGTGGTGAAGGTGGTTGTGCCCGGAAGCGGACTCGCGCGCGAGAGCCAGCGACCGCCAGGGATAATTTCTGTATCGTGAATCTCAGACAAGAGCGGATGACCGGCCTCGCCTTCACCGATCCGCAGATAAGAATGATAGAGTTGAGGTGGAGGTGGCTCCATCCGCGTTACACCGAGCACCGGGCTGAGGGCCAGATCGGAGCGCGGTGTGCCCCACAAATCTTGCAGCGATGCTTCGTGAGAGACGATCAATCCGCCTCCGGCGGCGACGTAGCGCGCCAATCCAGCGGCGGCCGCTTCATCCAAGCACGTCATACTCGGAAGCACGAGCACGCGGAAGCGCGAGAGATCGCCCGAGGCCAGTTTGTCCTCCGGCACCAAGTCAAAAGGCAAACGTGATTCCAAAAGGGCCAGATACCAGCCGCTTAACGCCTCCGAGGCCAAGGGGCTGTCGGCCGAAGGTCCATCGGCCCATTTTTCAAGCCAGTAAGTGTGCGGGGACCAGATGAGTCCGATTTCGGCCAGCGAGGCCAAGTTGCGGAAATATTTTTCCACCTTGGCATGCCAATTGAAGTAGTCACTGACGCCATCCATCCAGCGGCGGTCGTATGAGACTCCGCCCAGTGAATGCCACCACAAGCGCTGCCCATTGGCGACGGCTTCGGCCATGAAGAGAGTTTCTTCTTCCACGGGCCGCGCGGTCTGGCGTCTGAGTGGCGCAATGGTGTGCCACGTTCCGAAGAGCCGGAAGGATGGCTTGCCCTCGACGGTCGCCAGGGTTACTTTGCCGCTCCGACCGGATTCCCACAATGGATTGCCCACAGACCAGCGGCCTTGAGCGTCGTTGACTGAGATGTCACCCAATTGAATGTAGTGATCCCAGCGCAGGCCGGTGGCTAAACCGGCGTGCGAGTCCAGCGCGAACGTCGCTGATGGCTTGAGTTGTTGAGTGTGCTGCTGCCACAGCGTTTGAACTTCTTCCACTGATTCCTGCACGGAGAGCACGAAGTCTTGCCAGACCGAGTCGGCGGGTGTGATGTGTTCTGGGAGGCGGTCATGGCCGCGCGCGCGCCAGCGCTTTTGGCAATGCGGACAGTAGCAGACCATAGATAGATCGGGCGGCTGATAACTCAAGGGAGGCCAGGCATTGGTGAAGAAGCCGTCCACGTCATAATTGGTCAGTATCTCGGTCATCACCTCGGGAACGAATTGACGATGAAAGGGACTGTTCCAGCAAGTGGAGTAGAGCATCTCACGTTTGGCGGAGCCGAATTGGGAATCGCGACTGATGGGGATGGTCTGTTCCCGTTGGCGCGGTTGCCCGTTGGGGTCCGTCAGGAACCAATCCGGGTGAGCCGCGAGCATTTCTTCGTGTCCAAAGTTGGGATCGAGTCGCGCTAAGACGCGCAGCCCGATCTGCTTCGCGGCCCGTACTAAATCGCCAAACGTATCTTGGTCATCCAGGAAACGGGCGCGGCGATGCAGTGGGATTTGAGTGGGGTAGTAGGCGACGCTAACGCCGGCGTTGAGGGTGACGCCGTCAATGCGCGAGCGTTTCCAGTAGTCAACCCAGAAGTTGACGTCCAGAGTCAGTGGGTCGTCTTCTTTCAAATTTACTTGCCCCCAACGCATCGGCTGGGTGTACCAGGGTTCTGAGAGGGACATGTCTCTTCTCCTCATGCCTAAATTTGTACACGGATTGCACTGACGAGCTCGGATTTCACGGATTTTTTTAATTGGTTTCCGCCCGCCCCGGTTCCCGTAGCGGGCCGGGGTGGCATCCGGCTTTTTCTGTGTAATCCGTGTATAGCTTTCCCGTTTAAGCCGGAAGAGCGGTTTCTTTATAAGACCTGACAGGTCTGGCTAATCTACTTTGAAAACTTCAGCTTTCCAGCTAAGGCCAGGCCGGTAACGACGCTCGTAAAGACTTCTTGTTGGTAAACTTTGTCTTCGCCGAACTGTGCCTGGAGGAGGTGCTGCACCGTGGGGATCAGCGATGACCCACCCGTCTGGATAACCACATCAATATCACCGGCCTGCAGCCCCGCCGAGTGGATCGTTCGGACGATTTCTTCCTGGATAAGTCGCAGGTGTTTGGAAATAAGGCCTTCGAAGGCCTGGCGCGTTAACTCTTCTTCCAGGTGGATGTTTTCTCGGTTGAAAACTATTCGCGTCTCGACCTCGTTGGACAACGTGATCTTGGCCTTTTCAATCGTCTGAAAAAGGTCCCAGCCGTAGTTTTTCTGAATCAGATTCAGCAGGGCGAGTACATCCGCCTTTCCCTTGACGGCTGAAGTCGCCAGCTCTTGAAGTGATCTTATGGTGTCTCGTTCATTTAGCATGGGGATGGTGTACCACGAGCGCAGTTGAGACAGGATGCGGGCCGGCATGCCGAATTCCGGGCCAATAACATTTTTGCCGACGTACTGGCTGCCAAAATATTTTAGGAGCCGCCGTTCCATGATGTCTTCATCGAATGTGTCGCCGCCGATGACGACCCCTCCAACTGCCAAGACATCCTTGGCTCGATCTTCTTTAAGAAGCAGCTGGGGGCCAAGCCGGATGATAGTAAAGTCCAGTGTGCCACCGCCGAAATCGAAGACAAAGGCCACTTTTTCGCTTTCCAGGTTGGCCTCATACGCTAAAGCTGCTCCAATCGGCTCAAAGAGGAATTCAATGTGCTGGAAGCCCGCCAGTTTGGCGGCCGCATAGAGTCTGTCTTGAGCCAGTTTGTCCTTGATCGGATCCTCCGAAAAGAAGACCGGGCGGCCCATCACAACGGCCTCAATCTGCCGGTCCTGAAGCGCATCGGCCCTGGCTTTCATTTGACTCAATATCTTGGAGATCAATTGCTCGAGGCTGAGAAACTCGTTGAAAACTTTGGTGCCTTCAAAGGATTCGGATTTGAGGAAGGTCTTTAGCGCTTGAAAGAAGCGACCGGGTATCGCCACGTCAACGTCGAACTGAACCCACTCATCCCCAAAGTCTGTTTTGATTATTTCACCCGTTGCTACTCTTTGACGCCTGACTTCGCGCCCGGTATTTTGCTCGACGAATTTTCGGATGGCTTCCGCGCCGATGAAATCTTGCCCGGCTCGCTCAACATACAGCACCGAACTGGCGACCTTCTGGTTGGGCGCTGTCGGGTCTATCGGCAGGACCGTTACCGCGCTGCCATGGGCGATAGCAATGGATGAGTTGGAGGTGCCGAAGTCAAGACCGTAGATGTCATCCATGCGTTGGGTCCCCTTTCTTGGATCAGAATCCTGAGTTCGGTGTGATGGTGGCTATTATTATAGTCGCCAAAAGAACCTCCCGCAGCGATTTCGCTGCGGGAGGTTCTACGTTCAGAAGGCTGGTTTCTGAAGGCAATCACCGGATGCAACAATCCTCGATTGTCTCAGCGCCGAGGCTGATTGGAATGGTCATTTGGAAATCTGGAGATAGTCTACTGTAAAACCATAGGTGCCATTATCTGCAACTTCGAGTCTTAAGGTGTGAAGGCAAGATTGAAGTTGAATAGGACTTACAGGAAAATTCGTCACTATGTAATTATTCCAAGTTCCAGTATCTGCTGTGTTGAAGTTCGTTAGGAGATTGCCGTCTAGGAAAATCTTGCCGGTATCGCCGCCCAGATCATCTGCATAGCTTATGCTAATTGTAATGACGGTCACAGGAGCAAGTACGTTAAATTTATATTCAACCCACCCTGAATTATTAGCCGACGCAGCATCATCGCCAGCAAGATGGATTCCAAGTCCTTCAGAAAGCTGCCCTGCATTATCAAGGCGAATTCCTTCGCCAAAACTATTGTCGTAATTCTCCGCCTCGGCTTTGGCGACCGGATTCTCTATCTCAAAGGAATCTATAGTGACTCCATCAAAAGGATCAAAGCGTTCTCTGGCAAAGATATACCAAGTCACAGCCGCGACATGTCCCTTACTGGTATCAACCCAAGGATGGCAAATTGAGTCAGGAAGCGCTAAAAATGAGATTGCTTGGGTTCCAGGAAAAGCGGCGGGTTTAAACAAGAGTTTGTTCAATTCACTCACGTAAAAATCCCCTTGTAGCTTATAGCCAGCTTTGTAAAAGGCCACTGCTATCTGTCCAGTGCCTTCCGCCCAAATGTTATTCATTTGACACTGACTAACATAATCAGAGAAAGGTAAAAAGCCTGTTACTACAGAACTATTATGGCTAATAGTGCTTTTATAAGGTGTGGAATCATCTATTCGTTCAGTAGCTGGTAGACTAAATCCATACTCTTTGCCCAAAGATAAAATTCGCCATGAGTGAAGGTCTAAAGGCCCTTTTTCCCAATTGAGGTTGGTAAAATCAAGCCAGTGTTTAACTTGTTGGGCTGCCAGTGTCTCACCAGACAATGATAGTGCTTTATAAGCATCCAAATTTCCTTCAGCGTGCCCGGCGCTATTAAATGTGCTATCTCCGTTCTCCCATCCCGTGGCTATATAACCATCGGGTTGTTGCAGAGATTTCAATAGCTTTACAATCGCCGCTGCCATTGACGCATAACTTGTATCACCGGTTTTAACTTGATAGTGATGGATAGCCATTAAAAGCCATGCATTATCGCCCATCCAGCGGTTGACGTTCGAGAAAGGAATTCCGGTTCGAGAGTCTCGATACTGAAAAAAACCACACGGGGCGCTTGCCCCGCATAGGTGAGTTTGACTGCAAGAGAAGTCAACGCATGCATTATCGTCAAAAAATTCGCCAGCCCTACTATTAAAATAGTCCAATATCCTTTTTGCTTTTGTGTAATCACCCCTTTTTAAAGTAAAGACCATTGCGGCTAGAGCATTATTATACATGGAGGCAAAGTTATCTTGTTGGCTGGGTAATAATCCCGTCGTGCTATCTTGTTGTTGAGATAACCAGTGATAAAAAAGCGGCGGATAATTCCGCGCCACCAGCGGCAGATAGTGGGTGAAGGCAGGTGTGAAAGTTATCAACGATGAGTTTTTAGGGGTAATTGTTTCTAAAGATGGGTCAGCGTGGTTGTCGGAGGAAGGGTGGGGTTGGATTGTTTCTGCTTGGGTGACCTGCCCAGTTAACAGAAACACGATGAGAATGAAAAGTGCATTTAAAATGGCTACGCTGACTTGTCGTGTTTTCATTATCGTTTCCTTTCGAGTCTAGAGTTCTTCAAGGTTTTTCGACGCTATCGCGGCAGAGAAGGCAATTGCCCTCCTCTACACATGGCTCGTGATATGAATCAAATTGTTCTTACTGGCTGAGGTGAATAGATTCAAGTTGTAGCTGGGCCGAATCACCCGGCTGCGAGAAGTTGATCACCATTTCTTTTATCGTGCCGTCATAAGTGATAGGCACTGTAACCGTGACAACCTCCGTGGTTGCCGGGAATATCTGCTCCGCAGATGTCATAGCAACCACCGGCTCCTTTTGCGTTGGGACTTTGTATTCAATCAGGAATGTGCTTTCTCGGCTACAGGTAGCGCTTAGTTCTACCTGGCTAAATCCGCGCACATCAAGAACTGGCTCGAAGGCCAAGGCTAGCCCGGATCCATTTTGGAGATTGTTGAAGGTGAGGTCTAAATGGCCGTTCGTCATGCGCGTAATCGTCATCTCACTTTGATCTGTGACGAATATGGGAATCGGGTTGCCGCAGTCAAGCAGATTTTGTGAATGACATCCATCTACTCCAAGTAGTGAGTTGGCTGTGGATGTTGGAAAAAAGGTGGGGAGGGCAGTTGCAGTGATTTGTACAGGCGATTGCACATTCACCATGACGTTGATATGGCCGCAGCCGGCCAGCAAAACCGCAAAACACAGAAACCAGAAAAGGTTTTTCATCTGAGAGTCAACCTCCCGGCCAAGTCAAAAAAAGCCGGGCGAGTAAATGAGAGTTTACTCTACCCGGCATTTCACCGTATGCAGAACGTGTAACAATTTTGGAATGGGATGTTTCAGATTTGAAATAGCGCTGACCGCCGTCGGAATGGTTACTGCGCCGCTGAAGCCAGAGGCAACCTCACAATAAAAACAGTCCCTTTTCCTGCCAAGCTATTCACGCTAATCTCTCCAGCATGGAGATCAATGACCCGTCGCACCATTGCCAATCCCAGGCCGCTGCCCGGCGCAAGATGTCTATTTTCGCCCCGATATAACTCCTCGAAGATGTGAGGCAGGTCTTCAGCCGGGATACCCGGCCCGGTATCAGCTACCTCGACAACCACCGTGCGCGCCTCATCTCTGACTCGAACTTCAACCTGGTCAGACTCGGCGGAGAATTTGATCGCATTCCCAAGCAAATTGTTGAAGGCGATACCTAGGAGGTCACGATCACCCAGTGCGGGCGGCGCCATCCAAGGCACCTTTTGCACGTTTAAACTGACCATGCGCCCTGCATACTCAGGCAGACTGACGATAAAGGCTTGGGCTTCTTCTAAAATCTCTGGCAAACTCAGTGGAACTTTCTCCATCTCCCATTTTTCCAGCTGGGTCAATTGGTGTAAGCCTTTGATGAACTTCTGCAAGTGCTGAACACGCTGGTTAATGCTCTCGAGGCGGGCGCGTTGCTCTGGCGTGAAGCATTCGGCTTCTATTGAACGATTGATCTGAACACAAATGGCATCCAGGGGTTTCCCCAACTCATGTCCCAGGTTTTCCCGGAAGCGCTGGCGAATGGCCGCTTGCGTCTGTCGTTCTTCTCCCAGCGCTTGTTGAGCGGCAGATTGTTCTTCGATCCGCAGCTGGGCCAGCGCTTGTCGAGCGGTCGCTTGTTCCTCGACATGGGCCTGCTGAACATGCCGATTTTTCCAGCGGACAATGCCCAGCCAGCCGCCGATGACGCTTCCAGTCGCTACGCTAAGGAGTATCCCGGCCCAAAAGGACAAGGCTGTCAGGTCAATTTCCAAAATGATCTTAAATAAATTGTTCGGTGGGATATTGTTGGTTGTAGCGAGAAAGGCGATGCCCGAGCCGACGACGGCGGGCAAAGCGATGATTAATAGATGACGCCAGTATTGTCGCATTTCTGCCCCTCCACGTGAGCGATAAAGCGATAGCCTGCGCCGATGACCGTTTCAATAAAGCGCGGTTTATCCGGATCGTCGCCGAGCGTTTTACGTAACTCGGCGATGCGAACATCAACCACCCGCGTTGATGAGACTTCTGCGGAAAAGCCCCAAACTTCCTCGAGCAAGCGCGCGCGAGAAATAATCTCCTGGAAATGCAGCATCAGATACTTCAGAACTTCAATGGAACGGATGTTGAGAGTCACCGCCTGCTTCGCTAAAAAAACCTGACGGGATTCATGGCGCAGGATCAAATCGCCGGAAACCAGGCAGGGAAAGCTTGCCAGAGGCGGCTGGCCCTGTTGAGTCCGCCGCAACACGGCTTGAATTCGAGCCACAAGTTCGTCTTTGTTGTAAGGCTTGGTGACATAGTCATCGGCCCCCTCGGTGAGGGCCGGGGAGGCTTCTCCCTGAATCTGGGTGAGCATGATAATGGGCGTCCAGTTACCGGCTTGGCGCAGGCGGCGCAGAACTTCGCGCCCATTCACTCGGGGAAGTTGGATGTCTAGGAGAATCAAATCCGGGCGAGCTTTAGCGACACGCTCAAGCGCTTGCTCTCCGTCGGTGGCGGAGACGACCTCGAAACCGGATCGTTCTAAAAAAGGCATGAGCGCGGACAGCAGAACAACTTCATCGTCCACAACCAGCAGTTTTACTTTTGTCATCTTGGTGTCCGAGAAAGTTCTCTCCTTGGAGCGGTTAAAGATGTTAAGCGACTTTGGTCAAAAAGAAAACCTCCCGCAGCCATTTGGCTGGCGGGAGGTTTTTATTTCGAGACGTTCAGATGTCATAGACAACTTTTCCCATAGCAACTCCTGTGGGTCATCCCGGATCGGTTAGCGGGTTTGTTGAATTTGCGCTTCAAGAACATTGAGAAAACTGTCAATGTCACTCCCTAAGTAAAATGAAAACGTATGGGTCGAAGCGTCGTCCAGATGAACGACCAATTTTTTTCCGGCGGCGCCTACAAAAGTTCCTCCTCTGAACCGACCTAGCTGCTCGGCTTTCCTGATGCGAGATAGCGAAATTTCCCACTGTTTCCCAAACCCTAAAGAGGCAAGTTGATTAGGCTCTAAAACTAATCGCTGACTGGTTAGGTATAAATCACCGGCGGTCTGTGGAAATCCTTCGGCCAGTTGCGCTTGCGCTGCCGCCAAAAACTTTTCACCCGGTTGCAGATTGAATTTACCCATAAACGGTTTTTCTTCCTCAGGTTTATTTTATAGAAGCTTTGTTCAAAAAAGCTCCAGTTCCCGCCCGTCTACAATGTGGGTCTGCTTACGGCTGGTAGTGAAGAGCGACGACGCCCGAACTGAATGTCTTTGTCTCGGAAAGCTTCAGCGGATTGACGCCCATGTGCTCGAAAATCCGTGGTCCCTCCCCAAAAGCAAACGGGAACACGAGAATACGGAACTCGTCCACCAGACCGTGCTTAAGCAGCGTGTGCGTCAACTCGCCCACGCCATACTGCAACAGGCTTTTTCCCGGCGCTTGCTTCAGGGTCTTTATCGCTTCCGCCACCTCTCCCTTGAGAAGAGTCGCATTCCATTGAAGCGGTGCGTTTAGATTTCTGGACGCCACATACTTGGGCAGGTTGTTGATCCGGTCCGCGTCTTCCCCTTGGCGGGTGGGCCAGATTTGCGCAAAGGACTCGTAGGTCTTCCGACCCATTAAGAGCGCGTCCGGCATGAACAGGAGTTCGTTGAGATAGGCCACAACGTCCGGGCTGTGAAACACAAATATCTGTTTCCAAAAATCTATATTCTCTCCGCCCAGGCCTCCGTCAAGCGATATTTCTGCTTCTACGTAACTACTCAGGCCGGTAGCGAGACGAAAGCCGGGCAGAAAGGGTTTCCATTGAAAGCGGACTGCAACACACCCAAAACGGATTGCCCATTTTTACGCGCCGTGGAAATATAACTGCG
>Ga0075421_100003906_pt1 | contig 17915 bp, 17 predicted proteins | sample SoiMetdeltSBSDD5_FD_75292 | JGI IMG/M metagenome (GOLD analysis project Ga0075421, IMG submission 75292) | Bulk soil microbial communities from a Populus tree surrounding site in Tennessee, USA - Soil MetaG P. deltoides SBSDD5 | ecosystem: Environmental > Terrestrial > Soil > Tree plantation...
CCAGGCGGCGCTGGAGAAGCTGATGCGCGGTCGCACCACGCTGGTCATTGCCCACCGCCTGGCGACGGTGCGCGATGCCGACCGCATCCTGGTGCTCGACCATGGCTACCTCAGTGCCGAGGGCAGCCACGACCTCCTGATGAGCGGCGACGGCCTGTACCGCCGCCTCGCCAGGCTGCAGTTCCAGGCTGCTTAACGCCTACCGCCTGATGCCTACTGCCCACCAACTCACCGCTCGGTGAGCTTGAGTTCGATCCGGCGGTTGCGCGTCTTGACCTCCTCGCTGTCGCCCTGCTCGATCGGCTGGAACTCGCCGAAGCCGGCCGCCACCAGCCGATTCGGCGACACCCCCTGGGCGATCAGCTCCTTCACCACCGCAATGGCGCGCGCCGACGACAGCTCCCAGTTGGACGAGAAGGCCGAGGTCTGAATCGGGTCGTTGTCGGTGTGACCGTCGACCCTGAGCACCCAGGCGATGTCCTGCGGGATCTCGCCTTCGAGCTCCCGCATCGCCTGGGCCAGCTTGTCGAGCTCGAGCCGCCCCGCCGGGTTGATGTCCGCCGAGCCCTTGGGGAACAGCACCTCCGACTGGAACACGAAGCGGTCGCCGACCACCCTGATGTCGGAGCGCTGCGACAGAATCTGCCGCAGCCTTCCGAAGAACTCCGACCGATAGCGGGCAAGCTCTTGAACGCGCTGGGCGAGCGCGACATTGAGCCGCCGGCCGAGATCGGCGATCTGGGTCTTCGAATCCTGGTCGCGTGACTCCGCCGCTTCCAGCGCCTCGTTGAGCGCCGCGATCTGGCGGCGCAGCGCCGCGATCTGCTGATTGAGCAACTCGACACGGGCCATCGCCTCTGACGAGAGCTTGCGCTCGGCATCGAGCTGACCGCGCAGACCCGTGATCGTCGAGCTCTCGGTCGATTCCTTCTCGCTGAAGCTGTCGACCAGCCCTTTCAGCTTGCTGTTGTCGGTGCGAGCTGTCTGGAGGTCGTCGGTGAGCGCCGCCAGCGACGTCTCGAGCTCGGTCTTGGTCGACTTCTCGAGTGCCAGGAGCTGCGTCAGCTCGGCGATCTGCGCCTTGAGCCGCGACAGCACCGTATCCCTGCCGCTGATCTCCTTCGACAGCAGGAACTGGGTGATCATGAACACCGACATGAGGAAGGTGATGACCAGCAGCAGCTGCGCCATGGCATCGACGAAGCCCGGCCAGTAATAGGCATCTTCGCGTCCCTGACGGCGGCCAAGCGAGCGTGCCATCGCTACTCGTCCTTCGGCTTCGACTGCTTCAGCGCCTGGCGCAGCGCCGCCGCCGAGCTTTCACGCGGCGCCGGTGCCGGCATGGCCGGCCGCGGCTCGGGTGGCGTCAGCCGGGCGATGATGCGGCGGAATTCGGCATTTTGCTCCGACTGGGTTTGCGCCCACTGCCTGACGATCCGCTGCTCCTCGCGCATCTGCTGCACCAGCGACTGCACCGCATCGGCGAGCCGCGCCATCGCTTCGGGGTCGCTGTCTCCCCCAACCTGACCGGATCCCGAATCCGACAAAGCCTCGTCGAGCGTCCGGTTCATCCGCTCGATTCCCTGCTGCAGATCGCGAAGGTCGAGGCGAAGATATTGCGGCACCGCCAAATTCGCCTGCCCGCCCGCCGCAATGTCGGTGATCGACGACAGCCAGTCCTCGAGCTCGTTGTAGAACCGGTTCTGCGCCTGGCTCGCCTGCAGGTCGAGGAAGCCGAGTACCAGCGAACCGGCAAGGCCGAACAGCGATGACGAGAACGACGTGCCCATGCCGGCGAGCGGCGCCTCGAGGCCGCGCTTCAGCTCCTCGAATACCGAGCCCGACTGCGAGTTGACGTCGAGCGAGCGGATCGCCGTCGAAACCGACTGCACCGTTTCGAGCAGGCCCCAGAAAGTGCCGAGCAGGCCGAGAAAGATCAGGAGGCCGATGAGATAGCGCGATATGTCGCGCGATTCGTCGAGCCGCGACGCCAGTGAATCGAGCAGCGAGCGCATGGTCAGCGGCGATAGCACGGTCGGGCCCTTTCGATCCCTGAGCAGGGTCGCCATCGGGGCGAGCAGGCTGGGGTTGTAGGGAATCTCGAGGCCGGGATCGGCGATCCGGAAATGATTGACCCAGTTCACCTCGGGAAACAGCCGCCACACCATGCGGAAGGAATAGATGATACCGATCAGCAGCAGCGCGACGATGGTTCCGTTGAGGCCGACATTGTGCTGAAATGCCTCGCGAATCGTCGGAAAGAGGATCGCCGCCAGGATCCCCACCAGGACGATGAATACCATCATCCGCACCATGTAGACGCGCGGCAGATCCAGGACGTGCGTGTCGCTACCTCGACTCATAGGGCGCTCCCGGCTCCCATATCAGATTTGCCGCGCAGGATGACGCAATCGCACCCTTGTGTCACGCCCAAGGCGGCCTTTTTGCGGCCGTTCATCAACTGCGTATTTCCGCGGTTTCATCGGGCTGGGCGGCACGTTTGGCCCCCGCCAGCGCCTGCGCAATTTGCGGATAAAGCTCGCTATTTGCCGCCATGATGTCGCCCGTCGCGAGCACATCCGCCGCCCCCTCGATGTCTCCCGCCATGCCGCCCGCCTCGCGGACGATCACGATGCCGGCCGCGATATCCCACGCTTTCAGCCCGCGTTCCCAATAGCCGTCGAATCGCCCAGCTGCAACAAAGGCGAGGTCGAGCGCCGCGGCGCCGAAGCGCCGGATTCCCGCGGCCTTGACCTGGATGTGGGTGAGCTCGCGCCGAAACTGCGCATGATCGCCCCGCCCGAGATGGGGAATGCCGCACGCGATCACCGCGTCATGGAGGTCGCGCCGCGCTGCCACCCGCATGCGCCGGTCGTTCAGATAGGCGCCGCGGCCGCGTTCGGCGGCAAAGAGCTCGTCGGTGATGGGATTGTAGATGATGCCAGCAACCAGCTCATTGGCTTTGAGCAGGGCGATTGAAATGGCGAAATGCGGGATTCCATGGATGAAATTCGTGGTGCCATCGATCGGATCGACGATCCAGCAATGGCTGTTGTCGACCCCCTCGGTGCGCCCGCTCTCCTCCATCAGGAAGCTCCATTGCGGCCTCGCCTTCGAGAGCTCCTCGCGAATCGTCTGTTCGGCCCGCCGGTCCGACCGGGTCACGAAATTTGCCGGCCCTTTCTGCGACACCTGCAGGCTCTCGACCTCGCCGAAATCGCGGCGGATCGCCCGCGAGGCCTTGCGGGCGGCGTTGATCATGACGGTGAGGAGTGGTGAGGCGGGCATCAGGCAACGCGTCTTGTGCGGGTTGGCGGCGCGCCCCGTGTAGCAAGCCCCCGCGTCGATGGATAGCCCTACTGTTTGATCCGCCGCGGCCCGAATTTGGGCGGCGCCGAGGAGGTGACCAGGGTGACTGCCACCGGCTTGAATGCTTTGGCCTGCGCCTCGGCCTTTTCGCGGTCTGTCGGGGAAAGCTTGTCGAGCAGCTGGTCAAGCTCCGGATCGGGCTTGCCGCCGCCCTGGGCCAACAAATGCCACTTGGCAGCCTCGACCATGTTGAGCGGCACCCCCTTGCCCGCCGAATAGAGCCGGGCCAGTCGGTTCTGCGCCACCGCATTGCCGCGCAGGGCCGCCACCGTCAGCCACTGCGCCCCGATCTTCTCGTCCTTCTGCACGCCATCGCCGCGGAACACCAGAACGCCATAATCTAGCGCCGCATCCGGCAGCCCCTTCAGCGCTGCGCGTTTGAACCACTCTGCCGCCAGCGTCGGGCTTTTCTCGACACCGCGCCCTTCGAGATACATCACCCCGAGATTGTACTCGGCATCGGGCAGCCCCGAGGCGGCAGCCGCCTGAAACCATCGGCCGGCCTCTTCCCAATTCGGCTGGCGGCCTCCCGCCCCGGCCATGAGGAGACCGAGATTGTGCTGCGCCGCCGTGTGGCCGCCCTCCGCCGCCGCCGTCAGCCAGCGCCGTCCGAGCTCGAAATTCGGCGGACCGAGCCGGCCGTCGAGATAGATCATTGCCAATGCGAACATCGCCCCGACATGGCCGCCGCGCGCCGCCGACTCGTACCAGGTCGCGGCGGTCTTGACGTCCTTGCCGATGCCGCGTCCTTCCTCGTAAAGGGCGCCGAGCATCGCCTGGGCACGCACATCGCCGGCGGTGGCAAGTGGCGAGGCGACGTCATAGGCGGCCTTGTAATTCTTGTCGGAGAACAGCGCCACCGCTTCCTCGAAGGTCGGCTTTTTCGACGCTCCGAGCGCGCTCGACGCGCCGAGCAGGACCAGCAGGACGGCAATGGCATGCCGCACCGCCCTCATGGCCCGGACTCGTCCAGAACGCGGCGGTAGGCGGCCGCAATGGCGCGCGCGTTCGCCGGCGATTCCCAGATCACGGGCGCTGGAATGACGAATTCGACCTTGTGGCGGGCAAGCCAGCCGGCGTCCTCGAGGCTGACCGGCTCGGCGGCGACCACCGGCACGGTGGCGATCTCGGCCCACCACGCCGCCAAGGGCTCGCCATCGGGCCCGGAACCCCGCAGGGCCACATAGTCGACACCCGCTTCGGCAAATTCCATGGCGCGATGGCGGCTTGCACCCGCCATGCCGCCGACGATTGCTTGGTCTCCCAGGGTCCTGCGCGCCGCTAGCACCAATGCCGGCGAGTCGCTGAGCTCCACGCCATCGGCACCCGTCGCCACCGCCAGCTCGACCGACTGCGCTATGATCACCGCCGCACCCCAAGCTCGGCCCAGGGGCAGCAGCGCCTCCGCCACGCGGCGGACCGCCCCGCTGTCCCCGGAATGATCAACACAGACACAACCAACGTCTCCCGCCCCGAGCGCTGCCTCAAGGCAGAGCGCAAGGTTTTCCACATCCCCATCCGAGGGTGCTACGAGGAAAAGGCGGCACTTAGGCTCTTCCGTGGCAGCGTTCATGCCGCCTTTTCGAGTGTCTCGCTCCATTTGCCGCTCGCGGCGAGCCCGTTCATGCGCGCCCGATGGGCAAATGCCGCCTGCGCCGCCGCCAGATTCTCGCGCCGCCCGCCCCAGGCTTTCAGCGCCGCCGCCTGCAGCGCTCGGCCATAGGAGAAGGTCAGCTTCCAGGGCAGCGGTCCGATTGCATTCATCAGTGACAGGTGGCGCGTCGCTTCTTCGTCCGACTGGCCGCCCGACAGGAACGCGATCCCCGGCACTGCTGCCGGCGCCGTACGCTTGAGCACCCTGACCGTCCGCTCGGCGACTTGCTCAGGGCTCGACTTCGCGCCGGAATTCTTGCCCGGCACCACCATATTGGGCTTGAGGATCATCGCCTCGAGCCTGACCCGCGCCGCCTTCAGCGCGTCGAACACGGTGTTGAGCGTCCGCTCGGTAACGATCTCGCAGGTCTCGATGCCGTGCCTTGCCACCGGGCCGTCCATGAGCACCTCCGGCTCGACGATCGGCACGATATTTGCTGCCTGGCACAGCGCCGCATAGCGGGCGAGGGCATCCGCATTGGCGCCGATCGCATAGTCGGTGGGAATGCCATCGCCGATGTCGATCACCGCCCGCCATTTGGCGAAGCGGGCGCCGAGCGCATGATATTCCTTGAGCCGCTCGCCGAGCCCGTCCAGCCCCTCGGTGATCTTTTCGCCCGGGAAGAACGGGATGTCCTTGGTGCCGGCGTCGACCTTGATGCCGGGGAGCGCCCCGCTGGACTCGATCTTTTCGACCAGCGTCCGCCCGTCGCTCGCCTTCTGGCGAATCGTCTCGTCGAACAGGATGACGCCGGAGATATTGCTGCGCATCGCCTCGACGGCGGTGAACATCATCTCGCGATAGTCGCGCCGGAGATCGGCAGTGGATTCGACACCGATCGAGTCGAACCGTTTCTTGATCGTGCCGCTGCTCTCGTCGGCCGCCAGAATGCCCTTGCCGTCAGCCACCAGCCGCTTTGCGACGTCGTCGAGCTTGTTGTCGGTCATTGCTTCGCTCCATTCATCGACTCGAGAATCTTGATGCCCGGCAGCGGCTTGCCCTCCAACCATTCGAGGAACGCCCCGCCGGCTGTCGACACGAAGGTGAAGGCGTGCGCCACATCCGCCGCATTCAGCGCCGCCACCGTGTCGCCGCCGCCGGCAATCGACACGAGGCTGCCGGCCCGCGTCAAGGCACCGGCATGCATCGCCGCCACCCGCGTTCCCTCGTCGAATGGCGGAATCTCGAAAGCACCGAGCGGGCCGTTCCACACCAGCGTCAGCGCCCGATCGAACACCCGCTTGATCGCCTCGACCGACTCCGGCCCGACATCGAGGATCATGTCCTGCGGTCCGACCTCGGCAAGGCTCACGACGCGCGATGCGACTCCGGGCTTGAGCTCGGGCGCGACCACTGCATCGAGCGGCAGCACGAGCTCTTTGCCATGGGCTTCGGCCTGATTCATGATGTCGCGCGCCGTGTCCAGAAGATCGCGCTCGAGCAGCGAGCGTCCGACCGGCTGGCCCTTGGCGGCAAGAAAGGTATTGGCCATGGCGCCGCCGATGATCAGCGTGTCGGTCAGGTCGAGGAGGTTGTCGAGCAGATCGAGCTTGGTCGACACCTTCGCACCGCCGACCACTGCCGCCAGCGGCCGTCGCGGATGGGTCAGCGCCATCGACAGCGCCTTGAGCTCGAGCTCGAGCGCCCGCCCGGCCACCGCCGGAAGTAGGTGCGCCACCCCTTCGGTCGAGGCGTGGGCGCGATGTGATGCCGAGAAGGCGTCATTCACATAGACATCGCCGAGCGTCGCGACCGCGCGGGCAAAGGCCGGATCGTTGCTTTCCTCGCCGGGATGGAAGCGGGTGTTCTCGAACAGGATGACATCGCCGGGCCTTGCCGCCGCGGCCGCCTTTTGCGCCGCCCCGTCGCGCCAGTCGGTGGCGATGAACCGCACATCGACGCCGAGCGCATCGGCAAGCGCCGGGGCAAGCGGCTTGAGCGACATCTCCGCCACAACCCTTCCCTTGGGCCGGTCGAAATGGGACAGGATCAGGACGGCCGCGCCCTTTTCCACGAGCTCCCTGATAGTCGGGACAACCCGCTCGATCCGGGTGGCGTCGCGCACCTTGCCGTTCTCCAGCGGCACATTGAGATCGAGCCTGAGCAGTGCCCGCTTGTTCTGCCAATCGATGGCGTCAATCGTCTCGAACCTGGCCATCCTTGCGAGCCTCGAACCTTGCTTTGAGCCGGGCGGCGGCGGCCTCGGCGGTGATCCCGAAATGTGCATAGACCTTGTCATAGGGTCCGCTGGCGCCGTACCCGGTCATGCCGACGAATTCGCCATCGGTCCCGATGAACGCATCCCATCCCATTCGGATCCCGGCCTCGATCGCGCCGCGCACCCGTTCCTTGCCGAGCAGCTTTGCCCGGTACTCCGCCGGCTGTCGGGCGAACAGCTCCATCGACGGCACCGAGACCACCCGCGTGCTGATGCCATCCGCCTCGAGCAGCGAACGCGTGGCGATCGCGATCTCGACCTCCGAGCCCGAGGCGAAGATCACCGCCGCGCCGCCGTCCTCCTCGCCGGCGATGACATAGGCGCCGCGCGCCGACCGATTCTCCGCCGCTTTCCTGAGCCTGCACGGCTTGAGCTTCTGCCGGCTCAGTGCCATGACGCTCGGGCGGTGGCGCTCGTTCAGCGCCACTTCCCAGACCTCGGCCGTTTCCACCGCATCGCAGGGTCGCAGAACCAGGAGATTGGGAATGGCGCGCAGGGCCGCGAGATGTTCGATGGGCTGATGCGTCGGCCCGTCCTCGCCCAGGCCGATCGAGTCGTGGGTCATCACGAAGATCACCCTTATTCCCATCAGCGCTGCCAGCCGGATCGACGGCCGGCAATAATCGGTGAAGGTAAGGAAGCTGCCGCCATATGGAATCACCCCGCCATGCAACGCCATGCCGTTCATGCCGGCTGCCATTGCATGCTCGCGGATGCCCCAATGGATGTACCGCCCGCCATAATCGGCCGAGGTGAGCAGCTTCATCTCCTTCGACCGGGTGTTGTTGGAGCCGGTGAGGTCGGCCGACCCGCCGACCGTCTCGGGGACTATGGCATTGATCACATCGAGGGCATTCTGCGAGGCGTTGCGCGTGGCAAGCGCCGGCGGCTCGGCGATGAGCTTGTCGATAAAGGCGCGCATGGCTGGCGCCAGCGCCGGTGGCAGATCGCCGCCCATCCGTCGTTCGAATTCCGCCCTGACCGCCGGGTCGGCTTGGCGGAGGCGGCGTTCCCAGGCCTGCCGTTCGCCCGCGCCGCGCCGGCCGACGGCGCGCCAGGCTTCCAGCAGATCGGACGGGATCTCGAAGGGGCCATGGTGCCAGCCGAGCCGTTCCCGGGCCGCCGCCACCTCGGCAGCACCCAGCGGCGAGCCATGGACGGCGGCGGTGCCCTGCTTCTTTGGCGCGCCGAAGCCGATCACCGTGCGGCACGCGATCAGGCTCGGCCGGTCGCTGTCGCGCGCCTTGGCAATGGCCGCTTCGATGGCTTGCGGGTCATGGCCGTCGATCCGCGTCACCGCCCAGCCCGAGGCGGCGAAGCGCGACGGCTGGTCGGTTGTATCGGCGAGCGACACCGGCCCGTCAATCGACACGCCATTGTCGTCGAAAAGAACGATCAGCTTGTTGAGCTTGAGGTGCCCGGCGAGAGTCAGGGCCTCCTGCGAGATCCCCTCCATCAGGCAGCCGTCGCCGACCAGGGCATAGGTGTGATGATCGACCAGATCCTTTCCGAACACCGCTTCGAGATGCCGCTCCGCGATCGCCATGCCGACGGCATTGCCGAAGCCCTGGCCGAGCGGCCCGGTGGTGGTCTCGATTCCGGCACTGTGGCCATATTCCGGATGCCCGGCGGTGCGCGACCCGAGCTGGCGGAAGTTCTTGATCTCGTCCAGCGTCATGTCGGCATAGCCGGTGAGATAGAGGAGCGCATAGAGCAGCATCGACCCATGCCCGGCCGACAGCACGAAACGGTCGCGGTCGGGCCAGTGCGGTTCGGAAGCATCGAATTTGAGGAACCGGGTGAACAGGACCGTCGCGAAGTCGGCAGCCCCCATCGGCAGACCGGGATGGCCGGAATTGGCCTTTTCGACCGCATCCATGGCGAGTGCCCGGATGGCGTTGGCCATGTCGTGGACTGTGCTCATCCCTCGACCTTGTTCTGGAAGACGGGCCATCCATAGCATCGCAACCCCGACTGTCAATGAGGTTCCCGAATGTGGAAATCGTCCCAGCCAGGCCGCGCTGCGGTTGCGTCGGGAAGGCGTGGGGCATAATCTCCGCCCCGTGAGCAGTGACAGGCGAGTTGGCGAGACCTCGAGGGTCGACGAAGCGCTCGGGCGTTTCGAGAACGCCATGCGCCAACTCGAAGCAGCCTTGGCTCAATCGCATGAGCAGCAGGCCCAGCGGATGCGCAGTGCCGGCGACGCCGCGGCGCTCAAGGCCCATCGGCTGCGCCTGGTGCAGGAGCTGGCCGAGGTGCGGGCCAAGGCGAGCGAGTTGGCCGAGCAACAGCGGCGGGCGTCGCGACGTATCGATCAGGCTATGGCGCGGATCAGGCGCGTGCTGGGCGAGTAGGTTCGAAAGGGGAGCGGAATGGCCCAGGTGGTCATCGAGGTGAACGGGCGGCCCTACACCATGCAGTGCAACGATGGCGAGGAGGAGCATCTGGCCTCGCTCGCCCTCATGCTCGACGAGGAGGTGGCGCGCATTCGCGACGCGGTCGGCAATGTCGGCGACATTCGCCTCCTCATGATGGCCGGCCTTGTCATTTCCGATCGGCTGGTCGAAGCCCGCCGCGAGATGGAGGGACTGCGAGATCATATTCGCCGGCTGGGCGATCAGCGCGGGCCGAGTGTTGGCGCCCGCATCCAGGAGGACAAGGTAGCACAGCGCCTCGATGCCGCAGCCCGCCGGCTCGAGCAGTTGGCGCGCGAGACCCGTGGACGGGGACAGGCCTAAGCCGCCACTTGCCTCCCGCATCGCCCGCGCCTAATTATTTTTGTAGGCGAGCTGCCCGGTGCGTGCAGGAGAACGCATTCCCAGGGGCCTATGTTGATCTCCAATTGGGAGCTGTCCCTGACTTTGACCCTGGTCTTTGTCAAACGGCGCCCACCTACGCAAGTAGGGACCCGGGATCGACCCCTCCCACGGCCATGGCGGCCCGCCACTTCCCGCGTTTTCGGACTTCGGGGTATCAGGTGATGAGCATTGGCGAGCTAAAGTCTCCCGCTTTTGTCTCCGATCTGGCCGAAGCGAAGCGCGACGCCCGCCGGAGCGCCGAGCAGCGCCGGGCCGCCGCTCATGCCGAATCGGGCCGCTCGGCCGCCACCGCGCTGGCTGCCCGCGGCCTCGCCTTTCTGGAGACCCAGCCTTTCGGCGCCGTCTCGGGCTTCACCTCCTTCCGCACCGAGATCGACGTCATTCCGCTTCTCGCACGCCTGGCGGGCGACGGCTGGGGCACCGCGCTGCCGGTGGTCACCGCCGACCGCGCGCCGCTGATCTTCCGCCGCTGGGTCCCAGGCGAGCCGACCGTTGCTGGCCGCTTCGGCATCCCGGTTCCCCATGAAGCGGCTGGCGAGATTCTGCCCGACGTGCTGCTGGTACCGATGCTGGCCTTTGACCGTACCGGATTTCGGCTGGGTTATGGCGGCGGCTTCTACGACCTTACCGTCGAGCGCCTGCGGCAATTGAAGCCGGTGGTGGCAATCGGTATCGCTTATGCAGCGCAGGAGGTTGCTGCCGTGCCGCGCGGGCGCTATGACCAGCCGCTCGACTGGATCATGACCGAGCTGGGCGTGTTCCAACCGACCTCGGAACACCCAATCCACCAGGCGTCCTGAATGCGGCTTTTGTTCCTTGGCGATGTCGTCGGCCGGTCCGGTCGGGAAGCGGTCATCCGCGAGCTCCCGGGCATGCGCCAGCGGCTTGCCCCCGATTTTGTGGTGCTGAACGGCGAGAACGCCGCCGGCGGCTTCGGCATAACCGAGGCGATCTATGAGTCGCTGGTCGACGCCGGCGTCGATGTCGTCACCCTCGGCAATCACGCCTTCGATCAGCGCGAGACGCTGGTGTTCATCGAGCGCGTCGACAACCTGCTGCGGCCCCTCAACTATCCCAAGGGGACGCCGGGCAGGGGCGCCGGCATCTTCACCGCCCGCAATGGCGGCCGGGTGCTGGTGATCAATGTCATGGGCGTGGCCAAGATGGAGGCGCTGGCCGACCCCTTTGCCGCCGTCGATCAGGAGCTCGACTCTTGCCCGCTCAAGACCGGCTGCGACGCCTCGCTCATCGATTTTCACGCCGAGCTGACGTCGGAGAAAATGGGCTTTGGCCACTATGTCGACGGCCGCACCAGCCTGATGGCCGGGACCCACACCCATGTGCCGACGGCGGATCACCGGATCCTCGATGGCGGCACCGCCTATGTCACCGATGCCGGCATGTGCGGCGACTATGATTCGGTGATCGGCATGGACAAGGAGGAGCCGCTCAACCGCTTTCTCCGAAAGATTCCGCTTGGCCGCTTCACCCCGGCGACCGGTCCCGCCACGGTGACCGGGATTGCCGTGCTGACCGATGGCGAGACCGGCCTCGCCCTCAAAGTGGCGCCGGTCAGGATCGGCGGGCGGCTCGAACCGGCCTGGCCGGAGTGGTAGAATGAAATTCGACAACTGCCGAGGACGTCATGGCCGGTCATTCCCAATTCAAGAACATCATGCACCGCAAGGGGAAGCAGGACGCGGTGCGCGCCAAGCTGTTCTCCAAGCTGGCGCGCGAGATCACCGTGGCCGCCCGCCAGGGCCTGCCCGATCCGGCGATGAATGCGAGACTGCGGCTGGCCATCCAGAATGCCCGCGCCCAGTCGATGCCGAAGGACAATATCGAGCGCGCCATCAAGAAGGCGTCGGGCAATGAGGCGGAAGCCTATGAGACGATCCGCTATGAGGGCTATGGGCCGGGCGGCGTAGCGCTGATCGTCGAGGCATTGACCGACAACCGCAACCGCACCGCCGGGGCGGTCCGCTCCTATTTCACCAAATATGGCGGCAATCTCGGCGAGACCAATTCCGTCGCTTTCATGTTCGACCGCGTCGGCGAGATCGCCTACGCCGCGGAATCGGGCTCCGCCGATCAGGTGCTCGAGGCGGCGATCGAAGCCGGCGCCAGCGACGCGACGAGCGATGACGCCGGCCATGTCGTGACCTGCGGCTTCGAGGAGCTCGGCGAGGTCGCAGTCCGTCTCGACGAACGCCTCGGCCAGCCGCTGTCGGTCAAGGCGGTGTGGCGCGCCAAAGTGACCGCCCCGCTCGACGAGGAGGGGGCGCAATCCTTGATGAAGCTCCTCGCCGCCATCGAGGACGACGACGACGTCCAGAATGTCTACACCAATTTCGAGGTCTCGGACGATGTGATGGCGCGGCTGACCGCAGCTTGAGCTATGCTCATGGCATGGGGCAGGCGATTCGCATCATCGGCATCGATCCGGGGCTCAGGCGCACCGGCTGGGGCGTCATCGAGCGCGACGGCACCCGGCTCAGCCACATTGCCGACGGCATGGTGAGCCCGAACGAATGCCGCTCGCTCGCCGAGCGGCTTGTCGAGCTGAAGGACGCTCTCGAGGCGGTGATCGCCGCCTTTGTGCCGCATGAGGCGGCGGTCGAGGAGACCTTCGTCAACCAGAATGCCCGCGCCACCCTCAAGCTCGGTCATGCCCGCGCTGTCGCGTTGATCGTTCCGGCCATGCGCGGGCTGCCGGTAGCCGAATACGCCCCGAATGTGGTCAAGAAGGCGGTGGTCGGGGCCGGCCATGCCGAGAAGGAGCAGGTCACCCGGATGGTGCGGCTGCTGCTGCCGAAGTCGCGCCCGGCGAGCAGCGATGCCGCCGATGCCTTGGCGGTGGCGATCTGCCATGCCCACCATATGGCCGTGCGGCTGAAGGTTTGACCGATGATCGCGCTGCTCAAGGGCCGGATCGAAGCCTATGAGGATGATGGGGTTATCGTCGACGTCGGTGGCGTCGGCTATCATGTCACCTGCTCGTCGCGAACCTTGGCCGCCTTGCCGCGGGTCGGCGAGATGGGCAAGCTCTTCACCGAGATGCTGGTGTCGGAGAACGCGATCAGGCTGGTGGGCTTCGCCACCGAGGCGGAGCGCGCCTGGTTCAGGCTGCTCGACAATGTCCAGGGCGTCGGCACCCGCGTCGCCATCGCCGTCCTGTCGACGCTCAGCACCGGCGAGCTTGCCTCGGCGATCGCCTTTGGCGACAAGGCGATGATCGGCAGGAGCCCCGGCGTCGGGCCGAAGCTCGCCCAGCGCATCGTGTCGGAGCTCAAGGACAAAGCGCCGGCACTTCAGATCGCTGATCCGGCTGTGGCCAGGATCGAGGGCCAGACCCCGGCCGCGCCGCCGCGCGCCGCCGCCGATGCCGTTTCGGCGCTCGTCAATCTCGGCTATGGCCAGGCCCAGGCCGGCGCCGCGGTGAGCGTCGCCCTCAGGGCGGCAGGCGCTGAGGCGGGCGCCGAGCGGCTGATCCGACTTGCCCTGCGCGAGCTCGCGGCATCATGACCCGTCTGGTCGATGGCAGCCGCCGCGGCGAGGACGAGGCCGACCGGCAATTGCGCCCGCAGCGCCTCGCCGAGTTCGTCGGCCAGGCCAAGGCGCGGTCCAATCTCGAGATCTTCATCGCCGCCGCCCGCGCCCGCGGCGAGGCCCTCGACCATGTCCTCTTCGCCGGCCCGCCGGGGCTCGGCAAGACGACGCTCGCCCAGATCGTGGCGCGCGAGCTCGGGGTGAACTTCCGCGCCACCTCCGGCCCGGTGATCGCCCGCGCCGGCGATCTTGCAGCGCTCCTCACCAATCTCGAGGAGCGCGACGTCCTGTTCATCGACGAGATCCATCGGCTCAATCCGGCCGTCGAGGAGATCCTCTATCCGGCAATGGAGGACTTCCAGCTCGACCTCATCATTGGCGAAGGCCCGGCCGCCCGCTCGGTCCGGATCGAGCTTGCCCGCTTCACCCTGATCGGAGCCACCACCCGCACTGGTCTCCTCACCACGCCGCTGCGCGACCGCTTCGGCATCCCGGTGAGGCTCGACTTCTACAGCGACGACGAGCTGCTCTCGATCGTGCGCCGCGGCGCCTGGGTGCTCGGCATCGAAATGAGCGAGGATGGCGCCCGCGAGGTGGCGCGGCGCTCGCGCGGCACGCCCCGTATTGCCGGCCGGCTGGTGCGCCGCCTGCGCGATTTCGCCGCCGTCGCCAACGCACCGCTGATCGATCGCGATCTTGCCGACCGGGCGCTGCTCAAGCTCGAGGTCGACAGCCGCGGTCTCGATGCCATGGACCACCGCTATCTCCGCGCCATTGCCGTCAATTTCGGCGGCGGTCCGGTCGGCGTCGACACCATCGCGGCGTCGCTGTCGGAGGCGCGCGATGCCATCGAGGAGATCATCGAGCCCTATCTTATCCAGCAGGGCTTCGTGAACCGCACGCCGCGCGGCCGGATGCTGACGCCGCATGCCTTTCGCCATCTCGGTCTCGCCGTGCCGGAGCGGCCGGACATCCAGCAGGGGCGCCTGTCTCTCGGCGACGAAGAGCCGTGACCGGAAGCGGCAAGGACACTGCCATTGCCGGCCGCATCGTCGACGGGCGGCACATTCTCCCGGTCCGCGTCTATTACGAGGACACCGATTTCTCCGGTATCGTCTACCACGCCAACTATCTCAAATTCTGCGAGCGCGGCCGCTCCGATATGCTGCGGGTCATCGGCATCGGCCATCGCGAGCTGAACCGCACCGGGCTGGCTTTCGCGGTGCGGCGGATGAATTGCGACTTTCTCAAGCCGGCAATCATCGACGACCTGCTCGATGTCGTGACCCGGCCTGCCGAGATCGGCGGCGCCCGACTCGTGCTCGACCAGTCGGTGCTGCGGGCGGACGAGACCCTGTTCACCGCCGAGGTCACCCTTGCCTTGATCGACGCGAACGGCCGCCCCCGTCGCCTGCCCGAAGCCCTGGCGGTATCGCTGGGCGCCCTGATCGGGTAGGAGTTGCTGCCATGACCGACGGCCGCTCTCTGCTTGACCGGCTTGCGCCGGTGCCGGTGCCCGGCAACGACATATCGTTGGCGAGCCTTGTAGACCGGGTGAAGGCGGCGAACGGCGATGCGCTGTTGACCACTCTCGAGCGGCACGATCCTGCCCGCCGGCTCGTCACCTCGATCGCCGAGGGTGCGCCATTCCTCAGCGGTCTCATCGCCGGCGATCCCGATTTCGCTGCCGAATGCTTCAACGAGGTGCCGGAGACCCTTCTCGACCGGCTGTGCCGCAGCCTTCGCGCCGCCGGTCTTGCCATCGAGGATGGCGAGGATATGAGCACCGTTCTCAGGCTGCGCCGCCACGAGCTGGCGCTGCTCGTGGCCCTGGCCGATCTCGGCGGCGTCTGGGATGACGAGACGGTGATGACCGCTTTGACCCGTTTTGCCGATGCCGCGGTTGCCGCCACGGTCGATCATTTGCTGCTCGCCGCCCATCGCGCCGGTCGCCTCGCTCTTGCCGATCCGGCAATGCCCGGCAAGGGCAGCGGCTATATCGTGCTCGCGATGGGCAAGCAGGGCGCCGGCGAGCTCAACTATTCGAGCGACATCGATCTCATCGTCCTGTTCGATCCCAAGTCGGCGCCGCTCATCCGCAATGACGAGCCGGCAGTGTTCTTCGTCAGGCTGACCAAGAGGCTCGCCGGCCTCCTGCAGGACGTGACCGACAAGGGATATGCCTTGCGCGTCGATCTTCGGCTGCGGCCCGACCCGCGTGCCACCCAGGTGGCGATCTCGGTCGAGGCGGCCGCCACCTATTACGAGAATATGGGACAGAACTGGGAACGTGCCGCGATGATCAAGGCCCGGCCCTGCGCCGGGGATCTCGATCGCGGCGAGGCCTTCCTGGACCGGCTCAAGCCCTATATCTGGCGCAAGCATCTCGACTTCGCGGCGATCGCCGATGTGCAGTCGATGAAGCGGCAGATCCATGCCGCCAAGGGTCACGCCACGATCGCCGTCGAAGGTCACAATCTGAAGCTCGGCCGTGGCGGAATCCGCGAGATCGAGTTCTTCGTGCAAACTCAGCAGCTCATTGCCGGTGGCCGCAATCCCGCCCTGCGCGGCCGCCGCACCCTCGACATGCTGGCCGAGCTGGCCAGCGAGGGCTGGATCACCGACGCGGCCGCATCCGAGCTGCGTCAGGCCTATCTGTTCCTGCGTCGCATCGAGCACCGCCTGCAGATGATCGACGACGAGCAGACCCAGGACCTGCCGGACAATCCCGCTGCCTTCGCACGCCTGGCGCGGCTCAGCGGTTACGCCGATCCTGGCGAGTTTGCTGCCGCCTTGCGGACGACCTTCGAGACGGTGCAGCGTCATTATGCGGCGCTGTTCGAAGAGGCCGACGCCCTCGCCGCCGAGTCCGGCAGCCTTGTCTTCACCGGTGCCGGCGATGACCCCGAGACCATCGCCACCCTGGCCCGGATGGGCTTCCGTCAGCCGAGCGAGCTCTCGGCAACCGTCCGCGGCTGGCATTTCGGGCGCTATCCCGCCACCCGCTCGGCGCGCGCCCGCGAGCTCCTGACCGAGTTGATGCCGGCGCTCCTGGCGGCGCTCGCCGAGACCGGCGATCCCGACCTCGCCTTCATCTCCTTCGACCGTTTTCTTGCCGGCCTTCCCGCCGGCGTTCAGCTGTTCTCGCTGCTCAGGGCCAATCCGCAGCTCCTCGGTCTCATCGCGACCATTCTCGGCTCGGCGCCGCGGCTGGCACTCGAGCTGGCGCATCGCCCGAAGGTCCTCGACGCCGTCCTCGATCCCGGGTTCTTCGCCCGCATGCCGCCCAAGGAGGAGATCGAGGCGCAGGTTGCCGCTGCGGTCCCCCGCAAGGCCCCGCTCGAGGAGGTGATGGACCGAGTGCGGGTGATCGGCAAGGAGCAGATGTTCCGGGTCGGCGTCCGCGTGCTGTCTGACACGGTGGGCGCCGCCGAGGCCGGCGCGGCCTTTTCCGGTATCGCCGAGATCCTGATCGACACGCTGCTCGCAGGCTGCGAGCGCGAGTTGGCGCTCAAGCATGGACGGGTGCCGGTGGGCCGTACCGCCGTTTTGGCGCTCGGCAAGCTCGGCGGCCGGGAGATGACGGCCTCATCCGATCTCGATCTGATCCTCATTTACGACCACCAGCCAGGCGCCGAAGGCTCCGACGGCGCCCGGCCGCTCAGCGTCGGGCAATATTACGCCCGCCTGACCCAGCGGCTGATCGCCGCCATCTCCGCCATGACCGGTGAGGGGCGGCTCTATGATGTCGATCTCAGACTCCGTCCCTCCGGCAACAAGGGGCCGGTGGCGACCCATCTCGATAGTTTCCGCAGCTACCATCGCGAGTCCGCCTGGACCTGGGAGAGGCTGGCCCTGACGCGGGCCAGGGTGGTTGCCGGCGATCCCGATCTCGTCGCCGAAGTCTTTCAGGCGGTGCGGGATGCCCTGCGCTTTCGCCGTGACGGCGAGACGGCGCGGGCCGATATTCTCGATATGCGCCGCCGGCTCCTTGCCGAATTCGGCGGCCGTGGCCTGTGGGACCTCAAACATGCCCGCGGCGGACTGGTCGAGATCGAGTTCATCGTCCAGGCGCTGCAGATCCTGCATGCCGCCGACAATCCGGCGGTGCTCGACCAGAACACCGTCGGTGCCCTGTCGCGGCTCTCGGCCGCTGGGCTGCTTGCCCCCGCCGATCACGAGACCCTCAAGCAGGCAGGCCAGCTCTATAACCGCCTCACCCAGCTCCTGCGGCTCTGTGTCGCCGACCGCTTCGATCCGGCTCAGGCGCCGGAGGGGTTGCGCCGGCTGGTGGCGCAGGCAGCGG
>Ga0075421_100003907_pt1 | contig 17914 bp, 13 predicted proteins | sample SoiMetdeltSBSDD5_FD_75292 | JGI IMG/M metagenome (GOLD analysis project Ga0075421, IMG submission 75292) | Bulk soil microbial communities from a Populus tree surrounding site in Tennessee, USA - Soil MetaG P. deltoides SBSDD5 | ecosystem: Environmental > Terrestrial > Soil > Tree plantation...
GGAATTGGTCCAGCCGGGGCCTGAGGTGCCGCGGCGCCGCGGCCGCCACCGCCTTGACCGCGCTGGGCGCCCAGTGTCGGTACGAGGCACACCGCCATGATGAGTGCAGCTGACAGGACGTAAACGTGCGTGCGGTTGCTCACGGTCATATTCCTCCGAGCCCTTCAGTCAACTCGATGGACGTTCCCCACGGGTCCGTCAGGCGCGCGGTGGCAACCCCCGTCGGCCCCTTGCTGTACGGGACATCAAGGGTAACACCCATTGCCTCCAGTCTCTTACAGAAAGCGCTCAAACCGCGAACCTCGAATCCGATGTGATCCAGCATCCGGCCCCTGGTGGCGACGGTCGGCTTTGGGGCGGCTGAAAAGTTCAGGTTGATGCCAGGCAGATCAACGGCATCGTAGTTCGACCGTTTGCCGGGGATTCCGCCGAACATACGCACGTACCAGGCTTTAGCGGCCGCAACCTGGCCATCCGGCACGTAAAGATGCACGTGGTGAAACGCGATCGGCGCGGTCTGCGGCCGGTTATGCCGCTTGGCGACGGCGTCGTCAAAGCCGGCGTCCTGTGCAAACGTCAGGTTCGTCGCGGCATTCTCGAAGAGCTCGATCCGCTCGCCTTCCGGCGTCATGGTCGAGGCCACGCCGGGGAAGCCGTTCAGACGCGCCACTTTCAACCCAGCGGCCTCGACCTGCGTCAGCGCAGGCACGCGGAACGCGACGTGATTGACGATGGAGCCTTCGGTGCCGCCGGTGCTGTCGCCCTGCTCGAGAAAGACCAGGACGTCCTGAAACTTGACGATTTGGGGGCTGGCCCGGTCCTGTCCCCGGTCTGGCCCGGGCCTGACCCCGGCCTGACCCCGGACCTCTTCGCCCCCCAGGGCGATCCAGAACTTCTTGTTCGCTTCGACGTCGCGCACGCGGTAATGCAGATGGCCCATCGCGACGCCGGACGCATTGGGCGCGGCGAGCTGCGCACCCGGCTCGAGCCGCAACAGCATCCCATCGTCCTCGTCCGTGAGCAGATATAGCAGACCATCCGGCCCCTGCCGCACATCGCGAATGCGCTGACGCAGCTCGGCCAGCATCGGCTCACGGTTGATGGGCCGGCCCGCCTCGTTGATGACAATGCGCTGGAGGTGACCGGTGCCGCGGCTCCGACCCGCGAACATCGCGCCGACGAAGACGTGGCCTTTCCACTGCGGGAAGCGATCGCCGGTGTAGAAGGTCAACCCCGAGATCGCAATCGACGGCACCCAGTACACGAATGGCGACTCGAGATCCGCGCGCCTGGTCTCATCGCTGATCGTCGTCCCGTCATAGTCGGTGCCGAAGGTGACAAGCGGCCAGCCGTAGTTCTTTCCCGGCTGAAGGATGTTCAGCTCGTCGCCGCCCAGCGGTCCGTGTTCGTTCTCCCACAGTGCACCGGTTGCCGGATTCATCGCCAGCCCCTGCGGACTGCGATGACCGAGCGTGTAGATCTCCGGCTGATACCCCGTCTTCCCCACGAAAGGGTTATCCGGCGGCACGCTGCCGTCGTCGCGCAGTCGCACGACCTTGCCGCCATGATCCTTGACGTCCTGCGCGCGCTGCTGCTCCTGCCGCTCGCCGATCGTCAGGTAGAGAAACCCGGCCCGATCGAAGGCGATGCGTCCGCCGTAGTTGGTGTTCGACTTGCTCCATGTGTTGGCGACGAAGATCTCTTTGACCTCGGTCAGTGCGGTGCCGTCGAACCGTCCGCGAGCGAGCGCCGTCGTCGAGAGGTTGTTCTCGCCGGCCTTCGAGTAGGCCAGATACACGATGCGGTTCTGGGCGAACTGCGGATGCAGCGCGACGTCGAGCAGACCGCCGAGCACTCGCGCGAATACCTTGGGAACGCCGTCGATCGGCTTTGGATCGAGCGCGCCGTTGCGAACGATCCGAAGACGGCCCTCACGCTCGGTGACGAGGATCGAGCCATCGGGCAGGAATGCCAGGCTCCACGGATGTGAGAGCCCGCGCGCGACGGGAACGACGCGAATCGGCGTCTCGCCGCTGAAGAACGTCTGCGGCAGCGGCGGAGGCGGCGGCGATGATCGCGGCGCTTGTGCTTCGACCGACGTGATCGCCGCGACGAGCGCGACGGCGAGTGCAACGAAGGATTTCGTAGGGGCCGCCTTCAGGCGGCCCAAGCCGCTACTCATCGCTCGGGCAGCGCGAACGCCGTGATGGTGTTGCCGGATGGGATGAGCACGTGCTGACGGCCGTCGAGCATGAAGGTCACTGCCGCTGCACCCCAGATCGGCGATCCCGTGCGATACGACCAGAGCTTCTTGCCGCTCTTCGAATCGAACGCGTTGAAGAAGCCCTCGTGATCACCGGCGAACACGACACCCGCCGCTGTCGACATGACGCCGGCGAGCGACGCGGTCTCGAACTTGTGTTCCCACTTGATCGCGCCGGTCTTCGGATCGATGGCACGCAGCGCGCTGTAATCGGGTTCGGCGAGCTTGCGCATGCCGCCGCCCATGTAGGAGCGGCCCACCTGCCATTCCTGCTGCGTCGGCGTGTAGTACGCGCATGTCTCTCGCGCCATGACGTAGAAGAGCTGCAGCGCCGGATCGTATGACGGTGGGTTGTAGACGGTGCCGCCCCGGAAGTCGGGCACACACGGCGTCGTCGCCTCGCTGCCGCCGGGCGGAATCACGCCGTTGCTCAACACCATGGGCCGACCCTTGCTATCGAGCTCGCGCGCCCACTTCGTGCTCGTGAACGGCTTGCCCACGATCAGCTGCCCAGTCGCGCGATCGAGCGTGTAGTAGAAGCCATTGCGGTTGGCGACCATCACCACCTTGCGCGTCTGGCCGTTGATCGGGATCTCGCCGAGGACCGGAATGTGGTTCGAATCCCAGTCGTGGGTGTCGTGCGGCGTGAACTGGAAATGCCACTTCAGCTTCCCGGTGTCGGCGTCGAGCGCGACGAGCGAGGCCGTGTAGAGGTTGTCGCCCATCCGTTCCGCGCTCCAGTAATCCGGGTTCGGATTGCCGACGCCCCAGTAGATCAGATTGAGCTCGGGATCATATGTTCCCGTCACCCACGTGGCGCCGCCACCCCGCGGCAAGACCTCTTCGTGCGACCACGTCTCGCTGCCAGGCTCGCCCTTGGCCGGAATCGTGTAGAAGCGCCACACGCGCTTGCCGGTCTTGGCATCGTAGGCGTCGATGAAGCCGCGCGTCGGGATGTCGCCTCCGGAGTTGCCGGTGATCACTTTGTCCTTCACGACGAGCGGAGCGGCAATCGCGGCGTGGCCCAACTTGTAGTCGTCCAGAACGGTGTCCCACACGATTTTGCCGCTGTCGCGATCGAGCGCGATGAGGTGCGCATCGAGCGTGCCCATGTAGAGCAGGTTGCCATACGCGGCGAAGCCGCGATTCGAGGGATTCGCGCCTCCGTAGGTCATCCCGGGCGGCAGCGCGCGGCGGTAGCGCCAGATCTGACGGCCGCTCTTCGCGTCGATCGCCCACGCGTAGTTCTGGTTGCCGGTGACGTACATCGTGCCGTCCACCACCAGTGGCGTGGACTCGAAGCCGCGATTGATCGGCATGCCCTCGGCCTGCCACGTCCACTGCGGGGCGATTCGGTTGACGTTCGCAGGGGTGATCTGCGTCAACGAACTATGACGACGGCCCGAGTAATCACCGGAGTAGGACAGCCATCGCGTCGGATTCTTGAACCCGTCCAGGAGGTCCTGCGAGGTGATCTCGGGCAGTTTGGGTGGCGGTGCCGTGGGCACCTCGCTGACCACCGGAGCGCCGGTGTTCTGTTGGGCGACGAGCGATCCAGCGGCGGTGACGAGCGCCGCGGCCGCGAGGACCGACGCGAACCGGATGGTATGAGTCATGACGTCAAAGGGCAAAGGTCAAAGGGCAAAGGTCAAGGCAAAGGCAAGTTTATTGACGGCGAATCGTCTTGCCCGTGTACTCGTCGTCAGAGACCTTCTCTTTCCACTCCAGCGTACCGCTGTAGACGCTGAACTGCAGCGCCGACTGATCCGGCGCCGCGCCGTGCCAGTGGAGCACGTTCGCCTTGGTGAGCACCGGCTGACCCGCGGGCACATCTTTGATCGATTCGCCCAGTTCCTGCAGGCGGCCGCGTCCGTCTTCGACCAGCAGCAGCTGCGGCGCCGAGTGCAGGTGCCAATTGGTGCGTGCGCCGGCGTCGAATTTGATCCGCGACGAGCTCATGTCCTTGGTGTTGCCGACGGTGATGTTGCCGGTGAAGTTGTTGAGGAAGTTGCCGCGGCCGGCTGCAGGTGCGGGCTGGTCCTGGGCGGCAGCAGCGCCAATCATGATCACCAGCCCAGACGCGACAAGTCCCGACAGTACGAACGTTCGCCTTTTCACGTCGATACTCCCGAGGCCGCCTGAAGGCGGCCTCTACGTGCGCGCGCTATTTTGGATTCGTGATCCGAATCTGCTTCAGCACCGCTGAATCCTGCGAGAGCTCCGCGGCACCCGCCTGACCACCGTTGAACTTGATCAGATAGCCGACCAGATCGACGTAGGCCGGCGTGCCCAGCGAATCGGGCGCGTCCTGCGGCATGGATGCGCGGATCGTCTTCACCAGATCATCGACGCTGGAACCGTTGAAACGCGAGAAGAAGTCGGCGCCGGCGAGGGCGGGAGTCCCGCTGTCGCCGAGCAGATCGGTCTTGTGGCACGGCGCGCAGGAGACGGCGTAGATCTTCGACCCCCGTCCGGCTTGCTCCTCGGTGACGACGCCATCCCAGATCGTCTTTCCGCCGCCTGCGGCGGCATCCTGTGCGTCGGCCTTCTCGGCACTATGATTCGGCGGCGGCACCGCCAGCCCGCGCTCGCGCATCGTCTTGCGCAGCAGCGCCGCGGCTTCCGGGTAGCGCTTGAGCACCGCCGGCGTGTACTCGACGCCGTCGGCCACGATCACCGGCGTCCAGCCTTTCTTGTTCTTCACATCCAGCGTCGCGCCCCTGTCGATCAGGAACTGAATCACCGGAATCGCGCCGCCGCGATAGACGGCGCCGTGCAGCGCGGTCTCGCCGTCCTGATCGACGTCGTTGACTTTTCCGCCGCCGACCTCGAGGGCAAGCTTCACCGCGGCCAGCGCTTCCTCGTGCGTGCCGGGGTTCTCGCCGGGCGCCCAGATGCCGACACCGGCAGCCGCCATCAGCGCGGTCGTTCCCCGATTGGTCGTGAGCGAGGGGTCGGCACCAATCTCGAGCAGTGTCTTCATCAGCGGCACATCGTCTGACTTGGCGGCCATCACGAACGCCGTGCTGCCGAGGCGATTCAACTGATTGCGGTTGCCGTCGCGCGGCTCCTTCGTCATGCGTGCGTTGACGTTGGCACCCTTTTGTACGAGCTTGCGCGCCAGGTCGAGACTGTCGAGTCCGCCGGTCGCCACCGGACCGGGAAGATTGAAGCCGGCATTGTGACGGCGCGACCAGGCGATCTGGTGAAGCGCCGTCCAACCCTGTTTGTCGGCATTCGGGTTCGCGCCTTTGTCGAGCAGCGCGGCGGCGAGCTCGTAGTGGGCGTTCATCACCGCCAGCACAAGCGCGCTCGTACCGTCCGTGAGGGACTGGTTGACGTCCACGCCCGCGTCGACGAGGGCCCGCGCCGCGTCGACGTGCCCGGCGCGCACCGCAAAGAGATACGGCGTGAACGAGCCGCCCTTCGAGCGCTCGTTGATGTCGGCGCCGGCTTCGACCAGCGCGCGAATGGCGCCGACGTTGTTCTCCGCCGCCGCCCACATCAGCGCCGTCTGGCCCTTGCGCTGCTCACGCGCGCGGACGTTCGCGCCGCGCGCGACGAGGGCCTTGATGGTCTCGACGCTGCCCGTCCGCGCTGCGGTCATGAGCGGCGTCTCACCATCGGAGAGCACGCCATTCGGATCGGCGCCTGCCGCGAGCAGCCGCTCGACGATCGCCGCATTGCCGCTCGTGCATGCGACGGTCAGCGGCGTGACGCCGTAGCGATTTGGCGTGGCTACTTTCGCGCCTGAGCGGAGCAGGATGTCGACCATCTCCACATTGCCGCTCTGCACGGCCCAGTGCAGCGCCGTCGTCCCGTCAGGCTCGGCGACGTTGGCGTCGGCCTTGGCCTTCACCATCGCTCGAACCGTCTGCACGTTGCCCGTCTTCACAGCCTGCACGAGTGTGACGTCCGCGGACGGACCCACACCCAGCACTGCGATGAGCAGTACGAATAGAACAAAAACCCTCGGTGTCTCGGTGCCTCGCCCCTCGACCGAAGCTCGGGGCGCCGTGAGCGAAGTCGAACGGCTGTGTGTCGTGGGCATGTGAAGTCGGTGCTAAACGCCGCTGAGTGGTTCGATCGGCAACTTGCCCGTGCTGTCGCCCAGCTTCTCCGCCTGCACGCCCACCTTGTCGAGCATCGTGAGCAGGAGGTTGGTCATCGGCGTCTCGGCCGGGAACACCAGGTGACGTCCACCCTTCATCCGGCCTGCCGCGCCGCCGACGACGGCCAACGGCAGATCGTAGTGCGCGTGGAGATTCGGGTTGCTCAGGCCGGCGCCATACAGGAACAGCGAGTGATCGAGCAACGAGCCGTCGCCGTCTGGCGTGGACTGCAGCTTGTCCAGGAACCAGGCAAAGAGCTCGGCCTGATACGTACCCAGCCGTGCGTACTTGGCCAGCTGATTCGGGTTGTCCTGATGATGCGAGAGGCCATGATGCCCCTCGTTGATCCCGATCTCGGGATACGTCCTGAAGTTCAGCTCACGGCCCAGCATGAACGTGGTGACGCGGGTGAGGTCGGCGCGGAACGCCAGCCACTGCAGGTCGTACATCAACTTGACGTGCTCGTCGAACCGCTCGGGAATCCCCGACGGCCGTTCCAGCGTCGGCAACTCGGAGGTACCGCCGCCGCTCTCGACATGCTGAATGCGGCGCTCGACTTCCCGCACCGAGTCCACGTATTCACCGACCTTCACGCGATCGGTCGCGCCCAGCGAGCGGCTGAGACGATTCAGATCGTCGAGCACCGAATCGATGATGCTCGCGTTCACGCGCGCCTGCGCCAGCCGCTCCGCCGAAGTGCCGCCGTCGCCAAACAGCCGCTCGAAGACGATGCGCGGATTGTTCTCGGTCGGCATCGGCGCGGTGTCGGACCGCCACGAGATCGTATTGAGATACGCGCAGCTGTAGCTGTTCTCGCACTGACCGGCGAGGAAGTTCAGATCGATCGCGAGCTCGATCGACGGGAGCGCCGTGGCCTTGCCGATCTCCGCCGCCGCGATCTGATCCGCGGTGACGCCGTTCTTCACATCGGCGCCTTCGGTGCGCTTGCAGTGCACGCCGCTCAGCCACGAGCTCGTGCCCCGCGTGTGATCGCCGTTGGCGCCATCGTCGAAGGCATCGGCCTGATGCTGGGCGAGGCCGCTGATCACCGTCAGGCGGTCGCGATACGGCGCCAGCGGCGTCAGGATTTGCGACAGCTCGAAGTTCGTGCCTTCGCCGACGGGCGTCCAGTAGTTGATGCCGCTGAAATTTCGCGCGACGCCGTTCGGCATGTACACGAATCCGAGACGACGGAGCGGGCGGGCCGGAGTTTGCGCGAGCGCGACACCGGCAGGGACCATCGCGTCGAGCAGCGGCAACGCCAGCGCCGCGCCCATGCCACGCAACACGGTTCGTCGGTCAAGAGCTTTTCTGGTGAGAAACATCAACCCATTCTCCGCATCCGGAATGGTGGACTCTGCACGATACCCACGATCAGCGCCGACAGACGATAGTCGTTCTTCGCCGCATCGCGCACGATGGCACGCACGGCCGGCATGTCCGAGTACTCGAGGCCGCGGCCCAACGCATAGGTCAGCATCTTCTCGGTCAGCGTCGGCACGAATCGATCGGAATGCAGCAGCATGTCGCGCAGTCCGGCCGGGCCCTCGAAGAGCGTGCCGTCCGGCGCCCGCCCCTTGGCATCGATCGGCGTCGACGACTCGCCGAGCGTGCGCCACTTGCCGACCGCATCGAAGTTCTCGAGCGACAGACCCAACGGATCCATCATCGCGTGGCAGCTGGCGCACACCGGATTCGCACGATGCTGCTCCATCCGCTGCCGCATCGAGAGCACGGCGCCCTCGTTGTTGGTCGGCTTGAGCGGCGGCACGTTCGGCAGCGGCGGAGGCGGCGGCGTGCCGAGGAGGTTCTCGAGGATCCACTTCCCGCGCACGACCGGCGAGGTGCGATCGGGGTAGGACGTCACGGTCAGAATCGCGCCCTGCCCGAGCAGGCCGCTTCGCATGCCGCCCTTGTCCAGCGTGACGCGACGGAAATGACTGCCCTTCACGTTCGGCACGCCGTAATGCTTTGCCAGCCGCTCGTTGAGGAACGTGTAGTCGGCGCGCAGGAGGTCGAACGCGCTGTGATCCTCGCGAACGATGCTCTCGAAAAACAGCTCCGTCTCGCGGCGGAATGACTGCCGCAGTCCGTCGTCGAAGTCCGGGAAGATGCTCTGCACCGGCACGGCCGCATCGAGATTGCGCAGGAACAGCCACTGGCCCGCGAAGTTGGTGATGAACGCGTCGGCCCGCGGGTCGGCGAGCATGCGGCGGACCTCGCGCGACAACACCGCCGGTGTGGACAGCTGACCGCGCTCGGCGAGCTCGAGGAGCGTGTCGTCGGGGATGCTGCTCCACAGGAAGAACGAGAGTCGCGAGGCCAGCTCGACGTCGCTCACCTTATAGGCACGGCCCTGCACGGATGCCGCCGGATCACGTTCGACGCGGAACAGGAATTCCGGGCTCACCAGCAGACGACGGAGCCCGCGCTCGATGCCCTCGTCAAAACTCGTCTTGGATCCCTCGCGGTAGAACGAGAGCAAGGGATCGACGTCAGCCGCCGCGACCGGACGACGGTAGGCACGGCGCGCGAGCGTCGAGAGAATCTTCCGCGCGCAGGCCTCGTCCCTGGTCGAACACGTGAAGATCTGGCGGCGGCTCTCCGACTGGCCGGGACCGGTCGCGTCGATCGGACCGGCGATCTCGACGCTGCGCAGATACGCGCCGAGACGCGTCTCGGGAATGTTCACACCGGCCGGATACGGACGCTGAAACGGCAGCCGCGCGGTCTCGTCGAGCGCCGATGCGCGATTGAGGAACGTGATCACCACGTCGCGCTGCCCGGCCTTCACCGGCACACGCAGGTTCCAGGATTCGTCGGCGCGATTGCGCGACTGGCGCTCCTTCGCGCTGGCGCGGACGGCTTGCTGAATCTGTGAGATCGCCGGACGCGCGGGTTGCGCGGGCTCCTGACCCGGTGAGGGTGGCGGCGACGCCGGCGGCTCGGCGTCGGGATCGGCGGCGGCGACGCCTTCGCGCGCGCCGATTCCCGGCAGCGTGAACGTGCCGACGCGCTGGCCGTCGATGCTGATCTCCAGCACCTGCGGCTCGGTGTAGAGCGGCATGCTCTCGTTCAGATCGCGAGTGAGACGCGGCCGAATCTCGTAGACCGCATCCATCGGGAACACATAGCTGATGCGCGTGCCGCCGCGCGTGCCGAGCGGCAGGCCCGGCAGCGTCACGTCCTGCGACAGATCGTCGGCGATGCGGTAGTAGTCGATGCTCGGCGTGCGGGCCGGTGTGCCGACCGCGAGGCGGCTCACCTTCTGCGCCGCCGATAGATAGCGTTCCATCAACGTCGGCGACAGCTTCAGCACACCGGCAATGTTGTCGAACCCGTAGCTCACGTCGTCGCCCGGCAGCAGCGCCGAGACGTCGAGATCGAGCGCGAGGAGATCGCGGACCGCGTTGCGATACTCGACGCGATTCAAGCGGTGCAGCGGTTCGGTGCGGCCCGGATCAGGACTCGCGTTCCAACTGCGATCGAGCTCGCCTTCGAGCCATGCGGCAAAACCGTCGTGCGTCGCCTTGTCGGGACGCGGCGCCCCGGCCGGCGGCATGACGCCGGCGCGCAGCTTCAGCACCACCTTTTCCCACACCGCCGCATCGGCCGGAATGCGGGACAGATCGAGCGTGTCGAGCGCGATGGGAACCGTGCCGCGCTCTTTCTGCCGGGTGGTGTGACAGGTCAGACAGTAGCGTTCGAAGACGGCGCGACTCGCCGCGCTGTTGCCCGGAACGCCTTGGCGGCGTTCCTCAAGGGGCGAGGCAGCAGGCGCCTGTCCACCAGGGGGCGCCTGAACAGCAGCGGCCGGGGTGGACCAGTTTGCCGGTACAGACGCAATCCACACGGCGAAAGCGGCGCAGACCAACCCCTTCCGGGCGAGGATTCGCACGCCACAATGCTAACTCGGGAGCCCTGGGTTTCAGACCCGAATCCAGGTGGAGTTACCCGATCTAGGGGGACTATACTCCCCCGGTCCTCGCCCCCACTCTTTCTCCTTCGAGGTTCCTATGCGCACACTCATGATTCCCACCATCGCACTGGCGATCGCCGTGGCATCAGCCGGATGTGGGCCGCAGGCAGGCTCTCTCCAGGCAGCCAATGAGGCGCTCGGCACGGCTCAGGTGAACTCGATCGAGTTTTCGGGAACGGGCAAGTGGTTCCAGTTCGGACAGGCACCGGCGCCGAATCTGCCCTGGCCGCAGTTCGACGTCAGCAGTTACACCGCCACCATTGACTACGGCGCGCCAGCGGCCCGCGTGCAGATGACGCGCAAGCAGACGATCGAAGCCGGCCGCGTCCGGCCGGCTCCGATTGAGCAGCGCCCCGACCAGTACGTGAGCGGGATGACGGCGTGGAATCTCGCGCCGCCGGCCGGCGCCGCAGCCAACGCCGCACCGGTTGCGCAGCCACAGCTGGCGGCCGTCGAGGAGCGCGTGATGGAGATCTGGACCACGCCGCACGGATTCCTCAAGGCGGCCGCCGCCAACAACGCGACGTCCACGCCAGGCGAAGGCGGCTCGGAAGTGACCTTCACCGCCGGCAAGAACAAGTACGTCGGCACCATCAACGCCCAGAACGAGGTGACCCGCGTCCAGACCTGGATCGACAATCCGGTGCTCGGCGACACCGAGGTGCTGTTCACGTACTCGGATTACAAGGACTTCGACGGCGTACGCTTCCCGTCACGCATCACGCGCGTGCAGGGCGAACATCCAGTGCTGGACCTGACGATCACCAGCGCGAAGGCCAACTCCGGCGCGAACATCACGGTTCCGGCCGAGGCCAATGCGGCGCCCGCGCCGGTCACGACGACAGCCGAGAAGCTCGCCGAAGGCGTCTACTACATCAAGGGCGGCACGCATCACAGCGTGGCCATCGATCAGAAGGACCACATCGTGGTCGTCGAAGGACCGCAGAACGAGGCGCGTTCGTTGGCGGTCATCGCGAAAGTGAAGGAGACGATCCCGAACAAGCCAATCAAGTACCTCGTGAACTCACACGTCCACTTCGATCACTCAGGCGGTCTGCGCACCTACGTGGACGAAGGCGCGACGATCGTGACGCACGCGGACAACAAGCCGTACTACGAGAAGGCCTGGGCCGCGCCGCACACGATCAACCCGGACAAGCTGGCGCAATCGAAGAAGACGGCAACGTTCGAGACGTTCACCGACAAGCACGTGCTCACCGACGGCAGCCGCACGATCGAGATCCACAAGATCGCCGGCGGTGGACACAACGACGCGTTCGCGATGATCTATCTGCCGAAGGAGAAGATCCTGATCGAAGGCGACGCGTTCACGCCGTTGGCGCCGAACGCGCCTCCACCGCCATCGGTGAATCCATTCGCGGTGAATCTCGACGAGAACATCGCCAGGCTCAAGCTGGATGTGAAGCAGATCGCCGCGCTGCACGGGCCGCGCGTGACGACGCTGGCTGACCTCAAGGCGTTCATCACTCCGCGCGCGACGAACTAGAACGCAGTGTCCGGCTTGAGCTGGAATGCGTGTCCGGCTTCAGCCGAATGTAGTGTCCGGCTTCAGCCGGACCCTGACCAATGTAGTGTCCGGCTTCAGCCGGACCCTGGGAAAGGACGACGTGACGAGACGGCCGACAGCCATGACAGCAGCGGTGGTTCTGCTCGTACTGTCGGCCGCGCTCGACGCGCAGTGGCTGAAGCACCCGACGCCGGGCATTCCTCGTCTTCCCGACGGCCGCGCGGATCTGTCCGCGCCCACGCCACGCACCGCGGACGGCAAACCCGATCTCTCCGGCCTGTGGCGTGCGAGCGTCAACTACATCTCGGACCTCACACGCGGAGCGAAGCCGGGTGACGTCGTGATGCTGCCGGCGACCGAGGCGCTCGTACGGGAGCGGCGTGCGAACTTCAGCCGCGACGATCCGAGCGCGAGTTGCATTCCGGGCGGCGTACCGCGCTCGGATCTGGTCAGCAGCGCCTACCCGATGCGCATCGTCACCGCACCCGGTCGCGTCGTCGTGCTGTACGAAGCGATCCACGGCTGGCGAGAGATCTTCACCGACGGCCGCTCGCATCCGCCCGACATGAACCCGACGTGGATGGGATACTCGATCGGGCGCTGGGCGGGCGACGACTTCGTCGTCGAGACCGCCGGATTCAACGACAAGGGCTGGCTCGACAACGCCGGCCATCCGAACACCGCCCGCCTGCGTGTGACCGAGCGCTTCCGGCGCAAGGACTTCGGTCACATGGACATCGACATCACGATCGACGATCCAGGCGCGTACGCGAAACCCTGGACGGTGACCCTGCCGCTGCTGTTCCAAGCCGACACCGAGCTCCTCGAATACATCTGCAACGAAAACAATCGGTACTTCGAGATTGTCCCCAGGAAATAGGCGGACAACGGACGAGATTCAGCCCTCCAGGTATCCCTCGATTGCCCTTCCCATCGAACGAGGTAGACTGACGGACCTGGGGTCAGATCTTGATTCTTGCAACGTCCGGCTCGCGCCGTCCTCGGGCGCAAAAATCAAGATCTGACCCCGGTTTCCGGCTTCAGGAGTCAGGGTGACCGACAGCGACGAACATTACCGGCGGGTGGTGGAGCTGTCTCCAGACGGCATCTTCATCACTCGTGACTCGCGGATCGTGTTCGTGAACCCGGCTGCGGTGCGCATCTTCGGGGCATCTTCAGCCAGCGAGGTGATCGGCCGATCTCCGTACGACTTCTTTCACATCGATCAGCACACGCATCTTCGCGACCGGGTGTCGCGTCTGCTGGCCGGCGGCGCGGTGCCGGTCAACGAGGAGCGCGCCGTCGGGCTCGACGGCCGTGTCACCGACGTCGAAGTCGCCTGCACGCTGTTCGAGGACTCGAGCGGCCGGGCCATCCAATCCGTCATGCGCGACATCACCGAGCGCAAGCGCGCCGAGGCAGCGCTGCGCGAGAGCGAAGAGCGGCTGTCGCTGGCCTTCGCCGGGGCGCAGGAAGGCGTCTGGGACTGGAACCTCGAGACCGGGCAGGTCGTGTACTCCGCGCGCTGGAAGCAGATGCTCGGCTACGAGGATCACGAGATCGAGTCGCACGTCAGCGCCTGGGAGCGGCTGCTCCACCCCGACGATCACGAGCGCGCGCGTGAGCTCAACGCGGCGGTTGCCCGCGGCGAACGCGCCTATCAGGCCGAGTTCCGTCTTCGCCACAAGAACGGCCACTACGTGGACGTCCTGTCGCGCGGCATCCCGGTGCTGCGGGAACCGGGCGGGCCCGTGGTACGCATCGTCGGCACGCACTTCGATCTGACCGAGCGCAAACGCGCCGAGGCGGCGCTGCGCGAAAGCGAGGAGCGGCTCAGGCTCGCATTCGAGGGCGCGCAGGAAGGCGTGTACGACTGGAATCTCGAGACCGGCGCGGTGGTCTATTCCTCGCACTGGAAGCGCATGCTCGGCTACGACGACCACGAGATCGAACCGAACGTCGACGCGTTCGAGCGCCTGATCCATCCCGACGACCTCGCCCGCGCGACACGTCTGAACACCGGCGTCTCCAGGGGCGACAGGCCCTACGAGATGGAGTTCCGTCTGCGGCACAGGGCCGGTCACTACGTCCACGTGCTGTCACGTGGGTATCCGGTGAGGCGCGAACCCGGCGGCCCGGTCGTGCGCATCGTCGGCACGCATTTCGATCTGAGCGAGCGCAAGCAGGCCGAAGAGGCGCGCGAGCGCGAGCGCAGCGAACGGGCGCGGACCGAGCTGCTTGGCCGCATGGTCTTCGCCCAGGAAGACGAACGCCGCCGCATTGCGCGGGAAATGCACGACCAGTTCGGCGAGCAGCTCACGGCGCTGGGACTTCGCATCCGCATGCTCAAGGAGGCGGCTGCCGGCCGCGACGACCTGTCGGCGCAGATCGCGGCACTGGAGCAGGTGGCGCAGCAGCTCGATCGCGACGTGGACCACCTGGTCTGGGAACTGCGGCCCACCGCGCTCGACGATCTCGGACTGCGCGCCGCGCTCGCCAACTACATCCAAGATTGGTCGCTGCGCGTATCTGTCTCGGTGGATCTGCATACCTCCGGGCTGACGACCGATCGGCTCGCCTCCGAGGTCGAGACCACGCTCTATCGCATCGCGCAGGAGGCGCTGAACAACATCGCCAAGCACGCTCGCGCCGGCCACGTGGAAATCATTCTCGAGCGGCGGACCGATCAGGTGTCGCTCATCGTCGAGGACGATGGCGTGGGATTCGACCCGAGCGGGATCAAGGGCGACGGCCGCGGGTTCGGTCTGCTCGGCATGCAGGAACGCGCGGCACTGGTCGGCGCCACCCTGCAGATCGAGTCTGCACCCGGAGAGGGCACGACAATCTTCGTACGCATGCCAGCAGCTCCCGTCACGATGACCCCACCTTCGCCACCATCGCCCGACGGCGAGGCCAGTGAGTATGCCTGACCCGAGCGGCCGGCTCCGCATCCTGCTTGCCGACGACCACGTGGTCGTGCGGGAGGGCCTCAAGCTGGTGATCGAAGGCCAGAAGGACATGGTCGTCGTGTCGGAAGCCGACGATGGCGCAAGCGCGGTTCAGCAGGCGCAGGAGCTCAGGCCCGACGTCATCATCATGGACATCTCGATGCCGGGAATGAACGGGCTGGTAGCGACGCGGACGCTGAAGCGCGTGCTCCCCAACTGCGTCGTCGTCACGCTCACACGCCACGGCGACGATGCGTATCTCCAGGAGTTGTTGCGGGCCGGGGCGTCGGCATACGTGCTGAAGCAGAGCCCGCCGCTGGAGCTCATCACGGCCATTCGCACGTGCGCGTCCGGCGGCCAGTATCTCGATTCCGCGCTGGCCGCCCGCCTCACCGGATTCCTCGGGCGCGACGGCAGAAAGACGCATCACACTGGCGTCACGCCGAGCGAGCGCGAGTCGGAGGTGCTGCGACTGATCGCCGCCGGCTACAGCAACAAAGAGATCGCTACGCGATTGACTCTGAGCGTCAAGACGGTCGAAGCGCACAAGGCCAATGCCATGCGCAAGCTTGGTCTCAGCGGCCGCATCGACATCGTCAAATACGCGAAACTGCAGGGGTGGCTGAAGGACGACTAGGGATTATCCCTAGCGACCTAGGGCCTCTTCCCGATATCCTGTACGGGTTCTCAGGGGTACATTGCACGCGTTTGTTTTTTGACGGTTTCCTCGGGGAGGATTCCATGGGAAGCGTCGCTCTGCCTCGCGCTCAGCCTACTGCCCGGGCAATGGGTACGCCGCAACTGCTTACACCGTCTGACGGTCCACGAGGACTCGCCGCATCTGTCGAAACGAAGGCCGAGAAGCCGCAGCTGCCCGTTGGATTCACGCTGCGCGTGAAACCCGATCGACGGCGCGAGCAGCTGCCAATGCCTCCCGGTCTCGATCGTCGCCGCCCTCGCTGAAACGCCTTCGTACGTAGGGGCCGCCTTCAGGCGGCCCACAAACCTCTATTTACCCACCAGCCGCGGAACATCCTTTTCGTTTTCGAGGCAGGCGTATTCGATGAGTTCGGTGTCCAGCGCAAGATGCTGGTTGACGGCGACCGTCCACGGTTTCGTGTAGGCCTTGGGATCGTCGATGGTGACCTCGATCTCGAGCGTGCCGAAACGTGGACGACGAATGCGCTCGGTCATGCGGGCACGATCGGTGAGCGGACTGCCATAGAAATCAGCCCACAGGCCATCACGGAATCCGACCGTATCCACGACCAGCGTGTCGCCCTCCCATCGGCCAGTCGAATAGCCGTACCACGACGGCTGCGGATCCTCGGGCAGACGACGGCTATCGGTGAAGATCTGCCGGAACTCCATGTTGCGTTCATGAAGGAGGACGAGGAGACGAGGGTTGTGCAGGATCTTCTTGGGAAGCGGATGCGCCAGCATCTGCAGCGCGCCAATCGGCAGACAGCGCGCATCGGGATTGTCCTTGGCCTGGTCGTCTTTGCGCTTCGCGTACAGCTCCGCGGCCCACGGCTGATAGGGCGGCGTCGCGCCCTTCATGCCGTGCGTGAGATCGAAGAACACGGTCCGTGGCGTCGGCCCGGTCCCTTCCTGACCTGGCCCACCATAGCCGTCATTGGCCCACACGCCGGAGAAATCCGGCTTGCCATTCGCGAGCCGCGGCGCCGGCGCCGCCAGATTCGGCTTGCCCTCGCGTGTGCGCGGCACGTCGGCGGTGGGATAGCCAATCCACTGCGCGCCGAGCGAGACGGAGGCGACAGCAATGAGTACAGCGGTGAACGCGCGCTTCATCGTGGCGCGATTCTAACGTAGTGTGCGGCTTCAGCCGGACGAGTACGTAGTGTCCGGCTTCAGCCGGACGAGTGCGTAGTGTCCGGCTTCAGCCGGACGAGTGCGTAGTGTCCGGCTTCAGCCGGACTGTCGTAAGCTCACAGCATGAGCGACCACTATCACGATCCTGCCGACATCAAGCGACTGAAAGACATGCGCGCACTCGCGCCCGCCGACTACGAAGCGTGGGTGAATTTCAATCGCATCATCGCGCGCCCCGACGGAGCGATTCCGAGGAAATATCGCGAGCTGATTGCCGTCGGCGTTGCCGTGGCGGTTCAGTGCCCGTTCTGCATGGAAGCACACGCCAAAGGCGCCAAGGCCGCGGGCGCGACGCGTGAGGAGATCGTCGAAGCGACGTTTGTCGCGTCAGCCATTCGCGCCGGCGCCGCGACTACGCACGGCACGATGGCGCTCAAGTTCTTCGATCAGTCCCCTGAACCCACGGCGAAAGCGTGAGCCCGGTGGCGCGAACCGGTGCTGGCTATTCCGGAACGCCGTTGGCCAGGAAGCTGGGCATCGGCACGGGTTGTCGCGTGTGGCTTGCGCAGGCGCCGGCCAACTACAAGACGCTCGTCGCGCCCCTCCCCGAAGGTGTGATGTTCGTGTCGAAGCCGTCGAAGACCATCGACGTCGCGCACCTGTTCACGAGCAAGCGGCGCGAGTTGGAAAAGGTGCTTCGCTCGTTGCGCAGCACGCTGAAGCCCGACGCCGCCATCTGGGTGTCATGGCCGAAGAAGGCGTCGAACGTGCCGACGGACATCACCGAGGACGTGATCCGCGAGGTCGCGCTGCCGATGGGATTCGTCGACGTCAAGGTCTGCGCCGTCGACGAGACGTGGTCGGGACTGAAGCTGGTTGTGAGGAAAGAATTACGGTAGGGGCGACGCATGCGTCGCCCCTACGAACGTCCGAACGTTATTGCGCCGGCTCGAGTTTCAGCAGCGCTCCAGGATTTTCGTCCGTCAGCAGATAGACATTTCCATCGGGCCCTTGCTTCACGTCGCGGATGCGCTGACGGAACTCCGTGAGCAGCATCTCGCGGCGCATCTCCTCGGTTTTGTCGTTGAACACGATCCGCTGGAGGTGGCCCGTGTTCGGGATCTCGCCGTAGCGCATCGCGCCGACGAACGCGTTGTTGCGCCACTGCGGGAACTTGTCGCCGGTGTAGATCATCAAGCCGGACGCGGCGATGGCGGGCATCCAGTAGACGAGCGGTCCTTCCATGCCGTC
>Ga0075421_100003908_pt1 | contig 17912 bp, 34 predicted proteins | sample SoiMetdeltSBSDD5_FD_75292 | JGI IMG/M metagenome (GOLD analysis project Ga0075421, IMG submission 75292) | Bulk soil microbial communities from a Populus tree surrounding site in Tennessee, USA - Soil MetaG P. deltoides SBSDD5 | ecosystem: Environmental > Terrestrial > Soil > Tree plantation...
GTTGCCCTGGGCCCCTAAATGCTGTTGCCGCCAGCAACCAAAACTGCTTGCTGACGGCAACCAATCGCATCTAGCGTCTTCCTAATGCACGCTTCCACCATATCTGCTTCGGTATCCTGTGCAATCGGAATTGCAGATAATCCGTCGGACCATCGTCCCCAACCGCCAAATTGTACTGCGCCCATTCACCATACGGCACATTCATTTTGGCGCTTTCCACGACGAAGCCGAATACCTTCCATGTGCTAGCCAACGTCACCCGCATTTCGACTAGCACACATTCCGGCGGCTTGTGCTTGCGCCTCATCGGTTCAATTCTCTACTGACGTCTTCGTACGTCAGATCCGGCTTGCCTTTCTTCGGTGTAGGCGGTCGTTCGCTCACACTCGATTCGGTGTCCCAGATGACGATTCGGTCGCATTCCATGTCGTATTGCAGCGCGTCCGCCGACAATTGCAGGATTGCCGACTGGATTTCGTAGAACTTGACGCCGGGTTTCGTCAGGATTTCCCCGGAATTCGTGTAGTAATCGACTGTCCAACCGGTTTTGAGTGCCGATCGGGCTGCCGCTTCCTCCCTTTCATCGGCTGTCATTTGGCTGTTTTTGAACTGCGGAGGGTACGTCATTTCCATTTCCAATCGTCTTCGTCCGGTGGACTGTTCCACCATTCCATGAACGCACGCCGCCAGCGCCCACGCGCCATTCCCATATGCCTCGGCGCGTATTCGCGGTACATTGCGGTGCGTATTCTCTGCCGTTTTACTGTGATGACGCACGCAACCGCACTGGTCACCATCGCCAGTGCGATAAGCGCTGTCATCACGCAATCTGTCTTCGTCATGCGCAAGCCCACCATTTAGAACGGGCAACTAGTCGCATGTATGCTTCACGCACCGGTATCGGTGCGATGTCTAGTAGTACCTTGTCTGCGTCTGCGTGATCCTGTTCCGGATCATGGCTAGGTTGTGCCATGGCATCTAGTGCGGCAACTGCCTCAGCAACTGATTTCCTCATTTTCTAATCCTTCCCAAGCCGGGTACCCGCCCCCGTGAGAGCGGATACCCGGCAGTCTGGATCAGGAACGGACCGTAAGTCCGAGAGATTCGCGGTACTGGTTCCGCTGTTCCTGCGTAACCTTCACGTCTTCCGCCAGTCCGTGGAATGCCCGGACATCGGCGACAGTGTACTTCCGCTCACTGTGCTTCCGCTCAACCTTCGTGGAAGTGACCTTGTAAACGACGTACACCGTATCGGTCGCAGCCGCAGCCTGTTTCGGCGTGATGCTGGCGTCCGATGCGTCAAGGTAACGGACCTTGACTCCCCAATCCTTCTCGTTCGCTGCGCGCCGTAGGAGATTCGCAGCCTTGATTGCAGTCTCGCCGTTGGGCACCGGGAAGAACTGCGGTTCAGCGTCCAGCGCATCCGCCACACGCTGCGCAAGCGGATTCTCCGACGTCTCCCGGATTGCCTTAGGCAACTCCGCTACGGTGCCGACCTCCACGGTAGAGAAGTCGAATGCCTTGCTGGCCTCCGGAGTAGCCTCCGCAGCCTTACGGGTCTGTCCACGTGCCATGATGCTCACCCTTTCTGGGTCTAGTTCCGCCACTGAGTTGACGGGGGCAACGCACGGACGCTAGTTCCGTGCGTACCCTCTCCCCTCTCAGTAGTTGTACGTGCGGTTGCCAATCCCGTTCTTGAGATCAGCCTTGTCCTTGTCCGTCAGTTCCGCCCACTCAGCGCGAAACTGCGCCATGTTATAGCCGGGTGCGGCAAAGAACTTGTAAACCTCTGCCAGCGTGGCAGGCTTGTTGTCCATGTTCCCTCCCCTCAGTTCTCTAGAAGGACGTACTCCGCCAGCATCTTTTCCGCTGGCGTCATCTTGTCCTTAGCGATGAGGTCCGCGAACAGTCGTTGCAGGCTGTCCGCTGACATGTTGCGCAGCATCTTGCTGCGCTTGTGAGGCTTCGTGACCTCACCCGGTGTGACCTTCACCCTGATCGTGTGTCCCATCACTCTCCTAACCGTGCGTTGTCTCTCGGATCGTGCTGCGCCATGCAAGGTATTCCTCACCTTGTGCACAGTCGCATGGCGCTGAACCGAATACCGACACGTACTTCTGTGACCGTGTGAGGCATCCTGCTACGCGCCGCGCCAACCCCTCATCCCGGTACACGTTGCACAGTACCGACCGTGCACCCGTTCCGACGGTAACCACGTGGTAGTGCATCACAGTCCGTTCCTGCGTCTCTCAGCGCCGTTCATCTGTCGCTTGACGGACTGTGCTTCCAGCGCTGTCACGTGGCTTACAACCCATTCTGACGTACGCCAGTCCCACACTCCCCACACCTTCGCGGTTGCCGTTGGTTCCACTGTTCCGGGCATCGTCCGCACTGAGTACCTGTCCGGCATGACAATCAGTCCATCCACAACTGGATGGCATCGTCCAGCACTCCGTAGACAGCGCGATGCATGCGTGACCCTTCCACGCCGCGCCACGAACGCACGTCTACTAGGTACGCCAGTTCGAACACGTAATCAGCATCGTCTACGGTGCCGTTGCGCTCTCCCGGATTGACGCTGCCAACTGTCACCTTGTCCACGCTCACGTGGTGATCCTTCGCGCACTGTGTCCGCACGCGCCGAACCAGTTCGTTGGTTGGTTGTTCCATGTTGCTTACCCCTCTCCCTAAGGTTCAGCCGGGCGGCTGCGGGACCGTACCGACAGCCCTACGGCTGGCGGTACGGTCCGACTGTCGACCGGTTGGGTAGTGCTCCACTCTTGAGTGATGACGCCACCACACGTCACTACAGGCTGTGTCACTTCTGGTCCCGTCCCTAGCCGGATCGCTGCGTTCATGCGACCGACCGGTTGCCCGGTTCCGCGTGCCCTGCAAGGCAAAGCCTACGCCTGATCCGGCTAGTTCTCTACCTGATTCCGCATGTCGGACAACGAATCTGCGTTGCAGCCGGATCAGAACGGAGGCGCATCTAGGTCTAGCGCATCCATGTTCTCCCGTGCCGTGAACGTGTGGAGAATCGTCGTCGCTGTCACTTGGACTGTATGTGTGTCGTAACGTCTAGCGTGTTTGCCTCCCTCTATCTCAGCCTTAAGCCTCTGTGCACCGTACCGCCTACCCGTCTTGCACTGTATGCACTTCCAGCCGTAGTCAACTCCCGGTTCGTTGTACGCCACATCACCGCCACCAACCCTTTTGCTGACTTTCACGCTCCTTTTGCACTTCGCGCGCTTTCTGACTACGACGCCGTTTATCCGCAATCAGTTTGTCAGCAAGTTTCTTTTCACGCTTCGTTTTCGCTTTCTTCCGCGCTTTCTGTAGTTTTGCTTCGTCCATCTTCTCCTGACGTTTCTGTCGCGCTTGTTCGTTCTGCCATTGCTGGCCAGCGTTGCTATTCCACCATGACATGGTTAGTCCTTCGGTTTACTGGGCAGTTCTGGGTGGTCAAACTGTCCGGGATATGCTTCCCGCGTAATCTCCACCATCGCGGTGTAGCGTCCAAACGGTTTGGGGTCGGGTGAGTAATGGAAGTAGAACACTTTGACGAACTGCGGCATTCCACTGTCTACAGCACCCAACTGTGCCGCCAGATATCCCAGTGTGGGATATCCGCTACCAGTCAACTCTACACGCCTGTTTTCTTCGTACGGGTGTGCGCCCATCATCTTCCATCCTTGTTTGTTTGTGGGATTGTCCACGGATTGTCGGGTCGTTGTCCGTGCTGGATATCCCATCCTGGTTTTCTGAAGTCACGGTGTAACGGTAGATTGGTTACCGTTCCGAAAATATTGCGCGCCACTTCCACGGCTCTATCGTAGTCGTAATAGATACCGAACATTCCGCCGGTGTCCATGACGACCAAATGCACATATGGTTTCTTGTTCTCTGTCTCCTGTATGGCACAGACAGAACATGTCTGTCCGTTGTCATCTGGACGTCGCACATGTGCTAACAACATGTGATTACAGATAGGACACACGCCGCCCACTTGTGCATGCGGTGGTATACCATGCATACAAATCATCGTGATATCAACTCCGCTTCCCTTTCCAGTTGGTCGCGCACTTCTTGTACTTCTGCGGTGTGTTCCTGTTCCCACGGTAGGCGCCGTGGAAACGACATCATGTCTCCATCACTTCGCGTACCAATGGCCAGTCTGTGGGGCGCGTCCCAGGGGTTGTGCCCTTTCTGGCACGTTGGGCACGCTGCGGGTACGTGTCGCCGCTTCCCCGTTTCCCCTAGTGTCAATTCGCGGGTTTGCGGTTGCCAGGAACAGTGCAAGACTTTGAACGGCGCAGCCGAATTGATTGCGGCACCCGCACCGATAAATCTTGGCTTCGTCGTCAACCGCAATGGCTGCCACGCGTCCCCGGGCATCAAAGACGACAGATAATCCCTGGCAGACTCCAGCGGATATTCCGCAGCGCTCATTCCGCGTGACTTTGTACCCGTCCATTCCCCATCCTTTCGTGTGTGATACATGCCGGATTGAATGTAGACGATTTCATCGTACGTATCGTGGGACCACTGACCTAATTCTGATCCGATTTGGATTTCTACGTCGTCTAGAGAACCAGTGAAATACACAGAGTCTGTCTCTACGGCTATCACCCTCTCCGGAATCTGGCGTATAACGGACCACAGTTTGGCGCGAGTGAACGACGTAATCCACGCCGCCACGGGTAAAGCGTGTGATTTCGGGGGCAAACGTTTCTGTTTGTCCCATCCCACGGTCTGCGCATATTTCCCGTATAGACTGTTCGGCCCTAGTTTGAATGGCAAGGATAAGAGATTCTGCTTGCCTAGCCTCTGCCTTGTTGAGTACATGTCCCGCAGAAATTCCCACGGAAACTGCAATGCTGTATCTTTTACGCGCCATTCCCAACCCTCATGTATTTCTACTCCCGGCATACCGTTGACCATGTGCGCCTCTGGCGACATGTACCAACCGTGTAGCCTATTCGGAAACGAAATCAGTCCGAGGTTATCGCGCCAAAACAACGGCATCGGGCGGAATTCGAACGGACGGCTATCCATAGCATGATAAGAAATGCGGTACACGCCAAATCGGCTAACAGTGGAAGGATTAACAACATGCACCCATTCCCCGGCATTCTCCGCTAACGATGGAATCATCGTCAGTGCGTACGGATACGCCGAATTAATGTCGACTGCGTGAATCGGGCCGACTGTCCTACCGGCTTGGAATAGTTCGAATCTCCCTCCACTAAACGCACGTTTGCTTGCTTCGTGTACCGGTTCCGGCATGTACCCTGACGTGATTTGCGCCGCAGCCAACTTCGGTCTAATCGCATGTTGTGCATTAATGAAATTCGCCAGTGCACCCGGTCCGTACCATTCCCGCAACGGGAAACCAGCGCGGCACATGACATCGCGAAATTCTTCAAACACGCGACGAATCAAGACGATTTCCCTCTGCCAGTAGTGCAGCACTTCTGGCATATCTTCCCATTCGTTGTGTCCACGCGCAGCCTTGCCGTGCGCGATAACGTCTCTGTCGTCCGCATCCAACTTGTCTCGCAATATCAGTTCCGCTGCTTCTATAAATTTCGTCCCCCCGAAGAACGATGAATAGTCATAGATGGTTACCGAGGTTTTCCGTGATTTGGCTGCTCCACCATCACGCGACCAACCCTCATCACGCTTGCTTACCTGAAACATCTTCCCCGGTACCCAGCGGATATACCATGGCCCGAATTTACCATCACCGGCTTTCCATAGACGCATGATTAGTTTTTCCGAAAGGCCACGGAGTATCATATTCGCGTCGTATCGGAAACCGTACCCTACGTGTATTGCGTGAGGATTCACTTTCCCGGTGCCCAAAATAGATTCCAGCATCGGAATAGAGTCCAGTTTTTCGCCCAGCAATGGATGGCCTACATTCTCGGACGAACCGAATAGTACCGCGTGCTGTGGTTTGCGTTCCCCGGAAAGCGACATCCCTTCCATGTCCCATGCGATTACCTTTCGTTCCTCTGGCGGGGGCGCTTTTATCGAACCGTCACGATTGCGGTTCGGTAGTTTGCGCGTGCCATTGTGATAGAACGTTGCGCCTGGCAACGTTACAGCATCGGCAAATTCGGCACGTTTCATGCGACCATATCTCCGTATGCCTCTCGCCATGCATCCCAATCAAACTCCGTATCAAATTCGTACCCGTATTCTTCCTCAATATATCCCGTGACATGTTCCCCGGAATATGGGTCGGTTCCGCCAGCAACCCAGCGCCGCGCGGCCATGCGTTGTTCATGCGTAACGTCACGGTTAAACCAACCGATATCGAATACCTGTTGCAGAATCTGATCGTTTAAGACGTCATTATCGGCTGCCATATCACGGAACATGCGTTGTTGCTTCCGTGACCAATCTAGGTTGTCAGCCATCCAATCCGCCATGCGTTACCCCTTGCAGACAAGACAACCGCACTACGGCGCTACCCTTGAGGGGAGAGGGTTGGGGGAACCTACGCCGTAGTGCGGTTGCCGTTCATGGACTACCTGACCAACTGTTCAACGACAGCGGAAGCAATACCGACTGTCGTTGCCAGGAACAACATCACGCAGCCAATGCCGCTAGATGTTTTTGGTACACCGCTACCGGGAGTTGCAGAGAACGACACATGCACGTGATCCATGTGATTTGCCGTATTGCTTCCCCGGTCAGCCATTCTGCGCCAACCTTCGCCAGCGCGCGCAGTAGACCAAATCTGTTGCTCCCAGATGACATACGTAATGCCGTACGCTGTTGCATTGCTTCTCAGGTCGGCTGCGACGGCATCACCCTTCGCGTTATCGTTGCCAACCATGAAATCCAGCGCTAGACCTAAAGGATGGTCTGATTCACGGTCACGCTGACCAAAGCCGATCACATTCGACACGTTGTATTTCTTGCCGACTGTCTCCGCTACGGCTTTCACGTGCGGCCGCACTGGTCCCAATACGTATGCCATGACGTATTCCTACGTCAGTTCTTGGCAGGGGTAGTGTCCAGGTAATACGTCTGCCCAACCGACCGTGCATCCCCGGAGAAGTTGCACAGATCGTTGCTGCAATCAACTTCGTCCTTCGTCATCGGCTTTCCGCACTCTGGGCACGTGTCGTACTCCGATTCACGGAGTCCATGCGGAATCTTCAGCGCGCCAAAGACGCGCTTGTCCGACGACAGTTCTTTCAGTTGACGGAAGATACCCGTAGAACCATCGTTGACGATGAACTTGTCACCCTTGTTCGTTACAACCGCCATGCTGACAAATGCCCCATAATCGCCAGCGCTGAACTTCCAGAGAATGGCAATCATCGGAACGTCTACCAACTTGGATTTGTCTTTGTTGTCCAAGACAACGAAGCCTGTTCCCAGTTCATCTGCGATGTCGGTAACGACACCGTGTACTGCCTCTGCCAGTTGCACCGCTTCCTCATACGAAGCGATATCGCGCAGTGCCGCATCTTCTACGCGCGGCTGAATGCTGGAAATGGTTACCAACTGTTCGGTTGTCAGCACTCCCAATTCTGTCCCGCCCAACTGGTCCGCAACGTTGCTGACGGCAACGTCTTCCGCTGCGGTTTCCTGACCGTCTTTCTTGACCATTACAATCTCCCTTGCATTTCGTTGCCGCGCGCCCCTAACGACACGCGACCGACCAATTACAAGCATATCACGGAGCGTAATGACGGCACAATGTACGATTTCGCACATGATCGAACACAATTCAACATCACACATAATCCAACATGTTTTGACATTAGTACACACGTGCTACATACTTGTATTAGAGCGTTTCCTGACCAGTTACGCTCATCTCCCAACGGCGGAGGATCGCAGCGAATACCCACCATCTATTCGCTGCGATTCTCTGCTAATAGGCACAAAAAGGATGGTGGAATGCAAATGACCCAGCAATCCCCGGAAACAAACCCCCCGCCCGCAGCCGTACCGCAGCCGGAACCAACTACCGGGCAAAACCCCCCGCCAAACCCCCCGCCAAATCCTGCGCCTACACCGCCAGCGCAGCCAACCAATAGCGGGGATTTCGACATCGCGGGTGCGTTCAACGATCTAGCGCAGCGCATCACGGGCATCCCGGAACAGGCTGCGCACGCTGTCCGTGAAGCAGCGCCAACCCCTCCCGCAAGCCCTACGCCGCCCCCTACGGGCACGCCAGCGAACAACCCAGCCGGTAGTGCCAACGTGGAGACGAAGCAGCCTAACCGGCTTGTACGGTTCTGGTTCGGTAAGCGCTCATGACAGCGGAAGCGCCAGAGTTTGCCGCACCGCAACCGCTGGCAGACAAGGGTGGTCCCATTCCGCCCGATCCTGGCAAGGCATCGTTTGGCGTACCGCCCGCAGCGAAAAAGGTTGCAGGCAAGTTAGGCGCGAACAAGAAACCACGCAGCGGTATTCGCGCGCTAACGGCTGCGGACAAGGTGAAGATTCAGGATTACTACGAAATGTTGGCATGGGCGGTTGGCATGGTTAAACCTGCCGTTCATGACGCAATCATGTTGCCAGTACCGGTACGTGATCCTGAGACACGCGAAATCGTCAATGGTCCTACGCGCGCAGAACTATGCGCCGAAGCGTGGATGGATTTGGGCAATCAGAACGACAGCGTACGCCGCATGTTGCTTTGGCTGATCGAATCCGGGGCATGGTCGCAGTTGTTCGCTGTGAACATGCCTATTCTTCTGGCCGCGCTACCTGACGACGTACTCACCCGTGCAATGCATCGTCTCATGCGACCGAAGGACGCAGAAGACACGCTACCGTTCCCGGATAGCGCTGTTGCATGAGTAATGGGTTTGTGTTGCCTCCGCTTCCCAGCGCGCCGCGTGTGCGCTGGGACGACGTGCGTGTGAGGAACGCACGTCTGTCAGCCGATGCGCCGCGCGTGCCATTCGACGTTTTCATGCGGCGTGAGTTGCAGTGGAATCAGGGTGAGCATTTCGCGTTGATTGGTCCTACGGGACAAGGCAAGACAACCATGCAAATTGCGTTGCTGCCAGTGCATCCGTACGTGACCGTATTTGCGACGAAGCCAAAAGATCCAACAATGGATGCGTTGATTCGTACGGGATACATGCGGATACCGTACTGGCGGAAGTTGCAGCCGGACACAGTGCCGCGCCGCGTGTTGTGGCCGGACGCATCGGAACTGAATTCGACAGAGACACAACGCGAAGTGTTTTCGGACGCGTTGGAGCGCATTTACCGCGAAGGTGGTTGGACTGTAGCGGTTGACGAGTTGTGGTATTTCACTGCGGTACTAGGTCTGGATCACGCAATCCGCGTGTTTCTCCTCCAGGGTCGGTCACTGGGAATTTCGTTGCTGTCAGCAACCCAGCGGCCAGCGCGTGTACCTGTAGAGGTTTACGACCAAAGTACGCACCTAATGTTTTGGCGCGATAACGATAGGAGGAACCTAGATCGGATATCCGAAATCAACGCACGTGATGCCGCGCTAGTGCGGACAATCGTACAATCCCTAGACAGGTATCAGGTTTTGTACATTAACACGCGGACGGGAAAGATGCTGAGAACACACGTACCGTTGAATGGAGGGTAGACGTGATTCAGCCAACCGCACTCAACTTCGTAATCGTGGCACTTATGTTCCTGATTTTTCAGTTCCTCTGGAACATGGGCGGCATGGCACTTATCAAGCGCAATCCGGATTCCAATCTGGGCCGCGCAATGGGCGTACTTTCCTGACAAGGGGATGAGACATGGTTAACAGCGCAGTTCTGAACGATCGTGCGGCACAGCCTGCCGTGGATGAGGAAGGGGCGCCCAGCGCTGGCACAGCGGCATCTGTCGCGTTCGTGCGTGCGTCCGATGAGAACCTCCAGCCGGGAACGCTAGACCGTACGTCAGCCGTTCTGGGCGCGAACACGCAGGATTTCGGCGTGACCGATATCCCCGCGTATGGCTTCATCCGCTTCCTTTACATTCTCGTTCAGGCAACAACGGGAACGGGTGCGGGTGCGGTCGCAGCGGAAGACAGCCCGTGGAGCGTTCTTCGCAACATCTCACTGACCGAGCCAAACGGCGCGCCAATTCTCCAAGTGGATGACGGGTACGATCTGTACCTACTCAACAAGTTTGGTGGGTACCGCCAGGTAACGGCGACCGATCCTCGCAACGATCCGAACTTCTCTGCGGTTGCAGGAACGGGCGGTAACTTCTCGTTCCTTCTCAAGATTCCCGTAGAGGTTTCGCAGCGCGACGGACTCGGCTCACTTCCGAACCAAGACAGTGCGGGACAGTTCAAACTGCGGCTTAGTGTCGGTACGGCTGCAAACGTGTTCAGCACTCCGCCAGCGACTACCAACCCAATTGTCCGGGTGCGTGCGTGGCTGGGTGCATGGGACCAGCCGCAGCCGTCTTCGGCTGGACTGGCGAATCAGACTGCGCCTCCCGCAGTCGGAACTACGTCCTTCTGGACGAAGCAGTCCGGCATCGCAGTTGCCAACGGCAACAACACGATCGAACTGAAGCGCAAGGGTAACTACCTGCGGCAAATCATCTTCGTCCTTCGGCGCGCTGGGTCGCGTGCCAACGGTGAACTGGATTGGCCGCTGGAAACGCGATTCATGCGCGACGCGTTCCCCGCGCGCTACTACCTTGACGAAGTGTGGAAGTCCATTATGTGGGAGCGTACTGGACTTACTGCATTTGGCGCGGCTGCGGGACAGCGTGACGCTGGCGTGCGATTCCACGACTACATGCATGAATTTGACGGTGCATTGGGTCGTGAGAATCGTGACCTCTGGCAGCCTACACGCGGTTCAACGCGTCTGGAGATTCAGGGAGCATTCACGAATACGGATACTCTCGACATCATCTACAACGACGTTGCAATTGCTGACAACGTGTTCCTGTGAGGGGTGAGACCTAATGGCAGGAACGAATACAAAGACGGCAACCGGCGGGCGGCAGAAACTTGCCGCGCCCGGTTCGTGGCCTACGGAACGCTGGGTTTCAATCATCGTCATTTCAGCGCTGCTTTTGCTCATTGCAATCCGCATGGGATTTCGCGGAGTGAATGTGCTCGGCGTCCGCGCTGGCGTTAGTTGAGAAGGGAGTACCACAATGCGACTGCCTCTGGGACTGGATGCAAAGACGGTAGTGGTTACCGTTCTGTTCATGTGGCTTGTTCTGCCATTCGTCATGAACCTTGTTGCCAGCAAGCGCGCGAAAGCCTGAGTCATGGACGCTACAGCCGTAGTCGTCGCAAGTATTACGTCAGTGCCGCTATGCGTGGCGGCAATGGCGTCTGTAGTGGCTGCGCGCCGTAGTGGACAAGCAAGGGACGCTAGTACGAATGCGGTAACGGAAAGCGCGGCTGCAAAGCGCAGTAGTAAGGCAGCGGAAGTTGCCAGCAATGCAGCCGCGCAAACCACGCAAACAACCGACCGTGATTTGACGGCATTGTTTGCGATGTTGTCTAGACATATCGCAGACAATACGCGTCATCTAGAAAGACGCGCTGAAGGCAGGTGAATTAGCGATGGGCGATCAGTTCTTCAATCTTCTGGGAAGCATTGTTACTGTTGCACTAGTGGCGGTAGTAGTGTCATCTCCCCATATGGTGGGAATCATCCGTGCATTCGGGGATTTCTTCGCTGGCAGTATCAACGCAGCGCAGAAGGTGTGACATGACGAATTCATACGCAATTCGTCCAGCGGCTGCGGGTGAAGCGCCGCGCGCAGACGCACAAGCACGATACGCACAAGCCGCCTACGCCGCACCCAGTGAGGAAGACTATTTGCAGGGGTACGACGAAGACGGAGGTTCGCCAGCGCTGGGCCGTGAGGTTACCGAGGGCAAGATGCCTGACGAAATCCGCACGGGACAGCGTGAGCCGTTGTGGGGCGGACCTCGCACGCAAGATATCCACATGCGAAGGGGAATTGACTCCCTAGAACGTGAGGATAGCGACGTCGAAATCTCTACCGGTTGGAACACAAAGCAACGCAAGCCGAACATTGGTACTTTCCCGGAACAGGTACAAGACATCGGCCCATCACGCCCAACGGCAATGATGGGGCCGAATACGTACTATTTCACGTCTCCGGAACAGTGGGCGGAAACGCTGCCCATTTCAACGGGTGAGCATTTGTCGTTGGCTGACCATAGGCGCAAGTATGAGATTTATGGCATGGCGCCTCAGGGTGATGTCGGAGTTAATACGTTCCGGCTTGACCCTAAGCCGTGGGATAGCAGACTTCATTATAATATCCCTCGGCGTGAACCAGAGTCCCCGGCTGCGGGTGCGGTTGCCGTTGGCGGTAACCGTTCCTACCGGTTGTGAGGGAATGAGAGACAATGGCGAAATTCGATCTAGGTAAACAGGTCGGGCCTCTGCCGTTGGGAGCATGGATTGCCGTTGTTGGGGGTGGCCTCGCTATTGGTTGGTATTTCAGTAGTGGAAGCGCGAAAAGCGCTGGCAAGGCTGAAGGTGAAGTGCCCTTGACGGAATCCGGAGTAGGCGCGGGCGGACAACAGTTCATCTACGAACCGCCCGAAACGGTCGATACACCTAGCAGTGCAATCACGAACAACACGCAATGGTACACGAAAGCGGTATCCCATCTGATTGCAGCCGGATACGATCCGGGCACCGTAATTTCTGCAATCTCAAAGTTCCTCTCTGGACTCACAAGGACAGCGCAGGAACAGGAATTGATTAACCGTGCGGTGCGTGACATCGGTGCACCGCCGGAAACGGTACCGTTGCCAGACGCAACGACGCCGCCAATCAAGCCGCCAACGAAGCCAATTCCAGAACCGGTGAAGGTTGGTCCGAAGTACACGATTTACACGATCCAGCGCGGCGACACACCTAGCAAGATTACCGCGAAGTTTCCGGGTAGATCATGGTTCCATATCTTCGCAGCCAATGACAGGGTAGGGTTGCGTGCGAATGGGACACCGGGAGTTATGGCGCATCCGTACGACGTACGCGTGGGAGTGAAGTTGCTTATTCCTACGCCGATGTATGCGCCGAAGATTCCCGGTATCAAGACGGGACAGCCGTTCCGGTATTACACGGTACCTGCGGGAACGACGTCGTTAACACAGATCGGTACGCGCTTCAAAGTGCATCCGTGGAACATTTACACCGCTAACGACATCGTGGGAATGCGTGCGGACGGTACGCCCGGATTCCTGCGTTCATTCTCCGTCAAGCCAAACCAACGGCTGTTGATTCCGTATCAGTGAGCATTACCGACCCAGAAGGATGACGCATGACGATGGATGAATACGCCGCTGCGACTGCGGCACAGAACGGCAGTGATACCCGCACCGTTGACAAGAATGGGCGGCTGGATACCTTCGGAATGACAGACCGCGAAATTGCGGAGGAAACGCTCCAATTGTTACGCGGGCTGTCCGACGGCATGACAGCGATCATGGAACAGATTGCACCGACACTAACGGCAATGAAAGAAACGCCGATCGGTCGCATGATGGGTATTCGGTAAGGGGATAGCGTCGTGCCTACGCCAGTCGATAGGACAGTAAAACTCCGGTACACAGATGTCGCGTTGTTAGCGATGCGCGCAGGCTGGCGTGGGAACGACGCTATTACGGCAGTAGCAATCGCGCAGGCTGAATCGCGCTTTGACCCAGGGGCGCACAACTTTACGGGCAGGGATTTGTCGTATGGGTTGTGGCAAATCAACATGAAAGGGGATTTAGGACCAACGCGCCGCGCTAGGTACCGAATTGCGCGCAATGAGGATTTGTACAACCCTGAGATTAATGCGCGTGTGGCGTATGCGATTTGGCTGGATCGTGGGAAGCGGTTTACCGATTGGTCGACATACAACAATGGCGCATATATCCCTTACAAGGGATTCGCGCAGTTTGCTGTGTCGCAAGTGGAATCCGGACAGCGATTCTATGAGCCGTTGCTGGGGAACATACAGGACCCTGACAGCGTGTGGGACCAGTTGACGCCAGACGTAGCCAACCCTTTGTCCGGCATTGACGAAGTAGGTAGGGCTGTCAGCAACATTGGCAGTTTCGTCACGAACAAAGAGAACTGGTTCCGCGTGGCTGCGACGGTAGGCGGCGGAATTCTCATCATGCTTGCTGTGCTTATCTTGCTGGCGGATACGATTGTTGGTCAGGTAGTGCGCAAGGCAATGAAGACTGCGAGGGTGACCCGATGAGTCCCGTATTAGGTGCGGTAATCGCTGGCACTATCACGTACTTAGGTAGGGTTGCCAGAGGCAAGCAAATGTCCATGACTGTCGTTGTAGGCATCGCTGCGTTGGCAATTGCGCTTGCTGCACTGGAACAGATTGACCGTCCGTTGGCGCAGAAATTCGCTGTCCTAATCGTCATCGGAACGCTATTCGCACATTGGGAGATAATCGTAGAGAAGACGGGACTAAAGGGATGAGTCTTTTACTAGTCATTCTCGGCGTGGCTGGAATCGTCTTGATTTACTACGGCGTAACCGGTACGCGTCCGCAGGAAGTTATTCGACGCGCATTCTCAGGGGCAAAGTAATGGCGGACCAGACAGCGGCAGCCGGTATCAGTGTCACCGTTGCAACGATGATGCTGTCAGGATTCAGTACGTTTCTCCCTCCCCTGCGTGAAGTACGGCAGGCATCCCCCAACGATCCGACCATGCGCAACGACGTACGGCATGGGCAGATGTCAGCCGGAGTCATGGCGCTGGGAATCGGTGCGCTCATGTCGTGGCTGGGTGCATCACCCGTACCGTTGTACGTTGCCTTTGCCGCAACGTTGCTTTACGCAACAATCTACGAACTGGCACTACAGAATGGGAAGGTTTGATATGTCAGAGGAATTCGTCGCACCCGTACGCGGTGACGTTGTGTCGGATGAGACAACGCAAGACAAGCCGGATTACCCCACGGATGCGGACACAGCCATTACGGCGTATGAGAATCCGGAGGAATGGGGAGACCAGAATCCCATCCCGGTATACGTCACGAATCCGGCTGATACACCGGAGTTGCAGGACTGGACAAGTCAACGCGTATTGGTCACGGAGGCGCAGGCAACACAGTTGGTTGGCGCGCGGCGCAACCGCACCCGTGCGTACGTGAAGAACGAAGGACCAGACGACATCTACATTGGGAAGGAACCAACAACAACGTCACCCAATCACTCCTACCTGTTGGCTGCACTTAACGATCGTATCGTGGAACTGTTCCACAACTCTGCAATTTGGGCGATCTGTGCTGCGGGTGACACAGCCAACGTGAGCGTTCTGGAGGAATACACGGTCACGGAAGCACAATGAGCACATATGAACTAGTCGAGAGTGCAACAGGTACTGCGGACGCCAACGGTAGAGCCGTTGCAACGTTGGGTCCGCTGCGCGCATTTGAACAATGGGAGATAAATGGGGTGACCATTGCGAACACTAGTACAGTTCTAGAGCCGAAAGTGGAGATATTTAAGGGGCAAATTGCACGTAGTAATCTGAAGGGAGGTTCCTATTCCGGACGTTTTACCAGCGGCCCAGCCGATGAAACGCTACGGAACGGGGAACGGTTGATAGCAGAATGGACAGGCTGCGATGTTGGCAGTACGTCCACTATCACTATCTCTGGGACAAGCAAACGATGATTAACCTAAACGACCCGATTCTGGGCGATGCTGGCACGCTCATTCGTAACCAGATGCAATCCGAAGGATTTGTGTCTGGCTCGAATGGTTGGCGTATTGCGAGAAATGGTGACGCCGAATTCAACGACGTAACCGTGCGCGGAGATTTGGTTACTGGCACTCCGCCAGGACGTCGAATTGAAATCCTGAAAACTCCTGGCAACACAATTGACTTCTACAGCGGCGACGCAGACGAAGTTGAGAATGGCTTTATCCGTGTAGATGCCGTGGGCAACAGTGGCTTTGTAGAAGCATTCGCACCGGACATGGATGCTGCCACGTTCCTCCCAGCATTTATGCGCGTACGGAACTACGATGACGGTAGTAGCGATGCCGCGCTAGGTGGCGATATCGTCTATATCACAGCGAATGACGGTACGCTGCAAACAGGCGTAGATTCTGGGGATGCTACGGGTGCTGTCTATTGGTTCCGCGCTGGTTCGTCTTGGACAGCGGTAACATTCGCTGGAAACTGGGCAGTATCGGGCGGAATGAACGTCGAATATTTCAAGGACAGTTCAGGAACAGTACGGCTGCGTGGCCGCGCGACGGAAGCAGTAGCGGCAAGCACAACAATCTTTACATTTCCAACGGGATATCGTCCAACACAAGCAATGTCATGGGCACTGAAATCTAACAACGACGCTGGCACCATTTCATGGGTGCAAGTTGGTACTAATGGCGCTTGTTCAATATTGGGGAACGTGGCCCAGGCAAGGGTACAAATCATCCTTGACGCAATTTCGTTCCCCACATTGTAAATAGGAAGGGAGGCCCAGGAATGAGCGAAGTAGTAGAACGACTGCAAGACATGGGATTTCCAGTCATGAACCGCAGAATGTGGGGAAGTGTACGGGAATCTCTGTATACGCGACGTTTGCAAACGCACCCAGCGCAGAAACCAGCGCGATACGGATTCGGCCATATAACGGTGACGAAGGACACCGGTAATTTCCCGGCTGACATGCGGACGTTAGAGCGTATCGGATTCGAGCGTTTCGGCACCGGAATTTCGTACACATGGGTAATCGACAACGATACTGGCATGATCGGTGAAGGTCACCCGTTGGGCGCGAAAGGGTCGCATACTGTTAACAAAAAGAATGTGCCCGGATTCCCGTACGATTTGAACCGGTACGGGCACGGAATTGCGTTGCTGGGAATGCCGGGAATACGGCCCAGCATGAAATTCCAACTGTCATTCGCTGCCATTCTGCGTGCAACATGGGACGAAGGATGGATGACGAATGACTCACCGTTGTATCCGCATTTCAAGTTTGCGTACAAGGATTGTCCGACAGTCCCCGTAGCGCAGACATTGCCCGTTATTCGTGCCACTGCAATTGACATGGGAGTTGTGGGAGAGATGGAGTTTACGGACTTGGTACCCGGTGCACCGCTTGATCCTGACGGTACACCGCTGAAGGTTGGCGAAGCGCTGTTACGTGGAAATCACGCGTATTGGCAGGGTCCAGTAGAAGGGTCATACGTGGATAGGCGGCTGGATGCGCTGGAGGCAAAGGCTGCGGGGACGCAGACGTGACCAAATTCAGCGTACACAAAACAATTGCCGCTATTCTGGGCGAATTGGCAGGTATTGTTGCAGTGCTTGCCGCCGTCACAGCCGATGGGGAGGTCACCGTAGAGGAACAGGTATCGGTAGGAAGCGCCGTGATCGTTGCCGCTGGCACCGTTTACGCGGTGTGGAAGGTGCGCAACAAACCCTTAGAAACAAGGGAAAACTCAACCGAAGGGACTGTGTAACATGGCACCGACGACTAGCAAGACTGCGGAGACGCCGAAGAAGGTTGCCGACAGCAAGGATTCCGGGAAGGATGCCGCCAGCAAGGATTCCAAGCACGCTGATCGGATCGTTGCGCTGGAGGATACCCTCGGCTACAACGCAGAAGGGAATGCGCTGCGGGAACTGATTGCCATTCTTCGTGATAGGGGAGCGCTTCCCGCCGAGAAGACGGACGAAGATGACGATGAAGGGGACGAAGGGGACGCGTGATGTTGGCGCTATTTGCGGCTATTGCATTCTTCCTCATGTTGTTAGAGGTTAATGCGCCGTTTAGCCTTCTGGCGCTGGGATTGATCCTTTTATCCCTGCATTTCATCTTCCCGTACGTTCCATTCCAGCGGCGCAACAATTCACCGTAGGAATAACAATTCATGCGTAGATAGCGTTTCTGGGTCCGTTATCTCCGCAGAAG
>Ga0075421_100003909_pt1 | contig 17906 bp, 13 predicted proteins | sample SoiMetdeltSBSDD5_FD_75292 | JGI IMG/M metagenome (GOLD analysis project Ga0075421, IMG submission 75292) | Bulk soil microbial communities from a Populus tree surrounding site in Tennessee, USA - Soil MetaG P. deltoides SBSDD5 | ecosystem: Environmental > Terrestrial > Soil > Tree plantation...
GCTTCTTCGAGAACCAGGCGGCCATTGCGGCCGGTGCGAGTAATGCGCCGCGGGAGGCAAGTCAACATCACTCGCCGACGCGGGGAGTCACGCCGGCCGCCCGGCGACCTAGAACTCGAACACGTCGCCCAGCTCCAGCACCTCCACCGGCATCCCGGCCAGCTCCTTCTTGAGCTGGGGCACGAAGGCGGGCTTGAGGTGGTAGAGGAGCACGGCGGCGCCGTTGCGCTGGAACTTCTCCAGCTCTCCCTGCAGGGTCTGCGGCGTGAGGTGGCCGGAGATGTCCGCCAGCTGCTGGAGCTTGTTGGGGAAGCTGGTCTCCAGCAGCAGCGCCTTGAGGTTCTTGGCCTTGTTGAGGACCTTCCACAGCCGGGTGGTCGGCCCGGTGTCCCCGCTCATCGCCACCGACACCGCGCCGTCGGTGACCACGAAGCCGCAGGACTCGACCGGGTGCGTCACCGGGATCGACTGCACCTGGTAGCGGCCGATCTTGAAGCTGGCCCCCGCCCGAAAGGACTTGATCTGCAGCACCGGGTGCTTGGGCGTGGGGATCCGGGTGAAGTCCGGCCACAGCGAGTTGTTGAACATGTTGTCCCGGAGCGTGCGCGCGCACTCCGAGGACGCCCAGATGGTGATCGGCCGGTCCCGCCGCCCCACCACCAGGTCCGCCAGCAGCGGCAGGTCCTTCACGTGATCGAAGTGGCTGTGGGTGACGAGCACGTCATCCACCCGCAGCAGCGCCTGCAGGCCGAGGGCGGACGTCAGCGCGCCGGCGTCCAGCGCCAGCACCCCGTCGAGCAAGAAGCACGTGCTCCTGTGCTTGGGCAGCTCACCGCCGTGGCAGCCCAGGACCTGCAGCTTCAAGTCAGAGGTCTCCGAACTTCCACTTCATTTCCAGGTAATTCAGGTAATCGTGCAAACGCGCCGTATCGTAGACGATCAGGCGATCTCCGCTGCGCTCGATCAAGCTGGCGCGCTCCAGCTTGTCCAGCATGAAGCGGATCGCCGGCTCCCCCACCCCGATCAACCGGGGCTGGTCCCTGACCTGGAAGTCGATCTCGATCCCCTCCTCGGTCGGCCTCCCGCGGGTCTGGCAGATCTGGAGGATCTGGTGCAGCACCCGGCTGGAGGGGTCCGCCAGCAGCAGGTTCTCGATCTGGGCGTCGGCCTCGGAGAGGCGTTCGGACAGCTTCTTGATCATCCGGACCGCGATCTCGGAGTTGCCGCGGATCATCCCCTCGAACGTCTTGGGGTCGATCACCAGCAGCTTGGCGTCGTCCGCCACCACCGCGGAGGCGTTGCGCGGCTTGTTGGAGATGATCGCCATCTCCCCGAAGAACTCGCCCGGCCCCAGCACCGCCAGGACCTTCTCCACGTCGCGCACGCGCTTGGAGATCGACACCCGGCCGGACTGGAGGACGAACATCTCCTTACCCGGCTCTCCCTCACGGAAGAGCACAGTCCCCTTGGGGAACTCCTTACCGAAGCGCTGGAAGAGGGTCTCCTCGGCACCCATGGCGAAAGCCCTCCAACACTACTCACTTGACAGGCAGGCGGCTACTTCGTGGTGGCCGTGTATACCCCGTCCCACTGCGGCGGGGGTGGCTGGACCCGGTATTCCTTGATCTCCTCCAGGTAGCGCCGGGACGGCGCGTCGTCGTTCCAGGCCTCCATCACCTTGCGGAAGCCCGCCTCCGCCTCGTCCCAGCGCCGCTCCGAGAAGTGGTCCACCGCGGCCTCGAAGGCGCGGATCGCCTCCGCCTCGGCCGCGGCCGGCTGGCCCATCCCGCGCAGCTCGTAGATCCGCACCGGCTTGCGCTTGCCCTTCACCCGCACCGCGCCCAGGCGGCGGGCGGTCACCTGGTCCTTGGCCTGCAAGAAGGTGCTCTCGGACATCAGGATGCGGGTCTCGTACTCCTTGTTGGTCCCCTCCAGGCGGGAGGCCAGGTTCACGGAGTCCCCCATCACCGTGTAGTCGAAGCGGATGTCGGACCCCATGTTGCCCACGATCATCGGCCCGGTGTTGATGCCCACGCCGATGTCGAACTCGGGCAGGTTCTGGTCGCGCCAGGCGGCCTTCAGCTCCTGGAGCGTGTCGATGAAGCGCACCGCGGCGCGGCAGGCGCGCACCGCGTGGTCCGGCTGCTCCAGGGGCGCGCTCCAGAACGCCATCAGCGCGTCGCCGATGTACTTGTCCAGCGTCCCGCCCTCCTCGAAGACGATGCGGGTCATGGGCGTGAGGTAGGAGTTGATGAAGCGGACCAGCGCCTCGGGGGCCATGCGCTCGGAGAGGGTGGTGAAGCCGCGGATGTCCGAGAACAGCACCGTCATCTCGCGCTTCTCCCCGCCCAGCTTGAGCCGGTCCGGGTGGGCCAGCATCTGCTCCATCACGCTGGGGTTGAGGTAGTGCTGGAAGGCGTGGCGGAGCATCCCCTTCTCGCGGTCCGTGGAGAGGTAGCCCAGGAAGATCACCCCGAACGAAGTGAGGAAGACGCTGGCCAGCGGCATCACCGTGGCCATCAGGAGCTTCGGCCCGGAGAAGAGGAGGAGGTCCACGCCGAAGTAGGCGCCCATCAGCCCGAACACCAGCGCCAGCTTCCAGTGGAACCGCGCCCGCGGGAGCGCGCGCGCCAGCACCAGCGCGAAGACCAGCATCAGCAGCTGCTCCACGTTGCGCAGCTCCACCGGGCGGTGGAGGAACTTGCCGGACAGGATGTTGGAGACCATGGACGCGTGGAGGTAGGTGCCGGGGTACTTCTGCGAGAACGGCATCACCCGCTGGTCCACGCCGAAGCCGATCAGGCTGACCCCCACGATCGCCGCCTTGCCCTTCACCGCCGCGGGGTCGAAGGCGCCGTCCACCACGTCGGAGAGGCTGAGGTTGTTGAAGGACTCGGGCATCCCCACGTGGTCGATGAGGGTGTACGGCTCGTTCAGCAGCATCGGGACCTGGACGGACGGCCGGCCCTCGCGGCGGAGGCGGACGCCGACCACCTTCTTGTCGGTGATGGTGTAGAGCGGCTCGATGGCGGCGCCCAGCTGGAGCGCGGCGAGCTGCAGCGCCATGGACGGCACCAGGCCGCGCACGGCGGCGGCCTGCGAGAAGGGGGGCATCCTCCGGATGGTGCCGTCCGGATCCTGGTTCACGTCCAGGATCCCGGCGTGCCTGGCGTGCCGCGCGAAGCGCTCCAGGGGCATCTGGGCCGCGAAGACGGGGGCGCCGAAGCGGGCGCCGTCGAACTCCGGCTGGTAGACGGAGACGCCGTTCTCGGCGGGGAAGGTCCAGGTGGCGTGCGGCTGGAGGAGCCGGACGTAGTCCGCCTCCCTGGCCTTGAACTGGTCGCGCGCCTCGGGGCCGTACCCGAACAGGCCGAACACCAGCTTCGGCGAGGCGGCGGCGAAGACCTCCTCCAGGGCCTGGTCCGGGTCCTCCGCCTTCAGCGTGTCCAGGTATCGCCGGTAGGCGGCGAGCTGGGTGGCCACCTTCGGATCGCCCTGCACCGCCTGGTCGAAGCGCTGCGCCGCCGAGTCCAGGCGCGAGTCGCGCCGGACCTCGTCGATGAACACGATGTCCAGGCCGATGGCGGTGGCGCCCGCCTGGTGGATGTTGTGCAGGGCCTTCGCGGTGAGCGAGCGGCTCCAGGGCCACAGCCCGTACTTCTGCACGCTCTTCTCGTCCACCACCGCCACCACCACGTCCGGGTGCGAGCGCTCCGGGCCGCGGAGGCGGAACTTGAGATCGGCGGCGCGCCCTTCGAGGAAGTTGATCCAGGCCGCCAGCGCCCCCCCCTGCCCGGACGACACCGGCGCGGTGTCCGCCCAGGTGTGCGCCAGGACCATCACCAGCGCCACCGACAGCGCCAGCACGTCGTACCGCCGCCTGGAGACGAACGCGCGCAACCGGTTCTTCATGCGGGGCGCGAGTGTAGCCGGCGGGGCGCCGGTCGCGTCAGCCGCCGCAGGATCTGAAGCCTTCCTCCAGAAGGCTCTGCGACGAGCCTCAGGTGGGCACCCTGGGCAGGCAGGCGGGCAGCGGGCGCCGTGCGAGGAAGGCCTTGGCGGTGAGCTTGAGCTGCTCCACGGTGGTGACCCGCTCCCAGTCCACCTCGTCGAGGAAGTCCCTGGTGTGGCCGGTCAGCTCGCCGCCGCAGCGCCTGGCGGCGGGGGTGAGGAGGGTCTGCCCGGCATCGATCACGCTCTTCCAGGCGGAGTCCTTGCCGTAGCGCGCCGAGTCCTTGATCGGCTCCGGATCGAAGCCCTTGCCCTGGCGCAGCTCCACCACCTTGATCACCCCGTCCACCGTCATCAGGTCCAGCATGTCGATGTCGTAGAGGACCTTCGCCTCCAGGCTGCGCGGCTGGGGGAAGTCGTGGCCGGCGCAGCACTTGGACATGAAGCGGCGATCGAAGAAGCGCCAGTTGAAGCCGCAGGGGCCCATGTGCTCGACGATGGCGGTGGCCACGTGGTCCGCGAACGCGGCCGACTTGCCGATGTCCTTGATGGTGGAGCGCGCGTACTCCGCGCCCTGCTCGCCGTGGGTGCAGAACATCTCCCTGGGCTCGCCGCGGCCCTTCTCCTTGGTCGCGTCGTGGAGGATCGCCGCGGCGCGCACCGCGTCCACGCCGGCGCCCGCCGCCTCGGCGAAGGGCCGCGCGTAGTAGTAGAGCCGCCGGCAGTGCTCGTGGTTGGGCCCGCGGACCTTGACCAGCCTCACCAAGGCGTCGAACAGCTTCTGCGTCTCGGCGGGGGTGAGCCGGTCGTCAGGCGGGGACGGGCGCCGGAGCACGTCCACCACCGCGTAGCCCGCCCAGCCGACCGCCGCCGCCGCGGTGAAGTACCGCAGCCGCGGATGAAAGAGCACCATCACCACGCCCAGCGGCACGGCGAGGAGCATGCGACCCAAGGGTCCGAGCCGACGCATCAGGGAGCCTCCTGGACCGCCAGTGTGCCAGATGTCCGGGCGCCCGACCGCCGGGCGGCCCTACAGCTTGGCCATCGCCGCGTCGTAGTTCGGCTCGGTGGTGATCTCCGGGACCTGTTCGGTGTGGAGCACCTTCCCCTGCTCGTCGAGGATCACCACCGCGCGGGAGCAGAGCCCGGCCATCGGCCCGTCGGCGATCTTCACGCCGAACTTGTCCGCGAAGTCGGTGCGGAAGGCCGAGAAGCTGAGCGCCTTGTCGATGCCCTCGGCGCCGCAGAAGCGCTTCTGCGCGAAGGGCAGGTCCATGGAGATGTTGATGATGGTGGTGCCCGGCTTCTCCGCCACCCTCTTGTTGAAGGTGCGCACGGACGTGGCGCAGACGCCGGTGTCCATGCTGGGGAAGATGTTGAGCACGCGCTTGCCGGGGATGGAGGACAGCTTCTTGTCCTGCAGGTCCAGCCCGGTCAGCGTCGCGTCCGGCGCGGTGCTGCCGACCTCGGGGAGGTTGCCGCTGGTGTGGACGGGGTTGCCCTTGAGAGTGATGGTGGCCATGGGCCCGCTGCCTAGGCGCCGGCGCCCGCGGAGTCAATGCAATCGTTCGGCCGCGGCGCTCTGGTAGTCTGGCACGCGACTTCGCGGCCCCGGTGAGGTCTCCCGATGCTTCCGTCCATTCCAATGCGCGCCTGGCGCCCGTGCGCGCTCGCGCTCTGTCTGCTGGCCGGATGCTCCGAGCACGCGTCCCCGCTCCCGCTCCTGGCCCGCGCACTGGACCCGCTGGTGTACCGCCTCCCACCCGACGCGATCGGCGACCTGTTCGTGGGCCAGATCGGATCGGCCTTCGCCACGGTGAACCGGATCGAGGGCCGCGAGGTGAACGCCCCGGACGGCCTGGCGCTGGACCGTTCGGTCACGCCGCCGCGCCTGTACGCGGTGGACGGCAACAACCACCGGGTGCTGGCGTGGCGGGACGCGGCCGGCTTCCAGAGCGGCGCCGCGGCGGACCTGGTGCTGGGCCAGGCCGACCTCAAGGTGGCGTTCAACGGCTGCACGCTCACCACCGCGGAGACGCTGTGCACGCCGCGCGACGTGGCGGTGGACGCCGCCGGCAACGTCTACGTCTCGGACACCGGCCACCACCGGGTGCTCGAGTACGACCGCCCGTTCGCCACCGACCGGGTGGCGGACCGGGTGCTCGGGCAGAGCGGATCGTTCTTCACCTCCACCCCGAACCTGGGCGCGTCGCCCACCGCGAGCACGATGAACGGCCCGGCCGGCGTGGCGCTGACGCCCTCCGGCGCGCTGCTGGTGGTGGACTCCGGCAACAACCGGGTGCTGCGGTTCGACGCGCCGCTCTCCTCCTCCACGGCCGGCGCCGTGCTGGGGCAGCCGGACCTCCAGCAGGCGTGGGTGAACTGGCCGGATGACCGCGGGCTCCAGTTCCCCAGCCAGGTGGCGGTGGACGTGGATCCGACCCGGCGGCACGTCTACGTGGCGGACACCAACAACCACCGCGTGCTCGCCTGGCCGGACGCGGCGGCGCTGGTGGACGGGTCCCCGGCGGCGCTGGTGATCGGCCAGCCGGACCCCTACGGCACCTCCTGCAACCAGGGCCGCGCCGGCGGCCCCACCGACCAGACGCTGTGCCGGCCGCGCGGGATGGCGGTGGACGCCGCCGGGAACCTCTACGTGGCGGACACGGAGAACAACCGGGTGGTGCGCTTCCCGGCGCCGTTCGCCGCCGCCGGCGACCGGCGCGCGGACGTCATCTACGGGCAGGCCTCCTCCACCGCCCGCGGCTGCACCTCGGGCAGCGCCCAGGTGACGTCGCTGTGCGGCCCGCGCTCGGTGGCGGTGGCGCCGTCCGGGGACCTGTTCATCGCGGACACCAACAACCACCGCGTGCTCCGCTTCGCCCAGGGCGCGAGCGCCGATCTCCTGGCGGACGGCGTGTTCGGCCAGCCCTCGCCCACCGCCACCGGGTGCAACACCGGGGGCGTGGTCACCGCCTCCACGCTCTGCTCGCCGCGAGGGGTGGCGGTGGACAGGAACGGGAACCTCTACGTCTCGGACAGCTCGAACAACCGGGTGCTGGAGTACGACACGCCGCTGACGGCGGACGCGGCGGCGGACAAGGTGTTCGGGCAGGGCGGGAACCCCGGCACCAGCGCGTGCAACCCGGGCGGGGTGCGGACCGCGGGGACGCTGTGCTCGCCCGGGTCGGTGGCGGTGGACGGCAACCTCAACGTCTACATCGCCGACGAGGGCAACAACCGCGTGCTCGGGTACCAGGCGCCGCTGGCCGTCGGCGGCGACCAGGTCGCGGACGGGGTCCTGGGCCAGTCGTCGTTCAGCCACGTCCTCTCCTGCACCAGCACCTCCAGCACCTGCATGCCCGGCACGGTGCCCGGCGTGGCGGTGGACGCGGCCAACAGCCTCCTGGTGGCGGACGCGCCCCAGAACCGGGTGCTGTGGTTCCCCTCGCCGATGGCGGTCACCCCCGCGGCCACCCGCGTGCTGGGGCAGCCGGACCTCGTCAGCGCCACGCCCAACATGGCCGACGCGCAGGGGCTGAACGCGCCGGGGTACGTGGCGGTGGACGCCAGCGGCCCCGCGCCGCGGGTGATCGTCTCCGACACCGGCAACCACCGGGTGCTGATCTACGGGACGGACGCCTTCGCCAACGCCCGGCCTGCGGACCTGATCGTCGGGCAGGTCGGGCCCAGTGGATCGCGCTGCAACGTGGGCGGGGTGACCGCGCTGTCGCTCTGCACGCCGCAGGGGTTGGCGGTGGACGGCGCCGGGAAGCTGCTGGTGGCCGACGCCAGCAACCACCGGGTGCTGCAGTACGCGCCGCCGGCGGCGAACCGCCCTCCGGCGCTGCTGGCGTTGGGGCAGAACGCGCTCACCCGCGGCGCGTGCAACGACGTGGCGCTGTCGGCGACGGTGCTGTGCGGCCCGCGCGCGGTGGCGGTGCTGCCGGACGCGTCGCGGGTGTTCGTGAGCGACCGGTCCAACCACCGGATCGTCTCCTACCCCGCGCCGCTGGCCACGCAGGAGCCGGCGGACCGCCTCCTGGGACAGCCGGCGTACAACGTCAACGGCGCCAACTGGATGGACGGCGCCGGGCTGAACGGCAACTTCGGGATCGCGTTCGACCGGAGGACGGCGCCGTACCGCGTCTACGTGGCGGACCGGACCAACCACCGCGTCCTCGGCTGGTCCAGCGAGGCGAACCTGCTGGCCGGCGCGCCCGCGGACCTGGTGCTGGGCCAGCCCAGCATGGGCTCCGCGGCGTCGGGGAGGACCGCCTCCACCTTCAACAGCCCGTGGGACGTGGCGGTGGACAAGACCGGGCGTGTCTACGTCTCCGACAACGGCAACCACCGGGTGCTGATCTTCGACGACCCGTACGCCGGCGCGCCGCCCTACTCCGCCGCGGTAGTGCTGGGGCAGGCGGACTTCGTGTCCGGCTCGTGCAACCGCGGCGGCACCACGGTGAGCCAGGCCATGCTGTGCGGGCCCACGTTCCTGGCCATCGACCCGGACGACAACCTCTACGTGGCGGACACCACGAACCACCGGGTGCTGGTGTTCAGCTCGCCGAGGACCACGGACGCGGACGCGGACGACGTGTTCGGGCAGGCGGACCTGTTCAGCAACGCGTCCAACGCGGGAGGGCTCTCGGCGCGGTCGCTCAGCTCGCCGGCGGGCCTGGCCATCGACCTGAGCGTCTTCCCGGTGCGGCTCTACATCGCCGACGGCGGCAACCACCGGATCCTCTCCTTCGAGAACCCGCGCGGCAGCGACACCCAGGCGGACGACGTGATCGGCCAGGTCAACTTCACCTCCAACGCCTCCGGCTCCGGGGTGAGCAAGGTGAGCGGGCCGCAGGGCATCGCGGTCGATCCGCAGGGAAACCTCTACGTGGCGGACCTCAACAACAGCCGGGTGCTGCTCTTCCAGGCGCCGCTCACCACCGACCTCAACGCGGACAAGATCTTCGGCCAGCCCACGCCGGCCGCCGCCGGGTGCAACAGCAGCGGCTTCACCTCGGACGTGACGCTCTGCGGCCCGCGCGCGGTGGCGGTGGACGCCGCGGGCTCGCTGCTGGTCGGCGACAGCGGCAACAACCGGCTGGTGGTGTACCTGGCCAACAAGCTGCCCCGCGCGCTGGACGCGCAGCTGCTGCCCGCGCCGCCCACCACCGCCGGCGACCTCCAGGTCCAGTACGACTACCTCGACGCGGACGGCGACCTGGAGCAGGCGCCGCAGGTGCGGTGGTTCAAGGGCGCCGCCGAGCAGTCCGGCCTCGCAGGGCTGCGCGCCGTCCCCGCGCTCTCGCTCCGCAGGGGCGAGGACTGGTCCGTCCGGCTCCGTCCGTTCGACGGCCTGGACCTGGGGGAGGAGGTGCTGCTGGGCCCGGTGACCATCGGCAACGGCGCGCCGCGCGTGTTCGCCGGCCCGGGGTACTCGCTGATGATCGACCGGGCCGGGGAGCTCACCGCCGGCGCCGAGGACCCGGATGGAGATCCGGTCACCTTCGCGTGGAGGCAGGTGGACGGGCCGCCGGCGACGCTGAGCGCCGGGGGCGCCACGGCCACGTTCCAGCCGCAGGACCCGGGCCTCCACCGCTTCGAGGTCACCGCGTCGGACGGCGCGGCCACCGGCGCCCCCGCGCAGGTGGAGGTGAACGTGATCACCCACGGCGCCGGCAACCAGCGCCCGGTCGCCGCCGGCCAGGTGACCACCGCCCGCCCCACCGCGGGCCAGGCGGTGGAGCTGGACGGGAGCGGCTCCAGCGATCCGGATCCGCTGGACCGGCTGAGCTACCGCTGGACGCTGGTGGCCTTCCCCACCGGAAACCCGCCCGCGCTGGAGGGCGTCACCACGGCGCGGCCCACCTTCGTCCCGGACGTGGAGGGGCCGTACGCGTTCCGGCTGCGGGTCAGCGACGGAGACCTGGAGAGCGAGCCGCTGGACGTGGACGTGCTGGTGCGCCGCCCGCCGGGCGTGTTCGGGTGCAGCGCGGGTGGCGCGGGCGCGCCGGCGACGATCGCGGCGGCGACGGCGCTGGGGCTGCTGGCGATGGCCCGGCGGAGACGGCGGGTGGTGGGGGTGGCGCTGCTGGTGGTCGCGGGCGTGGCGAGCGCCGCGGAGAAGGAGAAGAAGGGCGGATCGGTGAAGCTGGCGCTGCCGCCGCCGCCGCCGGGGATGACGCTGACGCCCACCGGCCCGCCCATCCCGGAGCTGGAGGAGGCGCGGCAGCTCTACCTGAACTTCGAGTTCGACGGGGTGCTGCCGAGGCTGGAGCGGGCGCTGGCGGCGCCGGGGATCACCTCCAGCCAGCGGATGGAGGTCTACAAGCTGATGGCCTTCACCCACGCGGCCTTCGACGACTCGGCGGGGGCGCAGGAGGCGTTCTCCAGGCTGCTGGAGCTGGAGCCGCGGTACCAGCTCTCGCCGGCGGCGTCGCCCAAGCTGCGCGGGTACTTCGCGGACGCGAAGAAGGCGTACCTGGCGCGGCAGGTGGTGAAGCTGCAGCACCGGCCGCCGCCCAGGTCCACCTCCGGCGCCACGCCGTCGATGGAGGTGACCGTCGCCGAGGGCGTGGAGCGGGTGGCGGCGGTCACGCTGAGCTACCGGCTGTCGGGGACGCGCGAGTACTCGCAGCTGCCGATGGCACCGCTCAAGGCCGGCGCGTACAGCGCGCCGGTGCCGAACCTGTTCGACGTGCCGCCGGGGGTGAGGACGCTGGAGTACTTCCTCCGCGCCCGCGACCGGGACGGCGTGGTGCTGGCGTCGCTGGGGAACGACCTGGCCCCGCTGAAGGTGGAGGTGGAGACGGTGACGCTGGACTCGCGCCGGCCGCTCCACCAGCGGTGGGAGCTGTGGGCGGTGGTGGGCGCCGCCGCCGCCGCGGTCGCGGTGCCGCTCCTGCTCCGGCACGACGCCACCGTGCAGCCGGGGAGCCTGGGGCTGGAGCGCCTGCCATGAGGAGGGCGCTCGGCCTGGCCGCGGCGGCGCTGGCGATGGCGCTGGCGGCGTGCGGGCACGGGGCCATCGACCTCACCATCGAGGCGCTGGGGCCGGACGGGAACCCGCTCCGCGTGCCCGACGACGTCGACCGGCTGGACGTCCACGTGGAGCGAGCGGACACGCACGCGGCGCTGCTCGACAGGAGCTACGCGCTGGACCCGGCGCGGCAGACCTTCCCGCTCACGCTCCGGATGACCCAGGGGGACCGCACCGGGGACCAGGTGCTGATCGGCGCCACCGGGTTCCTCATGGACGCGCCCGTCGGGAGCGCCAGCGTGCTGGTGCAGATCCCGCCGCAGGAAGTGACCCAGGTCACGCTCCGCCTCATGCCGTAGCCCCGGGCGGCGTGCCGGGCGCCCGCGCCGCCGCCCGCCGGCTCCGCGGGCACCGCGTGTTTTTCTGGTGAATGGGTCCGTTCCTCGAGCATGGCGCGCTCAGCGTCCTCTACGCCCCTCGCGTGGAGCACCCGGTGGTGCTCGGGCTGGGAGACGTGCAGCGGGTGTTCCTGGTGCTGCACCCGGAGGTGTCGCGCAACGCCCGGCTGATCGTCGTCCCCCGCAAGCAGCTCCCGCGGGCCACCCCGGCGCGGCAGCGCTTCTGGCTGGTGGTGGACCGCATCGCGCCGCCGGACCTGCTCCTCGGCGACCTGGCCGGCGGCGAGTACGAGACGAAGACGCTGGGACTCCGGTATCAGCCCCCGGCGCGGCTGGCGGCCGCGGGCACTTACACCCTGGCCACCCACGGCGCGCACACGCACCTCCGCTACGCCCTCGCCCTCCCGGAGGAGCTGGGGCCCGTCCACCAGGAGCTCCGGCTGGGGCGGCGCGGCAGCTTCATCGCCGCGGTGGTGAACCCGGAGCAGCGGTGGCTGGGCTCGACGCGCCGGCGCGCCTGGTATCCACCGGCTGTCCAGGCGCGGTTCCGCGACCGGAGGTTCGCGCCGGCCGATCCGAAGCTGCTCGACGCGCGCCACGCCGACCTGGTGCTGATCCCCTCCAGGAGCGATCCGGTGGCGGACCTCACGCCGTCGCCGGTGGACGGCGGCCGGCTCCTCGGAGCGCTCGGGCTCCCGGTGACGCCCACCCTGCTCCGCCCCGCGCTCGACGGCCAGTGGCGGTGAGCTGGATCCTCGAGGGCCTCATCGGGCGCCGCGAGGGGAACGTCTCCCGCGCGTCCCGCGACGACTCCCGGCCGTGACGCCGGCGCCGGCGGCCTCGAGCTGCTCCAGCGCCTCCTCCGCGGAGATCCCGTCCGCCGCCCGCCGGACCTCCGCCGGGAACCAGCGTTCGAACGGCGTCAGCTCCATCACGTGCTTGCCGCTCTCGGTGTGCTCCTGGACGGCCACCACCAGGAGCGCCCGCTCCAGCTCCAGCCGCGCCTTCCCGCTGGCCGCCACCTTCCCTTCGCGCTCCACCCGCTGCATCAGCCGCCGGGCCTCCGCGGACGGCGCGGCGAAGAGCGCCCGCTCCCGCGACGCGCGCACCAGCGCCGGCCAGAGCGCGCGGTGGATCCAGCGCTGCTTCCCGTCGAACCCCTTGCAGGGGACGACGTCCGGATCCTCCGCCAGCGCCGAGAGCGCCCGGAAGATCTCCTGCCCCCGCGGGTGCGACCACCAGCTCCCGCGGATGGGCTCGCCGGCGGCCAGGCTGACGGCGTCCGTCTGCGCCAGCGCGCCCCTCCGGCGGACCTCCTTCGACAGGTCGATCACTCCTCCGGACGTACCACGACCCGGAAGGTGAATGCGCCCTGCGGGAAGGTGGCGTCCACCGTCTTCTCCGTCCCGTCCAGGGCCTGTTCCCCGCGCATCTCCGCCCCGACGGCGGCGCAGGTGTTGGCGTCCTTCTCCTGCGCGTGCCAGGTGAGGTAGCCGCTCTTCGACGAATTCACTCCCAGGTAGAAGTCACCGGCGCACCCCGGGACCGGATTGTCCGGGTTCACCAGCGTGAATTGCACGTCGAAGACTTCCCTGGGCTGCTCGGACGCTCGAACCGGGTTGCACCCCGTCGCGCCCGATCCGAACGAGCAGGTGAAGACCTCGTACCTCCGACCGCAGGCGGTGAGACCGAGAGCGATGCAGGAGAGAAGAACGGACAGGAGGGTGGTTTTCATGCGGCGCCCAGCATGCCGCATGACCGAGACGGGCTACGAGCCGGATTGCGCGAACACGAACGGATAGGTCACCACCGCCACGCCGCCACCTTTCGGCCTGGGGAAGACCCAGCTCCGGACGCGGGAGACCACGCAGGCCTCCAGCTCCGGGCTCTCCATCGAGTACGCGGTCGCCGTCGCGGACGCCACGTGACCCTCGGCCGAGATGACGAACTTCACCGCCAGCTTTCCGGAGAGGGTCGGCGCGCGGGTCAGCTCGCGCTCGTAGCAGTAGCGGATCTGCTGGCGGTGCGCGTGGATCACGGTCCGCACCAGCTCTCGATCCAGCCCCCCTATCACCACCTCCTCCGCCGCCACGCGGATGGGCTCGCGGCGCACCCCACAGGGTGTGTCGCACAACAGACCCCAGTCCGGCACGCGCCCGAATCGCCGGCCCCTGGCCCCCAGCCCGCCGATGGTGACCGGCCCGCCCGGCGTGGCCCCTGAACCCGTACCCTTCAGGCCAAGCCCGCCGAACGCTCCCGGGTCCATGGAGGCGGTCGTCACTCCGGGGCCCACGAACCCGCTGATCGCTTTCCTGAGCTCGCCCTGCGCCGCCTCTCCGTCACCCATGAGGGTCGCGAACGCACCGCCGATCCCGCTGACGAGTCGCTCCGTCAACGAGTACGCCTTCGCCCGTGGCGACACGTCCGGCCTGCGGCTCAGGCCCCGGCCCGAGCGCGTCCGTGCCCCCTCGGCCGCCGGGGGTTGCGCGTCCAGCTGCGGCACGCCGGGCGCGCGCCGCGGGACCGGCGCGATCAGCAACCTCGCCACCACGGCCTTGTGTCCGGAGAAGATGTCGTCCGCGAGGCCCTCCCCCTCCACCTCCCGGTTGAGGGTGTGGATCACGAACGCTCCCGCCAGCGCGAAGAGCACCAGCAGGATGTTCAGCGACCGGAAGTCGATGGTCTCCGGGAAGGGCACCCTCACCCGCTCCGGACAGGGACGCAGCGCCGCCTGGAGCGTGATCTCGCCCAGCTCCAGGCGCGCGCTGGCGCCCTCGCCGTCGAGCGCCACCGCGTAGCAGCCGCCATCGCCGTCGCCATCGCCGTCCGGCACCACCTCGCCGGACGAGATCAGCTCGGACAGCTCGCGGGCCTCGTCTCCGCGCACTACCTCGCCCGCCATCCACGGCGCGAAGCGAAGCTCGCAACCATCGGGTCCCACACGGGCGACCTCGAAGCGTGGACCGGCGAGATCGCCCATCGCGAACGTGCAACCCGGCGCGGAACCGACGGTGAACGCGGCTTCGCGGTCCGGCGGCAGGAAGTGCTCGGCGAGGACGTGGTCCCCCCAGGACAGACGGATCTCCAGCCCGTGTGGGATCATGAACGGCCTCCAGGTGACGGAAATCCCCCGCTCGCCCGGTCAGACACCGCGGCGCGAATCCGGTTCCGGCGCTAGGGCAATTCCTCGCGGAGCACGGTGGTGGCGCCGGGGGCGACGGTCACCTGCACCTCCTTGATCGCCCCCAGCTCGCTGTTCACCAGCTTCACCACGTAGGTCCCCTCGTACAGCTCGCGCGGGGCGAACGGGGTGGTGCCCAGCTTCTTCGCCCCCACGTACACATCCGCCCACGGCTTCACATCCGCCGCCAGCTTTCCCTTCCGGAAGACGATCTCCCGCGTGCCCACGCCGCTCCGCGGCACCTCCACCTCCACCTTCCGGGTGAGCGCCAGCTCCCGGTTCACCAGCGTCAGCTCCACCTTCCCCACCGGCAGCCGCAGCTTCGCCGGCGTCTTCCCCATGGGCTTGTGCTGGTAGAGCACCTCGGCCGAAGGGTCGGTGGAGAGCTGGAGCGTCCCCAGCGAGTGGCTCGCCCGCGCGCTCCCGCTCGTCCGGGCGGACGGCGGCGCCGGCTCCTCCACCTCCTCCTTCTCGGGCGGCGTCTCCCCGGCGGGCGGGGGGACCGGCAACAGGCTCACCGTCGCGGACTGGTGGGCGATCTGCTCGGTGAGCGCGACGGTGACCTCCCTGGGATGGAACCCCTCCTTCTCCAGCCGGAGCCTGTGCTCGGAGCCGACGGAGACCGGCGAGAGCGTGGCGGGCGACACCAGCCCGGTCGGCGCGCCGTCCAGGACGATCCGCGCTCCCGCCGGATCGGTGACCACCTGCACGGAGCCCTCCACCGGCGCGGCGCGCCCGGACCGCGCGGCGATGGCCGCGGGCTGGCGGAGGAGGAGCGTCGCGCCGGCGGCCGCGGCGGCGACCAGCAGCCCGGCCGCGACCAGCACCCCCGGCCTCGTCCGCCGCGGACCCGCAGCGGGCTCGCGCGGCGCCCCGCCGGCCTTGCCGTGGCCCTCGGACCTCTCGGACTGCGAACCGGTGCCGTCCTGCGTGCTGCCGCGCGCCAGCTCGCCGTGCTCCTGGAGGAACGTCTCCAGCTGGCCCGGGTCCCCGCTGGCCAGCTTGACCACCAGCCCCTGGTAGGCGGCGTGCTCCTCCGCGAACCGCTCCAGCATGAAGGCGGAGACCTGGGCGGCGCCGACCGGCTTGCCATGCCTGGCCAGGAACGCCTCCAGGTCCTGCTGCATGTCCTCCGCGGACAGGTAGCGCCGGTCGCGGTCCTTCTCCAGCGCGCGGGCGCAGATCGCATCCAGCTCCGCCGGCAGCCCGGGCCGCAGGGACGACGGCGGGGGCGCCTGCGTCCCCAGGATGTCGTGCATCACCGCCAGCTCGGTGTCCCGCCGGAACAGCCTCCGCCCGGTGAGCGTCTCGTGCAGCGTCACGCCCAGCGCGAACACGTCGCTGCGGGCGTCCAGGGGCTCGCTCCTGATCTGCTCCGGCGACATGTAGCTGAACTTCCCCTTCACCACCCCGGTGCGCGTCTTCACGCTCTGGGCGTCCGCCTTGGCGATGCCGAAGTCGGTCAGCTTCACCTCGCCCTCGTAGGAGACGAGGATGTTGGCGGGCGAGACGTCGCGGTGGACGATGTGCAGCGACTGCCCCTGGGGGTTCTTCTTGGTGTGCGCGTGGTGCAGCCCCGCGCACGCGCCGACGGCGATCCGCGCGGCGATCTCCGGCGGGATGGGCGCGCTCTGCTTCACCGCCTTGCGCGCCACGTTGTAGAGGTCGTGCCCGGCGATGAACTCCATCGCCATGTAGTACGCCCCCTCCTCCTGCCCCAGGTCGTAGACCGGCACGACGTTGGGGTGGTTGAGCGACGACGCCAGCCGCGCCTCGTTGAGGAACATCCCCACGAAGTCCCGGTCCGTGGAGAGGTGCTGGAGGATCCGCTTCACCACCACCAGCTTCTCGAAGCCGCCCGCGCCCACCTGCCGCGCCAGGAACAGCTCGGCCATGCCTCCGGTGGCGATGCGCTTGAGCAGGACGTACTTCCCGAACCGGACCGCCATGGACGCGCCTCATCGTAGCCGGTACAAGGCGCGCCCGTGGGCACCACCTACAAGCAGGCGGGCGTCGACGTGGAGGCGGGTGACGCGCTGGTGGAGCGGATCAAGCCGCTGGCGGCGCGCACCCTGCGGCCGGAGGTGCTCTCGGGCGTGGGCGGCTTCGGCGGGCTGTTCGCCCTCCCCGCGGGCAAGTACCGCGACCCGGTGCTGGTCTCCGGCACCGACGGCGTGGGCACCAAGCTCAAGCTGGCGTTCGCCACCGGCCGCCACGACACCATCGGCGTCGACCTGGTGGCGATGAGCGTCAACGACATCGTCACCTCCGGCGCCGAGCCCCTCTTCTTCCTCGACTACTTCGCCACCTCCGGCCTCGACGTGGCCCAGGCCACCGAGGTGGTCCGCGGGATCGCCCGCGGCTGCGAGGAGTCCGGCTGCACGCTGCTGGGCGGCGAGACCGCGGAGCTGCCCGGCTTCTACCAGCGCGGCGAGTACGACCTGGCCGGCTTCGCCGTCGGCGTGGTGGAGCGGTCGAAGATCGTCGACGGCGCGCGCATCCGCGAAGGCGACGCGCTGGTGGGCCTGGCCTCCACCGGGCTGCACTCCAACGGCTACTCGCTGGCGCGCAAGGTGCTCCTGGAGCAACACCGGCTCCCGCTGGACCAGGCGCCGGAGGGGCTGGGCCGCCCGCTCGCCGACGAGCTGCTGGAGCCCACCCGCCTCTACGCGCGGGCGGTGGCGGCGCTCTGCGCGGCGGCGGACGTGAAGGGCCTGGCCCACATCACCGGCAGCGGCATCCCGGGCAACCTCCCCCGCTGCCTGCCGGCGGGGACGCGCGCGGTGCTGGAGGAGCGGCGCTGGCCGCGGCCGCCCATCTTCGACCTCATCGGCCGGCTGGGCGGCGTGGCGCGGGAGGAGCTCTACGCCACCTTCAACATGGGCCTGGGGATGATCGCGGTGGTGCCGGCGGCGGACGTGCCCTCCGCCCTCGGCGCCGCCCGGGGCCTCGGCGTGCCGGCGTGGGAGGTGGGCCGGGTGGAGGCGGGCGCGGGCGAGCCCACCGCGGAGATCGCCTGATGGCCGCCCCGCTGAAGCGGGTGGGGGTGCTGGTCTCCGGCTCCGGGACCAACCTCCAGGCGCTGATCGACGCGGCGCGGGAGGCGGACTACCCGGCGGAGATCTCGCTGGTGATCTCCAACGTGCCCACCGCCCGCGCGCTCCAGCGCGCCCAGGACGCGGGCATCCCCATCGCCGTCCTCCCCCACGGCGACTTCCCGGAGCGCGCCGCCTTCGACCGGGCGCTGCTGGAGGCGCTGCGGCGCCACCGGGTGGAGGTGGTGTGCCTGGCGGGGTTCATGCGGATCCTGGGCAAGGACTTCCTGGCCGCCTTCGGAGGGCCGGTGCTCAACATCCACCCCGCGCTGCTGCCGTCCTTCCCCGGGATGCACGCC
>Ga0075421_100003911_pt1 | contig 17899 bp, 19 predicted proteins | sample SoiMetdeltSBSDD5_FD_75292 | JGI IMG/M metagenome (GOLD analysis project Ga0075421, IMG submission 75292) | Bulk soil microbial communities from a Populus tree surrounding site in Tennessee, USA - Soil MetaG P. deltoides SBSDD5 | ecosystem: Environmental > Terrestrial > Soil > Tree plantation...
AAGAAGATCCAGGCTTTGCTCGCGACGCTCGGAGTCCGCCCGGGCCAAAGCCACAGCCGTGATCGCCTCGCCTCCCTGCTCTGGGGCGACGTCAGTCAGGAGCAGGCGCGCCACAGCGTTCGCCAAGCCATCTTCTCCATCCGACGCATGCTGGCCGAGGACGTCCTCGTCACCCTCGGCGAAACCGTCGCGCTGAATCTCGAGGCCGTGGCGGTCGACGTCGCGGAGTTCGAGGAACTGTCAACAAAAGCGACAGCCGAGACGCTCGATCAGGCGGCCCGCCTGTACCGAGGTGATTTGCTCGAAGGGTTCCGCCTGCGTCAGCCGCCCTTCGAGGCGTGGCTGGCCGTCGAGCGAGACCGTTTGCGGCGTCAGGCGATCGCGGTGCTGGATCAGCTCACGCAGCTCCGGATCGGGGCCGGACGGCTGGACGCGGCGATCGAGAGCGCGAACCGGCTGGTGACGCTGGAGCCGATACGGGAGGCGACGCACCGCACGCTGATGCGCCTGTATCTGCAGACGGGGCGGCGTGCCGCCGCGGTCCGGCAATACCAGGCATGCGAGCGCCTGCTCGCGGACGATCTCGGCGTCGAGCCCGATCCCGAGACGCGCGCGCTGTACGCCAAGGTCCTCGAGACGCGCGGGCTCACCGCCGCGGAGCCGAACGGCCAGCACAAGCGCCCCGCGATCTTGATCGTCGAGGACGAGCCCGTCACGCGCGCCGTGCTCGAGGGATTTCTCGGCACCGCCGGCTACGACATCACGTCGGTGAGCGATGGCGCGGATGCGCTGTTTCAGCTCAGCGGCCGGCACTTCGACCTGATCCTCAGCGATATCGCCATGCCGACGCTGGACGGTCTGGCGCTGGCCGAGGTGGTCGCGCGCAAGGGGCTGCAGACGCCCGTGCTCTTCATCACCGGTCAGCCCGGCGACGAGCTCGAGGTCAAAGGGCTCGAGATGGGCGCCGTCGACTTCATTCGGAAGCCGATCCAAAAAGACGTCCTGCTGCTGCGAGTCCGCAAAGCGTTGCGCGGCGGCTGACCCATGTCGCGCGTCGGTCCGCCCTCCGAGCGGGCACTGCAGACGCGCTGGTATCCGGTCTTCCGCCTCGTCGGCGGCGCGGCGCTCGTGCTGGCCGCGCTCCTGCACACCATGCTGCTGCCCGACCGCGCACCGGCCAGCAACCTGGTTCCGCTCGTCGCCGGCGTGGCGGCATGGTCGCTGTTGTCGTGGCTGCTGGCCGTCCGCTGGTACGGTCGCGCCGGACGGTTCGATGTTGGTACGGCGCTGGCCCTGGGCGACATCGGGGCGTGGACATTTGTCATCTACCTCACGGGCGCGGACCGGAGCCTGCTCTTCTTCCTCGTGTTGCTGCGCGCCGCCGACATGCGTACCGCGGGCTTCCGCCTGGTGCTGCTGTTCGGTCACGTCTCGGTCGCCTGCTACCTGCTGCTCTTGCTCTACGTGGCGACCGCGGGGGACCGGCACATCGACTGGCCCATCGAGCTCGTCAAGGTCGTGACGCTCTATCTGGCCAACGTGTATCTGGCGTTCACGGCAAAGGCCGTCGAGGTGGTCGACGCCGCGCGCCATCGCACGCGGGCCGCCAAGACGACGTTCCTCGCCAACGTGAGCCACGAGCTGCGGACGCCGCTCAACGGCGTCATCGGCGGCACGCGCCTGCTCGAATCGACCGAGCTGAGCCCCGCGCAGCGACACCACGTGACGCTGATCCGCAGCTCGACGGAGGCGCTGCTGCAGCTGATCGACGAGATCCTCGACGTCACGAAGCTCGAGGCGAGCAAGCTGACGATCGAGCCGGTCGCCTTCGCGCTGCGTGCGACGCTGGCGGAGAGCCTGCGTCCGCTCACGCCGGCGGCCGACATCAAGGGTCTGCTGCTGCGCATCCGCGCGGCCGATGAGGTGCCCGACGCGCTCGTCGGCGATCCGGTGCGGCTGCGCCAGATCGTCGTGAACCTGGTCAGCAACGCCATCAAGTTCACGGACGACGGCGAGATCGAGGTGCGCGTCACCCTCGAGCCGGGCGACGGCGACGACATCGTGCTGCACCTGACCGTGCGGGACACGGGCATCGGCATTCCGGCCGAGCGCCGCCAGGCGATCTTCGAAGCCTTTACCCAGGCCGAGGGCTCGACGACGCGCATGCGCGGCGGCACGGGTCTGGGCCTCACCATCGCCTCGCGCCTGGCCGAGCTCATGGGGGGGCGCCTCTGGGTGGACAGCGATGTCGGTCGCGGCTCGACGTTCCACGTCACGCTGCGCGTGCGCCTCGCGCCCCCGCGTGCCGAGCCCCCGGCGCCCGAGCTCGCGGGTCTTGCCTGCCTCGTCGCCGAGCCCAATCAAGCGCACCGCGCGGCGCTCGTCGACATGCTCGACGTGTGGGGGATGGCCACGACCCAGGCCGAGAGCAGTCAGGAGGTCCTCTCACAGGTGGCACGCGCGCGTGACGCCGGGCGCCCGTTCGACGTGCTGTTCCTCGGCATCGATCTCATCGGCATGGACGGCTTGCGTCTCGTCGAGCGCCTCCGAAAAGCCGACATGTTCACCGGGCCCATCGTCATGCTGATGCGCGCCGTCGCGCGCCGGGGCGATCGGGAGCGATGCGCGGAGCTCGGGGTCAACGCCGTGGTCACGCGACCGTTCTCGCAGTCGGAGGTCCTGGACGCGCTCGCGCTCGCCCTGGCGCGTCCGGTGACGGCGGGGCCGCCGCTGCATCCGCGCCGGCCGTTGACCATCCTGCTCGCCGACGACAACGCGGTGAACCGCGAGGTGGCGATCGCGTATCTGGCCGGGTGGGGCCACGCGGTGACGCCGGTGCAGGACGGCGTCCAGGCTCTGGCGATGCTCGAGCGGCGACGCTTCGATGCGGCCATCCTGGACGTGCACATGCCCGGCGCGGACGGCTTCGAGGTGACGGAGCAGATCCGGCGTCGCGAAGCGACGACGGGCGAACGACTGGCCGTGATCGCGATGACCGCGCACGCGCTGCAGGGCGACCGGGAGCGCTGCCTGGCCGCCGGCATGGACGCGTACGTCGCCAAGCCCGTACAGGCGGAGCGGCTCTTCGAGGCGCTGGAGATGCTCACGGCGGCGCCCGCCGATTTCGGCGCGGCGCTCCTGGAACGGGCGGGCGGCGATCCCGCACTGCAGCAACGCATCGCACGTCTGTTTCTCGAACACGCGCCCGACGCCCGCGCGCGCCTGCACGAGGCGCTCGCGCGGCGTGACGCCACCGCGCTCGTGGCGAGCGCGCACTGGCTGAAAGGCGCGGTCGGAAACTTCCCCGCGCCGCGCGCCACCGAGGCGGCGGCGGGCGTCGAGGCGCTGGCGCGCGCGGGGGACTTCGACGCCGCGGTGGCGGCATGCGCGACGCTCGACGCCGAGCTCGATCGGCTGACGCGCGCTCTGGCGACCGTCGTTACCGTCTGACGACGGTCGCCCGAAAATGGCGTGTAAAGCGCCTCGACATCGCGTAACGCACCTCGTCAGGGCGAGCGGGCTCCGTCGCGGACGCTCAAGCGCTGTCGCGGCGACATGGGCGCGGCGCGTTCGGTCCCTCTTCGCCGTCGAACTGACCATTGCGGTAAAGGGCTGACCAATCCATGCCCCGAATGTCGGCCGTCGACCGGTACTGACGAAACATGGCCCGTCTGACAAGACTGTAAAGCGACACGACGGACCTGCGCCTCGCTGGTACGGTCCGACAATTCCTCGAAATCGAGAAAATCAGGGAGACGCGTCGGTGAAGTTTACGGTCGAGCTCCACCCGAGGGCCGCGGTCGCCATTTCGCGTTGTATTGATTGGTCTGGCACGCAATAAGCCTATGCCAGCGCGCCTCCTGCGCGCTGCGCGGGGACGAAAGGGCCGATTGACGCCGTCCTGACGCAGGGATTCAGCGCAGTCCTCCGCACCCGATCGAGGGGGAAATGGGGCGCACGGTGTACGTGGTTGCGCGCGATCATCCTGAGCTCTACGCCTATCTACGCGATCGATTCACGGCGGAGGGTGAAGGCGATGAGGTGGAGGTCGTTCTCGACCGGCGACACGCCGCACGCCGGCAGCGTGACGTGCCTGGCGCGCCCGACCGCAGGCGCGCCGAGCGGCGGTTACATCCGCACGTCGACACGGAGCTGCAGTTCCGCTCACACGCGATCATCACACTGCCCGATCCGGTCACATCGTGACGCAACCGTGGGCTATTTGACTCTTATTTGTCATTGACTTCTGGGCTGGGGAACGGGTATGAATCTGAGTCCTGATTGTGGTGGCACCAAGCGACGTCGATAGCGCCCCCCGGGAGGAAAGCCGCCCTTGCAGGTAATCGTCTACGATCCAACCAGAGAGATTGCTCGATGCGCCGAGAAGGTGCTCGCGCCGGACAGCCACGACCTCACCTCGGTGAGCTCGCTCCGTCGCCTGCCGGCCGCGTTGACGGCCAGCGCCCCCGACGACGCGCTCATCGCGCGCGTTTCGCGTGCCGATGACGGCCTGAAGATCGCCGAGTGCCTGCGGAGCAGCGGGTTCCCCGGGACGACCGTTCTCATCGTCAGTCATCCGGATCAGGTCGGCATCGAGCGGCGGCTCGGCTTGTCGCGCACCGAATCGTTCGAGCCCTCACCGATGCTCGTCGAGCGGCTGCTCGAGAAATTGGCGGGAGGCGAGGCGGCGGCCGCCGCCGTGCCGCGTCCGCCATCGCGTCGCGAGCCGGCCACGTTCCACGGCCTCGTCGGACGCTCGAAGCAGATTCTCGACGTGTTCGCGCGCATCGAGAAAGCGGCTGCGGGCGACGCGAACGTGTGCATCTACGGCGAGAGCGGCACCGGCAAGGAGCTGATCGCGCGCGCGTTGCACGCGATCAGCAACCGTCGTAACGGGCCGCTCGTCACGTTCGACTGCACGACCGTGCCCGAGGGGCTGGCCGAGAGTCAGCTGTTCGGTCACGTTCGGGGCGCCTTCACGGGGGCCATCGAGCACCGCGACGGCGTGTTCTCTCAAGCCAACAACGGCACGCTGTTCATCGACGAGCTGTGCGAGCTGAGTCCCACCCTGCAGGCGAAGCTGCTTCGTGTCATCCAGAGCCGTGAATACGTCAAGGTCGGCGGCAACAAGCCGATCAGCACGAACATCCGTCTCGTCACCGCCACGAACAAGGATCCCAAGCAGGCCGTCGACGCGGGGACGTTCCGCGCCGACCTCTACTACCGCGTCGCCGTCGTGATGATCCGCGTCCCACCGCTCCGTGAGCGGCGCGAAGACATCCCGATGCTCATCGAGCATTTCCTGATGCGGTACGCGGCCGCGTACAAGAAACCCGTTCGCGGCGTTCAGCCCTCAGCGATGGAGCGGATGACGAATCTGCCGTGGCCGGGCAACGTCCGTCAGCTCGAGAACTTCCTGGCGCAGGCGGTCGTGCTCATGGACCGCGACATGCTCACCGAGCGAGACTTGTTCGTGGAGGATGCGCCGCCGGTGGCCACGGTGTCGCCATCCGCCATGCAGTTCGAGCCGGGGCTGCCCCTTCGCGAGGTGGAGCGTCGGCACATCCTGAGCACGCTGCAGCGGGCACACGGCAACCGCACCGAAGCGGCGAAGCAGCTCGGCATCAGCGTCCGGTGCTTGCAGTACAAGCTCAAGGCGTACGCGCAGGGCGCCAAAGGACCGTCGATGCCCGATCCCGTGGACGCGGACGTCGTCTCGCGGCCCGCGGCGCAGAACCAGATCCTGGCCGTTTAGGATCGCGAGACGTCCGAGCGCGAGGCGTCGGCGAGCGGAGCGTCGGCTAGGTCGCGCGCAGCGTGAAGAAGTCGGCGGGGCTGCTCTTTTCGAGCCACGCCAGCTCCGCCGCGACGATCTCGATCAGCTGCCCCAACTCGGTCCCCCACAGGCCGTAGCCCGCGGTCAGAAGTTCGTCATGCGCGGAGCACAGATACGCCGCCGCGGATGCGAGTTGCTGGATCTTCTCGGCGTCCAACATTGCCCCTCCTCAGCCGCCCAGCAGCTGGGCAGAATACCGGGGAAATAGCAGAAGGCATGCCACGCCGAAACGTTGCGTAATCTTTCGATTTATGGACCGAGCAGAATCGTATGCCGCAATTACGTCAGGTTCCCCGACGGCTCGACTGCGCAATCTCGTACGGCCCCCTGCAATCCGTGCGGAGGCGTCAGACCTCGACGATGTAGTGCGAGCGGCTCCCGAGGTCGTCTTCCGGCGGGACGGTCCGGCGCCGCTCTGTCTGCCGGCGCTCGTGTTGCGGGGCTGAGGCCGACGGCCCAACCCGCCGCTCGGCCACCCGACGATCCATGATCACGTGAACGTCCGGATCGTCCTGGAAGCGCTCGACGAGGTGTCGGTACAGCCATGAATGATCTCTGGACACGACGAACACGTGCCGCATCGTGATGCAATTTTGCGGCGGGCACCCGTTCAGCATGTTCAAAATTCGTCACCGCACGCCGCGTGCCAGCGCCAACCGAGCGTGGTCGCTCGACATGAGGGGCGCCACGCTGTCGAAGCCTGAACGTCATGACGTCAGCTCCGTCGCGACACCGACATACGACGCCGGACCCCGAAATCTTGGCGTTCGCCGTTTTATCGTTTAGCATGATGGCCGCTGCGGGCGTCGAGTTGCACGTTGCCGTGACACCGAGAGGGCTTCCGCGAATGGCTCGCCAACTGATTGTTGTCAGTCGTGACGACGTCGGCCTCTACCACGCGCTCCGCGCCGACTGGGCAGGCAACCAGAACGTCGGCGTGATCCTCGACCGCCGCCTCGCCCAACGCCGGCGGCACGCCGTCCCCACGCTCGAACGGCGTCGAGCCGACCGCCGGCAGTGCGCGCCGGTGGAGTCCGTTCTCGCATGGCGTGGCGGGGGCGCCCCCGCGCGCAAATCCGACATCGTCTCTGCGCTGGACCACGCGTCGGGCAGCATTGCGGTGCGTCAGAGACCGGGCGCCAAAGCCGCCGGCCGCCCCAAGGGCGACCCGGCTCGCGGGGCCGCCGCTCTGCGCGCGGCGCTGAGCGCGCCGACGACCGTGGCCGTTGCCTTCATCGCCCTGATCGCGACGCTCTCCGGAGGCATCGTGAGCGGGCTGGCGCTGTGGTTGTTCCTCGCCAGCGAGCTGGCGTTGGGAGCCACGCATGGCAAGAGCGCGTCGCGATCGGGTCTCGAATCGGCGCCGATCCCGCGTTGGCCACAGCCGTTGAAGAAGCTGCTCCGCGCATATCGCGCGTAACGGCGCCACGTCGCGATGCCTGTGATTTTCTGTGGACATGTGGATAAGTTTTACCTTGACAGTTCTGTGTCATCAGAGGCATTTACCTCTCGGCGATGGCCAGTGTGTGCGAAAGCGATTTGCTGTGCGTGGCGGGTCACCTGTGTAACGCCGCAGACAGCCTCCGCGCCGTCGGCCTGTTGAGGCTCGCCGAAGAGATCGAGTCGTTCATCGCGATGCTCGACACGGAAATCCTGCTCCGCACGCTCACCGCAGACTGATACGGCGCCCTCGCGCCGCGGCGCGCTCTATTCCGCGCCGGCGGCTCCCGTCGCGTCCGGTGGATCGTCGTCGGGCGCGCTCGCCCCGGACGCCGGAAACTCTCGCGTGGCAAACCGCACCAGCGCGTAGCCGAGGCTGTTCATCTCGATGGTGCGCACGCGCCGATCGACACGGCGGCGCTCCGGCGTGACCGGCCCCGTCGAGCGTCGGCGCCGATCGGCGTGACGGCGGTCCATGATGACCGCCACGCCCGGGATGTCGCGCAGGATTCGTGCCTGGTGCTCGTAGCGTGCGACATCGCCACGCGCGACGATGAACAACCAACGGATCGACGGAAACGACTTCGACGGAAATGCCTCGAATACGAGCTGCTGGTGCCGCTCACAGATGCCGTGCGTGTCGCTCGTATCCTCGAGCGGCTCGCGCACGCGGAGAAAGCCGGACCGACCCTCGCGCTGGCACCACGCGCAGATCACACGCACCGCGGCTGCACCGAGGCGGGGCGAGGACACCCGACGGAGGTCACGGGCTACGCCGAGCGGCGGGGACAGGAGGCACGGAACCGCAAGTGCGAGGCCTCCTCGATGTTCGAAGCGTGCTCGACCCAACGGCCGATGCGCCCGGGAATGCCGAGCCAACTCAGGCGCAGAGCAATCGCGACGCCAATCGAGAAATCGCATTGCGAAACGGCCTGATGGCGTGGATCGATCCGACGCTGCGTCTGTCGAATGTAAAGCGCGTCGACAGACCGACGCGCTCGAACGGTCGAAACGCCCGGCGCTCCTAGCTGGCGGCGCCGCCGTCGCGCACCGCGCGGGCGACGCCTTCCGCGAGCTCGGACGGCGTAAACGGCTTGAGCACGACCGTCTGCACGCCGGATTCGTTGGCCTTGGTGATGACCTCGCGGGTGCCGTGCGCAGTGATCAAGACCACACGCACCCCCGGACGCAGGGTCCATGCGCGCTGGATGAACTCGAGGCCGCTCAGCTCCGGCATCTTGTAGTCCACGACGACCAGGTCGGCCGCCTGTGCCGTCAAGTGCTCCAGCGCCTCGTCCGCGCGCGTGAAACCGTGCACGGTGTGCCCCTTGGACTGCAGCACCTGGACGCACATGCGCACGATGGCCGGCTCGTCGTCGACCACGACGATCGTCACGAAGCCGCCCCCCGGCGCTCGTCGGCGCGCAGCTTGTACTCGACGGAGTCGACCAGGGCGCGCCAGGAGGCCTCGATGATGTTGTCCGCGACGCCGACGGTGCCCCACGTCTCCCGGCTGTCGCCCGACGTGATCAGCACGCGCGTCTTGGCGGCCGTGCCCTTGGACTCGTCGAGGATGCGGACCTTGTAGTCCAGAAGCCGCATTTCCTTGAGGTTCGGATAGAACTCTTCGAGCGCTTTGCGAAGCGCGTGGTCCAGCGCGTTCACGGGGCCGTTGCCGGCGGCCGCCGTGTGCTCGAGGATGCCTTTCACCCGCACCCGCACGGTCGCCTCGGCCACGGGCTCACCGTCGGCCCCCGCCTCCTCGACGATCACGCGGTAGGCGTCGAGCTCGAAGTACGGCTTGTGACGGCCCAGCGCGCGCTCCATCAGGAGCTCGAACGAGGCCTCGGCGCCCTCGAACTGGAAGCCCTCGTCCTCGAGCTGCTTGAGGGAGTCCAGAATCCGCCGGGTCTGGGGCGTCTCCTGATCGAGATCGATGCCGTACTCGCGCGCCTTCCAGAGCACGTTCGACTTGCCGGCGAGCTCGGAGATGAGCACGCGCCGGTGATTGCCAATGGCGGCGGGATCGACGTGCTCATAGGTGTTGGGATGCTTGAGCACGGCCGACACGTGCATGCCGCCCTTGTGCGCGAAGGCGGAGTCGCCGACGTAGGGCTGCGCGTCCCACGGCTTGCGATTCGCAAGCTCGGACACGAACCGTGAGACGTCGCGCAGCTCGCGCAGGTTGCTCTCGGGGATGCAATCGAGACGCAGCTTGAGGACGAGGCTCGGAACGATCGAGACGAGGTTGGCGTTGCCGCAGCGCTCCCCGAAGCCGTTCATCGTCCCCTGCACCTGGTCGACGCCCTCGGCCACCGCCGCCAGTGAGTTCGCCACCGCGCACTCGGCGTCGTTGTGGACGTGGATGCCGAGCGGCGTGCGCACGGCCTTCTTGACTTCGCGCAGGATCTCGACGAGCTGCGCGGGCAACGTGCCGCCGTTGGTGTCGCACAGCACGAGCCAGTGCGCGCCGGCCGCCTCCGCGGCCTTGAGCGTCGCCAGCGCATACTCGCGATTGGCCCGAAAGCCGTCGAAGAAATGCTCGGCGTCGAACATGACTTCGTCCATCTTGGGACGCAGCCAGGCCACCGTGTCTGCGATCATCGCGAGATTTTCTTCGCGCGTGGTGCCGAGCGCCTCGGTCACGTGGAAGTCCCACGACTTGCCGACGATCGTCGCGACCGGCGCGCCCGCATCGACCAGCGCCTGCATGTTCGCGTCGGCCTCGGGCCTCACGCCGGCGCGCCGGGTCATGCTGAAGGCGGCGAGCTTCGCGTGCTTGAACGCGACGTCCTGCATGCGCCGAAAGAACCTCAGGTCTTTGGGATTCGAGCCGGGCCAGCCGCCCTCTATATAATGGACGCCAAGGGCGTCGAGGCGGGTGGCGAGGCGGACCTTGTCTTCCATGGAGAAGGAGACACCTTCACCCTGAGTCCCATCTCGAAGCGTCGTATCGTAAATCTTGATCAAACGGCGCATTCTACGGCCTCCGCCTTGATACGTTCGCGTATCCTGTCATGATCGGCCAGCGGCCCGGCGGGTGTCAAGATTGCGTCCCCGGCCGCAACGTGCATTGCAGGCAACTCGAAGGGAGGACTCCCCATGCGCCCACTGGCGATGCTCGGCATCGTCCTGATCGTCCTCGGCGCCATCGCCCTCGCCTACCAGGGCATCACGTACACGACGAACGAGAAGGTGGTGGATCTCGGACCGTTGAAGGTCGAGGCGAAGAAGGAAAAGACCATTCCGCTGCCGCCGGTGCTGGGCGGCGTCGCCATCGTCGTCGGCGTGGTCTTGCTGATCGCGAGCTCACGCGGGCGCGGGTAGCGCGGCTCGCTCGCGCTCAGCTCGCCGCCAGACGCGCCTGCAGCTTCGCCTTCACCGCCGGCCACTCGTCGGCGAGGATCGAGAAATAGACCGTGTCGCGCTGGTAGCCCTTGATGTGCATATGGCGCCGCAGCACGCCTTCGCGCGTGGCGCCCAGCCGCGCGATCGCCTCCTGCGAGCGGACGTTGCGGCCGTCGGTCTTGAGCGCAACGCGGATGCAGCCGAGCCGCTCGAAGCAGTGCTGCAGGAAGAGATACTTCGACTCGGTGTTGGCCGGCGTGCGCCAGAAGTCGCGGGCGAGGAACGTGGCGCCGATCTCGACCTGGCGATCCGCCGGCCGCACGTCGAGGAGCCGCGTCGAGCCGATCGCGTGGCCCGTCGCGTTCCAGACCTGCGCGTAGACGATCGACTGACCGCGCGTCATCGCGTCCTTGGCCTCGCGCACGAGCCGAAGCGTGTCGTCGATCGACGTCGGCGGGTCCCAGGCGAGATAGCGGCAGACTTCGTCGTCACGCATGGCTGCGAAGATACCCGGCGCGTGGTGCTCGTCGATCGCCTCCAGGGTCAGCCAGCGCCCTTTCAGCGTGACGGGCGTCAGATCCACTAGACCACGCCGGCGGCCCGGAGGCGGCGGACGTCAGGGCGGCGCAGGCCAAGCACGTGCGTCAGCACCCCCTCGGTATCGGCCCCGAGCACGGGCGCCGCGGTCGTCGGCCGTCCCGGGGTGGCGTGCAGCCGGATCGGCACGCCCATCATCTTCACGGAGCCCGCCTTCGCGTGCGGCAGCGTCACGAGCATGCCGCGCGCCTTGAGGTGCTCGCTCTCGCACACCTCGGGCACCGTGCGGATGCGTCCGGCCGGCACGCCGCTCGCCTCCAGGCGCTTGAGCCAGTCTTCCGCCGGCCGCGCGCCGAGGATCTCGTTGAGCAGCGGCACGAGCGTCGCGCGATGCTCGACGCGCGAGGTCTCGGTGGCGTAGCGAGGGTCCTTCGCGAGGTCGGGGCGCTCGAGCGCGGCACAGCAGCGCTCCCACAGCGAGTTGTTGGCGACGCCGAGGACGAGATACGCGTCCGCAGCCTTGAATACCTCGTACGGCACGATCGACGGGTGCTCGTTGCCGCGCCGGGCCGGCGTGCGCCCGGCGTTGAGGTACATGCCGGCCTGATACGTCAGCAGCGCGGCCATGACGTCGAGCATCGCGATCTCGACCTTCTGGCCGCGTTTGGTGCGTTGACGCGCGAGGAGTGCCAGGGTCACGCCGTGAGCTCCCGACATGCCGGCCACGAGGTCGGCGATCGAGTTGCCAACCTTCACCGGCGGGCCGTCGGGGAAGCCCGTGAGGTCCATCACCCCGGACTCCGCCTGCACGATCAGGTCGTAGCCGCCGCGATGCGACTCGGGGCCCGATTCGCCGAACCCCGACATCGCGCAGTAGACGAGCTTCGGGTTCACCTTGGACAGCGTCGCGTAGCCGAGCCCGAGCTTCTCCATCGTCCCCGTGCGGAAGTTCTCGAGCAGGACGTCGCTCTTCTTCGCCAGGCGCTTGAGGATGTCGCGCCCTTCGGCCGTTTTGAGATTCAGCGTGACGCTCTTCTTGTTGCGGTTCACCGACATGAAGTACGTCGCTTCGCCCGCCACGAACGGCGGCCAGCTGCGGGTGTCGTCGCCCTTGCCCGGCTCCTCGATCTTGATGACCTCCGCGCCCATGTCGCCGAGCAGCATGGCGCAGTAGGGCCCGGCGAGGACCCGGGTGAGATCGATGACACGAACGCCTTTCAGGGGCTGATCAGCTCGCGGCACCGGTTCGTCCTTTCTTCATGCGCTTGGCGAGGCTGCGCGCGATGGCGTTGACCCGCTCGCCCGCGTGGCCGGCGCGGCGCCAGAACAGGCGCGCGCGTTCCATGGCGCCCATGTGAGCGAAGTAATAGATGTTGTCGATGGCCTCGATGGAGACGATGGAGCCGATGCGCAGGCCGCGCGTCTCGGCGCCGTGGCACACGAACCGCGCCCCGCCCTCGAGCTCCACGATGGCGAGGTGCAGCGGCGAGCGGAAGCCCTCCGGTGCGGCGTGCAGCGTCGTGAACGAGATGACCTGCCCGACGCCGCGCACGCTCGTCGGGGTCATCGGCACCGGATGCCATGGACACCACGTCGCGGGCGGCGCCACCACCGTGTCGCAGCGCGGACAGCGGGAGGCCGCGATCGTCTCGATCATGGCAGTGCGAGCCGGAGGACGTCGCGGGGCTGGGGCCCCGCCGTCCGAGGCGAGCCGATGATCATCGGTCGCGCTCCAGGATCGTGACCCAGTTGTTGGTCGCGAGCCCGCCGATGGAATGTGCGAGCGCGACGCTGCCCGAGACCTGACGATCGGCCGCGCGGTCCGTGAGCTGCCACACACACTCGACGACCTGCGCCAGTCCCGTCGCCGCCAGGGGGTGCCCGCGGGCTTTCAGTCCACCGGAGGGATTGATCGGAAGCCGACCGTCGAGCGCCGTCTCCCCGTCGAGCGTCGCGCGACCGGCCTTGCCGGGCGGCAGCAGCCCGAGATCCTCGAGCGAGATCAGCTCGAACGGCGCGAAGGCGTCATGGATCTCCGCAAAGTCGACACGCGCGGGCCCGAAGCCGGCCATGGCGAACGCGGCCCGCGCCGCATCCCGCGTCGCGCGAAAGTGCGTGACGTCGGGGCGGTGCCGCACCGCCAGCGTATCGGCCCCCTGCCCGATGCCAGAGACGCGCACGGCCGACCGCTCGGCGCTGAGCACGACGGCCGCCGCGCCGTCGGAAATCGGGCAGCAGTGCAGCAGCCTGAGCGGGTCGGCCACGATGCGGCTCTCCAGGACCTCCTCGAGAGTGACGGCCTGCTGGAAGTGCGCGTAGGGGTTTCGGGCCGCGTTCGCATGGTTCTTCACGGCCACCTGGGCGATCTCGCGCGCGCCGACCCCGCGCCGGGCCATCAGCGCGCGGGTCACGAGCCCGGCCAGCGCCGGCATCGTGGCGCCGTACGCCCGCTCGTAGGGGTCGATGGAACGCCCGATGATTTCCGACACGCGCGGCGTCGGCAGGTGCGTCATCTTCTCGCCACCGACGACGAGCACCGTGCGGTGCAGACTCGCCGCCACCTGCGCGACGCCCGCATACAGCGCGGCCGCGCCCGAGGAGGTGGCCGTCTCCACGCGCATCGCCGGCGTCTCCGCGAAGCCCATGTAGCTCGCGACGTTCGAGGCGAAGTTGCCGTCGCCGACGAACTCCTCGGGATTCATCGTGGCGACCACGATGAAATCGGGCCGCTCGCGGCCCGCGGCAGCCAGCGCCGCGTGGGCGGCGTCGGCCATGAGGTCGCCGAGCGGCTCCGCGCGTCGCCCGACGCGCGTCATCCCGGCGCCCGCGATCCAGACATTCGGCATGGCCGCCGCCCATCCTGCCGGGCGACGCCCGAAAGGTCAATCAGCGACGCGGAACGCGTCGAGCGGGTGCGCGTGCCGGCGGCCGCGCGGGCGGATAGAACGCGGCGCCCACGGCGCGCGACGCCGGCGCCGTCGGGCGAGGCGCCGGCGGCTTCGCGATGGGCGGCGGCGCAGGGCACGCGGCGACCGGCGCCGCCACCCGCGCATCGGCGGTCGCGGAGGACGCCGGTGACGGCGGCGCCGGCGGCGTACGCCCGTTGCGGCTCGGCGGCGGCGGCGCCGCCACCTGCAGCTCCCGGATGAGCCGCAACAAATAGGTGCGCTGCAGACCGAGCGTCCGCGCCGCATGCGTGCGGTTGCCGCGCGCCTGGTGCAGCGTGCTCTCGATGAGGCGGCGCTTGAAGTCGGAGACGGCGCCGTGATAGCCGACGATTTCGCTACGCGCTTGCGGATCGGGAAGGGCGTCCATGGCCGCGAGGGCATGCGACGCGCGTGCCACGCCCGTAGCACACATAAGTGCGCGCCGGGTTCAACGATGCCGCCGCGCGGTGCCCTGCGCGCTGGGCGAGGTGCACAAAAACGAAGGCCCTCGCATCAGCGAGGGCCTTCGCACCTCGACCGCCCGCGAGCGGTCAGGACTTCGTCGCGGGCTTCACTCCGGGATGGTCCTTGAAGAACTGCTTGTTGAGCTCGATGAAGTTCTTCCACTGCTCCGGTGTTTCGTCTTCCGCGAAGATCGCCTTCACCGGGCAGACAGGCTCGCACGCGCCGCAGTCGATGCATTCGTCCGGATGGATGAAGAGCATCGTGTCGCCCTCGTAAATACAGTCGACGGGGCAAACCTCGACGCAGGCTTTGTCCTTCACGTTGATGCAGGGCTCGGCGATGATATACGGCATTTAGGGCCTCCCGGGCTCTCTCGGCGATCTGGTCGGACCACGCATTGTTATCTCGGCCAGTCTTTTGTGTCAAGCATTTCGCAGTCTTGGCGTGTCGAACCGAGCGCTCACTGCGTGCGCAGCCGCGGATCGAGCGCGTCGCGCAGCGAATCGCCAAACAAATTGAAGGCGAACACGGACAGGCTGATCGCGATCCCCGGGAACACCGCCATCCACGGCGCCGTCTCCGCGAACTCGACGGCGGCGCCTCGCAGCATGAGCCCCCACGCCGGCGTCGGCTCCTGCACGCCGAGACCGAGAAACGACAGTGATGCCTCAGCGAGGATCGCTTGCCCGAGGAACGCCGTCAGCATGATCAGATAGGGCGCCATCACGTTCGGCAGCATGTGGCGCAGCACGATGCGCGCATGCCCGAAGCCGGCCGCGCGTGCCGCGTCGACGAACGGCATCTCGCGAATGGCAAGCGCGGATGACCGGATCACCAGCGCCGAGCGCGGGATCATGGGCACCATGATCGCCATGATCAGATTGGGGATGGAGTTACCGAGGATCGCCACCAGGGCCAGCGCGAGGACGATCAGCGGGAACGAGAGGAAGACGTCCATCACCCGCTGCAGGTAGAGGTCGATGCGCCCGCCGAAGTACGCGCTCGCCACACCGAGGATCGCGCCGAGCGTGGCCCCGAGCACCGACGCCCCGAAGCCGACCATGAGCGCGGTGCGCGAGCCGAAGATCAGGCGCGCGAGCACGTCGCGACCGAACGAATCGGTGCCGAGCCAGTGCGCCAGCGAGGGCCGTGCGAGCATCGCGCCGAAGTCGACGGCCTCGGGATCGTAGCGCGAGAGCAGCGGCGAGAACAGCGCGACGACGAACATGATGACGATCACCGCGCCGCCGATCGCGCCCAGCGGCCGCGCACGGCAAAACTCGCCGGCGGCGGCGAGCCACCGCATCAGCCTGCCGGGCGGTGCGGCCTCGACGGCGTCGGGAACCGGGATGCGCGCTATGGCCATCGGCTCACCGGTACCGGATCCGTGGATCGATCCAGGCGTAGCCCACGTCCATCACGAAATTGACGACGATGAAGGCGCCGGCCACCAGCATCACCAGCGCCTGGATCAGCGTGTAGTCGCGGTGCGCCACCGCCTGCACGAACAAGAGCCCGAGGCCGTTCAGGTTGAACACCTGCTCGGTCACGACGAGACCGCCGATCAGGAAGGCGAACTCGAGGGCCACCACGGTGAGCACGGGCAGCATGGCGTTCTTCAGCGCGTGCCGCGCCAGGACCAGTCGCTGCACGAGGCCCTTGGCGCGCGCGGTGCGGATGTAGTCCTCGCGCAGGACCTCCAGCATCGCCGAGCGCGTCATGCGCGTGGCGACGGCGGAGTAGCGATAGCCGACGGCGAGCGCCGGCCAGATGAGCTGCTTCATGTTCTCCCACGGGTTCTGCCAGAACGGTGTGTAGATCATCGGCGGCAGCCAGTGGAACACGACGAGCAGCAGCAGGATGAACACGATGCCGAGCCAGAAGGAGGGCGTGGCGAGCCCGGCGATCGAGAAAATCCGGACGGCGTAGTCGATCCACGTGTCCTGCTTGAGGGCGGCGAGCACGCCGAGCGGGATGGCCAGCGCCACGGCCACGATGGTGGCCATGATCGCCACCTGCAGTGACAGCGCGAACCGCAGTCGGATCTCCTGCCAGATCGGCGCGCCCGTCCACATCGACTCGCCGAAATCGAGGCGCGCCACACCGATGATCCACGTGGCGAACTGCTTCCACAGCGGCTGATCGAGGCCGAAGCGCGCGCGCTCTTTGGTGAGGACGTCTTGCGAGACGGCCCCGCGGTCACCCGCGTAGCGCAGCTCGACGACGTCGCCGGGAATCACGCGGATCAGAACGAACGTGAGCAGCGCGACGCCGAGCAGCGTCGGGAACATCAGCAAGAACCGCTTGATCAGATATTTCCACATGGTCGTGGCGAGGGGCGCGGCACGCGGCCGCACCCCTCACGCTGGCCTATTCCGACAGCCAGACCGCGTCGAGCTGGTTGTTGAGATAGTGGCTGGGCGTGATCGTCCAGCCCTTCACCTTCGCCAGATGCGGAATGATCCGATGCCACTGCAGCGTGTAGATCACGTGCGCCTCCTCGTCGAGCAGCCGCTTCTCGAGCTGGCGCAGGATCTTCTTGCGCTCCTCGGGATCGGTGGCGCGTCCCTGGCGGTGCATGAGGTCGTCGATGACGGTGTCCTTGTGCCGGCCGTAGTTCGCGTCCGAGGTGCTGACGAAGCGCGGCAGGTCGAGGTCGGGCTCCACGATGAAGCCGCACTGGAAGTCCATCGCGACCTCGAAGTCGCCCCGCTTGAGCATCGGATGATACGCCGAGGCCTCGATGATCTCCTGCCGAACGTTCAGGCCGATCTGCTTCCACTGCGAGATGAGCCAGATGCCGAGCGGCTCATAGGGATGCGGGATGCCCCGATTCTTGAACACGAAGGAGAACCCATCGGGCACGCCGGCTTCCTTGAGCAGCCGCTTGGCCTCCGCCCGGTTCGCGTTGATGTCGTGGCCATAACCGGCCAGCTTCTCCAGCTCCGCCGGCGGCGTGGCGAACGGCGTGCCGGGCACCTGGATGCCGGCCACGTCCTTCACCAGCGTGATCTTCGACAGCGCCTTGGAGCCTTCATACCGGTCCAGCGCGAGGCTGAGAGCGCGACGGACGCGCTTGTCGTCGAATGGTTTCTTTTCATGGTGCATCGAGACGAAGTTCAGGCAGTCCCACGGACTCTCCTGCACCGCGATCTTGTTGCCGAGCGCCTGCGTGAGCTGATCACGCTCGGGCGGGCTGAACGAGCGGAACTGGATCATGGCGCGCTCGCCGCGGACGGCGGCCACCTGCGCGGCGGACGAGCTGATGAAGATCGCGCGGTAGCCGTCGAGGTAGGGCTTGCCCTTGTCCCAGTAGTCGGGGTTCTTCTTGCCCACCCAGTGCGAG
>Ga0075421_100003912_pt1 | contig 17899 bp, 17 predicted proteins | sample SoiMetdeltSBSDD5_FD_75292 | JGI IMG/M metagenome (GOLD analysis project Ga0075421, IMG submission 75292) | Bulk soil microbial communities from a Populus tree surrounding site in Tennessee, USA - Soil MetaG P. deltoides SBSDD5 | ecosystem: Environmental > Terrestrial > Soil > Tree plantation...
TACGGGATTGCCGCTCTTGATCCGCTCTACGAGGTAGGGCTTCCCACAAGCCAAACATTCATACACGTTGCGACGGTTGCCCAACTCATATACAGGCTCAAAGAACTTCCTGTCGAACCTGCGCTCGACGATCTTTTTCTCGCGGTTCAATTTGCGGCTGGGCATGCCTTGCAGGAAGCGATAGCGGGCCTGACGGCAGGCATTGGAGCACGTCAGGCGCGGGCGACCCGTATCGGGCTGCGGGACAGGCTCGCGGCATACGTAGCATCGGTTGTTGGTTGGGCCAATTCGGTTATTCATCACTGCACCTTATAGAACGAAAATTAGAACGTGCGTTCTATAAGGATAAGGCTGTTTTGAGTGTTGTCAATTGATCAGTTGATCTATAAGAGGTAAACAGGTTTCAGGTGGTCAGGAAACGGCAACAACACCTCACCCCCGGCCCCTCTCCTTTCTCGACGGCAAGAAAGGAGAGGGGAGAAATCGTGTTGCGTCATTGGGTTATTTTTCGAGGCAGACCTCTAGGCCAATCTTGTCTTCGGTGATGGTGGCATGGCCAAAGGCACTCTGGGCGGCCATCTGCTCAAAGTCGGCCCGCTTGTACGCCCGCTTGATGAGGGAGTGCTTAAAGGTAAACTTCGTGATCCACGTGTTGAGCGGGCTGAGGCCCATCCCAAGCACTTCCTGATTGATGTCGTCTTCGCTCGCGTCGCCGCGCAGATCGATGATCAGCGCTTTGCCGCCCGGCTTCAGCACACGATGCATCTCATTGAGCGCATCGACGGGCCGCGAGAAGTTCTTGAAGGCGGCGCGGCACACGATGAAATCAAATGATCCTGCTTCGAACGGCATGCGGGACGCATCGCCCTGCCGGAAGTCGATGCCCACGCCCGCCTGATCCGCATTTTGCTGGGCGATTTCGACAAAGCGGGCGCTGATGTCCAGCCCGGTGACGTGATACAGGCCCATCTTTGCCAGTTCGATGGCGAGGTAGCCGGGGCCGGGGGCGACTTCCAGCAGTTGAGCGCCTCGCTGCAACTGCGCGGCGATTTTCTTCGCATCGGCCCGGAAGGCATCAATGTTCTTGAGAGTGATCTTCGCGTACCAATCCGCGATGAAACCCTCCATACCAATGCCAATATAGCCTTTTGTTTCCTTCGTAGTCATCATTCGTTCTCCCGATTTCTCTAGATTGTTTCGTTAGGCAAAAAATCCGCGTACTGCTTGTGCTATAGATTCTGGTTTGCCGCGCAGGTCGCTGTTCCAGGGTGAGGAATGATTGAGTCCCGCTAGTTCGATTCGTTTGGCCTGGGGCAAGACCTTTGCGACGCTCTCAAGGCCAGCCTTCAGGAAGGCGGTACTCTTGCTCCCGCCCAGCAAAAGTACCTCTGCCCGAATAGGCCGCAGGCTTTCCTGTTGGCCGCTCATCTCGCTGATGATCCGACCATCATGGTGCAGCGTCGGGGCAAGCTGCTTGAATGAGGCATATTCACTGGTTCCATTCTGAGGCTCATAGGAAATCATCCGGCTGGACATGAACTCGATGAGCCAGCGAGGGAAGGCGCTCATCGTGTCGGACATCAACGGTGCGCCTTTCATGACCGTCGTGAGTGCGGCGGCCACATTGCCCTGCGCCATCTCCTCGTCAAAGCGCTTCATCATGTCAGTTGGTCTGGCGCTGTCGCGGAAAAGCGGTGGCTCATAGATCGCGAGTTTGTGGATCGCTGACAGACTGAGCGCCGCTTTGAGGGCAATAATCGCGCCTGCGCTGATGCCGAAAACATTGCGAGCGCCCGTTTTGGCGAGCAGTGCATCCAAGTCTTCCACGTCTTTCTGGATACCATCCTCCGTGCTGAACGGGCCGCTGAGACCAATGCCCCGGCGGTCAGGGAGGTAAACGGTGAAGACATCAGCCAACGCCTCGGCAAGCTGTAAGTGGTAGTAGCCTGTGGACATCGAGCCGTGAAGGATCACCAAAGCTGGCCCCTGACCAAGCTGACGGTAGCCGATGGTTGTGCCGTCTTTTGAGGTTACAGAGCCAGTGGTATAACGCTCTCGCTCGGCGGCTGTGGGGTAAGCTGCTGCATTAACTCCCATCACAAATTCTCCTATACATACCAGTTTATCTAACGATGTTAGGTTTCAACTAACACTGTTAGATTAGCATCGATATGGTATACTGTCAAGACTTAATTTCCGATGGAGGCAGCACTGAGTAAGAAGCGTAATCTCGGATTTTTCGATGCGCAGCCCGAAGTCGCGCCTGCCCTGGATCAGGGGCAAATTGTCGAGGCGGCAATCAACCTTCTCAATGAGACGGGGCTTGAGGGGTTAAGCATGCGCCGCCTTGCCGAGAAGCTCAACATCAAGGCCGCATCGCTCTATTGGCACGTTCGGGATAAGGAGCACTTGCTGATCCTGATTGGCGAGGCGATCTGCGCGACGATGACCTCCCCAGACCCTGCGCTTCCCTGGCGGGAAAGGCTCGAATGGCTTGGTGATGAGCTTCGGCGGGCAGCGCTGGCAGTTCGGGATGGGGGCAAGATTCTGGCGAACACACCGCCTATGGGGCCCAACCGGCTTCGCTTGATGAACAGCGGCTTTCAGGCTCTGCTAGATGCCGGGTTTAATCCTCATGATGCAGTCTACGCGAGTATGCTGATGAATGATTATGCGACGATGTTTGTCATCGAAGAGACGTACTTTTATGGCGATGTGGACGATGCAAAGGCGGCCGCAGACTATTTCGCATCGATCCCGGCGGATGAATACCCCGCGATTGCACAATTAGTGAAGCTCACCAATGGGTTCAATACCAATGCCGATGAGCGTTTCGCTTTCGGCGGTAGAGTTCTGCTTGATGGCCTGGAGCGCCAATTGGCTCAGCAAAACAAATGAGTTGCCTTAATCGCTTGTCCTGACCTCCTGATACCCTGACTGCCTGACTACCTCCTCCCTCTTGGCGATCCATGCCGCGCGCGGTATGCTTCCCGCCGATGAAACCAAACTTGATCCGTTATCCCCTCGCTTTCTTACTGCTGATTGTTCTGGCGCTGCCAATCACGCTTGCTGCCCCAGCCCATCGAGCCGCCGCGCAGGACAGCCGCGTATCCCAGGTGTTCGATATGGTCAATGCGCTGCGGGCACAGTACGGGCTGCCACCCTATACTCCGAACGCGGCTCTGATGGCGGCGGCGCAGGCACACTCCGATTGGGGCGCGTCGGTCGGCTACTTCGATCACGTCGAGCCGGATGGCTCCCACCCCACCGACCGCGCCGTCCGCGCGGGGTATGGTGAGTATGGGCACGTACGCGTCTCAGAGAATATCTATTATGGCTCAATGGCAACTCCTGAGAGCGCGATGGCCTGGTGGACGAATTCCACGATTCACTTTCGCGGCATGACCAATCTCGACTACCAAGAAATGGGAGTCGGGGTGGCGTATTCTGATACAGGCGGGTACTTTACCCTTGTGTTCGGGTTGAAGCTGGAGAATGTTCCGGCAGCGCCGCCATCATCGAGCGGCGGCGGGAGTACGGGTGGGGGCGCGTCAGAGCCAGCCGTGCCCGCCGAGCCTGACGTGCCAGAGATCGCGACACAGGCTGCACAGCCCGATGGGTCTATCGTGCACGTTGTCGAGGATGGACAGGCGATCTGGAATATCGCGGCGGCATACGGAGTCGATGTGCCGACGCTACTCCGACAGAACAATCTAACTGACAATTCGTTCGTGCATGTGGGCGATCCGATCCTTGTGCGGCCTGCCAGCACGCCGACTCCTAGCCCACTTCCGCCCACTGCGACGCGGCCACCGACCCTCACGCCGATGGCGAGGGTTGCGGCGGTGGAAATCGGAGACATGGGGCAGGGCGGTGCTGAGTCAATGGGAGCTATTGGGAACACTCCGGCAGTATCCGGGACACGATCTACTATTCAGAGCGTGCTCCTAGCGACTCTTGCGGCGGGGATTGGGATGATTGTGCTGGGGACGATCAGGTTGAGGCGGAGGTGACTTGGCTCTTGGGATTCATAAACAGCCGGGCGGTGTGCCTAACGGATGCGGAAGTAAGTGAGCGTGTTAAAACATCAGGTTTCCCGCATCCGGTAATACCCCCCTACGACGATCTATGATCCACTGAATTAGGGCGTGCGCTATAATGATCATGCCGGACTTCTTTCACTTAGCACTAACAGCCGCCGAATCCGATGGATGATCGATACAAATACCCGCCGCCGGCGTTAGTTCTTGAGCAGGGGCTAGAGCGCCTGACTGTCTCGATGTGCACGGTGTGTAGCCGCTATGGCGCGCGGAAAATCGAGCCGAGGCGCTACAAGTGTTATCTGTGCAAAGCAACTATCAACTACATTCCCAGAAGAAAAATCAGGAGACGCCCAATGGATCTCATGCTGACGAATGAGCATAGACAAGCCGCCGAGATGGTGCGGCGCTTTGCACAAGCTGAAATCGCGCCAACGATCCGGGAGTGGGATCGGAAGCAGGAGATGAATCCAGAGGTGCTGCCCCGGATGGGGGAACTTGGAATCCTCGGTATTTGCATCCCGGAGAAGTATGGCGGGCAGGGGTATGATTACATCACGTTGGGACTGGTGTGCGAGGAATTAGAGCGGGCCGATACAACGCTTCGTGTGGTGATGAGCGTTCACGTTGGGCTATGCAGCATGGCATTGTTGCAGTGGGGGAATGAGGAGCAGAAGGAGCGCTTCCTGACCCCGCAAGCAAAGGGCGAAAAGTACGCCGGATACGGATTGACAGAACCGGGCCACGGCTCGGATGCGGCACACTTGAGAACATCGGCGAAACGGGATGGCGACTGCTATATCTTGAACGGCGAGAAAATGTGGATCAGCCTCGCGTCGAAGGCGCATCACTTTCTGGTGATTGCGCGCACCGATCCCGATATTGACAAGGGAGCGCGGGGGCTGACTGCATTCATGATCACGCGAGATATGCCAGGAGTTACCACAGGCGATATTCACGGGAAGCTCGGCGTGCGGGCGGGATCGACCGGGTTCTTCGCCATGCAGGATGTCAAAGTGCCCATCGAAAATCGGCTTGGGGAAGAAGGCGAGGGATTCAAGATCGCAATGAGCGCGCTGGACAACGGGCGGTACACCGTTGCATCGGGGGCGACAGGGTTGATCCGCGCGTGTATGGAAGAATCGGTGAAGTACGCGAAAGAGCGTCAGACATTTGGGGAGCCGATTGCGAATCACCAGTTGATCAAGCAGAAGATCGCGCACATGGCGCTGTGGTACGATGCGGCGCGACTGCTGTATCTGCGGGTTGGGATGATGAAAAATCAGGGAATCCGCAACACGCGCGAGGTGAGTCAGGCCAAGTGGTTTGCTACCGATCACAGTGTGCAGGCAGCACTCGAAGCGATACAGGTTCATGGGGCATACGGGTTCTCGGATGAGTATCCGGTGGAACGGTATCTGCGGAACAGCAAGGGGGGGGTGATCTACGAGGGGACGAGCGAGATTCACCAGTTGATGCAAGCGGATTACGCACTTGGGTATCGGGATGATGTGGCGCTTCGGTGCGAACTACCCGCGTATGATCCAAAGGTGTGGCAGGGGTAGGCTACTGGCTAAAGGCCAACTGCGCGCTGATTAAGTATAATTCTGCCAATTTCCGTCAAAACCTACCGCTCGGTAGGTTTTGTGGTATGATAACAAAGACTCAGTGAATCATGATTCACGATTGCGAGGGCGGGTGTCGCATACATGCGCGGCTGCGATTGGATGTAATTAGTGCTCATCGTATTGAGTCTCGCAGCCGAAGGCGAATTAAGACCCGCCCCTCCGACAAAACCGAGATTTACAGAGATGATTCCAAACATTAAATCTGCTTAACTGGATATTCTATTCAACTTGTGGGGAGGGACCCTTGCGCGTTGTAGTCTGCACTAAAGAAGTACCGGATACCGCCGCGAAGGTGGAGGTGAAGGATGGAAAGGTTTCATGGGGAGATGCGCCTCTGGTCATCAACCCCTGGGATGAATACTCCGTTGAGGAAGCGATCTTACTCAAAGAGAAGCACGGCGCAGAGACGGTAACCGTCGTCGGGATGGGGGGCGAAGCTACAAAAGAAGCCCTCAAGCATGCGATGGCAATGGGATGTGATGACGCCGTTCTGCTGCAAGATGCGGCATTCGAGAATGCAGATACCCTTGTGACTTCCGAAGCGCTGTCAAAGGCGGTGCAGAAGTTCGGCGATGTGGGGATGGTCGTATTCGGCAAGGAAACGAGCGATGGCAATTCAAGTCAGGTCGCGGTGCAGGTGGGCCGCCGGCTCGGATGGCCGACGCTCACCTACGTTTCAAAAGTTGTTAGCATCGATTGGACAGGGGGAAAGATCACAGTCGAACGGCTGCTGGAAGAAGGTAAGCAATCGGTCGAGGCGACGCTGCCCGCCGTGATCAGCGTGGTGAAGGAAATCAATGAGCCGCGTTATCCGTCGTTCATGGGTATTCGCAAGGCTTCGAAGGCAGAGATTCCGATATGGGGCGCTGGTGACATTAGTTTCGACAGCACAGTTAAGGCAAAAGCCAGTTGGCCGGAGATCTACGCCCTGCCACCACGTGTGGGCAGCGTGCAGATCATCGAGGGCGCGACCCCAGAAGAAGCAGCGCGCAAGCTAGTTGACAAGCTGATTGAGGAGAAGGTGATCTAGTCATGAGTGGAATATGGGTATTTGCCGAACAGCATGATGGAAAGATCGCCAGTGTCTCTCAGGAAGCACTCGGATTAGCGCGCAAGCTGGCGGATGGTTTAGGCGAACCCGTCACGGCGGTGATCTTTGGGCCGGATGCGGCTGATCTGGGTAAGGAAGCAATCGCCTACGGTGCGGATGATGCCATCGCCAGCGATGATGCAACGCTCAAGGATTTCCGTGCCGATGCATACGGCTCGCTCCTGACTCAATTAGCAAAAGAACGGCAGCCAAGTGTGATTATCGCGGGAGCGACCACACGCGGCGGCGACGTGATGGGCACAACCGCCACTGATCTGGAGGCCGGGCTGATCACAGGACTGGTCGATGCGACGCTAGATGGACGAACCATCGTTGGGACAGCCCCGATTTACTCCGGCAAGCTGATGGCGAAAGTCAGGGTTTCGGGAGATGGGCCTCAGATGCTCACGATTCGCAGCCGGGCGTTCCCGCAGCCAGAACCTGACGCGAGCCGCACCGGGAACGTCGAAACCGTGCAGCCCGCCAAAGCTGAGGCTGATATTCCCGTCGAGGTCACTGGCACTGAAGCAGCAGAAGGATCGGTGAGCCTTGCGGATGCGGCGATCATTGTGAGCGGTGGGCGAGGAGTCGGCGGGCCGGAAGGTTACGCGCCTCTACAGGAACTGGTGGATGTGCTGGGCGCAGCGCTCGGTGCGAGTCGTGCTGCAGTCGATGCCGGATGGATTCCATACGAGCATCAGGTTGGGCAGACGGGAAAGACGGTCGCACCCGATTTGTACATTGCGTGCGGAATCAGTGGAGCGGTACAGCATCAGGCTGGGATGCGTACCTCGAAGGTGATCGTGGCGATCAACAAAGACGCCGAAGCCCCCATCTGGAAGCTGGCGCATTATGGCATTGTGGGCGATCTTTTCAAGGTGGTTCCGGCGCTGACTCAGGCATTCAAGGAGAAGTTGGGGAAGTAGAAAGCTGGTCAGGCGGTCAGTCTTTCAGCTAGTCAGCTAACGGCAACAGCAGCAACTGGCGACTAGCAGCTAGCTAAAAGCATCAGGGCAACAAGAAAACGGGGCGTTGAGCGAGTGATCCAACGCCCCGTGTCATCATCCAACTGTCGGGCCAGCAACGACTCGGTGCGAGGCTATGTTCTTTGCGATGCTGCGTGCTTCGATGCCAATCTCGCGAAGCATCCCGGTGACGGCAACGCTGAATCCTATGAAGTATAGATTAGGGACAGTTGACTCGCGGCCCTTTGTTGGAATGGTCATGGGGCTGCGCTCCCATTCCTGCGCTGAGGACACTTGCAAAAACTCAAGTTGGGGTCGGTAACCTGTCGCGAGTATTACTGCATCAAAGTCCTGTTTCATGTTGTCCTCGAATTCAACTGAGTTGCCTTCAAACGATGTGATTCCTGGATGAACTGAAATGTGGTTCTGCTTGATGAGATGTATCGTCCCAACGTCGATTAGGGGAACGTGGGCGGTCCTAGCAATCTGAGTGGCGGGGCCAACTCCCAGAGGACGAAGCCCGTAGCTGCGCATATCCCCAATGGCTACCGCGAGAATAGGGCGCATGAGAATATCAACCAGTGAATCTGGTAAGGCACGAGTCAGGTTTGCAACGGTAGCAATCGGGATGCCGAGCAGATCGCGGGGAATAATGTTCACAGGGCTGCGCACGCTGAGAGCTAGGTATGCTCCACGTTCCCAGAGATCGATGGCAATTTCGCCCCCAGAGTTACCAAATCCCACGACCAAGACACGCTGATCCTTGAATTCTGCACCCTTCGAATATTGAGAACTGTGGAGAACTTTCCCGGCGAAAGAGGATAATCCGGGCCATTCAGGGGTACAGGGAATCATATTTAGACCTGTGGCGATTATCAGGGCCTGGGACCGGTAACTGCCTTTTGATGTTTCAACCTCCCAATGATCACCAACAGGTTCAGCGCGTTTGACTTCCTCACCCAAGCGGGGTGTGAGATTGAATTTGTGCGAGTAGTCTTCCAGATAATCGATGATCTGCTGGCGCGATGGGTAAGTTGGATAGTTAGACGGAAAGGGAAGATACGGAAGGGCAGAGCTTGACTTAGGTGTATGAAGATGCAGCCGTTCATAATGGCGATGCCACGCTGGGGAAATACGGTCGGCACGCTCAAGGATTACGAACGAGATTCCCTCTCGGCGGGGCCTGCACCAATAACCACGACATTAGTCTGTACGGCAGATAAATCTGCGGCCATGATTCGTACCTCTATAACGTAGCAGATCAGGAATTTATTGGACACGAGGGCGGGTCGCGGATGCGATAGGCAGCTGAATATCCTCGCATTAATGAATGCTCGCATCTGGCAAGACCCGCCCCTACGACAATCTTGTAATCTACTCCATTTGGGAAAGTGTGGCAGGAAGTCGGCTGGGAGACAAGTCTGTTGAACGCGATTATCTTGTCAGGGTCGAAGCCCAATAGGCGAAACTCGTTGCAACGACCGCCAGTGCGGGTACAAACTGTGGCTTGTTCTTACGGATCAGGTAGATGCTCAGAAATGTGGGCAGCAGCACACCTGTCTCGATCAGCAGATTGCGCCAGAGAAGCGGATTAGCAATATCGAGTTGGCCTGCGCTGGGTAAGATACCAAACGGCAGCTTGTACAATTGATCAGCAAACGGCCATTGGAGCGGTAAAGGAGTCACTCCCACCAATAGATCAAGGACGAGATGACTCAAGCTTGCCGTAATCACTTGCAGACTGTAACCTTTAAGATTGTCACCACTGATGCCCTGTGTCATCAATACCACAACGGTGAGCAATGGCAGCAGCGTACAAAACAGGATCGAATGGGTGAGGCGGCGTACGTCAATGTGAAGCAGGATCATTAGGTAATCGATATCAGGAGTCCAGGCCACTAGAATCAGCCAGATCAGCCATAATGGGCGGGAGACAGCGGCTTGATCCTTAGGGCCAGCGCTAAATATTCCTATGGCGGCAATACCATGCCCAACAAATGATGACATCCTGGTACTCCTCGGCTGAATTTCATTATAGCCTTAAAGCCAACATTTAGTATTGACAGGCCGCCTCCAACTTTGCTACACTTCGCACAATTGAACTTAAAGAAGCAACGAGCCGGGCAAGTAGGCGCAAGTACCGCGATCAGAGAACTGCCGGGTGGTGCAAGGCAGCTCGCGGGCTGGCGCTGAATGGATCGGGAAGCTGCGGGGAACAACGATCCAGGTGTGATTTAGTATTCCCTGCCGGAGGAGCCACCGTTATCACGACACAGGATATTTCAAGTTCGAGTACGAACTTGCGGTATCCGAAGTGAGTGGGTCAGATTCATAACATGAATTTGATCAACGAGAGTGGTATCGCGGGCAATCGGGCGCTCGTCTCTCCAGGGAGATGAGCGTTTTTATTTAGCAGATAGCGGATGGCTGATGGCTGATAGTCATCTTTACTCAAACTGAATGGAAGGAACTACGATGGCAGACACAAAGAAGAAGCGAATACTCACGGGGGACAGGCCAACCGGGAAACTGCATCTGGGGCACTATGTCGGGACGCTAATGAATCGGGTGAAGCTACAAGATACATACGATCTGTTCTTGCTGGTAGCCGATTACCACTCACTGACAACGCATCCCGACAAGGCGGATGTGGTGGCTACTCGGCAAAACGCAATGGAAGTCGTCATGGACAACTATGCGGCGGGGATTGATCCTGACAAAGCCACACACTACATGCAGTCGGATGTGCCGGAGACGGCGGAACTCACCCTACTATTCACTATGCTTACTACTGTGCCGCGTCTGCAACGTGTCCCGACGTTGAAAGAGGTCATGGACAATCTGGATATTACGGAACCATCCGCGGGGTTGCTGAATTATCCCACGCTGCAAGCGGCAGATATCCTGATCGTCAAGGGCAACCTTGTGCCTGTTGGGAAGGATCAGGCCAGCCATATCGAAGTGACGCGGGAGATCGCACGGCGTTTCAATCAACGCTTCGGAGAAGTATTCCCCGAACCCGATGCACTGATCCCGGAAGATACCCCGACATTGATCGGGACAGATGGACAGGCCAAGATGAGCAAGAGTCTCGGCAACGCGATTCTTCTGTCTGATGATGCTGAGACGGTGACGAAGAAGGTCAAAACGATGTATACCGATCCAAAACGCATCCATGCAAATGATCCGGGTAGGGTCGAGGGGAATCCGGTGTTCATTTATCACGATCTGTTTAATCCTGACACCGACCAGATCAACGAATTCAAGGATCGGTATCGCAAGGGGACAATCGGCGATGTGGAAGTCAAGCGGGTACTAGCCGAGAAACTTAACCAGTTCCTCGATCCGATTCGTGAGCGGCGGCGTTTTCTGGAACAGCGCCCCGACGACGTGATTGACATTTTGCGGAAGGGTGCAGATCGGGCACGCCCAGTTGCACAGGAGACAGTCGCACAGGCGCGGGAAGCGATGGGGTTGACAAGCCTGATCCATCAGAATGTGATGGCACTGTATGAATAGAGTCAGTCGGTCAGCTAACAGCCGAAAAACAAACGAGCAGGAGAGCAAGGGTCATGTACGATTCGGATGGGCGGGCGCATCATAAATATTGGAACCATGCGATCCTATGAGGAGAACTGATGACTGCGACTCTGCTGGCTGTATATGCGCATCCTGACGACGAAGCCTTTGGGGTGGGTGGGACACTGGCCCATTATTCGCAACATGGCGTCAGGACGGCACTAGTTTGTGCCACTCGTGGTGAAGTTGGGGAGATCAGCGATCCAGCACTGGCAACTCCCGAAACTCTCGGAGAGGTGCGCGAGCAGGAACTTCGCTGTGCTTGCGAAGCGCTCGGCGTGCAGGACTTGTACTTTCTCGACTATCGCGATTCGGGGATGAAGGGCACACCAGAAAATGATGACGAGCGGAATCTTTACAGGGCGAATCCGTTAGATGTGATCGCGAAGCTGGTGAAGATTATCCGCGATTTGAAGCCGCAAGTTATGATTACCTTCGAACCCTACGGCGGTTACGGGCATCCAGATCATATTGCCATCAGCAAGCATACGACGGCAGCGTTCGGCGCGGCGGCTGATCCAGAGCAGTATCCAGAGGCTGGGCAGATGTGGAAGGCAGATCGTCTATTCTACAACACGATTCCGGCAAAGTTCTTCATTGAAATGCGGGATAAGTTGATGGCAGCAGGAGTGGATGTAAGCGAGTTTCCCAATGTCGAAGATATGGGTGAGCACTTCCCGGACGAGAAGATCACTACCGTCATCGATGTTGCGGCGTACACAGACAATAAGCTGCGGGCGGCAATGTGCCACGCAACGCAGTTCGGCGAGAACAATTTCTTTCGGCGTATCCCGGAAGAAATTATCAAGCAAATCTCGGCGAATGAATACTTTGCGCTGATTCAGCCTGCCCCAGAAGAATTCGGTGCGCCCGAACATGATCTATTCGAGGGGCTTGGAATCACACAGTAAGTGATTTTCATACTATTGTGCTGAGGGCGTATGAAGCATGTTTTAGGGATCACGATTGCGGAGTAGGTGGGTGGGTCACGGCTGCGATGAATGCAAGTAGTGCTCACGAGGTTGAGTCTGGCAGCCGACGGCAGTTCGCCGAAGGCGAACTAAGACCCGCCCCTACGAGACTCGCGGTTGAATAATCAAAACTCCGTAAAACGAATAAGTGTTGCCTTATGCTAGTGGGGCAGCAAGCGCATGCCGACACAAGCACCTCACCGTGCCTCGGATGAGATGGAATTTAGGCAATTTCGAGATTTCGCGTAACTCTTGCATAAGAAGATTGTTGTACTCAATTGAACTTGATTGACAATATCTTCACAAACCGATAGAATACCGTCGTCCGCAGTGTCCCTCTTGGAAGACACTCACGTCTTTAATCGAAGTGCCGAGTCTGGCCCCAGACGGCGGCCCACCCCATTATCGATAAGCGCTCTTCTGCACCAAGAAGAATTGCGTTTGTCGCGGTGCGTTTCCTTAAGGCGCACCAACGGAGGCAGTCCTTCATGCAACAGCCCTTTTCATCCTCTGACGACTCGTCGCTTGACTTCGCCGCCCTTCTAGAACAATCATTTGAAGAACTTGATGAGGTCAAACGTGGGGATATTCTGACCGGAACTATCCTCGCCCTTGACAATCATGGCGTTATTGTCGATGTTGGCCTGAAGCGCGACGGTGTTGTACCTCGCAGCGATCTGGATGCTGTGGATGATCCGGATCATTATAAAATTGGGCAGGAAGTAACCGTTATGGTCGTCAAGACCGAAGACTATGACGGCAACCTCGTCGTCTCGATCCAACAGGCACTTGCCAGCAAGGATTGGGACGAGGCAATCAAGTTCATGGACAGCGGCGATCTTTATCCGGGCAAGGTAGTTGCAGCAAACAAGGGCGGCCTGATTGTGCCGTTCGGTGAACTGCGTGGATTTGTTCCAGCCTCGCACGTGCTTGATCTGCCGCGCGGATTAGGCGATGATGATCGCGCTCAGTTTCTTTCCAAGCTGGTCGGCAGGCGGGTTGATCTGAAGATTATTGAGGTCAATCCAGAGCGCCGCCGTCTCGTGCTTTCTCAGCGCGAAGCGGAACGCGACGCCCGCGACACAGCGAAGGAACGGCTGCTGAGCCGGTTGAACGTGGGGGATGTCGTCAAAGGCACGGTGAGCAGTCTTCGGGAGTTCGGTGCATTCATTGATCTGGGCGGTGCGGACGGTCTGGTTCACATCTCCGAACTGGCATGGCGGCGTGTGCGCCACCCCGGCGAAATTCTCAGTGTGGGGCAGGAAGTCGAGACGTACGTGCTGCAACTGGATCGAGATGAAAGGCGCATCGGCCTCAGCTTGAAGCGGCTTCAGCCAAATCCCTGGGAAGAAATCGAGAAGAATTACAGTATCGGTCAGACGGTTGAGGGGACAGTTTCCCGCGTGGTATCCTTCGGCGCGTTTGTCGAACTTGACAACGGGATCGAGGCGCTGCTACATGTCTCGCAGATGGGCGATCCTGCACCACAAGCGCCGGAAGAACTGGTTCGCCCCGGCGAGCGGATCACGGCTAAGATCGTCAGCCTTGAGCCAGATCGCCAGCGTATGGGTTTGACCTTCAAGCCGTTCGTCGAGGGTGAAGAATTGTCTGAGACACCTGAAGAAGAATTGGATACAGCAAAAGTCAACTAGCCAGAGTCCATATCACGAGAGGCTACAGACGGTAGCATGCTATCGTTTGGGCCTCTTTATTTTGGCAATTACCCGCCTGCTAGAAATCTCTAGCAAAAATCTATACGATTGGGTATGCTTGAGGTCAGTGTTAACAGAACGAGCCGCAACGGTGAGAGGAGGTGAAGGGTAAATTGACCAGTGTATCTTTACAGCCCGGTGAGAGCCAGGAGCAATTATTCAAACGGTTCCGTAAGGCAGTTGCAAAGAGCGGTATTTTGAGCACGGTCCGCCGCAAGCGCTGGCACGTCGGCAAAAGCGAGCTACGCCGAATCGAGAAGAAGAAGGCCATTCGCCGCGCTCGTCGCCGTCAAGCCAAAGCCATGTCGCGCGGGTAATTTTGTGGTAAGTTGGAAAATGAAAGGACTCCATGGATTCTAAAGAAGACAAGATTGAAGTGGAAGGTACTGTTGTAGAAGCGCTACCGGGTACAATGTTCCGGGTAGAGCTTGAAGATGGTCATGAGGTTTTGGCTTATCTTTCGGGTAAGATGCGTAAATTTTACATTCGCATCCTGCTTGGAGATCGAGTCAAAGTGGAGATGACTCACTACGACCTGACAAAAGGCCGAATTATCTATCGCTCCGTAAGGCAGTCGCAAGGGACGGGGTTCTGAGCACGATTCGCTGTTAGCGGATCGGTTTGGTAGTTGGAAATCCAAAGGACTCCATGGATTCTAAAGAAGACAAGATTGAAGTAGAAGGAACCGTCGTAGAGGCACTACCGGGTACGATGTTCCGGGTGCAACTTGAGGATGGTCATGAGGTATTGGCTTATCTATCAGGTAAGATGCGTAAATTTTACATTCGCATCCTGCTTGGAGATCGAGTCAAAGTGGAGATGACTCCTTACGACCTGACAAAAGGCCGAATTACCTACCGCTTCAAGAAGCGGGGCCAAGGCGGGGCCGACGACGAACCAGAATTCTCGTAGTCCGCTGCTCGGAACCAACGACACAGCAATCAATCTGGCGATCCGGCGATGAGTACATCGCTAAGGTCGCTAGTTTTGGTTTGAGGAGACGTAAGTACATTCAAACAAAGAAACACGCTAAAGCAAGGATAGCTGTTCGGGATCGTCGTCGGAAGGAGGAACGAAGGGCCAACGATTCATCAACGCTTCTTTGAGATGCTCCAAGCGACGCGCTTGATTCGGAAGGACATGCCCACCTGATAGCAACTCGCAAGCTCCACGCAACCACTCATCGACGGATTCAACGGCAAAGACCCACTGCTGTTCTTCCTCGGCGTGGGTGAGTCTGGAAGCCCAGTGCGCCGCGATATTGATATAGCGAAGCGGAACCCACACCTTCATACGCTGCAACATCGCCTGTGGATCGGCAAGAGGGTATTGTTCAAGAAGCGGCAGGTGCTGATCTATATCAACATACCAGACCAAGAACACACCGATGTCGGCGACAGGATTACTAAGCGCCAATTCTTCGAAATCGATCAGCCGAAGCGCCCCTTGTTTATTGACCATAAAGTTCCCATGATTGGGATCGTTATGGGCAGGAACGATGATGCCAATCGACTCGGTGCTGTGTTGAAGATCATCGAGCCGCCGCATCAGTTCACTGACAATCTGGCGGGCAATGTTAATCTCTGAAAGGCCAACTTCCAACCATCGTCCGACAACTGCTTCAAACCAGCGCTCGCGTGTTTCTGAGAAAAAACGGTCAAGCGGACTGTAGCCTCGAAGATCGGCTTCGGTGAGGTTTACGGAAAGTGCCTCAAGGAGGGCTGGATCGCTGTGGAGGCGGCTGAATAAGGCGATTGCTTCGGCGGCGCGGGCCTCTAACTCATCGCGCGTGATTGGCATCAGCGCACTCTCAACTATAGCGGCACGACCCCCCAACGCATCAGAATGGGGGGTGATCCCCAATACTCGTGGCCCAACGTGAGCATCAAAAAGAAGCTCACCTAACTCCATATGACGATAGCGCTCTGGGAATTTATCAGCAGGGCCAAGCAAGTAACGGATGTATCCCCAGGGTTTATCATTCAGATCGACGCGCCAGACATGCTTGGCCGCCCAACGGCTAACCAGCTTGAAATCGAGGCGACCTTTTGGGCGGACATCAAGCTCGCGGAGCAAGTCAGAGAGCGCCTGTGGGTGGGCGGGAGTTCGCTGCGTGCGGCTCGACCGGCTTGGGGTTCGGCCTATGGTCATTCCCACCGCCTTTGGGTGACTAACATAATCCAGTCGCCCTGCTGCCGTTTACCTATCAGGCGCAAGTCTATGCTATCTAACAGGGCAATCATATCATCAGCCTGCGTATCAATAATGCCGGAAAATACGAACATGGAGCCGGGCCAGATCAAATGCTGGAGTCCTTCGGTGGCAATCTGACGGATGATACTGGCGGTCAGATTTGCCATTCCGAATCCCCATCGACGCGGGCTGGTGATCAAGCCTTCTAGCGATCCCTGCTGGATTGTTACGATGTTCTGAACACCATTGCGCTCGACATTTTCCTGTGCCATTTTGACGGCAATGGGGTCGATGTCACGACCGAGAACCTTCATGGCTCCCAGCTTGGCTGCCGCAATCGCCAGAATACCACTACCCGTCCCAATGTCAATCATGGTCGTGTCGGGGTGAACAAACCACTCGCAGGCTTGCAGACATAGCTGGGTAGTCGGGTGAGTCCCTGTGCCGAAGGCCATCCCTGGATCGAGATCGAGAACAATGTCATCCGGCTTAGGTTCGACATCGCTCCATGCTGGTTTGATCAGAATGTGCTTGCCGACTCTAATCGGATGAAAATGCTTTTTCCAAGCGTCGGCCCAATCTTCTTCGTGGACAATCTGGAATTCGGGTTCCGGGATTTCAGGATAAATGCGGCTCAGATAGTACAGAGCTTCATGGATCTTCTGCTTCTTTTCTTCAGCTTCGGCGTCATCAGGAATGTAGGCACGGACGACCAGATTATTCTGTGGAAAAGGCTCGTCCTCCCATGCTTCGCCGGGAAAGCGATTTTCGATGGCAACACCCTGATGCACGTAACGGCTTAAGGCATCGGCGACTGCCTCAGCGCCCTCGCCATCTACGTGAAGGGATATTTCGATCCAGTCCATGTGCATATTTTAACGGTGGCTAGAAGCTCGGCAAAATGCCCGCGCTGATCAGAACCCATGTCCATAGGCCGATCCACGCAGCGACGAACTCGGGCGTGCGCCGTAATAGAGCGGCAAAAGCACCCACCCACGAATGGAGAAGCACGTAGGGGGATAAACAGGGTGACGCGCCCATCGCGTACTCGATTTTGCGAGTGCGAATCGAGGCGACAAGCAGCGCCAAGCCTACCGGGATCGAGGCGGGCCAAAGGCTGGCATTCCACCACACTGATTCCTCAAGATTAACGCCCATTTGCAGAGGCCATAAACCGAAGATGACGAAGGACAGCAGCATAATCGCTGTGAGCGGCCAGAAGACATGCACTATTTCTCGCCAGCCGCCTTTTCGCCACGCTTCGATAAGCCAAAACAAGACAACGGCGATGCCAATCTGCGGCTTAATGACGACGAAAAGAAGCCCGATCTGAGGGGGCATTAACAAGCCGAGCAGCACCAGCCAATCGATGCCACTATTGATAAGAGAATGAAGCACAGGCGGAGAGGTCAGAAAGAGTGCTAGCACCAATGGCCGCGCACCTCTAGCTAAGCCGAAATAGGCAAAGCCCGCAAAGCCAATCAAGAGCAGAGCGGCGCGTCCAACTTCTGGTGGAAGCAGCGCGAACGGAAATAAGAATACAAGGGTCCAAGGTGGATTTTGAAAATCTACCGTGTAGGGCGATTGGAGTCTCAGGATATTCCAAACGGCAGGACGGTAGGAGTGATACCAATCAATCCCTGTTGTCGAAGGAAGCGCACGTGCCAGCAGTATGGTAAGCAAGACAAACCCCACCGCCGCTACCGTGCCGACAATAAGCC
>Ga0075421_100003914_pt1 | contig 17897 bp, 15 predicted proteins | sample SoiMetdeltSBSDD5_FD_75292 | JGI IMG/M metagenome (GOLD analysis project Ga0075421, IMG submission 75292) | Bulk soil microbial communities from a Populus tree surrounding site in Tennessee, USA - Soil MetaG P. deltoides SBSDD5 | ecosystem: Environmental > Terrestrial > Soil > Tree plantation...
CGCCGGACGTCTAGCCGCGCGGCGTGAAGTCCTTGACGGGCTCGTAGGGTGGCGGCCAGGGCAGGTCGACGCCCTGGGCGCGGGCGGCGTGGCGGGTCCAGTACGGGTCGTAGAGGTGAGCGCGCGCGAGGACGCAGAGATCGGCACGGCCGGCGGCCAGGATGGAGTTGACGTCGGCGTACGAGGCGATGTTGCCGACGGTCATCGTCGGGATGCCTGCCTCGTGGCGAACGCGATCGCTGAATGGCGTCTGGAAGAGCCGGCCGCGCGCGGCCGGCGCGTTGGCGACGGCGTGGCCGGCCGAGACGTCGACGATGTCACAGCCGTGGGCCTTCAGCGCCCGCGCGGTTTCCACCGCGTCCTCTGGCGTGGCGCCGCCTGCCATCCAGTCGGTGGCCGAGATCCGCACCGAGACCGGCTTGGCGGCGGGCCACACCGCGCGGACAGCGTCGAAGACCTCCAGCGGAAAGCGCAGGCGGCCCGCGAGGGCACCGCCGTACTCGTCGCGCCGCCGGTTCGTCAGCGGCGACAGGAAGGTCGCGAGCAGATAGCCGTGCGCAAAGTGGATCTCGATGAGATCGAAGCCCGCCTCGTCGGCCATCCGCGCCGCCCGCGCAAAATCCTCCCGCACGGCGTCCATGTCGGCGCGCGTCATCTCGCGCGGGACCTGGCTCTGCGGGAGATACGGGATCGGCGAAGCGGCGATCAGCGGCCAGTTGCCCTCGTCGAGCGGCTCGTCCATCCCCTGCCACATGAGCCGCGTGGAGCCCTTGCGCCCCGCGTGCGCGATCTGGATGCCGATCTTCGCGCGGCTCGCGCCGTGCACGAAGTCGACGATGCGCTTCCACGCGCCGACGTGCTCGGGCTTGTAGAGGCCCGTGCAGCCGGGGGAGATCCGGCCCTCGCGGCTCACATCGGTCATCTCCGCGATGACCAGCCCGGCGCCCCCGACGGCGCGGCTGCCGAGGTGCACGAGGTGCCAGTCGTTCGGCGTCCCGTCCTCCGCGGAGTACTGGCACATCGGCGAGACCACGACGCGATTGTCCAGAACCAGCTCCCGCAGGCGAAAGGGCGTGAACATCGGCGGTGGCGGCGGCGCCGCCGGCACCACCCGCCCGCTCTGCGTGGCCGCCTTGGCCGCGAACCAGGCGTCCACCGTCGCCACCAGCTTGGGGTCCCGCGCCTTCAGATTGTCGTGGCTGACGCGAAGACTGCGGGTCAGCAGGCTGAACGCCATCTGCACGGGCTCGAGCCGGCCGTGATAGCGCTCCGCCTCCTCGAACCACTCGAGGCTCGTCTGCGCCGCGCGCTGGATGGCCTCCACCTGTGGCCGGCGCTCCGCCTCGTACGCAGCGAGGGCGGTCGGAACGTCGCGACCGACGCCGAGCGCCCCGGCCAGCGCGATGGCATCTTCCATGGCGAGCTTCGTCCCGGAGCCGATGGAGAAGTGCGCCGTGTGCGCGGCGTCACCGACCAGCACCACGCGTCCGTGGTGCCAGCGGTCGTTCCGGATGGTGGGAAAGGCGCGCCAGAGGGAGCGATTCACGAGGATCGGGTGGCCGTCGAGCTCGCGCGCGAACAATCGCTCGGTGAAGGCCTTGGTGGTCGCTTCGTCTGCGCGGTCCAGCCCCGCGCGCCGCCAGACCGCCTCCGTCGTCTCCAGGATGAAGGTGGAGTACCGGTCATCGTAACGGTAGGCGTGTACGCGCCACAGACCGTGCTCGTCCTCCTTGAGCATGAACGTGAACGCGCGGAACGGGAACGTGGTGCCCAGCCAGACGAAGCGATTCCGCCGCCAGTCGATCCGTGGCCCGAACCACTCCGCGTGGGCGGTCCGGAGCCACGAGTTGGCGCCGTCGGCGCCGAGGATCAGGTCGGCGTCTGCGTAGTGCGCCAGGTCGGCCACCTCGACCTGATGGCGCAGCGTCACCCCGAGCGCGCGGCACCGATCCTGAAGGATGGTCAGCAGCGTCTGCCGCGACATGCCGGAAAAGCCGTGGCCGGTCGACGTGAGCACCTGCCCGCCATGATGGATGTCGATATCGTCCCAGTGGGCGAAGGCGCCGATGATGGCCGCGTGCGTCTCCGGATCGGACTCGCGGAAGTTGTCGAGGGTGGCATCGGAGAACACGACGCCGAACCCGAACGTGTCGTCGGAACGGTTGCGCTCGACGACCGTGATGTCGTGCGTGGCGTCGGCGTTCTTCATCAGGATGGCGAAATACAGACCCGCGGGACCGCCGCCGACGGAGACCAGCTTCACGCGTCAATTGTAGTGCACGTGACACCGGTGCCTACAATGGTGTGCCCGAACCATAGCCGAGCGGAGCCGGAAACCATCTCTTTCAGGCCACCGACGGGCGAGGTGGACACAGCGCTCCGATACAACAACAGAGGAGGCGCCGATGAAACAGCTACGATGCGGTGATCTGATGCCCGGCTGCAGTGCGATTATCGAGGGCAAGGACGAGGCCGAGGTGATGCAAAAGGGGTCCGAGCACGCCAAGAGCGCGCACGGCATGACCCAGATCCCACCCGACGTCGCGCAGAAGGTCCGCGGCGCCATCCGCGACAAGCCGTAAAACTTACACGGGCGGCTCGACGGTCTGGGGATTGCACGCCCGGACAACCGCGATGGCGGAGCTCATCCACGAGTTCACCACCCGGGTGAAGGACCGCGAGGTCGGCAGCTATGTCGCCCAGGCCTGGGGTCGTCGGATGGACGACGGTCGCTGGGAAGGCTGGCTCGTATTTCTCCCGCTCGCGCGCGGCTTCGCCCGGCGGACGGGACGCGAGACCACCCAGGCCAATCTCGAGGCGCTCGCCTACTGGGTCACCGGCCTCGAGCCGGTGTACCTGGAGGGCGCGCTCGAGCGCTCGTATCCGCTCCGTCTCGACGCCGTCGCCTGACCTGACGCCCCCGCATCCCGGCGGTACAATCGTTCGATGCCGCAGTTCCTGCCGTTCGTCCAGCGCTGGTTCGAGGACGCCTTCCGCGAGCCCACCCCGCCCCAGCGTGATGGCTGGAACGCCATCGCGTCGGGACGCGACACGCTCATCGTGGCGCCGACCGGATCGGGAAAGACGCTGGCCTCGTTTCTGTGGGCACTCGACCACCTGCACCGCCTGGCGGTGGACGGGCGGCTCGACGACAAGGTGTACGTCGTCTACGTCTCACCACTCCGCGCGCTGAACAACGACATCGAGAAGAATCTTCGCGAGCCGCTGGCCGGCATCCGCCGGGCCGCGGAGGCGGCGGGGCTCGAGCTGCCCGAGGTGCGGGTGGCCGTGCGCACCGGCGATACGCTCGCCGCGCAGCGACAGGCGATGACGCGGCGGCCGCCGCACGTGCTCATCACCACGCCCGAGTCGCTCTACATCCTGCTGACGTCGGCGGGATTCCGGCCGGCGCTGGCGCAGGCGCGCTTCGTCATCGTCGACGAGGTCCACGCGCTCCTCGGTGGCAAGCGGGGCGCGCACCTGGCGCTGTCGCTGGAGCGGCTGCAGGCGCTCGTCCAGGACGCGGGCAATCCCCGCCCGCAGCGCATCGGCGCCTCCGCCACCGTGCGTCCGGTCGAGGACGCGCTCGCCTTTCTCACCGGCGCGACCGCCGTCGCTCCGGTCGTCGTCGACGCCGGGTTCTCGCGCGACATGGACGTTCGCGTCACGTCACCCGTCGACGATTTCCTCACCACCCAGAGTGACATGGTCTGGGACGCCACGCTCCAGCAGGTGGCCGAGCTCGTGCAGTCGCACCGGACGACGCTCGTCTTCGCCCAGAGCCGCCGCTCGGCCGAGCGGCTGGCGCGCGATCTCAACGACCGCATCGTCGACGGCCGCGTGGCTGCACATCACGGCTCGCTCTCGCGTCGCGCGCGCCTCGAGGCGGAGAATCGGCTCAAGGCCGGCGACCTCAAGGCCCTGGTGGCCACCTCGTCGCTCGAGCTCGGCATCGACGTGGGCGCCATTGATCTGGTCGTGCAGCTGCAGTCGCCGCGCAATGTCGCGGCGGCGCTGCAGCGGGTCGGGCGCGCCGGCCACGCGCTGTCGCGTGTCTCGAAGGGCCGGATCGTGGTCACCAAGGGCGAGGAGCTGCTGGAGGCGGCGGCCGTCGTCCGGTCGATCCGCGAGCGCACGCTCGACCGCATGCACGTGCCGAATGCGCCGCTCGACGTGCTGGCCCAGCAGATCGTGGCGGCCGTGGCCGCCGAGTCGCTCGACGTCGACGCGCTGTACCGGCGCTTCGTCGCCGCCTCGCCGTACCGGACGCTCACCCGCGAGACGTTCCTCGAGGTCGTGCGGTCCGTGGCGGAGCCGCTACCGCAGGAGGTCAAGGGCGCGGCACCACGCGTGCTGTGGGACCGCGTCAACGATCGGCTCCACGCGCGTCGCGGCACGCGGTTCCTGGCGCTGACGTCGGGCGGCACCATCCAGGACGCGGGCCTCTACGACGTCTACGTCGCCGACACGGATCTGAAGGTCGGCACGCTCGACGAGGAGTTCGTCACCGAGTCGCTGCCGGGCGACGTGTTCCTCCTCGGCTCCAACGCCTGGAAGATCGTCCGCGTGCGAGCCGACCGCGTGCTGGTGGAGGACGCGCACGGCATGTCGCCGACGATCCCGTTCTGGAAGGGCGAGCACCCGTCGCGCTCCTACGACCTCGGAGTGGCCGTCGGCCGTCTGCGCCGTGAAGCGGCCGCGCGCGTCGACGACGCAGACTTCGTCGCCTGGGCGGAGCGGGAATGCGGCCTGGAGGAGCGCGCGGCGCTCGCCATGCGTGCCTGGCTCACCAAGGCGGCCGAGGTGCTCGACGGGGTGCCGGACGATCGCGGCCTGGTGGTGGAGTCGTTCGCCGACGAGATGGGCGGACGGCACGCGATGATCCACTCGGTCTTCGGCATGCGCGTGAACGGGGCCTGGGGCATGGCCCTGAAGGAAAAGGTCCGCCGCGCGTACGGTCTGGTGGCCGAAGCCGCCCACGTCGACGACGGCCTCCTGCTGTCGTTCGCCCCCGGCCAGGTGCCGCCCTCCCCGGAGCGGCTCACCACGCTCGTGACGCCCGAGGAGGTCGACGATCTCCTCGGTCGCGCGCTGATCGGCTCGCCGCTCTTCGGCACGCGCTTCCGGCACGCCGCCGTGCGCGCGCTCTTCATCCCGCGCACCTACAAAGGGCAGCGCACGCCGGCGTACCTCCTCCGCCTCAAGGCCGATGCGCTGATGGAAGCGGTGGGCGGCCTGCCCGACTTCCCCGTGGTGGCCGAGACGCTGCGGGAGTGCTTCGAGGACGCCCTCGACGTGCCGCGCTTCAAGCGCCTGCTGGAGCGGCTGCACGATGGCGAGATGTGGACGCGTCACGTCGACACGCCCCTGCCCTCGCCGTTCGTCTATCCGCTCCTGCTGGCCTGGGACTGGGCCTATCTCGACGCCGGCCACGCCGAGGAGCGCCGCACCGACGCCGTCTCGATGCGCAAGGCGTGGACGGTGGCGCCGGGCCCGCTCGATCCAAAGGTGGTGGCCGCCGTGGAAGCGGAGCTGCAGAAGACGGCGGCCGAGCGTCGCGCGCGGGATGCCAACGAGCTGGCGGCCATCCTCGACGACCTGGGCGACCTCACCCATCAGGAGATCGTCGCCCGCAGCGACGCCGACGCCGACGCGATGCTCGCCGCCCTCCGCGCGGAGCGCCGCATCACCGAGGCGGAGTTCCCCGGGGGCCGGCGCGCGTGGATTCCCACCACCGATGCCATGCACTACGCCGCCCTCGCCACCGACGCCGGGGTGGAGCGCATCACCCTCCGGCTGCTGCGAACGCGGGGCCCCGTGACGCCGGGCTGGCTCGCGGAGCGCTACGGGCTCACCGCGGCCGAGGCGACGGCGGCGCTCGATCGGCTCGCGTCGCGCGGCGTCGTGCGGCGCGGCGATTACGTCGCGGGTGTCGCCGAGCCGCAGTACGTTCACATCGCGGTCCTGGAGGAGATCCAGCGCCGGCAGATGCACGCCCGGCGGCTGCCGCGGCCGGTGGCGACGGCCGAGCAGTTCACGGCGGCGCTGCTGCGCCGGCACCACCTGCATCCCGAGCACCGGCTCGTCGGACCTCCCGGGGTCCTCGACGCGCTCGAGCTGCTGCAGGGCGAGGACTTTCCCGTCCGCGTCTGGGAGCAGGACCTGCTCGCCGCCCGCGTCGAGGACTATCAGCGCGAGTGGCTCGATCAGCTCGGGCTCGCCGGCGAGATCGTGTGGACGCCGTTCGAGCCAAGACGCGCCGAGCGCGCGCGGAGCGGACGCGTCGGCGTGGCGCTGCGCGAGAACGTGACCTGGCTCCGGCCGGCGGCAACCGCCGCCGCCGACCTCGATCCCAAGGTGAAGAACGTCCTGCTGCACTTGCAGCTGCGCGGCGCCTCGTTCGCGCAGGACGTGGGACGCGTGGCCGGTCTCGAGACGCACGAGACGTTGACCGCGTTGTGGGAGCTCTTCTGGGCCGGCCTCGTCACGCCGGACACGTTCAGTGCGATCGTGGCCGGAAGCACGCCACCGCGCGGGGCCCAGGCACCGTTGCCCGTCCGGCGGCGACCTCGCCGCGGCGCCCGGCGCGCGCCGATCGCGCGCGGGCCGGTGATCGGTCGGTGGAGCGCCCTGGCCGACGAGGAGCCGCTGTCGCCCGAGGAGCGCAGCGAAGCGCAGGCGCACCTGCTGCTGGCGCGCTACGGCATCCTCTCGCGCGAGCTGGCGCACGGCGACTGGTCCACGCTGCGCCACACGCTGCTCCGCATGGAATACGGCGGCGAGGTCGTGCGCGGCTATTTCGTCGAGGGCCTGTCCGGCGAGCAGTACGCGCTGCAGGAGGCGCTCACCGAGCTGGACGCTCCCGTGCGCCGTGCGGAGCCGCACGTGCTGGTCAACATCGCGGATCCGGCCAACCTCTGGGGCCGCACGCTGACGCTCACGCGTCTGGACGGTGTGCGCGCCGCCGCCGCGCGCATCCCGACCACCTGGCTCATCGTGCGCCAGGGCCGGCCGATCCTGCTCGCCGAGGGTCAGGGCCGATCACTGACGCCGCTCGCCGGGTGGCAGGCCGTGGACTTTCCGGGCGCCATCCGCGCGCTCGCCTCGGCGGTCGAGCGCCCGCTTACGCTGCGGCCGGTGCGCCGCCTCGACGTCTTCGAGTGGGATGGCCAGCCCGTGCGCGAGAGCGACGCCTTCGATCCCCTCGTCGCTGCCGGCTTCACCGCGGACGGTCCGCGCTTGACGCGCGACGGCCACCCGGGGCCCCGCTTCCGCTGATCCGGTCGATGGCCCGCGCGTCGGCCGCGTCCGACACCTCTACGCACTGTCCACGCATCGCCGGCTCGGGATCGGCGCGGCTCGTCGCGGAGGTGTCTACGGCGCCTGGGATTCCGGCCCGCTGGCGGCGACCTGTACTGTACGCATATCATCGCGCTCGAGGGACGGCTGGAGGCTTCATGACGATTGTGGAGGTGCAGACCGAGGACTCGCCGGCGACGCGAACCCGCCGCGGGCCGGGGCTCCTCCTCCTGCCGGGGGTGGCGGCGGTGATCGCGGCCGGCGCCTCGCCGTCGATCGCCCATGCGTTGCCGCGCTTCTTCTTCCCGGCGGTTGCGCTGGTCGGAGGCGTCATGGCGACCGTCGGCCTCGTGCGCGCCGGCGTTCGCCTCGCGCGCGGCGACCGCCGCCCAGCAGACCTCGTGCGCTTCGGCGTGATCCTCGTCGCGTTCGTTCTGCTCGCGGTCCTGCCGTTCGTCCGGCTGCTCGGCGTCCTGGCGGCTCCGTCCACCGGCCCGCCGTACATCCTGGCCGGCTTCGGCGACTGGATCGGGGGCGAGGGCTATCCGCATCCGGGAAGGCATCGGGGCATCGACGTCAAGGGCCGGGTGGGCAGCGACGTGCTGGCGGCGGCCGACGGCCGCGTCGTGATGGCGCGTGAGCACGGCGATCTGTGTGGCTTGATCATCGTCATCGTTCACGACCCGCACGGGTACCGCACCGTCTACTGCCATTCGGCCACGCTCGACGTTCGGCCCGGCGACGACGTGCGACGTGGCCAGCGCATCGCGACGCTCGGCACCACGGGCCAGCTCGCGTGGCCAGGATACGAGCACGTGCATCTGGAGCTTCAGCGCGGGACCGATCGCAACGACCTCGAGGATCCGGTGCGACGGCTTGCCGGCTGCTTCGACGCGGCGGCAGCCTACCCGAGCGACCGTCTCGTGCTCACGTATCCGGTGCCGTGTCGTCAGCCCGTGCGCCGATGAAGGTCTGGCTCGACATGACCCAGGCGGAGCTCGATGCCGCCTACGATCAGAACGCCTATGCGTCGAATCGCGAGCAGATCCTCGCCCGCAATGCGGCGAACAGCGAGCGGGCGCGAGCGCGCCTGGGCGCGCCGAAGCGGTATGCCTACGGCCCCACGCCGGTCGAGGGCCTCGACGTCTACCCGACGGGCCGCGCGGGCGCGCCGATCAACGTCTTCATCCACGGCGGCGCGTGGCGCGCCAGCGTGGCGAAGAACAACGCCATCGCCGCCGAGCTGTTCGTCAACGCGGGCGTTCACTACGTGGTGCCCGACTTCGCATGGGTGCAGGATGTCGGCGGCAGCCTGTTCGCGATGGCTGACCAGGTCCGGCGCGCGGTCACGTGGGTCTATCGCAACGCCGCCGACTTCGGCGGCGACGCCGGGCGCCTCTACGTCTCGGGCTTCTCGTCGGGCGGGCATCTGGTGGGCGTGCTGCTCACCACCGACTGGGCGAAGGACTTCGGGCTGCCCGCCGACATGCTGAAGGGCGGGCTCTGCATCAGCGGGATGTTCGATTTGAAGCCCGTTCGCCTCTCCTCACGCAACCGCTACATTGCCTTCACGGAGGAGATGGAGCAGGCGCTCAGTCCGCAGCGCCATCTCGACAAGCTGGTCACGCCGCTGGTGGTGGCCTATGGCACGTTCGAAACGCCCGAGTTCCAGCGGCAGTCGCGCGACTTCGCGGCGGCGGTGACCGCCGCCGGAAAGCGAGTCGAGCTGCTGGTCGGCGAAGGCTACAACCACTTCGAGCTCTACGAGACGCTCGCCAACCCGTACGGCCTGCTCGGACGCGCCGCGCTCGAGCAGATGGGCCTCGCGCGCGGCTGAGTCGCCCGTGTGAACGGCCGGCGCATCGCGCTGCCGCGGACGTCCCTAGCCAGCTGTCAACCGGCGCTTTTCGTTCGCCAGCGGGTGCAGCGCGTCGATCGCGTAACCCAGATCCAGCCGCTCCCCCAGCCAGCTCGGCGTCGCCGTCTGCGCGTCGATGCGGAGCCCGAGCGCGTCGTTCCGCATGAGCAGCTCCCCCACCGCATCGACGGGCACCGCGGGACGCTCCGGGACGATAACGAGCTTCCAGCCGTGCGGCGTGCGGAAACAGAGGTCGCCGTTCGCTTCACGCGTGAGCCGATAACCCTCCTCGTGAACCGCGCGGTGGTGCCGGCGACAGAGCGTCGCGAGATTCGACAGCGTGGTCGGGCCGCCGTGCGCCCAATGCCGGATGTGATGGCCCTGGCCAAACCGTGAGCCGCAGCCGGGGAAGCGACAGCCGTTATCGCGATGGCGCAGCGCCCGTCGTAAGGCCGGCGGGATCGTTCGCGTTCGCGCGCCAACCTCGGTGATGTTGCCGTCGGCGCCGTGCCGCATGACGACCCGGGTCGTGTCGCAGGCCAGGCGCTGCGCCGTTTCCGCTGAGATGCGCGCCCTCGAGGACCGACTGGCCGGGCGCGTCGGCTTCGGCCAGCACGGCGGCGTCGACGTGAACCACGACCTGGTAGCGCTCGCCGGACGCGCCGGGATCCAGGCCATAATGAAGCGCATTCTCCGCAACCAGCGTGAGGGCGTCCGCCTGCCGCTGGCCCCAGGTCGGCATGTCTTCGGCTATGAGAAGTCCGGTGCGCGTTCCCGCGGGAACGTCCGTAGGCGCTCCCGCGGGAGCGTCCGGCCGGCGGCGCTCATCCAGCGAATCTCGTGCTGCCGCCAGCGCCTGCATCAACACGGCTCCTGCCTCGGGCTCCAGCCGTCCGCGGATGACGACCATGCCGTCTTCGTCTTGATACACCTGCAGTGAGCGGGCACGATGGCGCTCCGCCGTCTCCTGGACTTCTGCTTTACGATCGACGGCGCGCCAGGCGCGCACGATCCTCTCGACATGCTGGGCGGTGCCGCCGCGGCCAACCGCCAGCAGGCGCTCTTCAGTCTCCGGTGTCGCCACGCGAGTGATCGCCCGAACCTTCGAGTAGGATAGCTCGCCCCGCGCGAGCGCCTGCGCCAGCCGCGGCAACTTGCCGATCGCGCGCGCCACCCGGACGTGCTCTCGCGCGGCGCCGGGGGCGAGGCCGATCCGCCACGTCAGCCACTCGGCGCAGGAGCGGAAGCCGTTGCCCCAGCCGCCACGCGCGTCGAATTCCCGGATGAGATCGAGGAGCCGCGCCGTGGCGGCGTCCAGGTGCGCGGCGAGCTCGGCGATCTCGTCGCCAAGTCGCTTCAGTTGCAGTTCGCGCTCCGGCGTGGGATGAAGACTGCACGACCAGGTCATCGGCGCGCCCCCTTTTGTCTTTCGCCGACTCTACACCTCGATTTCTCGGACGCCGTCGTGACTGCGAGAAGGCTGATCCCATATCCATGACGCTTCTTACGTCCGAAACGCGCTTCCTTCGACTGTGGCGTTACTGCTGCGCGCACGAAGGCATCCGGCGGCGCATCGCCGGACGGGAGCGATGCATTTCCCTGAATCCTGTCAATGCCCCATTTGGGATACAGGCTCGTTTCTACCGCACCGGCGCCACCGCGGCCGCCTGCTCCACCACGAAGACGGCCAGCGGCTCGCGCCGGTTCCGTAGCGTCAGCTCGTGGCGCGCGAGATCGGTCGTCGGTACGCCGGCGCGCTGGGCGACAGCCTCCGAGATGACGAGCTCGCAGTCGTATTCCTTGGTGAGCGCTTCGAGGCGCGCAGCCACATGGACGGTGTCGCCGACGGCAGTGAGGTACACGGCGTCGCCGTAACCCATGCGGCCGACCACGGCCGGACCGGTGTGGATGCCGATCCCGATCCGCAGCGGCTCGCCGAGGTCGGCCGCCAGCGCCTCGCTCAGCCCCGAGACGCTGCGAACCATCTCCCCCGCCGCCGCCAGCGCGTGCCGACACCCCTCGACGGGACCGGCGTCGAGGCCGAAGAGCGCCATCACCCCGTCGCCGGTGTACTGATTGGCGACGCCGCCCTCACGCTGGATGGCGCCGCCCACGGCTTCGAAGTACCGGTTGAGGAAGAACACCACGTCGTAAGGCAGCCGGTGCTCCGCAAGTCGCGTGAAGCCGCGCAGGTCGGCGAAGAGCACGGCGATCTCCTGCTCGCGACCCCTGTGAGCGTCGTCGGGCGGGCGGCCGTCGGCGGCGGTGGCCGTCGCCGGCAGCAGCGGCACGACCAGAAGATCCGACGCGGGGCGGAGCTGACAGGCCAGGCGGACATCGGGCGGCACGCCGAGACGACCGAGCACGCGGGCCTCGGCCTCGTCGGGCGGCGGTTGCGACTGCGCACTGCGGATGCGCACGCGACACGTGGAGCAGCGGCCACGGCCGCCGCATACGGAGGCGTGCGGGATGCCCGTCAGACGGCTGACCTCCAGCACCGAGAGGCCGACGGGAACGCTGACGCGGCGGTTGTCGGGGTACGTGACGCGAATCCGTCCGCGGCGGCGCTGCACGCCGCTCCGCACGCCACGCGCGACGAGCACGGCGCCCAGCAGCGTCGAGTACGTCGTCAGCGTGAGGTCGCGCAGCGTGCGCAGCCGTGCTGTCTCCTCGACCGTCAGCGGCGCGCGTCCGCGCCACAGCAGCTCCGCGCGCACGGCCGGATCGCGCGCCAGCGCGGCGGCCTGACGGCCGGCATTGACGAATCCCAGCAGCGCCAGCACCGGGAGCAGCAGTGCTGCCGCCAGCAGCCATGGCGCGGCGCGCGGATACCACGGCCGCAGCTTCACGTTCGCGTGGAGCCCGATCATCGCGTGAGACCAGACGACAGCGAGCGTCAGCACCTGCTTGCGGCCGAGCTCCGGGGTGAGCGCCCAGAGCGAGAGGCTCAGGCGCGAATACGCGTCCTCCACTCCGTAAAGCTCCCAGGTGATGCGCGTGCCGAAGACGTGCCCCATGAGGAGCGGCGGAACGCAGAGCCCGAGGGCCAGCTGCGCCGCCTCCCACAGCGGCATGCGGAGCGTGCGCCGCTCGTAGAGCGCGCGGAAGGCCAGGCCGATGTGGACGAGCAGCGACCCGTAGAGGAGCACGGTGCCGATCGAGCTACGCCAGAACCCGAGGAACCAGTATCGCCCGGCCTCCATGGCGTCGAGCGAGACGAGACCGAGCGCGTGGTTGATGAAATGCGTGGTGACGTACGCGAAGAGGATGAGCCCGGTCAGCAGCCGGAGACGCCGCGTGGGCGACATGGTATAGGAACCCGGGAGGCACTGTACCTCATGGGCCAACGACTCGCAGGCAAGGTGGCCATCGTCACCGGCGCGGGCTCGCGGGGACCGGGCGTCGGCAACGGCAAGGCGGCGGCCGTCCTGATGGCGCGCGAAGGTGCGCGCGTGCTGTGTGTCGACGTCCAGAAGGAGCGCGCCGAGGAAACGGTGGAGCTGATCCGCGCGGAGCAGGGCGAGGCGCGTGGCTTCGCCGCCGACGTCACGCGCAAGGCTGACTGCGAGGCGATGGTGGCCGAGGCGGTCGGCCGCTGGGGCGGTCTCGACGTGCTCCACAACAACGTCGGCATCGAGTCGCGCCACACGCTCATGGAGACGACCGAGGAGGAATGGGACCGCGTGATGGCCGTCGATCTGAAGTCGATGCTGCTGGCCACGCAGGCCGCGGTGCCCGCGCTCGCGCGCGGCGCCGGCGGCGCGGTGACGTGCGTGTCGTCGGTGGCCGCGCTCCGTGGCCACGGGCGGACGGCCTACGCGGCGGCCAAGGCCGGCGTGCTCGGCTTCGTCGTGAGCGTGGCCGTGCAGCTGGCGCCACAGGGCATCCGCGTCAACGCCATCGCGCCCGGCATGGTGTGGACGCCGATGGTGGAGGACCTCGGCCCCGAGATGCGCGAGCGGCGTCGCAAGGCCAGCCCGCTCGGCGTCGAAGGCACGGGCTGGGACGTCGGCTGGGCCGCCGTCTATCTCGCCAGCGACGAGGCGCGGTGGGTGACCGGCCAGACGCTCGTGATCGATGGCGGCGTGACCCTCACCAGCCGGTGAGCGCCGCCAACATCGTCACCAGGCGGATCTATGCGCCGGCATCGGCGGACGACGGCTATCGCGTGCTCATCATGCGGCTCTGGCCGCGCGGCATCCGCAAGGAGCGCGTGGACGCGTGGCTGAAGGAGCTGGGCCCCATCCCGACGCTGCTCCGCGCGTTCCTCGACGAGAAGATCACGTGGGCGCAGTACGTCCCGCGCTATCTGGCGGGTCTCGAGCGTCCCGAGGCGCAGCAGGCGATCGAGGAGGTGCGCCGACGCGCGCGCGAGGGCCGTGTCACCCTCCTCTGCGGCTGCGCCGACGAGCAGCGGTGCCACCGCTCGCTGCTCCGGGCCTATCTGCTAGACTCACCGCGTGCGCGCTCTCGCTCCGCTCGCGCTGGTGCTGCTCGCCGCCCTGCCCGCCGCCGGCGAGCATGAGCTCTGGTACCGCTACACCGTGCTCGGCTTCGTGACCGACGGCCGCGGGCAGCCGCGCGCGGGCGAGCGCGTCGAGCTGGTACGCGACCGGACGCGATTTTCGTACGTGGGCGACACCGACGCCGACGGCCTCTACGTCATCATTGCGCGCCTCGGCGACGAGAGCGTCGGCGAGGCGCTCACCCTGCGCACCGGTGAGGCCACCGCGCGGTTGACGGCCACCTTCGATCCCACCAACCACACCGACGAGCGCGGCACGCGCGTCGATTTCCATGGTGTCCGCGGGATCGAGCGCGCGGCCGCGTTCCGCTCCACGCTGGCGAACTTCATCGGCGCCACCCGGCGCTGACCGGGAGGAGAGCATGACCGCCAAGAGCGCGCGCAAGGGCATGAAGGCGTACGTCCTCATCGAGACGGCGCCGGGCAAGACGAAGACCGTTCGCAAGGAGCTGGCCGGCGTGTCCAAGGGCGCCCTCGCCAACCTCGACGCCGTCACCGGTCCCTACGACTTCATCGCCGTCGTCGAGGGCCCCAACCTCGACGCCATCGGCCGCCTGGTGACCGACGAGATCGGCTCCATCAATGGCGTCACGCGCACCACGACGTGCGTGGCCGTCTCGCTCGGCTGATGCGCGTCCTCGTCATCGGGGGCACGGAGTTCATCAGCCTGCACCTCGTGCAGGCGCTCCTGCGCGATCAGCACGAGGTCGTCGTCCTGAATCGCGGCCGGCGCGGCGCGCGCGTGCCGGCGGGCGTGCGGACCGTCGTCTGCGATCGCAAGGACTGGACGGCCCTCAAGACAGCGCTCGCGGGCGAGCGCTGCGACGGCCTCGTCGACGTCACCTACGCGCCCACCACCGGCGAGGATGTCGACGCCCTGCTCGCCGCGCTGGGCGGCCGCGTGGGCCACGCCATCTTCGTGTCGACGGGCCGCGTGCACGACCACGCGCTGCCGATGCCGCTGGCCGAGGACGCACCCCGCACCCTCTACTGGGGCGAGTACGCGCGCCTCAAGATCGAGGGCGAGGACGCCTACATGCGATCCGCCGTGCCCGCCACCGTCGTGCGGCCGACGCACGTGTACGGCCCGCTCAACACCCGGAACAACGAGACGTTCTTCTTCGACCGGCTGCTCCGTGACCGACCGATTCTCGTCCCCGGCCACGGCGGCTGGCTCCGCCAGTTCGGCCACGTGGAAGATCTCGCCGACGCGATGGCGGCGATGCTCGGCGACCGCCGCGCCATCGGCCAGGCCTACAACGTCACCGGCGAGGAGATCGTCACCCAGGTCGGGTTCGTCGATCTCATCGCCGACGTCGTGAAGCGGCCGGCCCGGCTCGTCTACGTGGAGAAGGCGCCCTTCGGCCAGAACCTGAGCTACGACGCGCATGCGGTGTACACCACGACCAAGCTGCGACGGCAGCTGGGCCTCGCGCCGCGCTACACGCTCGCGGCGGGCCTCGCCCAGACGCTCGAATGGTACCGGCGCGAAGGGCTGGACCGGCGGGACGTGGATTTCGCCGAGGAGGACGCGCTGCTGGCCGCCCGCGGATGACACGCCGGGCGCTGGCACGCGTGCTCGTCTATCACCCGGCAGAGGCGAAGGACTACGCCGCGCTGATCCGGGCACCGCGGGGCCGCCTGGCCATCAGCGTGTGCGCCACGCCCGACGAGGCGGCCCGCGTCGTCGGCGACACCGACATCATCTACGCCTGGAAGTTTCCGGCCGCGCTCTACCCTGCCGCCACCCGGCTGCGGTGGATTCACGCGATGGGCGCCGGCGTCGACTGGGTGCTCGTCCCGGAGCTCGGCGATCACGTGAAGGTGACGCGCGTCCCCGGCGTGTTCGGGCCGTGGATGCGCGAGTACGTTCTCGCCCGGTGCCTGGCCGTCACTCAGCGGCTGGACGCCTACCGCACCTTCCAGCGTGCGGGCAGCTGGCGCGAGGACGTGATCCCCGAGCGCCTGGCCGGCAAGACGATGGTGGTGGTGGGTCTCGGCGACATCGGGCGCACCGTGGCCGCGGGCGCGCGCGCGCTCGGCATGCGCGTGGTCGGCGTGAGTCGCTCGGGCCGTCGCGTCCGCGAGGCCGACCGCGTCGTCCGCCTGTCGGGACTGACACAGGCGCTCGGTCAGGGCGACTTCGTCGTGGTGGTCCTGCCGTTGACCGATGCGACGCGCGGGCTCATCGGTGCGGCCGCTCTGGCGGCGATGCGCCCGACGGCGTGGCTCTTCAACATCGGCCGCGGCGCCGTCGTCGCCGAGGACGCTCTCGTGGAGGCGCTCCGGGCGCGGCGCATCGCGGGCGCGGTGCTGGACGTCTTCGCGCACGAGCCGCTGACCGCGAATCACCCGCTGTGGTCGCTGGACAACGCCGTGGTCACGCCGCACATCTCCGGTCCGAGCACGCCGCCCGAGATGGCGCCGGTGTTCAACGACAACCTCGCCCGCTGGCTGTCTGGCCGCCCGCTCTGCCACGTCGTCGACCGCCGGCGGGGGTATTGACGCCGCTCAGCGCTTCGAGATGAGCCAGCGGTCGAGGGCGAGATGACGGAGACCCGACCGCGCGAACGTGTCGAGGGCATCCGCGGGGCCGTTCACGAGCGGCTCGCCGTGCAGGTTGAACGACGTGTTCAGGACGGCGCCGATCCCGGTGCGACGCTCGAATTCCCGGATGACCCGGTGGTACTCGGGATTCCACGCCTGGTCCACGAGATGAGCGCGCGCGGTGCCGTCCTGAGGATGGACGGCCGCCATGATCTCGTCACGACGCTCCGGCGTCGTGCGGAAGGCCAGCATCATGTACGGCGAGGCGAGGCCCTTCGGGTTGACCAGGTAGTCGCGTTCGCGCTCGCGGAGGATGCTCGGCGCGAACGGCATCCAGAAGTCCCGGTTCTTGATCATCGTGTTGATGAGCCGGACGACCCGATGATCCGAGGGGTTGGCGAGGATCGATCGGTTGCCGAGCGCCCGCGCGCCGAACTCCATGCGGCCCGCACAGCGGGCCACGGCGCCGTCGCTCACGAGCAAGTCGGCGATCCGCGCCGGCATGCGGTCGTCGTCGTGCTCGCTCACCCGGTACTTGACGGCGAGATCGTGCCGGCGGATCAGCATCTCGACCTCGTGCGGATCGATGGCAGGACCAAGGTAGGCGGGGCCGAACGGCTGCGGCGCGACGCCGCCGCGCGCCGAGTATCCGAGATACGCGGCGCCGATCGCGTTGGATTCGTCGCCGCACGACGGGAACACAAACAGGTCCCGGACCCATTCCTCGGCGGCGATGCGACCATTCGCCTTCACGTTCATGAAGACGCCGCCCCCGAGCGCGAGGCGATCACCGCCGTGGCGCTGGCGCATCAGCCGCGTCCACTCCAGCAATGCCTCCTCGAGGATGTGCTGGGCCCCAGCGGCGATGGCGTCGAACCGCTGGCCGAGCGTCGTCTCGAGCAGCTGACGATAGCGCGGACCGCGGCGCTTCCAGGCGAACCGGGCGGGAGTGGTCGCCTCGAACGCGAAAATCCGGCGTAGCGACGCCTCCGCCTGCTTCGCGTCACGCGTCGGCGCATATGGTGCCAGCCCCATCACCTTGTACTCGTGCTCGCCGAATTTCATGCCGAGCAGGAGGGTGACGAACGAGTAGAACGATCCCAGCGAACCCGCCGCGCTCGGGCTGGCCTCGCGCCTGACCACGCCGCGCCCGTCTGCCGAGGACGCCGTCGCGCAGAGGCCGTCGCCGGAATTGTCGTTGGTGAGCACCAGCGCCGGCGCGCCGGCGAAGTGCGAGCCGAAGTAGGCGGCGGCGGCGTGGCAGGCGTGGTGGTCGTAGCTGAGGATGCGCTCGCGCGGCACCCCCAGATGCTCGGCGACGAAGGCCAGGCGCTCCGCCTCCGCCAGCTGGACCTTGCCCCCCGCCGTGTCGGCGAGGCCGAGGCGCGCGCCGAGCTTGCGCACCCGCCGGCGAAGGCCGCGGGCGGGGGCGTCCAGCCGGACACCGTAGTACGCGCGCGCGTAGTCGGCATCGTGGAGCACGCGGTTCATCCACTCGCGGGCGTATGCCTCGGTGCCGGCGAGCGCGACGAGGTCGATCTCGCCCGCCTTCACGCCGCACTCCCGGAGCAGCGCGTCGATGGCCAGGCGGGGATAGCCGGCGTCGTTCTTGAGCCGCGTGAAGCGCTCTTCCGACGCACAGCCGATGATGCCGCCGTCCCGCAGAAT
>Ga0075421_100003921_pt1 | contig 17884 bp, 17 predicted proteins | sample SoiMetdeltSBSDD5_FD_75292 | JGI IMG/M metagenome (GOLD analysis project Ga0075421, IMG submission 75292) | Bulk soil microbial communities from a Populus tree surrounding site in Tennessee, USA - Soil MetaG P. deltoides SBSDD5 | ecosystem: Environmental > Terrestrial > Soil > Tree plantation...
GTCATCCAGACTACTTGCCTGCCAAAGAGGCCTTACGGGAACTCTATCGAAGGCGGGGCGACTCTGCAAAAGCTCAAGAAATTGACCGAGAGATCGCATTGCTTAGAGAACGCTTGGCAGACAAGAGCCTCCAGAACGACTCGCGGCGTGGCTCCGCCGAGCAGTCAGAGAAGAGGAAGCTCACCGAGAAGATCGAGGCAATCGTCAAAGAGATCTATGAGACGAACGAATTGGTGGAAATCCAGACCACGGCCACCTCGAGACTGGTGGAAAGCCTGCACGCCGATCGCTGTGTGATCATTCGATTGGGATCCGGCCAGGAAAAGACCAATGGGTTTGAGCATTGCCGAGAGGGAGTTTCGGCTTCTCTCAACGCCGCTACCCTGGAGCTGAACCGACTGATCCTTCGCACGATGTCGGCGGGCCGCCCGCAACCCCTAGTTTCCGACGATACCCTGAAGGATCCCCGGTTGCTGGGGTGCCGGGACATCTTGCGGCAGTTCGATATCCGGTCTCTGCTCGCCGTTCCCTTGCTTTACAAATCATGTCTGACGGGCTTGATCGTGGTTCATCGTTGCAATAGCCCGATCCAGTGGAGTGAACAAGCCAAAACCATTTTCTCCACCGTCGCAGGACACTTGGGCGTAGCCCTCCGTAACGCAGAACTGTTCAGTGCCGTTCAGACCAGAGCGATCACCGATCAGCTGACCGGAGTCTATAACCGCGGCTTCTTTGAAGATAGACTGTCGGCCGAACTGAGCCAACCGCAACGGTATCCCCTGTGCCTCGCTTTGCTGGACATCGACCATTTTAAGGGAATCAATGACACCTACGGCCACGCTGTCGGAGATACGGTGCTGCGTAAACTGGGCTTTCTGCTCAAGACCAATGTGCGCAAAGGAAGCGTCGTGGCGCGATTCGGAGGCGAAGAGTTTGCTGTGATCTTCCCTAATGTCTCTCTGCAGACGGCGCATTTGGCCATAGACAATATCCGAAGACTCATCGAGAGCAACATCGTTACTGACGATGGGAAGCCCGTCACAATCAGTGCGGGGGTGAGCGAGGCCGATCTCAGCGATCCAGCTGGGCTCAATCGGGCGCAGCAGCTATTGATTCAAAAGGCTGACGAGAATCTTTATCAAGCCAAGAGGTCAGGTCGAAATCGCGTCTGTTCTCTTTCAGAGAACAGCTGCCAAATGAGGATTGCCTTTCCCGAATACCCACCAAGGTTACGAAATCCCCTTGTCACTGTGGGTTAAATTTGGTCGGGGCAAGAGTCAGTATTTGCCGGCGGATTACTGGGCTTACCACTGCTCTTCTGGGCTTACATAGAGTGGTGTGGAAGAAGAAAGAGGAATAACCATGCATACCGGCACCCTCGGGGAATTCAGGAGATATGCCTGCTTCCCCTGCCATAAGAAGTTTCTGAAGTGGTTTCTGCATTTCGAACCGGTGATGTCCTTCCGGGCGGTGCCCTGCCCTACCTGTGAGAGCCCGGCATTTATTGTTCTGAAGACAGAAGATGATGAGAAGGAGGCCCAATGTGCCTAAGTTGAAATGTGAGCTGCCTGCCAGGACACGATAGGAATCATCTCCCCGGTCTGATCTTCCTCTGGAAGTGGCAATATCCAACGATCCGCTCAACTTGTGGATTCTCGTCCCCCTGGGTCGCTGGACCCTCCTTTCAGACCGCAGCTTCGAGCTGCCGGCTTCTTTCCAGTCAACCCACTACTATCAGTTGGTCATCGTTGCCGCACAGGTGCTCTTCACGCCAGCTAATTCAACGCTGGTTACGGTGATTCTTCTGGCTACCCTCCTGGCCTCAGCGCCTGGTCGGCGAGCTCGCGATTGCACTCTGGGCGGAGTCGAAAGTGGCCCAGCACAGATATACCTCACAGAGCTTGATTGGAACGATTGGCAGTTGGGTCTTGGTTTTGTTATCTGCAGTCGGGAATTCCTGTCAAATCGACGCTACCGGAATCGAGGACGAAATGTCGAAGTGACCGCCCCATCGCTCTTCGTTTGGCAACTGCGTCGAACCGCGGACCGATAACGCCAGCCCCGTAAGGCCCAGGGACAACCTTGGCTTACTATAGCTCTTCTTTCAGAAGGTCGGAGTTGATAGCAATGGTGCTTTGGCACCCTCTGACGCGGCCACCATGGTGAGTTGCACATCGCGTGAGGCATCGCCGGCGACGTAAAGACCACGAACGTTGGTCGATTCCAGTTTACCCGTCCTGACGCTGCCCTTGGAGGTAAATTGGCAGCCCAGTTTAGTCGTCAATGCAGAGCGCTGAAACCGCCCTGAATTGAAGAAAAGAGCACGGCGCCCAATCGCTGCACCCGTCCTAGCTGAAGACCTTTACTAGAAAGATTTGTCACCGATTTGCGGCGACTGGCGAGCACTGACGAAAGATGTACGAGCTACCTAGTGCTCAGTTTTGAAAAGCCTGACATCGTTCTCGTCAAGTATTCTCCGTTGAAGCTTCCCACAACTGCTAAGAACGCCCAAGGCCGCCTAGCTGCCACCGCAACACAGTCTCTCGAAAGGCTGCTGGAGGGTTCCTCGATGCCCGGTGAAGAGAGGACTGACGGTCAAGATCTTTCTCCTGGCCGCAGAACGCAGTGACTACTTTGGGAACTTCTTCGTCGAAGGCATCGACTCTCCCTGGGTTTTCCCTTAGAATGGCTGAAGATTGAAGAGCTTCAGAGAGGGCTTGGGAGGCTGGCCTGCGACAGGGCTATGATCTTCAGGCCGGATCCCTCGCGACTGTCGACGAATTGCTCTCCTCTTGCCGCGCGTACCCTAATCCATGGGACTTCACGATATTGAGCCATCGATCTTGCCAGACGATGTAGACACGCTGGAGACGAATATCCTGCTCTGGCGGGAACTGACGGACGCTGAGTTCGAGAGCCAGTTTCGGACGCGGTATTTTCGCGACGAGGTGATTTCTCGCCCGCAGGCGATCGAGCGCCTCACCAAGAAACGCGACAGTCTCCGACAGCCATCGACTGTCTGCGTTCCTCTGGATAACACCCGCACCCAAGTGTCTCCCGGTACTGCTCGGGAAGAATTCGCCGCTGACTTGCATTTTACACTTCTTCCTGCCAGGCGCCTTCCATGGCGTTGGTTGCTGCTGTCTGTCCTGTCTCACGGACTCTTGATGTGGGCGCTGCTCTCGGTGCGTTTACCGCAGCGCAGAACTCGCTTGATTGACTTCGATACCGAGAAAATCACTTACTACAGGGTACTCGAGGCCTTGCCGAACGTCACGCCGATGAAACAAGAGTTGCCCGACCGTCTTTCGCAGTCGAAGCCGCGCGACGCGGGGTTGCGTGCAAGCCAAGAGGTCCGGGTCCACCCTGAAGCGCCAACAACATCGACCGAGACTGTCATCGAGCAACCAGAGCTTCCACAGGTTTCAACTCTGCCGAAGCTCCAGCTCCCCAACATACTAATGCAAACGTCTAAATGGAATCCCGGTCGTGAGCCGATCGTAGTCTCGCCTGAAGTCATCCGTCATCTCGCCATGCAGGTTCAACAACCGCAGTCACTGCAGAACCTGCCGCTGAACCCTGTCCCGGCATTGAGAGGGTCCGCAGTGCCCCTTCCGCAGCTAGCTGCACCTGCCGAGCCCGCTGCCACCGCCTTGCAGTTGGATCAGGTTGCCGCAAATGTGGGCAATCTCCAGAAAACGATTCCGTTGCCTTTTGCTGCGCCGCCGGTGGAAGATCTCAAAGTGAGTTTTCAGGTCGAACGGATACCAACGGCGCGCGGGGCAGATCTGTTAGTCTACTCTGCAGGGCCGGCTATTCCCAAAGGGGAGATCGCGGTGCCGAAAGTGGGCTCGACAGGACGAATGAGTGTGTCTCCAGCTCAGACTTCGCAATCATCCTTGCCGGTGGGTAGCGCGCAGATAAGCCAGGCTGAAGTGGTAATGCCTTCGATCTCCATCAGCAATCGCAAGCCGCCGGACGTGACGAATCCCAAGGCTGCCGTCGTGCAAGTGCCGCTTCCCAAAGCTCCTATGGAGCCACAACTACCTCACCCACCAAAGCCACGGTTGCGGCTTGACTCCTTGCCTTCTCGGCTTCCTTCCAGGCCCCTGGCTGCGAATGCCCCTGCAAACGTCCCGGCTGAGTCTCCCCTGCGGGAGTATGAAAACCGGGGAGGTCCCGTCTTCACCGCTGCGATCAATGCGCCGAACTTTACCAGCAAGCGGGGAAGCTGGATCTTTCGGTTTGCCGAACTCTTGGAGGTTGAGACCCCTGCAGTGTCAAACGGCCAGCCAGATCGCGTGGCACAGCCGACACTGACTCCCCCGTCCGCGACCGTGAAAACTGATCCAAGGTATCCGCCCGAGGTAATAAGGGAAAGAGTGGAAGGTATCGTGATTCTCTACGCTATTCTCCGAAAAGACGGGAACATTGACGGTGAGAGTATTCGCCTCATTCGCAAACTGGACACCCGTCTGGACCTGAGCGCGCGCGAAGCGTTATTGAACTGGAAATTCAAGCCCAGCCTGAAGAATGGCGCAGCGGTGGATATCCAGATGGAAGTCAGCATTCCCTTTTACTTGCGGAGTGGGGGGCTCTAATAACGCGCGCTACGGCTCAGCCCCTGGGTTCACCAATCCTTGGTTTCGCAGCCACGCGATACAACGTTCCGGCCAGGTCGAGCACGGCTTGTTGTTCTGGCGCACGCCAAAGCCATGGCCGCTGTCCGCGCAGGTCTCAACGTGCCACAGTCAGGTGCCTTGAGAAGGATCGTTGGGGAAGAACGTGTCCTCGGGCTATTACTCGCGTGTGACGCCGTAGTGGGTACGAATCGGCTGACAGCCGATTGGCAAAGCCTAGGCGATTAGTTGGGACCAGTCGGATAGATCGTGATTAACGCCGTAGTGTAGGAATGCACTCGGGCGAAAAGTCACCCTGCCCGCGAAACTAAGGACAGCCGCTCAATCGAAAGCATGTCAGTTTTCGACTAAGCCGTACTGCCCCCGGAGGGCACGCCCTTGGCGCAGAAACCAATTTGTTTGCACGTGCCCCTGTCCTCTCGAAGGGCACCTGGAACATCACCGCCATCGGGTTTTTCGGAGATCCTGGTGGCTCTTCAGGCCGCAAGAAAATAGAACGAGCATTCGTTTGTCGCATACGTATGCTACATGCGCCTACATTGGTGCTACAACCGTTTGTAAAAGCTCGCCGAGAGATCGTACAGCGATCGCTCCCGCCGCTCCGCCTGGCGCAGATGTTCGAGGATGCCTTGCTTATCGACATCACTCCGATCCTGGCCGAGCTTGAACTTGCCTTCTAGGGACTCGATCTGCATTTCGAACCCGACGATACCGCCTATCATTGAGGACACATAGCTCTCCGGAAGCTTCGAAAAATCGTAGTCGGAGGCCTGATAGCTCTCAAATTTGTCAATCAGCCGCGCGAGCAAGTTGTGCAGAGCGATTTTTTCGGTTATCGCCGATGGACGGCCCGCGGCGTGAACGACCGCGAAATTCCAAGTCGGCACCGCTTCCTTTTTGGCATACCAGGTCGGCGAAATGTATCCGTGGGGACCGCGGAAGACAATTAGGGCCCTATGGCGTCCGTCGAACGTCTGACTCTGAGGATTCTGCCGCGAGATATGTCCGAAAATCTGGCCATAAGCGCCCACCGTTCGGTCCAGAATCACGGGAATATGCGTGATCCGCAATGTGGGCGAAGACGTGACGAGATCGACGAACGAATACTCCTCCATAAAGTCGTGAAGGAGTTTGCGATCCTCCACCAGATGCGCCTTGGGAATGTACAAGCTAGAATCGATTTTTGCCGGCTCCTCCGCTCCCAAACTGGAGCCGCCCGTGGCTAGGGCGGCCAGCATCCTTCGTCGGTTAATTTTCATAGTGGTCCTTACAATCCTTGCAGCGTCGTGTTGCAAATCGACTCGAGACAGGTGTTAACATACAGAATTCCTTAATCGTCAGGACTGGGCTCGGTCGCAGCACCCCTGCTATTTGTCAGTTTGAAGAATTGTATCGAGAACTGGCTGAAAAGCGGCTGATTGTCGCACAAAGCGGTGCTTCCGTCATCAACTGTTGGTAGTCGAGTTGGAACTCCGGTGCGTGATAGAGTTTGAGACTCAATGTGACACCATCAGTCTTGGTGTCTACAGGGTCCACTGACTATGGAGAGTCTCAGCTGTCCCAGCAAGTACTGCCGGCCGGCAACCGCTAGCCCAAGGCGGCTACCCAAGCAGCGTTTTTTCCACTCGCGTCAATTTTCTTGCCCCTTGGCGCTAACCGAAAGGGAAATTGCTCGTCTAAAATTGAAAATGGATCGTCTAAACAACAGAAATGAATCTATTGTTTCGCATACTCAAGAGAGGTGGCGCGATGAAAGCACTTGCTTCGACAATACTCTCGCTCTGTTTCTGCCTTGCCGCATGGGCGGGCAAAAATGCCGCTGATGTGGATAGTGATCTAGAGCAGGAGCTGCAGGACGCCGTCAGAGAGATACAAATTCAAATCCCTAAAATAAAGATTCCAGAAATACAGGTGCAGATACCTCCCACAAAAGTTCATGTTCCCGAAATTCACATTCCAGCCTTGCAATTGCAGGTTCCCGTAAACGTTCACATACCTGAAATACGCATACCCGAAATTCGCGTGGAGATTCCAAAAATAGACATTCACATCCCCAAGTCCCCCGAATAGCATTCGGCGCTGATTTCGGCCCGTCGAGCCCGACCGGGCGCAGTGCGATCTTGTGTGGTTTGTGTGGCTGCCTCAGATTGGCGCCGCTGACATTAACGGCTGAGGGCACACAAGGCTCACAGGCTAGACGGAAATTCCTTCGGTTGACCTGCCTTTGAGAAGCGAGGGAGGACTTACGAAGTTCGGGTTTCCGGAAGCGTTGGACTTTACTCCGATGCGTTGTTCTACAGAAGATTGAGTTTCCCCCAGAGATCCTCGATGGGGCAGCGGCCATAAAGTCGGCGAATTGGAAGAGCTACCCAGAAACTTCTAAGAACTGATTTTGCTGATTCTCGCACGCATCGCCCACTTGTTCGAGATCACGTGGTATTCTCACGCGAGACGGTTGAGAGGCCAGGAAATGATCGGTCCAGGCGGCCGCTCGCGTAGGGCGCAAACATAGATCCTCACAAGTTGCCTGGTGTTCAGCAAAACCAAATCCAAAAAAGAGAATTGAACATGCGAACCAAATCTCGACGAGAGTTCTTAAAGCACGGGTCCATAGCGGCCGCTACGGGAGCATTCGTTTCGCAATTCGCTCGGACGGCCAAAGCGGCGGCCAGCGAGCGAGTTCGAGTGGGGATTGTTGGCGCAGGTGGACGAGCGACCTCGCTGATCGCGTCATTCTCGTCAAACAAGTGGGTTGAAGTCGTAGGGATCGCGGATCTGGACCCCACTCGCTTACCGATGGGCCTTGAAACTGCCGCAAAGCTACAAGGAATGAGGCCACATGGCGAAAGTGATTTTCGGAAGTTGATCGACGACCAATCCATCGATGCGCTGGTGGTTGGGACGCCAGACCACTGGCATGCAATTCCCACGATTCTGGCCTGTCAAGCCGGAAAAGACGTGTATGTTGAAAAGCCGGACAGCCATAACATCGTCGAAGGGATGCGCATGGTGGCGGCAATGCGAAAGTACAAAAGGATTGTGCAGATGGGTTCTCAGCATCGTGCGACAGAGCGGCTTCACTCCGCCATCGAGCTGGTCAAAAGTGGAAAACTCGGACGCGTTGTCGTAGCAAAGGCTTGGGAGAGTTCAAAACAGGGACCGATCGGTTTTCCGAAGGACGGGACTGTGCCACCCGGTGTTGACTACGATATGTGGATAGGACCTGCGCCCAAACGGCCATTTAACATCAATCGTTTTCACGGACGATGGCGCTGGTTCTACGACTACGGCACCGGTGACCTCGGCAACGACGGCGTCCATCGCCTTGACATGGCAGTCGCACTGCTCAATGTGGCTTGTGAGGCTCAAGGCGACGAGCCAGTCAAACTACCATCAACTATATTCGCCAACGGCGGCAAATGGTATTTCAATGACGCTCAGGAATTTCCTGATACCATGCAGGTGAACTTCGAGTTTGGCTCCGGCCTGAAGACCAAATTGCTGACCTACGAAATGCGTGTATGGACGCCGTACAATTATCTCGGTGAGTCGGAAGGATCGGCCGTATTCGGTGATCAGGGATACATTGTGATCGGCAATACCCGTTGGACAGCCTACGGTAAAGGCGGGCAAGTGCTGGGACAAGGAGAAGGAGATAGCCACGAAGCTCCCCACGTTCAGAATTTTATCGACTGTATCAAATCGCGTGCAAAACCCTATTGCGACCTCGAAACCATCGGCCATCCAGCGTCTGTGTTATGCCACGCGGGAAATATTTCTGCGAAGCTCGGTCGAAAATTGACACTGGATACAGCAACCGAGTCTTTTGTTGGCGATGCCGAAGCTAATGCGCTGCGAACTCGGCCAGAATATCGCAAACCATGGGTTTTGCCAGAGGTGTAATTCTGTTTGTTCACGTTGAGGCGTCGGGCCGCCGGCATCCGCGGTCACGTGATTTTTCGATTCCAAGTAGACTTTCTAGAACTAAGGAGCAAGTCATGGCATCGGGTCTTGCAAAGAAGTTGAACCTCAAGGATGGCATGAAGGTTCGTGTCGTGGGTAAACCCGCGAATGTAGACCTTGGAGATGTTGCGGTCACCAGCTCGGCTAAGGCGGAGGGGGTGATTGTTTTTGTCAGGACACTTGCCGACGTGGACGCAATGTGCGGTCCGGTCTTGGACGCTGCCAAGGAAGACCGCATCGCGTGGATTATGTATCCGAAGGCTGGGCAGTTGGACACCGATCTCAACAGGGACATCCTCTGGAAACACCTGCTGAAGAAGAATATACAGGGGGTACGCCAGATCGCCATCGACAGTGTCTGGAGCGCGATGCGCTTTCGGCCAGAAAAGTGACCCGACCTCATCTCAAAAAATAGGTACCCATCATCCTTATTCCAGCGAGAAAAAGCCACAAGTCTGGAGACGTCGGCAACAGCTAGACCTTTTCCAGCGGCCAAACTTCCGTATGCACCGGACCGCCGCAATACAGCAAAGGCTCTCCCGTAGGTCCTGGCAGGCCATCTGATTCAATCATGGTCGATCTCAATGATGAGACACTCGCCACCTGTAGCGGCCAGGGTTTGTGATGGATCCGGGAACGATACAACTTCCCTCTATTCTCCGCGTACAGACAGTAACGCTCGGTGAGAAAGAAAGCTAAAGATCCCGGTTGGGCTGGCGGGAGATCCTCCCCAATGCTCCACGTGCCGTTGAATTCTGCCGGCTGGCGGGCTTCGCTGCGAGCGCATACATAGTGAATCGTCTTGTCTTGTTGTTCAAGGGTGATTCTGGCTGTCTGATACGGCAGATGAAAGAGCGTGCGCGCGACCTTCACAGCCAGACGGCTATTGGCGTCCAAAGAGAAGAACCAGACACCCGGAAAGCCATCCAAGCAGACGTAGGTTCGGACGTTGATTTCGTGGAAATGACTAAGCCAAGGTATCGAAGGGGTGAAGATTGGACGCGTATCACGGATTGTGAACGGCGTCAGACCGACCCAAGCTTTCCCGTCGAAGGTATCGATGGTCAGACGATCCGGCAGGTGGGGCCGAAGCGCACTTTCCGGGATTACCCAGTGCAGGAACAACAGTTTACTCCACGACTGAAACATGATCGGCGAGCCTGCGGGGCGTTCACGCATTGCAAGTCGGTCAGCCAGATTCAAAGGTCCTCCGCCATCACTTCAGAGAAGAACGTCGAGACTCGACGTGAATCTGCCGAACAGCAACCGACCACCCCTGAACGAAAGGATGAGATGTTGACATCTTTGAATCTCCTGGGAGAGCTCATCCTCCATGCGGACACTTCTTGGCGGGCAAGATCGCGGTCGTCAGAGCCCTAAAGCGATGCTTCAGTAGGTAGTGGTTCGTGGGTGTAGCTGTTCTTTAACGACGAAAGGGGTTCACTGCGGCTGGCTCCGTCAACCAATCTTTGCATTTGTTGGATTCGTTGGCGGATGGCCTTGGCGAAGCATTGAACTTCTGCTGAGGATGCACCACTTGCCTGAAGACCCGCTACAATTTGCCGATCAGTGATCCGGCCGATGTATTGGAGAATCCATCTGACGTCGCTAATTGTTATGTCTTCCTTCGCATCGCTGCTGTGTTGCGCGGTGTAGCCCCACTTGATCCTGCCATCTCTACTGCCCTTGATGAAGTCGATCGTCTGCTCTGTGTAACCCTCACAATCCCACTTTCCTCGCGTAAAGACCTTGCCCCACTTGCCCATCGAACCACCCCAGTCAGTCACGAGATACCGCAGTTCAAGGCGATTTTTGACGCGATACTCCAGAATCCCTGTATTTGGTCCCCTGTCCTGATCACGAGCGTCCTTATTATCCCAGTTCGAAGTTAGCATCAGTATGACTTTGAGGCCGTTCAATTCGCGGGTGCCGATGAAAGGATTGTTGTGCCACGTCCAGTTGTTCTTTTTGAGGAACGTCGCACTTCTGTCTCTTAGTTCGAAACAAGCAGTACTGAAAGCTCCATCCGGACCAACAACACGTTTCGCTCGATCGAGGCGTGTCACCCCTCCGATTCTTCCGTTGGGAACAAAATAAGTGCCATCGACAAAGTACCCGACAGCCCAGGCCATCCGGGTGGCAAAGACTTCAGCGTGGACCTCAGGCCCCCATTTGACTATAAACGTGTCATTCTTGGCGTCCCTGACCTCTATTTTGGGCGATGAGCCTCCTTTGTCCTCCTCAACAAAAGTGAAGGGAGGCTTCGGACCTCTAGAATGTCCGTAGGGACCACCCACAAAATCAAGCTTCTCGACTGCTCCAGGATGCCTCCAGATTTTTTCCTGCTTTGGCCCTCCACCCAGAGAACGAGGGGCTTCTGCCGACAGTGTAGCCAGCTTCATCTCAAGAGGCCCGACGAAGAGCGAGGCACTGAGAATTGTGGCCCACAGGAATGCCACGCGTTGTCCTTTCATGTCTTCCTCCCAAATAGTTTGCTCGCGAAACAACTCTTGTTGGCATATGCCGGAAGCGGGTGCGTCTTCATCAGCGACAGCCAGAATCCTCCCTTCGCTAGCGCTTCAGCGGCTCGGAATCTGTTTCACCTTGTATTCCGGAACCACTAGATCTTGCGTCATCCTCGTTGGGAGCCAGATAACCTTCACGTGTTCGCACAGCCAGGTCTTTCTGGTTTGGGAAATGAACAGTGACGCGCACTCGGCGAAAGGTCCCGTCGCGTTTCGCATTGCTAGGCCCATAAGCTAGGAGATACTGATTTCGGATGCTGGTGGCAATGGTCTGACAGAGAGGGCCAACCTCTCGGAGCTCTTTTGGAAAAAAGCTTTCCCCACCAGAAGTCTTAGACAGCTTTCGCAGCACTCCCGGCTTCTGGTCGCGGTTGGAGGGATCGGAGAGACTGATCGTGTAGAGGACAACATTGGAAGACCGCACAATCTGTAGCGTTTCCTTCAAGCCGGCATGGCTGGCATTGTCACCGCCATCACTGATCACCAAGAGCGCCCGACGGTTATGCTTGCCCTTCGTCGCATGCATACTCGCCCTCGAAACAGCGTCGTAGAGGGCGGTTTGACCGGCAGGGGCCATACGCAGAAGGGCAGCCCGCAATTGAAGCGGGTTGTTGGTGAACGGTTCACCAGGGGGGAGCCCAAATGTTACGTTCTCATTGAAATGAACAATAAACATTTCGTCGTGAGGATTACTCCCTTCGACAAATGCCATGGCGGCTGCAACAATTTCAGCGCGCTTTCGCCGCAGGCTGCCACTATTGTCAATCACCACGCCAATGGTTGCGGGAACGTCTTTGCTGAGAAAATATGAGATTTTCTCTTCATGGCCGTCCTCATAGATCTTGAAGTGTTGAGATCCCAGACCGGGCAAGAATTTTCCATGGCCATCGACGACCGTAACATCCAGTACTACCAGATCAACGTTTAGAGAGATCGTATAAGGCGGAGATTCAGATGTTCCCTTTGACTGCGCGAACAGCCACGAAGCTGGCAGGAGGCACAGCAACACAAAAATGCTTTTTGCCTTAATCTTTCCGACCATTAATTGACTTTCGAGCGGGCATTCAACTGCAGAACAGCCCGCTACCCTTTGTGGGATTAGGTGAGACGGTTTCTGAGAATTCGCATCGCCGCGCCGAGACCAACCGATAATAGTCCCAAAGCTCCGAAGACCGCGAACGAGCTGGCTGTATCGGGAAGCGTAGCTTCTTCAGCGCCGGTGCGCGTAGCGGGGACAACGGGCGGCTCCTGGTCCTCCGGCCGTTCGGGTGGCGCCGGAGATTGAACAACTTCGGCAGACGGCGAAGCTGGGGCAGGCTGCTGCTCAGGTTGTAATTCTGGTGTTCTCACCTCAGTGGAAGCGTGCTCTGAAGAGGATGGACGTTTTGTGTACTCAGCGTACTCCTCCTCTGTGAAAGAGGGCACTTCCTGCTTTACCACTTTGCTGATCTGCATTGCTTCCAGCTTTGGGTAAGCAAACTCCTGCCCTGAATTGTCTCCCGGATAGAACCATGAACGCAGAGCCGCTGGTGAACCTGCTGGCATTTCCCAGAAACCAAATTCACTTTTACCTGTCGGCTGCAAGCGTTGATTGGGAACCGCCAAGATTGTGTTGATTACCTTGGTCTCGTCTTCGCTACAAACTTGGACGATGTGACGATTGGACGAAGAGTCCATGAGCTTGAACACATATTTGCCGGGTGTGAGAGTCGCTCCGGGAATTTGCAGTGGTTCACTGATGGTGATGACCGTCTTTTTGTTCCAGGTATCGGCGCTGATGTCCCGCACTAGAATACCGATCACCAAAGCGGTCACGCACCCGACCGTCATAACTGCTTGTAGCTTTCTCATTATCCTCCTCCTCGTTTCTCCGGTGATTCAATTACGAACGTTCACCCTTGTCAAACCTGTGCTGGGCTGTCTCCAAGGCCGGAATCTATGGACCTAGAACTCAAACTGAGGTGCACCTGCTATGCCAAGCTCGCTAGTCAAAACAGCACTTGATGTATCTGGAGGCTTTTTCTGAATTTGCTTCGCAATACTGCGTCGAAAACATCGGTTCGGCTGTCCACAGAACAGCCGTTCATCCCGCGGTATGATTTACCACTTGGTGTAGCTTTTACAGGAGTGAATCGCTCAATGCAGAGCGAGTCGGGTCCAGGGGTACAAAGGTCCTGTGGCGACACAAGAAAGCTGCCAGATTCCTCGGAAGCAATCCTAACGGCGAACCACACGCAGCCAATCTGTTGAATGTCATACCTTCCACCTTGAGATCTGGCCGCCTCTTTCAGGAACCTAGCTCGTCTGGGCGACACACTCGAATTGGCTGGCCAAATTAGGCCGCTCAAATCGAAAGACCTGAGCAGAGCAAAATTAGACAGAAGGCAAGGTTGGCATGCAAATAGAATGGTGAGGAAATGGCTAGAGCAAAAACCCAGCCGAAGGAAATTTCGCCGCGAGGGCCGCAAGGAAATGGATCGGCCACTACTCACAATGAATCAGCGAGGAAGAGAAGATTGAAATAGCCAAACGCTATCTCATCCCGCGACAGCTGACGGAAGCCGGACTCAGCGCAAACCATCTTTCCATTACCCATGAGGCACTACAGTGGATGATTTCGCGCTACACACGAGAAGCCGGAGTTCGACAAGTGGATCGCACCATTGCTCGAGTGGCACGCAAGATTGCCCTGTGCTTCATGCCGAAGGAAGTATTCAACCTGCGGAAGTCAGACCCGAAGATCTGTTGGGCTATCTAGGCTCGCAGCGTTTCATGCCTGAACAAACCCGGAAAACATTGCCTTTCGGAGTCGCAACAGGGCTTGCCTGGACCGAGACCGGCGGCGATGTGCTCTATATTGATTGAGGCGACACTTTTGCCCGGAAGTCGCGGGTCGACACTTACGGGACAGCTCGGCGACGTCATGCGAGAGTCTGGCAAGGCGGCGCAGGGCTATATTTGGTCTCACGCGGAAGCGCTTGGCATTGATCCTGATCTCTTCCGAAGACACAGTGTTCATGTTCACGTGCCTGCTGGCGCGACCCCGAAAGACGGTCCCTCAGCCGGTGTGACCATGGCCACTGCTCTCGCCTCTCTCTACAGCAAGTCTTCGGCGCGAGCGAACACGGCAATGACCGGTCAGATCACGTTGACTGGCTTGGTGCTTCCTGTGGGCGGCATCAAAGAAAAGGTCCTTGCGGCGCATCGATCTCCCATTCAGCGTGTGATTCTTCCCAAAGAGAACGAAAAGGATCTGAGAGAAATCCCCGACACGGTCAGCAAGGAAACTCAATTTATTTTCGCTGAGAGAATTGAAGATGTGCTGAAGGTCGCAATCCCGGGCTGACGCCAATTTGACCAGTGCTGACGCGCCTGATTTGCGACCGAGCCCATAGGTTCGTTAACCGAATTCACTTCTTGGGGGGCGTAGTCGTTATTTTGTCGGAGATCTGCTTGTACACCTCCTCCGGCACGATCTTTTTCTTCTTCAATTCGTTCTTCTTTTTAAAGGGACGGGTTTCAATAATCTTTTCCGCCCTGCTCTCGTCAATGCCCGGGAGCGTCAGTAGCTGTTCTTTGCTTGCCGAGTTGATGTCGATCAGATCCGGTCTGTCAGAGGATTTTTGTTGTGGGAAGGTTGGTGGTGTCGTTGGCGAGCGCTGGCCTCCAAACTGAGCAAAAACCAAATTCGCAGTAAGGAGCAAAACAAAAGACAGCGGAAAGAACGATTTCAATGGCATTGTTGGCCTCCAATATTAAGGATGTCTCATTAAATCTTAGATTGCAGGCCAACGTTTCCAGTTGCATTTGAAAAGGGGTACTCGTACTTATCATTCTACTGAATACCGACCAAGCGGCGGCCCTCTTGTGCCGAATCGTCAGCCCACCACCCGACTCGTCAGGTCTTCGACGAAATCGTGCACCCAGATAATTTGCCTGTTCTCGGAAATGAACTCAAATTCTGGTGTTATTCTGAGCGGCGGTGATCCGTGAGCATGCTTACTTCTGAGTTTTGGCACTACCGGGCATTCGTTCAGAAGACCTAGCAGAGTGGCCCATGACAGTTGATCGAGAATGTCAATGACATCAAGGTTTCATTCCCGACGCGACGACTTGGCCTAGGAAATTGGAGCGATTTGGCTCGAAGGTCACCTTTGCTGTTCGGGGAGTGGCTCTGGCGGCCCAGCAATAACTGATAACGGAAGAGCCTCCCTTTCGACTTCGATTCTTCGAGCTCGAACCGATCCCACAGCCCCACTTCCCTCGTGAAGCAGCTTGCAGAAGTCATAGAGGATCACGCTGTGAATGAACGCGCCGAAGTGTGTAAATGTCAGCCACATCAGCATTTCAGGCGAGTAGAAGTCGCCGGCCAACCAGCCGAGAGGCCCAATCAGCACAATCAACAGGAAGTTTTGCCCGGCCCACCACCAGGGGATCTTGTTGGTTTGGATGCTCGGCTGTAACCAGCCCAGTAATACCTGCCTCGCCCACATCGACAACACCCAGAGAACATCGACTGCGTAAAGAATCAGAAGGATTTCAACAAACCCAACTCGAGCTTCTCGCGCCGCGGTTTCCGAACAGGTCGTCGCCAAAAAGACGAGAATGATCGACTCGACAACGATCACAATGAAGTCAAACAGCCATATCTTTCCTACTGAGCTGACCACGTCGGGACGTCTTAGGTACAGTTCGTTTCCAATCCAGTTGCGCAGAGTGGTGAGAAAGAACACAACTACAAGAAGCGAAGTACCCAGCGTGAACCCATCCTTCGCGATCGAAGCCTTCACGGGCAAGACCATTTCAGAGAACGCCAGGGCGATCAACATGCTTACGAATGTGCTGGCGACAGAAACTCGCCTTTCCAACAGCCCTTCACGCAAAACTTGATCGACCATTGGTTCAGATCCTCATCAGAATCGCATAGTGCTCAAAGAGGATTTCTTCGGGTCGGAGCGTTGTGGTTCCAAGAACTCCGGCTTCTTGCTGGATGACGTCGCTCAATTCGGCTGCCTCGTAGCCCGGGCGTGTGCGGACATAGGGTTCGTCGAACAGATTGTAGTGGCAAGGGGCATGTCCTAGCTGTTCCTCGAAGAATTGTCGAAGCCGAACGAATACGAGTTGTTCCGCGAGTTCAGGTTTCCAGTAGTCAAAAGCGACGATCGAACCCACAGATTGATACCTGGAGAAAACCTCAAATAGTTTGTTGAGCAACGTAGGATCAAGGTAGTACGTCAATCCTTCCATAAGTATGAATGAAGGCCTGCCTTCCAAAGTCGCTCTCAATGCTCTTTCAAAACGGACCAGCTCGTCGGGGTCAGTAAGGTTCACATCGCAGAATTCTATAGTACGATCGGGAAGAACGCCCGCTTCCTTCAGACTATTGATCCGCAGCTTCTTGTAGGCTGTGACATGGGGAAGATCCACTTCCAGCACGTGGATCGAGCGGTCTAGAAGAAACGGATAAGACGTGAAGCCTGCACCCAGATTCACTAGCGCGGGTTCAGCATGAATATTGACAAACGCCTGCAAACGATCGAGGAAGAAACGGTTGCGCATGCTCAACACCACGTCGTCGAAGGGATAGACCTGCGCACTGAAATCGTCCCATAACTTAGCGATTTGTTCCCGCTGTTCAGGAAGTACCCACTGTTCGGCGTAGCGGTCCAGGCTCATTCCTCTTCTACGGGCCCGTGACTCATTCACCAGAAATGCCGAAGCGGAAATGTTATTCTGGAAATCCACCTTAGCGACCCGACGATCCGACGCACCGGCGACGGCCAAAGCGCGTCATTGCAAAGAGCCCAAGTGCTCCGCCTCCCCAGTATGTGATTCCGGCCATTTTCTGCTTGTCCCAGCTAAACAGGCCGTCAAATTTCTGAGCATTGTTTGGAAAATTGACATAGAAGTCATGTGCTGAAATTTCTGATCAATCCTGTCAATTTTTGCTGGCTACTTGTCTCCCCTTCCGGCGGTCATTCCATGCTCCACTGCCTGATCCATTCACCGTCAGCTACCCAAGATTTGGAAATATCAGAAGCAAAGGCAGAAAAGTAGGATTATCGGCTTTTTCATGGAATCTCTCACCTGGCGATTGTGCGAACCAAGTGGAAGTAAGCGCCGCGCCTCGAGAGGCAATCCCTTTGCCACAGGAGAAGTCCTTCCTTGATTCCTAGGAATCCCAGCCTGCGCAGAGTCTTGAATTCTGTGAAACACGTTCCGTTGGGTCAAGGCAGCTCCCCTGGAGGCTGTAACTCTGTACAAACGGATAGGCTGGCTATCCGATCGGGTAGCTTCAAAACGAACTAGGTCGGGGTCTAAATCGTGAGCCGTTGGGCACGGCAGCTGGAGGAGGCCAGTCGTGCCGGGCTAAAGAGAGGCGGACGTTCCGGGGCGAAAGGCGAAAGTGTCATCCGCCGACCGGAAACGCTTTGAACACGGGCTCAAGCTGGGCCGGAAGCACTGGGATATCCACCAGCTCTTGGATCAGCGCTTGTCGCACTCGATCGAGTGTGGTCTCCAGTACACCAGATTCAGATAGCGTGAAGGCCAACCGTAACCCATCCCTATCTCCGACAACACGTCTGCGGATAGATTGACGGAAGCAGGCCAGGTTTAGGTTCATCGTTAAACTTACTTCTTGACAAGGTAAGGAACGTGCGTATAGTTTCCCAGCCAGGCGGTCTTTCAGCTCTCAACTCGCGCTATTTGATTCTCTGGGCTATCGAGTGAAAAGAGATAGCTTCTGTGACGGGG
>Ga0075421_100003922_pt1 | contig 17884 bp, 15 predicted proteins | sample SoiMetdeltSBSDD5_FD_75292 | JGI IMG/M metagenome (GOLD analysis project Ga0075421, IMG submission 75292) | Bulk soil microbial communities from a Populus tree surrounding site in Tennessee, USA - Soil MetaG P. deltoides SBSDD5 | ecosystem: Environmental > Terrestrial > Soil > Tree plantation...
ATCTGACCCGCCTGCCGGTTCGGGAAGATGCGCCGGAAGTTGAGATCGCTCGTCACGAGGCTCGCGTCGATGCCGAACGAGGTGCCGAGCTCGAAGAGCCCTGCCACCTGCACGCTGCGGTTCGCGACCTCGGTGCGGAAGCCCGCCGGGCCCGCGTCGCGCACGAGCTGCGGGATCGGCCCGAACTCGGGCCGCGACGACTCGTCGAAGAGCACGACGTCGGGACGCTTCAGCAGCTCGCGCTGCGCCTCGACGCCTTTCAGGTCGAAGATCGAGTCGCTCGGGTCGAAGCCCACCACGAAGATGTTGCGCGATTCAGACGGCCGCTCCGGATTCTTCCAGTTGCCGAGCCCGAGGTAGAGCTCGGTCACGCCCGCGACGCCCTTCACGCCGCGCACCTGGTGCAGGCGCCGGCGCGAGAAGCTCGACGGCTGCACGATGAAGGCCGTCTTCGGGCTGATCATCGCGATGTCGTACCGCAGGTTCTGGTGGTAGCGGACCGAGCTGCGGAAGAGCGCGTCCTGGAAGCCGAGCTGCATGCACACGAGCACGACGGCGAAGGCCACGCCCGCGATCGCGACGCAGAGCCGCACCTTGTCGCGCGTGAGCTGGAGCCAGGCCACCACTAGGGTGTGATCTCGACCTCGACCTGGAGGTTCGTGAGGTTCGCGACGGCGGCCGGATCCTCGAGGCGGATCTCCACCTCCACCACGCGCGCGTCCGTCTTCGCGACGGGATCCGCGCCGACGGCGTCGAGCCGGCCGATCTTGAGCCCGACCTTCTCGACGGAGCCCGAGATCGGCTTCGGGAGCGCGGGGCTCGTCACCGTCGCGTGCTGGCCCGCCTTCACGCGTCCGATGTCGGTCTCGTAGACCTCCGCCACCGCGAACATCTCGTCGGTGCGTCCGAGCTCCACCACGCCGTCGGGACCGACGCGCTCGCCGGCGCGCGCGTGCACCTCGAGCACGCGTCCCGCGATCGGCGCGCGCACGAGCGCGAGCTCGAGCTCCGCGCGCGCGGCGTCGAGACCCGCGCGCGCGGCGCGCACGGCGGCCTCGGCGTCCTCGCGCCGCGACGCCGCGCCCGCGAGCCCGGACGCGAGATCCTTCGCCCGCCGAAGCTCCGCTTCGGAATGCGCGAGCTCCGCCTCGCGCTGGCGCACCAGCGCCTGCTGCAGCGGGTAGCGATCGAGGCGCGCGATCACCTGCCCTTCCGTCACGGTCTGGCCCTCTTCGACGTCGAGCGCCGCGATCACCGCGACCGGAACAGAAGGCCCGGCGACCCGCACCGGACCGCCGCGCGGCTCGAGACGTCCGATCGCCGTGACGGTGTCTTCGGAGTCGGCGCGGGTGAGGCCGCCCAGCCCCACGAGGACCAGGCCGAGGCCGGCGAGCCAGCAATTCCTCGAGGTACGACACTGCATCGGGCCGCTCCTATTACACCTTTCGCGCCGTGCAAGTCCAGCGCCGCACACATTCGCATGCGCCCTTCTGATAGCCTCGAATTCGTGGGCCGCCTCCTGCTCCGCGCCGCGCTCGTGCTGCTGGCGCTCACCGGGCCGCTCGCGCCGCGAGCCGAGCCACCGTTCCCACCCGCGGCGTTCGAGGTCCCGCCGGCGGACCTCCTGGCCGAGCTCGAGGAAGAGCACGTGCTGCTCGACGAGGACACGCAGTCGGACGCCGACCCGCGCGGCGCCACGCGCGCGCTCGTGCTCTTCGAGCGTCCACACGCCGAGGTGCTGCGCCTGCTCTCGTCGACGACGCGTCAGAAGGAGTACCGACCCGAGCTGACGAAGCTCGATGTGATCGAGGCCAGCGAGAACGGCGACGTCGCGGAGTACCGCGTGCGCATCATGCTGACCTCCTTGCACTACCGCGCGCGCCATGGCTGGGATTTCGAGAGCGGCCGCGTGTGGTGGACGCTCGACCCCTCGTTCGACAACGACATGCAGGTGCTCGACGGGCTCTGGGAGCTGCGCGAGCTGGACGCGCGCCGCACGCTCGGCCGCTTCACCACGCGCATCGATCTCGGCCCGGCGCTGCCCGCGTTCCTCCAGGACTACGCCACGCGCAGGAAGCTTCCCGAATCGATGGAGCAGGTGCGTCAGTGGGTCGATTCGGGCGGGAGGTGGAGACCATGAACGTCGCCGTGAGGCGGGGCTTCGCGCAGCGCTGCATCGGCGCCGCGCTCTTCCGGCCGGACGTCTACGAAGAGGTCGAGGCGGACCGCAGTGCGAATACGCAGGCGACCCTCGTCGTGCTGCTCTCGGCCGTCGCGGCCGGACTCGGCACCATCGCCAACCACGGCGCCACCGGCGTCCTCTGGTACACGGCCGCAGCGCTGGCGAGCTGGTACGTGTGGGCCGCGATCGCGTACTGGATCGGCACGCGGCTGCTGGCCGTTCCGAGCACCGAGGCCGACCACGGCCAGCTGCTGCGCACGATCGGCTTCTCGAGTGCGCCAGGCGTCCTGCGCCTCTTCGCGTTCGTGCCGGGCATCGGCGCCTGGGTGTTCCTGGCCAGCACGCTCTGGATGCTCGTCGCCATGGTGGTGGCCGTGCGCCACGCGCTCGACTACTGCACGATCGGCCGCGCGGTCGCCGTGTGCGCGATCGGCTTCCCGTTCTACGCGGTCATACTCGCGTACTCACTCTTCCTGCTGGGGCCATGGCTGATCTGAACGAACGACGCGCCTGGATCGACACGCTCGAGCGCGCTGCGGCGCGCGCGTGGCCGCCGCACGAGGACGCTCCCCTCTCGGGCTGGCGCCTGCGCTGCGGCGGCGCGCGCAGCCGGCGGCTCAACTCGGTCCGGACCGCGCGCTTCGAGGGCTCCGAGGTGCGCCCTGCCATCGAGCAGGCGTCGGCCTGGTACCGCGAGCGCGGGCTCCCGCCCTGCTTCCAGCTGGCCGAGGGCGCCGAGCCGGCGGGTCTCGACGGCCGCCTCGCCGCGCGCGGCTTCGCGATCGTGACACCGACGACGGTCATGCAGGCGCCGGCCGAGGCGTTCATTGGCGAGAGCGGCGACGGGGCGGCCGTCGAGCTGCTGGCCGAGCCCACACAGGAAATCGTCGCGGCGCTCTGCGACCCGAGCTGGCCGGCCGACATCAAGGCGGAGCGCGCAGCGCTCTTCGCGCGCATCCCCGCGCCGCGGCGCTTCGCCTTGCTGCGCGCCGACGGACAGCCGGCTGCCGCGGGCATCTGCGTCGCGGACGGCGAGCTCGCCGGCATCTTCAGCATGCGCACCGCGCGCGCCTTCCGGCGTCGCGGGCTCGGCGCGCAGCTCCTGCGCGCGCTCGCCGCCTGGGCGCGCGCGGAGCGCGCGTCGCAGCTCTACCTCCAGGTCGAGGACGACAGCCCCGCGCTCCCGCTCTACCAGCGCCTCGGCTTCGAGGCGGCGTACGCGTACCACTACCGCGAGCTGGCGTAGCAAGCGCCGAAGGCGCGCGCAGCGAGGCGAAGCCGAGCGAAGTTCAGAGGATCGACCCGGTGTGCCGGAGCACCCGAGCCCGCTGGCGTACCGTTAGAACACGATCCGCAGCGCGCCGACGACTTCGTGCGCCGAGAACTCCGCCTTCACCTGACCCGTGCCGAGGCCGAGCAGGTCCGCGTCGATCGAGGGATCGTCGCTCGTGATGTAGCGGTAGCGCGCATCGAGCTCGAGGTGGCGCCAGACGGGCCACAGCAGCCCGCCCATGACGTTCCACGCGAACTCGGTGTCGTCGTCGTCCACGTCGACCGCGTTGCCGTCGACGTCGGCCGAGAAGATCGCCACACCGGCGCCGCCGCCGACATAGGGCTTCACCGGGAACGGGATCGGGATGTCGAAGTACGCATTGCCGAGGAAGGCCGCCGTGCCGGCCCAGCCGTCTGCCGTCTCGATGCCGCCAACCGAGACCGTGTCGATGTCGGCCCGGCGGAAGCTCGCGTGCCCCTCGAGGCGGAACATGTCGAAGGCGCGGAAGCCGAGCGCAGCGCCCGCCGTCCAGCCCGTGTCGAACTTCGCCTCGCCGGAGCCGAGGCCCGTCACCGAGACGTTCGCGTCGTCCCAGAACGAGCCGCCGCCCTGCAGCTCGATGTAGACGCCGTTGTTCATCTCGGCGGCGGCCGGGACGGAGGCCAGGCCGAGGCCCAGACCGACGAGCAGCACGCTGCGCACGTGGGTTCCGAACATGTCCTCCTCATCGGCCGATCCCCGCACCGGCTGTGGGTCAGGCGTCACTTCGGGACGCGCGCCGGATCGAGCCAGCCCTGGTTCGCGTAGAAGAGCGCCACCTCGCGCACGATCTCGCCCGCGGTGTGGTGGATCTTGCCCTCCCCGCTCGCCTCCGTCTCGAAGCGCCGCACGGGCTCGAAGAAGCCGTTGACGAGGGACTGGAGCTGGACGGCGGCGCGCAGGTGGTCGGTCACGCCCGTATCGAGCGAGAAGAAGGCGCCGTCCACGGCGAGCGCGGGGCCGGTGAGCGGCACGGACGACATCACGTGCACGCCGGGGATCGGGATCTCCGCGAGGCCGGTGACGATGGCGTCGGCGAGCTGCCTCGCCTCGTCCTTCGTCTCGCCCTCGCTCAGGTCGAACTCGAACACGAGCACGCGTTCCGGCATCGGCATCGACACGCGCGCCATGCTCTCGCCTGCCGGTACGACCGGGTCGCCGCTCGCGCAGCCGAGCGCGCAGAGCGCCAACATCCCCATGCTCCACATGCGCATGGCCCGTTCCTCCGCGCGGCAGCATACTTCGCGCCCTTCGCATGGCGAACCCCGCGCGCGCGTTCACGCTCGCTCTCGTCCTCGCGCTGCTCGGATGCGCGGGGCCGCAGGCGTCGGGACCCGCGGCGAGCTCGCAGGAAACGGCCGCCGCAGCAAGGCTGCGCGCAGACGTCGAGGCGCTGACCGCGCCGGCCATGCAGGGCCGGCTCACCGGCACGGATGGCGAGCGCCTCGCGACGGAGTTCGTCGCGAACGAATTCGCCGCGATGGGCCTCGATTGGGCCGGAACGGACGGAGGCTTCTTCCAGCCCTTCGAGTTCACCGCGGGCGTCTCGCTCGGACCGGACAATCTCCTGCGCAGCACCGGCCCTGGCACGGCGGCGCGCTCGTACGCCGTCGACACCGACTGGCGTCCGCTCGCCTTCTCGCGGACGGGCACGGCAACGGCTGGCATCGTCTTCGCGGGCTACGGCATCGTCGCGCCGCAGAACGGCGACGCGCCCGCCTACGATTCCTTCGCAGGCCTCGACGTCACCGGACGCCTCGTGCTGGTGCTGCGGCACGCGCCGCAGGACGTCGCGCCCGAGGTGCGCCAGCACTGGAGCCGCTACGCCTCGCTGCGTCACAAGGTCATGCTCGCGCGCGACCGCGGCGCGCTCGGCGTGCTAATCGTCAGCGGGCCGCGCTCGGGCGTGCGGGACGAGCTGGTGCCCCTGCAGAACGACTTCGCCGCGGGCGGACAGACGAGCGTCTTCGCGCTCTCGCTGACCGATGCGACGGCGCAGTCCTGGCTCGCGCCGGCCGGCCACGCGCTCGAGGCGCTCCAGGCCGCGCTCGACCGCGGCGAGGCCCGGGCGGGCTTCGAGATTCCGGGCCTGCGCCTGGAGGCGCACGTGGACCTCGTGCAGCAGCGGCGCAGCGGGCGCAACGTGCTGGCGCGCCTGCGCACGCGGGGCGGTGAGAACGAGCCGCCCGTGCTCGTCGGCGCGCACATCGATCATCTCGGCACCGGCGTGGAGGGCTCGTCGCTCGCGGGTGAGAACGAGCGCGGACAGGTCCACGCGGGAGCCGACGACAACGCTTCGGGCGTGGCGGCCGTGGTCGAGATCGCGCGGCAGCTCGTCGCCGCGCAGCGAGAGCGGCCGGACGCCTTCGTGCGCGACGTGCTCTTCGCGGCATGGTCGGGCGAGGAGATCGGCCTGATCGGCTCCACCGCCTTCGTGAGCGGGCTCCAGAGCCCCGATCCACACGCGCTCGGCGCGCCGCGTCCGCTCGCCGCTGCGCTGAACCTCGACATGGTCGGTCGCCTGCACGACCGCCTGATCCTCCAAGGTGTCGGGTCGAGCACGGTCTGGCCGAGCCTGATCGAGCAGGTGAACGCATCGCGTGCGCTGCCGCTCACGCTCCAGGAGGAGAGCTACCTCCCGACCGACGCGACCTCCTTCTACCTGAAGGGCATCCCGGTGCTCTCGGGCTTCACGGGGGTGCACGGCGAGTACCACACGCCGCGCGACACGGCCGACCGCCTGAACTTCGAGGGCCTGGCCTCCGTGGCCGATCTCTTCGCCGGCATCACCGCGGCGCTCGCAGAGCGCGCCGAGCCGCCCGACTTCGTCGCCCCGGCGCACGCGGCGCCGATGCCGCCGCGCGCGGGGCTGCGCGTCTACCTCGGCACGATCCCGTCGTACGGCGAGGCGGAGGGACAGGGCATGCAGCTTTCCGGTGTCGCGCCGGGAGGACCGGCCGAGCGCGCGGGGCTGCGCGCGGGCGATCGCATCGTCGAGCTGGCGGGCCACGCCATCGAGAACGTCTACGACTACACCTACGCGCTCGACGCGCTCACGGTCGGCAAGGCGGTGCCGATCACCGTGCTGCGCGACGGCGAGCGCCTGCGCTTCGAGGTCACGCCCGCGTCTCGCGACTAGCCAGCAGGCGGCGCAGGTACGCGACGCCCTCCGACTCGCTCGCGAACGTGCCCGCGAGCTGCGCCTCGTAGCAGTCGCGCAGGATCGGCTCGAAGTCCGGCCCGGGCGTGCGCCCGAGCGCCACGAGATGGCGCCCCATCACGAGTGGACGCGGCGCCGTCTCCAGCACGTGGAGCGCCTGCGCGCGCGCGAGCAGCCACGCACCTGCCTCGAAGGGCTCGCAGAGCGGCGGCCGCCCGGCAAAGTCGGCCGCGGCGACGCGCACGAGCCGGTCGATGCGCCCGACGCGGCGCGCGAGGCGCCGGATCGCCGCGTCGCCCGCCGCCTGACGGTGTAGCTGTGCAGGGGCGAGGTGCGCGCCGACCAGCGGCGCGACCTCGTCGACGAGAGCATGCTCCTCGGTCAGTCGCGCCAGGAACGCCTGGCACAGCTCGACGCCGAGCGGCTCGTGACCGTGCGAGGTGACGCGGCCCGCCTCGTGGCGCGTCGTCGCGGGCTTGCCGAAGTCGTGGCAGAGGACCGCGAGACCCACGACGAGATCGTCGCGCGCGTCGCCGCTGCGCGCGCCGGCGAAGGCGTCGAGCGCGTGGAGCGTGTGGATCCAGACGTCGCCCTCCGGATGCCACACGGGATCCTGCGGGCAGCCGACCAGCGCCTCCAGCTCGGGGAAGTGCTGGAGCCAGCCGGTGTCGCGCAGGAAGTGGAGCCCGCGCGACGGCCGTACGCCTTCGAGCAGCAGGCGGCGCCACTCGCCGAAGATGCGCTCGCGCGGCGTGCCCGCCGGCGAGAGCGAGCGGCAGCGCAGCACCGTCTCGGGCGCCGGCGAAAGCTCGAAGCGCGCCAGCAGCTGCATGCCGCGCAGCACGCGTACGGGATCCTCGTCGAAGCGCTCCGACGCGTGGCGCAGGCGTCCGGCCGCGAGGTCTGCCAGGCCCCCACACGGATCGACGATCTCGGGCCGCAGCGGGTCGAGCGCGATCGCGTCGATCGTGAAGTCGCGCCGCGCCGCGGCCTCCGCAGGGCTGGCCTGCGGCTCGGCGCCGTCGTCGAAATCCGCGCCGGCGGGCCCGCGCCGCCGCGGCAGCGAGACGTCGAGCCCGAGAGCGCGGAGATGCAGCACCGGAAAGTGGCGACCCACCACAACGGCCCGGTAGCGCGCCACCACCAAGGAGCGGAGGCGCTCCGGCGCGACCCCCAGGACCTCGAGATCGAGGTCGCGAGGTGCGTACCCGAGCGCCGCGTCGCGGACACCTCCTCCAGTGAGGAGTGCGCGTCCACCCGCGGCTGCGACGTCCTGACACAGCGTCAGGACCGCGGAGACGCGTTCGGGGGCGAGCTGACGCGTGAGATGCATCCACAGCTCGTCCGGAGCATTTGTGATCTGGCGCATGGGCTTTACAAACAGGGGTGCCGCGTCTAAGGGAACCCGCCTTCCGTATTGGGAGTCATAAGACAGTTACGAGACCCCGCGACAAACCCCGCGGGGCACACGCAAGAAGGTGCAAGTCGTTCACACCATGACCGATCTCGACCGCGACATCTCGACCGTTTCCGTGCATGAGCATCCCGTCTCGGCCCCTCCCGAGACGGCCGCACGCACCGGCAAGCCGCGCGCAGGCAGGGATCCCGCGCGCGTCCCGCCCGCGAAGCGCAACCGCGTCGCCCACGTCAAGCCTTCGGGCGACGACGAGAGCGAGCGCTCGCTCGCCACGAGCAGCCTCGATCACTACATCCGCTCGATCCGCCACATCCGCGTCCTCTCGCGCGAGGAGACCTACGAGCTCGCGCGGGGCCTGGAGAAGGAGGAGGCCGCCTTCCGCGAGGCGGTGGCCTCGCTGCCGGCGGTCGCGGAGGGCGTGATCGCGCGCTGGCACGAGCGCCAGCGCGCCGGCCGTGTGACGGCCGCCCTCTCGGCCCGCTACCGCGACGACGGCACCGCCACGGCCGGCAAGGCCATCGACGCGCGCCTGACCGAGGTGGAGACGCTGCTCGCGAGCCGCAGCGAGCTCGCCGCTCGCAAGAGCGAGCGCGCGCGCAAGGGCATGCTGAAGGTCGAAAAGGAGATCGCCGCGGCGCTCGCCAGCGCCGACGTCGCCCTGCCCGTGCTGATGGAGGTGCTGAAGGAGCTGACGACGCTGCGCGACGCGCAGACGTCCGAGAGCCGCACGGAGCGCCGCCGGCTCGGCCTCACGAGCCCGGCCGCGCGCCAGGCCCTCGCGCAGGCAGAGCGCGCGCTCGTCCAGCGCGACGAGCTGAAGAACACCTTCATGCGTCACAACCTGCGCCTCGTGGTCACCCAGGCCAAGCGCTACCGCAACATGGGCGTGCCCTACGTCGACCTCATCCAGGAGGGCAACCTGGGCCTCATGCGCGCGGTGGAGAAGTTCGAGCACCAGCGCGGCTTCAAGTTCTCGACCTACGCCGTCTGGTGGATCGAGCAGGCCCTCGTGCGCGCGATCCAGAGCACGTCGCGCACGGTGCGCGTGCCCTCGCACATCTACGAGCTCCAGCTCCGGATGCGCCGTGTGGAGACGCGCCTGCGCCAGCGGCTCGGCCGCGCGCCGGGCTCGCCGGAGCTGGCCGAGGCGCTCGAGGTGCCCGAGGAGATGGTGGACCTCGCGCGCAGCAGCTCGATGCCCGTCGGCTCGCTGGAGCAGCCGCTCCCCGGCACGGACGATCTGCGACTCGAGGACGCCCTCTCGGACTCCGAGGTCGAAGATCCCGCGGAGACCCACGACGCGCGCTTCCTGCGCGACTCCCTCGAGCGCGAGCTCGAAAGCCTGTCGCCGCGCGAGCGGGCCATTCTCGAGGCGCGCTTCGGGATGGAGGGCGGCGAGCCGCCGACGCTCGAGGAGATCGGCCAGCAGATGGGCCTCTCGCGCGAGCGGGTCCGGCAGCTCGAGCACCGCGCTCTGGCGCGCCTGCGCGAGCGCAACGCGATCCGGCGCCTCGGCGTGGCGTTCGAGCTGGTGCCGGGCGGCGAGGAGCCGTCGCCGGCTCCGGTCTCTGCTTCGGCGTCGGACTTGCCCGCGGCCGCGTTCAGCCGGTCGCGAGTGCCGGCACTTCCCGGTGCAGGAACCAGCGCTCCACGACGACGCGGCGCGAGAACCACGCCGACGCGAGGCAACGCGCCGCGACCCGAGCCCGAGCCTGCGCGGGTAGCCAGCCGCTGAGCGCGGCGACCGCGCCTCGGCGCGGCCGCCGGGGTCCGAAGCGCGACACCAGCGCGCGCGTGTAGCTCCGCTCTGCGGCGCCACCGCGCCGGTGGTGGAGTGCGCGCGCGAGCGAGCGCGCGGCGAGCAGGCCCGACTCTACGGCGGGTCGGATGCCCTCGCCGCTGCGCGGGTACGCGAGGCCTGCCGAGTCACCGCACAGCAGCACACCCGGTGCGCTGAGCGGCCGCTGCGCCTCACCGTGCAGCAGATAGGCGTGGCCGCGCCAGCGCTGCGGCACGTCCGGCGGCACGAGCCCCTCGCGCGCCAGCCACGCCGCGAAGCAGGCCGCGTGCGCGGGGAAGCCCTCCGCGTCCTGACGGCCGAGGCCCACGTTGAGCCAGTCGCCCTTGCGCACGACCCACCCGTAGCCGCGCAGGTCCGGCTCGAAGTAGAGCGCGGGCAGGTCCGCGCGCACGGCGCAGCGCGCCTGCTGCTCCGGCGTCATCTCGAACTCGACCTCGCGCGCGACGACCGTGGTGGGCTCGTCGCGCCCGGGCCGCGCGCCGAGCTCGCGCGCGACCGGGCAGAAGTGGCCGCCCGCGCCGACGAGCCAGCGCGCGCGGATCGACTCGTTGGCGATCCACGCGCCGTCCTCGCGGCGCAGCGATTCGAGCGACTCGCCGAGCCGCAGCGCGGCGCCGCTGCGCTCGAGCAGGAAGTGGTCGAGCTCGCAGCGCCGGATGCCGTAGCTGATCACTGCGCCGCAATCGGCGTCCGAGCCGGGATCGCCGCGCTTCGCGACGGTGAAGCCGCGGATAGGCTGGAGCACGCGACCGCCCTTGGCGTAGTCCTGCGGGTCGACCTCGAGCGCGCGCAGCACCGGCGGCGTGATCCAGCCCGCGCAGACCTTGTCGCGCGGGAAGGTCGCCTTGTCGAGCACCGCGACCTCGACGCCCGCGCGCACGAGACCTGCTGCGCAGCTCGAGCCGGCCGGGCCGCCTCCCACCACCAGCACGTCGAAGCGCTCCATGTCAACGCCCGGTGTAGAGATCCGCGCGGGTCCACGGGAGGCCCGTCCCGCCGGTGCGCTCGAAGAGGAGCTGGAAGAGCTGGCACGAGCCGCTGCGGAAGGACGCGATCGCCGACGCCAGGTACAGGCGCCAGGTGCGCACGAAGCGCGCGTCGTAGCGCGACTCGACCCAGCTCGCCTGCTTCTCGAAACGCGCGAGCCAGTGCTCGAGCGTGAGCGCGTAGTGGCGGCGCAGGTTCTCGACGTCCGCGACGACGAGGCCGCTCTCCTCGATCAACGGCAGCATCTCGGAGAGTGCCGGGATGTAGGCGCCCGGGAAGATCGTGCGCTCGATCCACGGGTTCATGCGCCAGGGGCGCGCGTGCCCGATGAAGTGCAGGAGCCCGCGGCCCGACGCGCCGAGCCGCGCGTCGATCAGGCGGCCGAGCGACGCGTAGTGGGCGCGGCCGACGTGCTCCAGCATGCCGATCGAGACGAAGGCGTCGAAGTGGCCCTGCGCACTGCGGTAGTCGTCCTCGACGAACTCCACGCGGCTGCGCAGGCCACGCCGCATCGCTGCCAAGCGCGCGAAGCGGATCTGCTCGGACGAGAGGTTGAACGCCTGCACCGTGACGCCGTAGTGCTCGGCCATGTAGAGCGCGAGCGAGCCCCAGCCGCAGCCGGCCTCCAGCACACGCTCGCCCGGCCGCAGGCGCAGCTTGCGGCACACGTGCTCGAGCTTCGCGCGCTGCGCCTCCTCGAGCGAGACGCGCGGATCCTCGAAGTACGCGCACGTGTAGACGAGATCCGCGTCGAGCCAGCGCGCGTAGAAGTCGTTGCCGAGGTCATAGTGGTGGTGGACGTTCTCGCGCGAGCGACTCGGCGTGTTGCGGCGGCTCGGCGCCCCGAGCCGGTCGAGCACGTAGCGCGCGGGGCCTGGCGCCTGCGACGACGCGCGGAAGACCAGCTCGATCGTGTGCGCGAGATCGCCCTCCACCTCGAGCCGTCCGTCGGCGTACATGTCTCCGAAGCCGAGACTCGGGTTGCGCACCAGGCGCCAGAGCGCGCCCGAATCGCGCAGGTGCACGCGCGCGGCCGCACCTTCCTCGCCGACCTCCTCGCCGTCCCACAGCACGAAGGAGATCGGCGGTCGCCCGACAGCCTCGAGCAGCCGGCGCAGCGCGAAGTGCGCCAGCACGGTCGACGCGCGCCGTTGGCCCGGCTCTCGCGAGAGTGCCACCGACATGCCAATCCGCGTAGCACGCGTTTTTTGGCCGCGCACACGACGGAAGCTGCCTGACGCTCCCCGGAGGAACGCCGCTCTGCGTCAGGCTCCGTCGGGGATCAGGCGCGCTGACGCGCGGCGCGCTGCTCGACCCAGCGCAGATAGGCGCGCGGCGGCTGGAAGGCCAGCCAGTACGTGCCCGCCGTGACGAGCCCGAGGAGCGAGGACATCACCAGCACCATCGCGCCGGTCGACAGGCGCTCGGCCTCGGATCCGGCCACCGCGTGCATGTATCGGCTCGAGAGCGGACCGGCGAGCACCAGGATCGCGCGCGCGACCGAGCCGACGCCCCAGAGCATCACGCGGTCCGCGACGATCGGCTCGCACAGGCCGAGGCGTACGCGCCGTCGGAGCTGCGCGTAGTAGCTGACCGGCTCGAAGGCGACCCAGACGTTGCAGGCGAGCATCCCGCCCGTCATCAGCCAGAACCAGGTGCCCTCGAAGCGGCCCTGCGCGACGTCGCCCGAGATCACGTAACAGAGCCAGCCCATCCAGATCGCGGCACCCGACGCGGCCGCGTATGCGAACGGGAGGCCGCGGCCGGGGCGGAAGACGCGCCGCGTGAAGTGGAGCGCGATCGTCAGGCCGGAGCTCGAGGCCGCATAGCCCACGCTGAGGACGGCGAAGACCACGGCGGTCGGCAAGCCGACGTTGTATTCGACCGCGACCGTCCCGAAGCAGGTCAGCAGGTAGCCGATGCCCATCGAGAGGATCAGGTGCAGGCCGAGCAGCCACTGCGTCCACTCGCCCGAGCGGCGGCCGCGCACGTAGAGCACGCCGCCGACGCCGAACGCGACCGCGAGGTACGCGAGCTGCACGACGCCCGCGAGCACGCCGATCGACGCGTAGAGCCCGAGCATGTCCTGCATGCGGTTGCCCCCGCGCGGGCGCATCGGCCGGACGGGGTGGCCGCTTGACTGCCGTAGGCCGTCGCAGCGCCGAGCCGGTACCGTGGGCCCCGCCCGACAGGAGTCACGCCATGGATGCGAGCCGACTCGCGGACCTCGAAGAGATCAAGCAGCTCAAGGCGCGGTACTTCCGCCTGATGGACACCAAGCAGTGGGACGCCTGGGGCGACGTCTTCAGCGAGGACTGCAGCATGGACAGCGGGCCGCCGGGAGCGCCCACGGTGCACGGGCGGCGCGAGATCGTCGCCTACGTGCGCGGCCACATCGAGCACGTCGTCACGACGCACCACGGCCACATGCCGGAGATCCAGTTCACGGGGCCCGACACCGCGTCGGGGATCTGGGCCATGTTCGACCAGCTGCGCGGGCCGGGCTTCGAAGTGGACGGCTGGGGCCACTACCACGAGACGTACCGGCGCTGCGCGGACGGCCGCTGGCGCATCGCGAGCACGCGGCTCACGCGTCTACGCATCGAGAGTCCCGACCCGAATCTCGTCGCGGCGCTGTGGCCGGAGGGGAAGCCCCAGAAGTAACGCGCGCTACTTCCGCCGCCGCGCCAGCGGGATGTCGTAGAGGCGGCTCCAGTTGTCGCCGACGATCTTCCGCTGCGTCTCCTCCGAGAAGGGCAGCTTGCGGAACGTCTCGACCGCGTGCGGGTATTGCGAATCGCCGTGCGGGAAGTCGGTCGAGAAGACGAGGTTGTCGTCGCCGAACCAGTCCAGATACGCGGACGCCGTCTCCTCGTCCGCCTCGACGGACACCCAGCAGTTCGTGCGAAAGTACTCCGACGGCTTCTTCGAGAGGTCGCGCGCCTCGTACCAGCCCGTCCACTCGTAGTGCTCGTCGAGCCGGTGCATCAGCCAGGGCGCCCACGAGCAGTTGCCCTCCAGCAGCGCGACCTTGAGGCGCGGGAAGCGCTCTAGCACGCCGCCGCCGCAGAGCGACACCGCCGCGGCCATCACGCCGAGCGGCTGGTTGAAGGTGTGCCAGAGCATCAGCCTGTCGCCGAAGATGTCGCCGAGCGAGAAGTCCGGCAGGAGCGACGTGCGGCCGCCGCCGTGGAAGCCGATCGGCACACCGGCGCGCTCGATCTCCGCCCACAGGGGATCGTAGGCGCGGTGGTGCCACGGCCGGCGGTTCACACAGCCGGGCGCCAGGAAGATCGCCTTGAAGCCGAGCTCGTCCACGCAGCGACGCACCTCGGCGACGGCCGAGCTCACGTCGTGCGGCGCCACCATGCCCGCGCCGAACAGGCGATCGGGCGCGCCCTTCGCAAAATCGTGCAGCCAGTCGTTGTAGGCGGCTGCGATTGCCGTGGCGAACTCGGGCTCGAGACCGTCGCAGCCGATCGTCTCCGTCGAGTCGAGCGCGAGCACGAAGAGCCCGCGCGTCGGGAAGAGCACCGCCAGGTCGACGCCCTCGCGGTCCATCGCCTCGATCTGGCTGGCCGCGTCCCAGCCGCGCGCCTCCGCGCTGGCGTACGCCTCGTCCTGGTCCGGGCGCCAGCCGATGCCGCTGCGCCCGCGCTCGCGCAGCGGACGCACGGGACCGCCCTTCAGCAGCACCTGCGACTTGAGGCGCACGCGGATGTCACGGCGCAGGTCCGTCAGGCCGACGGGCGCCGCGTGGCGGAACTCCTCGGCGATGTAGCGCTGCCAGAGATCCGGCGGCTCGAAGATGTGCATGTCGCTGTCGCAGACGACGAAGTCCTCGAACGGCACGCGCGGCTCCTTCTCGTCGGAGAATCGGCGCCAGCTTATCGCGCGCACCTCCGCTTGTGGTTCGGAATCCGAATGACGAGCACCCCTCAGAAGCTTCCCGACAGACCGAAGCGGAAGCTCCGCCCCGGCAGGCGCTGCTCGTCCTTCTTCAGCGACACCGCGTTGCGCGCGCGCACGTCGTTCAGGTTGTCCACCGCGAAGAGCAGGCTCACGCCGCGCTCCTCGTCGCCGTAGACGCGCAGGCTCGAGCTCCAGTCGAGCATCGTGTAGCCGGACGTATCCGTCTCGAAGTCGCCGACGTAGGTCTGCTTCTCGTTGCGCCGGACGCCGAAGCGCGCGCGCAGCCGCTCGCTCGTGAACCAGGCGCCGCTGCCCCAGCGCAAGGGCGGCATGCGCGGCACGCTGTTGCCGGCGTCGAGCCAGCCGCGCACGAAGTCGGCGCGCGCGTCGAGCCCCACCTCGCCGAGATCGCCGAACTCCCAGATCGGCACCTCGCTCTCCAGCTCGAAGCCCGCGAAGTGCGCCTGGTCCTCCGTGTACTGGATCTCGTCGAGGTCGCCGGCCGGGTCCGGCTCGCCCTCCTCGTTCACGACCTCCCCGGTGAACGCGCCGTAGATGAAGTTCGCGTAGTACGAGTAGTAGATGGCGCCGTGAAGCGAGAACCACTCGAAGTGGTTGCTCGTGTTGATCTCGAAGGTGTAGGCCGTCTCCTCGTCGGCGTCGGGATCGCCGATCTGGAACGTGCCGTCCGCCTCGTGCGGCCCCCGCGCGTAGAGCTCCAGCGCGTCGGGCGCGCGCTGCGACGCGGAGAACGTCGCGCCGACGCTCGACGGCTCGGCCACGTCCCAGACCAGGCCGGCCGAGCCCGAGAGCGGCGTGAAGCGCCGGTCGCGGTCGTTGCCGCTTCCCGCTGGCGAGGGCGGCGCCGTGCCTTCGACGAGCGCCCGCTCGATGCGCCCGCCGAGCTCGAGACGCAAGCTTCGCGTGAGATCTCTCTCCTCGAAGAGATAGCCCGCGTAGAACTGGCTCTGCGCGGGCGCGAGCAGCTCGCCGCCCTCCCCGCGCGCGGAGACGTCGCGCACCTGGAAGTGGAGGCCCGCGGCGCCCTCGAACCCGGCGAGCGGGTCGTGCAGCTGCTCGAGCCGACCCTCCCAGGTGTCGGCGTCGAAGGTCGAGAGCGACTCGTGCTGGACGACCTCGTCGTGCGTGTAGTCGGTGTAGCGGCCGCGCCAGCGCAGCTCGCCGAGCTTCCAGCGGTCGATCGGCAGGTCCGCATGCGAATCCACGTGCTGCGACTCGAGCTGGATCGTCGGCGCCTCCTCCGGATTCTCGGGCTCGCTGACGCCGTAGTCGTCGACGTAGCGGCCGTAGCCGAAGCCGAGCCGCCCGAGGCTGCCGACGAGGGCGCCGCCGCCGCCGATCGCATACGTGTCGGTCTGCGTGTTCTCCTGGTCCTCGCTGCTGTCGGGGAGCTGGTAGTCGTCGGTCGCGCGCCGCACGCCGTCGACGTGCCAGGCCAGCGGGCCGTAGCCGCCCTCGAGCTCACCCGCGAACTGGCGGTCCCGCGCGACGGTGCCGTAGCTGCCGAACAGGTTGCCGCGCACCAGCTCGTCGATCTCCTCCATCGGAATGCGATTGGTCAGCGCGTTGACGGCGCCACCGATGGCCGCGCCGCCGTAGCGGAGCGTCGCCGGCCCGCGCACCACCTCGATGCGCTGCGCGGAGAACGGGTTGATCGCCTCGCCGTGGTCGGCGCTGATCTCGGCCACGCCGGCGGTGCCGAGGCCGTCCTCGAGCACGCGCACGCGGAACGAGTCGAGTCCGCGGATCACCGGGCGGCTCGCGCCCGGCGCGAAGCCGCTGGTGTCGATGCCCGGCTCGTTGCCGAGCACCTCGCCGAGCGTGGTGCCGCCGTGCTGCTCGATGTGATCGCGGTCGAGCATGTTGACGGCGTCCGCCAGGTCGTCGCGCGGCCGCTCCTGCGGCGTCGCGGTGATGACCATGACGTCGACATGCGACGTGTCGTCGTCGTGCGGCGGCTCGGCGGCGAAGGCACCGGCAGCCATCAGGCAGAGCGGGCACAGGACGGCGCAACGCGCCGTCTGGCTGCGCAGCAGCATGAAGGAATTCCTCCCGGCGCGCGCACGCGGGCGCGCGCTGATCCGACTCGGTTCCGAAGTGCGGGAACGGGTCTCGGATCAGCCGCGCGGCGGAGCGCGGGAGGGATGCGCAGCGGCGACCCGCTGCGCGACGAACGCGAGCTGCGCGGCTGTGCGTGCCGCTCTGCGCGAAGGAATCGCTCGCAGCGCCGCGGAGCTCAGCGGCAGCGCTGCGCGTGCCTGGGAGAGCTCCTGGCAGCTGCGGCAGTGGGCCCCTGTCGGCGTCGCGCCGCCGTCGTGCGCGAGCGCACCGGAGCACGGCGCGCCGACGGGCGCCGCGACGTACGCCGGCGCGTGGCCCCCGTGATCGACGTGCGCGTGGGTGGCGGCCGCGAAGCTGGCAGCCGACGCCAACGCCAGCAGGCAGGCGACCCTGCGCCGCCATCTCGGCTCCCGACCTCGCGAAACTCCGTCGGCTCGCATGGCGCGCCAGACGGTAAGATAGGAATCCCCTCGACGCACCGGACGCACCGGTGCGAGGTCGGCATGAAGCGCTGGCTCCTGTTCGGCTCCGCTGCCGCCGCCCTGTTCGCACTCGCCATCCTGGCGTCTGCGCTGGTGCGCCTGCTCGCGCTCGAGCTGCCGAGCCGCGGACTCGACCAGACCGCGCGCGGCCCCTCGCGCATCTACTCGCGTCCGCTCGCGTTGCGCGTCGGCGCGCAGCTCAGCGCGGCTGCGCTCGCCGATCATCTGGCGGGAGGGGGATACCGGCGCGTGGAAGGCCCGCCGGAGCGCGCCGGCGAGTACGCGCGCAAGGGGCGGCGCTTCGAGATCGCGACGCGGCCGTTCTTCGACATCGAGGGCGAGCAGCCCGGCGGCACCGTCCGCGTGCGCATCTCGGACGAGGCGCGCATCGAGGAAGTGTCCGACGCGCAGGGCGAGCCGCCCGAGGGCTGGCGCCTCGAGGGCGTCGTGCTCGGGTCCTTCTACGGCGAGGACGCGCGCGATCGCGAGCCGGTCCGGCTCGACGCGCTGTCCCCCGACCTCGTCGAAGCCGTGATCGCGATCGAGGAC
>Ga0075421_100003926_pt1 | contig 17880 bp, 16 predicted proteins | sample SoiMetdeltSBSDD5_FD_75292 | JGI IMG/M metagenome (GOLD analysis project Ga0075421, IMG submission 75292) | Bulk soil microbial communities from a Populus tree surrounding site in Tennessee, USA - Soil MetaG P. deltoides SBSDD5 | ecosystem: Environmental > Terrestrial > Soil > Tree plantation...
GCACACCGCCACCACGTTCCTGCTCCTGCTCTACGCCTGGCCGCACCGGCGGCTGCGCTGGCCCATGCTCCTGGGCCACGCGGTGGTGGTGGTCACCGTCTTCCTCTCCCACCTGCACTACACCATCGACGTCATCGGCGCCTACGCGATGGCCTTCTCCGCCTACGTGCTGATGGAGCGGTGGCGCCCGCGCGCTACTTCAGCCCCTCCAGCTGCTTTTTGAGCGAGTCGACGGTGCCCTGCCGCTGCTGCGCCCTGGGCAGCGTGGCGGCGAAGGCGAGGGCGTCGTCCAGCGTCTTCTTCGCCGCCCCCACGTCGCCCTTCTTCTGCTGGATCTCCGCCCTGGTGGAGAGGATGCCCAGCCGCCGGGGGCCGCTGGCGCGGGCCAGCGCGCGGTCGGAGGCGGCCAGCGCGTCGTCGAAGCGGCCCATGTCCCGGTAGGCCAGGGCCAGGCGCGCGGGCGGGTTGAAGTCCTCTGGGAGCGCCTTCTCCGCGTCCTGGAGCATGGTCACCGCCTTCTCCGGCTGCTTGAGCTTCCGGTACGCCGTCAGCCGGTGCGAGTCGAAGACGGTGCGCGCCTCGGCGGAGGGCGCCTTCTCCGCCTGCTCCTCCAGGTAGCGCGCCCAGGACTCCGTCATCGCCCTGGCGCCCTCCTCGTCGCCGCGCTCCTCGCGCGCGTTGACCACCGACATGAACATCCCCGAGTAGTCGTCCGCCGCCACCGGCACGTCCCGCTTCTCCAGCAGGTCCACGGCGGCCTTCTCCAGCGCCTCCAGGAGCTGGGCGCGCCCGGCCGTCTCCTTGGGGATCTCGCCGGCGCAGCCCAGGCCCATGTTCACCACGTCCGCATAGGCCGCGATGCGCGGGAGCTTCTCCAGCTCCGCCAGCGCGGTCTTCGCGCACGGCTCCCATTGCTTGAGGGGGAAGAGCGCGTTGATCCACAGCCCCACCGCGCGCGGCCGGCCCGGCCAGTCCTTGGGCGCCTCGGCGGCGAGCTTGGCCCCCAGCCGCGCGGCCTCCTCGTGGCGCTTCTGCGTGAACGCCTGGTCCAGGGCGGCCAGCTTCGCGTCCAGGCCCTTCACCGAGCCCTTCACCGCCCGCTCCCCGTCCTCGAGGAGCCTGGAGAGCTGCGCCACGGTGGCGCTGCCCGGCCAGGTGAGCGCCGCGCGCTCGGTGCGCGGGTCGATGACGAACAGCGTGGGCCAGCCCTCGACCGGGAACTTCTCCAGGAAGGGAGCGGCGTCAGCCCGCTCGGTGTCCATGCTCAGCCAGACGAACCGTCCGGCGTACCGCTTGAGCGAGGCGTCCGTGAACACGTACGCCCGCATCGAGCGGCAGCTGTGTCACCAGGGGGCCCAGACGTCCACGAACACCGGGACGCCCTTGGCCTTCGCCTTCACCACCGCGGCGGCGTAGTCGTTCTGGAGGAAAGGGAGCACTTCACCGGCGAACGCGCCGGTGGAGAGGGAGAGCGCGAGCAGCGCAGCCGGGCAGGAGAGCGATTTCATCGCGCCTGAAGATACCTCAGCCCGCTCTCCCGGGAGTGTGGGCTGTTGAACAGATGGGGGCGCCCCCGGGCGGTCGAATTTACGGTCGGTGACGCGTTCATCGTCTGGGAGCGAACATCCGCCCTTCCGGAGGTGCCCTTCACTGAAGAGATTGCAGCGCCTACGCCAAGGGGGTGGGTATGTCGGACCAGGTGGGGCGCAAATTCGGGGGGCACCTTCGCGACCTGCGCAAGGCGAGGGCCCTGACGCAGGAAGTGCTCGCCGAGCGGAGCTCGCTCTCGGTGGACGCGGTCAGGCGGATCGAGCGGGGCGCGTTCTCGCCCTCGCTGGATACCCTCCGGAAGCTGGCCCACGGCCTGGAGGTCAACCTGCACACCCTGTTCGAGGGCTTCGCCACCCAGCGCCGGGACACGGTGGAGGAGCTGTGCGACTTCCTGCAGCGGCGGCGGCCGGACGAGCTCAAGCTGGTCTGGCGCGTGGTCCGCGCCATCTTCGACGCGCGCTGATAGACCGGCCGCATGAGCGACCGCCCGGCCGTCCGCGTCGACAAGTCAGGTCCCGTCACCACCGTGGTGCTCCACCGCCCGGCCGTCCGCAACGCGGTGGACCGCCCCACCGCGCAGGCGCTGGCGGACGCCTTCCGCGCCTTCGACGCCGACGAGGAGGCCTGCGCGGCGGTGCTCTTCGGGGACGGCGGCACGTTCTGCGCCGGGGCGGACCTGAAGGCGGTGGCCTCCGGGGACGAGGCGCGCTTCAACCGGATGGAGCCGGAGGGCGACGGGCCCATGGGCCCCTCCCGGCTGCTCCTGGACAAGCCGGTGGTGGCGGCCATCGCCGGCCACGCGGTGGCGGGCGGGCTGGAGCTGGCGCTGTGGTGCGACCTCCGGGTGGCGGAGGAGGACGCGGTGCTGGGCGTGTTCTGCCGGCGCTTCGGCGTGCCGCTGATCGACGGCGGCAACGTCCGGCTGCCGCGGCTGATCGGCCTCTCGCGCGCGCTGGACCTCATCCTCACCGGGCGGGCGGTGAAGGCGGACGAGGCGCTCGCCATGGGGCTGGTCAACCGGGTGGTGCCCAAGGGGCAGGCGCGCGCCGCCGCGGAGGCGCTGGCGCTGGAGCTGAGCGCCTTCCCCCAGGAGTGCCTGCGCGCCGACCGGCGCTCCGCCCACGAGTGCCTGGGCCTGCCGCTGGACGCCGCGATGCGGGCCGAGTTCGACCGCGGGCGCCGGGTGGTCACCCTGGAGAGCGTGGCGGGGGCGAAGCGCTTCGCCGAGGGCGCGGGCCGCCACGGCGCGTCCGCGAGCGCTCCTGGACGGGCCGGCGGACCTGAGCAAACCTGAGCGCCGTGCAATCCTTCGCCTCAGACCGCTACCGGGTGATCGCGCCGCTGGGTGGCGGCGGCATGGCGGAGGTCTTCCTGGCCATGGCCACCGGGGCGGAGGGGTTCCGCAAGCCGGTGGCGATCAAGCGGATGCACCCGCACCTGGCCGCCAGCGACGAGATCGCCCGGATGTTCCTGGCCGAGGCGCGGCTGGCCATGCACCTGCACCACCAGAACATCGTCTCGGTGTTCGACGTGGGGCGCGGGCCCGAAGGGCTGTACCTGGTGATGGAGCTGGTGGACGGCTGGGACCTGGGGCTGGTGCTGGGGTACGAGGCGAAGTCGCGGGAGTGGATGCCGGAGCCGCTGGCGCTCTACGTGGCCCACCAGGTCTCCAACGGGCTGGCGCACGCCTACCGCAAGATGGAGAACGGCCGGCCGATCATGTCGGCGCACCGGGACCTCACGCCCTCCAACGTGATGGTCACCATGGACGGCGAGGTGAAGATCGCCGACTTCGGGATCGCCAAGGTGGAGAGCGGCCACACCGAGCCCGGCACCTTCAAGGGCAAGGTCCCCTACGCGGCGCCGGAGGTCATCCGCGGCCAGCCGGCGACGCACCTGTCGGACCAGTTCTCCCTGGCGGTGATGGTGCACCGGCTCACCAGCGGCCAGTACCCCTACGGCTACAGCGAGAACCCGGTGAAGTTCATGGAGATGCTCGCCGGCGCCGGCGTGCCGCCCTGCGCCGGGCTGTCGGAGGAGTGCGCCGCGGTGGTGCGGAGGATGCTCTCGCTGGCCCCGGAGGGGCGCTACCCCACCATCGAGGAGGCGGGGCACGCGCTGGGGCGGCTGCTGGTCCGGTCCGGCGCGGTGGTCGGCGCGCAGCAGCTGGCCCGCTACCTGGCCAGGCTGAACCTCCCGCCCCCGCCCTCCTCCAGGGTGCCGGGGGACCTCCCGGCCCGGCAGCCCGACCCCGCCCCGGCGCTCGCGGACGAGCCGCTCCAGAGCGACTGGAGCCCGCCGCCGGGCGGCCCGTCGCTGGACGCCTCCGGCCACCTCACCGGCGTGGCGAAGGCGGCCCGGCCCGCGCGCGAGACGGAGCTCCGGCCGGAGGCGGGGGTGGAGGACGAGCCGCTGGTGACCGTGAAGGAGGATCCGTCCGCGGCGCTCTGGCAGCCCCCGCCGCCAGCGCCGCCGGCGCCCGCCGCCGAGGCGGTCCCGGGGGACGGCTACGACCCGCTCCCGAACCGCTACGGCCCCCGGGCGAGGAGGCCGGGGGGGCCCCTGCTGCTGCTGCTGCTCCTGGTGGCGGCCGCGGGCGGCGGGGCGTACTACTTCATCGGCCCGCGCGCCCTGCGGGCCCAGCTCGACTCGATGGCGGGCCCGCCCAGCCAGGCGGTGCTGATCGTCCTCTCCCAGCCGGACGGGGCGCAGGTGCGGATCGCCGGCAAGGTGGTGGGCACCACGCCGCTCTCCCAGGAGAACCTGTACCCCAGGGGGGTGGAGCTGGAGGTGCAGGTGACCGCGCGCGGGTACAAGCCGTGGACGGGCAAGATCCGCGGCGGGGAGTCGGTCACCCTGGAGGCGAACCTGCGGCGCTGACGGTTCTGCGCTAAACCCCGGAGGGCCCCATGCCCACGCCCGCCGCTCCCGACGAATACCGCATCCCGGCCTTCCGCTCCGTCCCCCGGACGGGGGTCATCTACGTCACCACCGAGGCGACGGCGCGAGGCTTCAGCGCGCGAGACCCGTCCTGGTGCAACCTGGGGCAGGGCCAGCCGGAGACCGGGCCGCTGGAGGGCGCGCCGCCGCGGGTGAGCGAGGTCTCCATCCACGTGGACGACCAGGAGTACGCGCCGGTGCCGGGCCTGATGGAGCTGCGCGAGGCGATCGCCGGGCTCTACAACCGGCTCTACCGCAAGGGGATGCCGTCGCAGTACTCGGCGGAGAACGTGAGCGTCTGCGGCGGCGGGCGCGCGGCGCTCACCCGGGCGGCGGCCAGCCTGGGGCACATCAACCTGGGCCACTTCCTCCCGGACTACACCGCCTACGAGGAGCTGCTGGACGTCTTCAAGGCGTTCACCGCCATCCCCATCCTGCTGGAGGGCGAGCGCGGCTACGCCTTCACCTCGGACGACCTCCGCCGCGAGGTGCAGGGGCGCGGGCTGGCCGCGCTGCTGCTCTCCAACCCGTGCAACCCCACCGGGAAGCTGATCCAGGGGGACGAGCTGCAGCGCTGGGTGCAGCTCTCGCGCGAGCTGGAGTGCACGCTGCTGATCGACGAGTTCTACTCGCACTACATCTGGAGCGCGCGGCCGGGGCGGCTGCCGGTGGAGAGCGCCGCCCGCTACGTGGAGGACGTCAACCGCGACCCGGTGGTGATCTTCGACGGGTTCACCAAGAACTGGCGCTACCCGGGATGGCGGGTGACCTGGACGGTGGGGCCGCGGCAGGTGATCGATGCGGTGGCGTCCGCGGGCTCGTTCCTGGACGGCGGCGGCTCCAAGCCGCTCCAGCGCGCCGCGCTCCCGCTGCTGGCGGAGGAGCACGTGGTGGCGGAGACCAACGCCATCCACCGCGCCTTCAGGGAGAAGCGGGACTTCCTCCTCTCCCGGCTGGACCGGCTGGGCGTCCACATGGACAAGGCGCCGGACGGCACCTTCTACGTCTGGGGGAACGTGCAGAACCTGCCGCCGCCGCTCAACGAGGGGATGGGCTTCTTCCGCGCCGCGCTGGAGCGGAAGGTGATCTGCGTCCCGGGCGAGTTCTTCGACGTGAACCCGGGGAAGCGGCGGCTCCGGCGCGCCTCGCGCTTCCGCTCCTACGTGCGCTTCTCGTTCGGGCCGGCGAAGGAGTCCCTCCAGGCGGCCATGGGGCGGCTGGAGGAGATGGTGGCGGAGGCCACCCGCGGCTAGGGCTGGTCCTTGACCAGCACCATGGGCACCACGCCGTCGCGGAGCGTCCCGCAGATCCGCCTCAGCTTGTCCGCCAGCGGCGCGGGGACCTCCTCCGGCTTCATCCTTTGAAAGCCGAAGCGCTCGAAGTACGCGGTGAGGTCGGTGGTGATGTAGACCTCGCGGGTGGGGAAGCGGCGGATCAGCTCGCGCACCACGCGGTCGCCCCAGCCCTTGCCGCGCTCTGATTCCAGCACGCCCACCGTGCCCAGCTCGAACACGCCGCCGCCGTAGGGCTTCACCCGTCCGAAGGCGACCAGGCGGCCCTCCTCGCGGGCGACGATGAGCTGGTCCGCGGCGAGGTGCTCCCCGTCCAGCTTGAAGCGCAGGACGTGCTCGCGGATGGCGGACAGGTCATCATCGGTCGCTGGCTGGAACATGGCGGTCACCTCCACGCGTCCATACCGCTTCGCCCTGCTGCTGTCCCTCTACCTGGTGCAGGGGTTGCCCTACGGCTTCCAGACCGGGGCGCTGCCCGTCTACCTGCGCGGGCGCGGCACCTCGCTCACCGCCATCGGATTGCTGGGCGTGCTGGCGCTGCCCTGGATGCTCAAGGCGCTCTGGGCGCCGCTGGTGGACCGGTACAGCTGGGCGCGCTTCGGGCGGCGCAAGTCGTGGATCGTGCCCTTGCAGCTGCTGCTCGCCGGCGCGGCGATGGTGGGGGCGCGGGCGATCGACGAGGGCGCGCTGGTGCCGCTGCTGGCGGTGGTGCTGGTGATGAACCTGATCGCCGCCACCCAGGACATTGCGGTGGACGGGCTGGCGGTGGACGTCCTCGGCCCGCGCGACCTGGGCGCCGGCAACGCCGGGCAGGTGGTGGGCTACAAGATGGGCATGCTGCTCAGCGGCGGGACGCTGCTGGCGCTGAACGCCTCCATCGGCTGGTCCGGCATCTTCGTCGGCATGGCGCTGCTGTGCTGCGTGGCCGCGCTGATGGTCATCCCGTTCCAGGAGCCGCCGCCCGCCGCCGAGGGCACCCAGGTGCTGCGCGCGCTGCGCGAGGTGGTGATGGCGCCGGGCACCGGCTGGCTGCTGCTCGTCTGCGGCACGTACAAGCTGGGCGAGGTGATGGTGGACGCGATGTTCAAGCCCTTCCTGGTGGACGCCGGGTACACGCCCGCGCAGCTGGGGCTGTGGGTGGGCACCTATGGAAAGGCGCTCTCCATCGCCGGGTCGCTCGCCGGCGGCGCGCTGGCGTGGCGCATGGACCTGCTCCGGGCGGTGGGCGTGACCGCGGCGCTCCGGACGGTGCCGCTGTTCGGCGTCCTGGCGCTCAGCCTCACCCCGCTCACGGACGGGACGGTGATCGCCACCATCTGCGCCGAGCACTTCTTCGCCGGCGCGCTCACCACCGCCATGTTCGCGTACATGATGTCGCGGGTGGACCGGCGGATCGGCGCCTCGCACTACACGCTGCTGGCGACGGTGGAGGTGCTGGGGAAGCTGCCCAGCAGCTTCGCGTCCGGGGCCATCGCGGAACGCTTCGGCTACCCGGCGGTGTTCGGCGTGGCGGCCTTCCTCTCGGTGGCGTACCTGGCCGTCTTCCCGCTGATGCGCGCCGTGGGGCGGCGCGCGGTCCTCGCCGGCTAGAGTCCCGCCCATGGCCTCCAAGGGCTGGACCTGCCCGGAGTGCGGCCGGCGCTTCACCCGCGCGCGCCAGTCGCACTCCTGCGTCTCGGTGACGGAGGCCGCGCTGTGGCCGCGGGCCGGGCGGCTGGACGTGGAGCTCGTGCTGGACCGCCCGCTGAAGGCCAAGCGCGTGTCGAAGCTGCAGTCCTACGGCCCCGCCAGGCACGTCCACTGGGTGCCGGTGTCCGGGCCCGCCGAGGTCGACGCCGAGCTGCTGGGGTGGCTGCGCGAGTCCTACGCGCTCCGCTCCTGAGGGCCCCTCACAGCTCCACCGGGTGGGGCTTCACCTTCCAGATCTCCTCCGCGTACTGCTTGATCGTCCGGTCCGAGGAGAACTGCCCCACCCTCGCCACGTTGAGGATCGCCATCCTCGCCCACTGGTCGGGCTGCAGGTACGTCTCCTCCACCCGCTGGTGCGCCTCCGCGTAGGCGGCGAAGTCCTCCAGCACCATGTACCGGTCCTCGGTGAGCAGGGACTTCACCAGCGGCGCGAAGCAGTCCTTGTCCTCCGGGGAGAAGAACCCGCGGGCGATGAGGTCGATGGCCTCCTTCAGCTCCGGGTTGGACTCGTAGACCTGCCGCGGCCGGTAGCCCTCGCGCTGCCGCCTCACCACCTCCTCCTCGGTGAGCCCGAAGAGGAAGAAGTTCTCCTTCCCCACCGCCTCGCGGATCTCGATGTTCGCCCCGTCCAGCGTGCCCACGGTGAGCGCCCCGTTGAGCGCGAACTTCATGTTCCCCGTCCCGGAGGCCTCCTTCCCCGCGGTGGAGATCTGCTCCGACACGTCGGCCGCCGGGATGATCCGCTCCGCCAGCGACACCCGGTAGTTGGGGAGGAACGCCACCTGGATGCCGCTCTGCACCGCGCTGGCGTTCACCACCTCGGCGATGCCGTTGACCAGCCGGATGATCAGCTTCGCCATGTGGTAGCCGGGCGCGGCCTTCCCGCCGAACACGAACAGCCGCGCGTGCTTGAGCTTGCTCATCCCCTCCCGCGCCCGGTTCCACAGCACGATCACGTGGAGCGCGTTGAGCAGCTGCCGCTTGTACTCGTGCAGCCGCTTCACCTGCGCGTCGAAGATCGCCTTCGGGTCCACCGAGAGCCACATCAGGTCGCGCACGTGGTGCGCCAGCGCCTCCTTGTTGGCCTGCTTGATCTTCCGGAACTCGGCGCGGAAGTCGGCGTCCTCGGCGTACGGCTCCAGCGCGCGGAGCCGGTCCAGGTCGGTGATCCACCCGGCGCCGATCCTGGAGGTGATCAGCGCCGAGAGCGCGGGGTTGCACAGGTGCAGCCAGCGCCGCGGCGTCACCCCGTTGGTCTTGTTGTTGAACCGCTCCCCGTACATGTCGGCGAAGTCGCGGAACAGGTTCTTCTTCAACAGATCCGTGTGGAGCGCGGCCACCCCGTTGACGCTGTGCGAGCCCACCACCGCCAGGCTGGCCATCCGGACCTGCTTCTCCGTCCCCTCCTCGATCAGGCTCATCCGCCGCATCCGCTCCGGCTCGAACGGGTACCTGATCTGCACCTGGCGGAGGTGCCGCGAGTTGATGTCGTAGATGATCTCCAGGTGCCGGGGCAGCAGCCGCTCGAACATCGACACCGGCCACAGCTCCAGCGCCTCCGCCAGCAGCGTGTGGTTGGTGTAGCCGAACACCTGGACGGTCACGTTCCAGGCCTCCTCCCAGCCCAGCCGCTTCTCGTCCATCAGCACCCGCATCAGCTCCGGGATGGCGATGGACGGGTGGGTGTCGTTCATCTGGATGGCGACCTTGTCCGCGAACGCCGAGAAGTCGGTGTGCGTCTTCAGGTAGCGGCGCACGATGTCCGCGATGGAGCAGGCGACGAAGAAGTACTCCTGCCGCAGCCGCAGCTCCTTGCCGAAGGCGAAGTTGTCGTTGGGGTAGAGGACCTTGGAGATCACCTCCGAGTCGTTCTTCTCCACCACGCTGCGCTCGTAGTCGCCGTCGTTGAACACCTTGAGGTCGAACTCGGCGGAGGCGCGCGCCTGCCACAGCCGCAGGGTGTTCACGGTGTTGGTCCCGAACCCGGCGATGGGCACGTCGTACGGAACGCCCAGCACCGTCTTGCCGCCCACCCAGCGCGCCACCGGCTTGCCCTGCGCGCTCTGGTGGTGCTCCACGTGCCCGTAGAAGCGGACCGCCACCGCCTTCTCCGGCCGGACGATCTCCCAGGGCGACCCGAAGCGGAGCCACTCGTCGGCGCGCTCCACCTGGTGCCCGGCCTCGATGTCCTGGGTGAAGATGCCGAACTCGTAGCGGATGCCGTAGCCCAGCCCCGGCAGCGAGAGCGTGGCCATGGAGTCCAGAAAGCACGCCGCCAGCCGCCCCAGGCCGCCGTTGCCCAGGGCCGCGTCCGGCTCGTTCTCCAGCAGGGCGTGCAGGTCCACCCCCGCCTCCCGGAACGCCTCCTGCGCCGCGTCCATCAGCCCGGTGGCGATGAGGTTGTTCCCCAGCGCGCGCCCCAGCAGGTACTCCGCGGAGAGGTAGTACGCCCGCTTCACGTCGCTGGTGTAGTAGGCGCGCTGCGTCCGCACCCACCGCTCCGCCAGCCGGTCCCGCACCGTCAGCGCCAGCGCCAGGAAGCGGTCGTAGGTGGTGGCGGTCTCCGCGTTCTTCCCGCGCGAGTACTGCACGTGGTCCAGGAACGCCCGGAACAGCCCGGGGGCGTCCGCCGGCTGCCGCGGTCCGAGGTGGGCGGGGGAGAGCTCCGCGCGCTGGAGCTGGGTGACGTTGGTGGCCATAGAGGCCCTGCTTCGTATCAGACAGGGGCCGGGACCGGTGAGCGTCCCGAGGGCCGCCCCGGTCGCCCGCCGGCCGAGCGCGATCCGCCGCCCACGGCGGGGACCCTGGGTTACGCTCCGTCGCCGATGACCTCCCTCGTTCGAACGGCGGCCGCCGCAGCCGCGCTCCTGCTCCCGCTCGCCGCGCTGGCGGCTGGGCCCACCGCGAAGCCCGGCCCCATCGCGAAGCCCGGTCCCGCCGCCGCCCCCGCGGACGCGGACCCGCTGCTGGCCGCGCTCACCGAGGAGCTCTCCCGCTCCTTCAAGCTGCTCCAGCAGAAGCGCGACACCGGCAGGGGCGGGGAGGGCCTGTACTACCTCTCCTACCGGCTCAACGACGGCCAGTGGTTCCAGGAGACGGCCAGCTTCGGCGCGCTGGAGAACACCGCCCCGGCGGAAGACCCGCTGGCCGGGCGGGCGCGCCTGCTGGACGTGTCGGCGCGGGTGGGCTCGCGCGCGCTGGACAACACGCACCAGGTCCGGGACGAGCTCTCCTTCGAGGGCCGCCTGGGCACCGGCTTTCTGCCCATCGAGGACGACCTCCCCGCCCTCAAGGTGGGGATCTGGCGCGCCACCGACGACGCCTACAAGAGCGCGGTGAAGCAGCTGATCAAGGTGAAGGCGAACCGGGCGGTGAAGGTGGAGGAGGAGGACAAGGCGAACGACTTCTCGGTGGAGAAGCCGCAGGCCTCGGTGGGCCCGCGCGAGTCGCACACCATCGACCGCGCGCAGTGGCGGGAGCGGCTCAAGCGCCTCTCCGCCATCTTCAAGCAGCACCCCAAGATCCTCCGCTCCTCGGTGGGGATGCAGGGCGGCACCACCACCATGTACTTCGTGGACAGCGAGGGCGCGCGCGTGCGCGAGGGCCGCTTCTACGCGCGGGTGACCATCGCCGGGTCGGTGAAGGCGGACGACGGGATGGACCTGGACCTCTACGACAGCTTCGAGGCCAAGGTGCCGGATCAGCTCCCCACCGAGGCGCAGGTGGAGGAGCGCCTCCGCACGCTGATCACCCGGCTGGAGGCGCTGCGGGCGGCGAAGGTGGTGGAGCCATATTCGGGCCCGGCCATCATCTCCAACCGGGCGGCGGCGGTGTTCTTCCACGAGATCTTCGGCCACCGGGTGGAGGGCCACCGCCAGAAGGACGAGGACGAGGGCCACACCTTCACCCGCAAGGTCGGCCAGCAAGTCCTGCCGGACTTCCTCAGCGTGGTGGACGACCCCACCCGCGCGCAGTACGGCAAGACGTACCTCAACGGCTACTACCAGTTCGACGACGAGGGCGTGCCCGCCCAGGCCGCCAGGCTGGTGGAGAACGGGGTGCTGAAGGGGTTCCTGCTCGGGCGCTCCCCCATCGACGGCTTCCCGAAGTCCAACGGCCACGGGCGCGCGCAGCCCGGGATGGCGCCGGTGGCGCGGCAGGGGAACCTGATCGTGGAGTCCTCGCGCACGGTGCCGTTCGCCAGGCTGCGCGAGATGCTGATCGCCGAGGCGAAGAAGCGCGGCAAGCCGTACGGGCTGATCTTCGACGACATCGCCGGCGGGTTCACCTTCACCCGCGCCGGGATGCTCCCGCAGGCGTTCAAGGTGATGCCGCTGGTGGTGACGCGGGTGTTCGCGGACGGCCGCCCCGACGAGCTGGTGCGCGGGGTGGACGTGGTGGGCACGCCGCTCTCCTCGTTCGAGAAGATCCTCGCCACCGGGGACGACCCGGCGGTGTTCAACGGGTTCTGCGGCGCCGAGTCCGGCTTCGTCCCGGTGTCCGGCGTCTCGCCCAGCCTGCTGGTGGCGGACATCGAGGTGGAGCGGCGGGCCAAGGGCCACGAACGCCCGCCGCTGCTGCCGCCGCCCCTGAAGGCGCCCACCGCCAAGTCGGTGGAGGGGGAGCTGAAGCCATGGTGAGCGCCCGGTCCCTGTGGCTGCTGGTCCCGGCGATGGCGCTCGGCGCCGGCCCGACCCCGACCCCGGCTCCGCAGAAGGCGCCCGCCCCGGCGCCGGCGAAGACCCCGGCGGCGCAGCAGCAGGCCGCCGCCGACCCGGTGCTGCGCGCGCTCCGCGACGAGCTGGCGCGGGCCCAGCAGCTCAAGATGGAGAAGATGGACCGCCCGTACCACCTGAGCGCCTCGGTGAACGACAGCCAGACGTTCAACGTGAGCGCCAGCTTCGGCGCGCTGGTGGGGCGGGGCGGCGGGCGCGACGCCACCACCACGGTGGACGTGCGGGTGGGCGACCCGTCGCTGGACAACACCAACTTCGCGGACCGGGACGACTTCTCGTTCCTGATGCGGCTGGAGCGCGGCGGCGGAGCGGACCCCGCCGAACCGGACTACGACGCGCTCCGGCGGGCGCTGTGGATGAAGTTCGACGACGCGTACAAGTCGGCGGTGGGGACCATCGCCAAGAAGCGCGCCTTCCTGGAGACGCGGCAGGTGCGGGACCGGCCGCCCGACTACGGGCCGGCGAAGACCATCTCGCTGCTGCTGCCGCGGGAGACCGTCACGGTGAGCGAGGAGCGCTGGACGGCGCTGGTCAAGCGCGCCTCCGCCGCCTTCCGCGGGAGCGCCGTCGCCCAGGTGGGCGAGGCCTCCTTCCGGTCGGAGCTCCTCCACCAGACGCTGGTCACCTCGGACCCCGCCGAGCACCGCTTCGGCGACCAGCACGCCATCTTCAACCTGCGCGCGTCCGGGCAGGCGGCGGACGGGATGGAGGTGGAGGCGCGCTACCAGGCCATCGGCCGCACCGAGAAGGACCTCCCCCCGGACGAGGAGCTGCTGAAGACCGCCAGGGCCCTGGCCGCGCGGGTGGACGCGCTGGCCAAGGCGCCGGTGGCGGCGGACGACTACGTGGGCCCGGTGCTCTTCGTGGGGCGCGCCGCGGCCACCTTCTTCCTCCGCACGGTGGGGGACCCGCTGAGCCAGCCGCGGAGCGACCTGGGCGACGCGCGCTCCGGCCGGCTGGTGGAGCGGCTGGGCAAGCACGTGGCGGTCAAGCAGCTCACGGTGCGCGACGACCCCACGCAGAAGGAGTGGCGCGGGCGGCCGCTGCTGGGCCACTTCCCGGTGGACGACGACAGCGTCGCTCCGGTGCCGATCACCCTCATCGACCAGGGCCTGCTGAAGACCTACTTCATGAGCCGGATCCCCACCGACCGGATCCGGGAGTCCAACGGTCACGCGCGGGCCGGCCAGGGGTCGGTGGGCAACCTGTTCGTGGAGACGACGGATCCCACACCGCGCGCGCTGATGAAGAAGAAGCTGGTGGAGCTGGCCCGGGAGGAGGACCTCGAGTACGGCCTGATGGTCGAGGAGTTCGACGACCTGGGCGAGGGCCGCGGCTTCGGCGTCGGCTCCAGCAACGTGCTGTTCCCCACGCCCCTGCTGGTGTGGCGCGTCTACCTCGACGGCCGCGAGGAGCTGGAGCGCGGCACGCGCTTCAAGCCGTCGACCTTCCGCCTGCTCAAGGAGATCGTCCAGCTGGGGGACGACCCGGGGCTCACCAACGCCCAGCAGCGGGGCCAGCACGTCTCCATCGTCGCGCCCAGCGTGCTGGTGCGCGTGATGGAGGCCCAGAAGCAGCGGGAAGAGTTCGAGCGCCCGCCCACGCTCGCCCGCCCCTCGCTCTAGCCGCCGTTGTGGCGGCCCTCCCCGGTGCCCACCCTAGGGCTGAGGAGGAGGAAGCCATGAAGACGCTGCTTCGAGGGATGGCGGTTGGAGCGCTGCTCCTGACCTCGGCGTGTTTCTACCCGTCCTACCGGGCGCGGGCGGTGTACCGGTACGGGTACGGCGGGTCGGGCGTGGACCTGAGCATGGCGGAGGATGCCTGCCGCCGCCGGGCGTACGCGGAGGGCTGGCGGTGGGTGCGCGAGGAGCGCATGACGGTGACCGGCCCGTACTCGGCGCGGATCCGCTTCCTGGCGGACGGGATCCCCTTCCGCAGCCACGTCACCTGCTTCTACGACGCCCGGACCAACTTCGCGGACGTGCGGTAGGCGGCGCGGGGGTGGGTGCTTCGATGTGTGACTGACGGCGCGGCGGCCGGGCCGCGCTCTGTCGATCACCTCGGGCCGGACGTTGGCTAGATTCCACGGCCGATGTCCGACGACTTCGAGATGGCCGACGGATCGCGGCCGGACGCCAAGCCGCTCTCGGCGGAGGCGGGCAAGAAGTTCCCGCTCTCCGCGTTCACCATCCTCCAGGGCGGCGACGTCTTCGAGATGATGAACGGCAAGCCGCCGGCCGAGGGGCCGCCCCGCGCCAGGGCGTACGTGCAGAAGGCGATCGTGCTGGACCGCCACGGCGTGGGCGTCGAGTACGAGGACCGGGTCCGGTCGGAGATGGTGCGGCAGCTCTCCGGGAACACGCAGCTGGTCTCGCGCCTGGAGGCGGCGCGGCCCATCTGCGTGGACGTCATCCCGGAGGGCGTGCCGATGTCGAAGTTCGGCTACCCCAGGGGGGTCGCGCGCAACGCCTCCGGGCTGTTCTGGGACCACCCGGACTGGCCCAAGGCGCGGATCGCCTTCCGGCAGGAGCGGCTGCTCACCGAGGGGCACCTGGTGGTCCACGAGATGGCCCACGCCATCTCCTTCCTCGCCTTCACCGAGGAGGAGCGGGAGTCGGTCTACCGGATCATGCTCCCCACCTACCGCGCCAAGGTGGCGGTGGACGAGGTGTTCGCCATCTACAGCGAGCGCGAGTTCCAGAACGCCTTCCGCGACATCGACAAGCGGGCGCCCGGCGTCTACGGGATGGCGCGCCAGAGGTGGAACGAGAACCACGTCTTCACGCGGTTCGTCCGCAACCTCTACTTCCCGTACAAGCCGCTCGCCGGCCCCAGGGCCTCCGGGATGGGCGGCGGGCCCAACCTGTTCGGGTAGCTCGGGACTGGAGCCGTCAGCGGCGCGCGGCCACCGTCGCCTCGCCGTCCAGCCGGGCGGCCAGCCGGGCGACCTCCTCGCGGAACCCGGGGAGCTGCGCGCGGGCCAGCGGCTCCGAGCGCGGGGAGGCCTGGCGGAGCGGGTTGATGAACCGCCCGGCGCGCTTGAGCGCGAAGTGCAGGTGCGGGCCGGTGCTGCGGCCGGTGCTCCCGGTGTAGGCGATCACCTGCTTCTGCTGCACGCGCGCGCCGGCCCGCAGGCCCGCGCCGAAGGCGGAGAGGTGCAGGTAGCAGGTCTCCAGCTGGTTGAGGTGCCTGAGGCAGACGTGCTTGCCCGCCGCGCCGTCGTAGCCCGCCTTCACCACCGTGCCGTCGCCCACCGCCCACACCGGGGTGCCCACCGGCGCCGCGTAGTCCACGCCGTTGTGCTCCTTCCGGTAGTGGAGGAGGGGGTGGAAGCGCGAGCCGAAGCCGGAGGTGACCTGCGCGAACTTGAGCGGGCTCTTGAGGAACGCCCGCCGCGCCGAGGTGCCGTCCTCCTGGAAGTAGGAGGCGGAGCCGCCCTGGGGGGTGAAGCGGAACACGCGCTTGTGGCCCACCGCCTCGCCCCGGTAGTCCGCCGCCAGCACCTCGCCGTAGCGGAGGAGCCGGCCGCCCACCAGCTCCTTCTCCACCACCGCGCGCACCACGTCCCCGTTGCGCACGTCCTGGTAGAAGTCGATGTCCCAGGCGAACACCTCGGAGAGCATGAGCGCGATGGTCGGGTCCTCGCCGGAGGCGAGCGCCGACTCGTAGAGCGACGACGCCACCCGCAGCTCCACCGCCTCCACCCGCCGCTCCACCTCCAGCTTCCGCCGGTCCCCCACCAGCCGGTCCCCCTCGCGCCGGACCTGCCACTCGTCCGCGGCGGACTGCCGGTAGTCGAAGCTCACCAGCGCGCCGTCCCTGAGCACGGCGCGGAACTGGTCGCCCGGGCGGGCCCTGCGCCAGTCGAACGTGCCGGACAGCGCCGCCACCACCGCGTCCACCTGCTCCGCGGTGAGGCCCGCCGCCCTGAGCGCCTGCGCCGCGTTGGCGTCGGTCCGCTCGATGCGGCGGTTGATGATGCGGGTGGGTGAGGCGAGGACGAAGGCGGGGGCGGCCAGCAGCAGCCCGAACGCGGCGAGCTTCATGGTGGTAGCGGGATGTTACGGGCGAACGGCGCCGGCCTCAAACAAACGGCCGGGCCCGCTGCTTCCCCGGTCGGCTATAAGCCGCTCCCATGACGCAGAAGAAGGTGGTGATCCTCGGTGCGGGGATGGTGGGTTCCGCGATGGCGGCGGACCTCGCCCGCGACGACGCGTTCCAGGTGACGGTGGTGGACGGGCGGGCGGAGGCGCTGGACCGGGTGCAGCGCACGCTGGGCCAGGGCGTCCGCACCCAGCGCGCGGACCTCTCCTCCACGGAGGGGCTGCTGGGCGCGGCCGGCCAGGCGGACCTGGTGCTGGGCGCGCTCGCCAGCACGCTGGGGCTGCGGACGCTGCGGGCGATGATCGAGGCCGGTAAGACGTACTGCGACATCAGCTTCATGGCGGAGAACGCCTGGGAGCTGGATGAGCTGGCCCGGCAGCGCGGCGCCACGGCGGTGGTGGACTGCGGCGTGGCGCCGGGCGTCTCCAACCTCCTCGCCGGGTACGCCACCGTCCTGCTCGAGCGCACCGAGCGCATCGAGATCTACGTGGGCGGCCTCCCCGCAGAGCGCCGCTGGCCCTTCGAGTACAAGGCCGGCTTCGCGCCGTCCGACGTGCTGGAGGAGTACACCCGGCCCTCGCGCGTGGTGGAGCACGGGCAGGTGGTGGTGAAGGAGGCCCTCTCCGAGCCGGAGCTGATGGACTTCCCGGTGGTGGGCACGCTGGAGGCGTTCAACACCGACGGGCTGCGCAGCCTGGCCTACAACCTCCAGGTCCCGTTCATGAAGGAGAAGACGCTCCGGTACCCCGGGCACATCGAGCTGATGCGGGTGTTCCGCCACACCGGCCTGTTCTCCCGGGAGCCGCTGCAGGTGGGCGGGGTGACGGTGCGCCCGCTCGACGTCACCTCGGCCCTGCTCTTCCCCAGGTGGGCGTTCGACGAGGGCGAGGCCGACGTCACCGTGATGCGCGTGCTGGCGGAGGGGACCCGCGCCGGCCAGCGCACCCGCCTGGTGTGGGACCTGTTCGACCGCTACGACCCGGCGAGCGGGCTGCGCAGCATGTCGCGCACCACCGGCTTCGCGGCCACCAGCATGCTCCGGCTGATGGCCAGGGGGATGGTGCCCGAGCCGGGCGTCTTCGCCCCCGAGCTGCTCGCCCGGAAGCCCGGCCTGGCCGAGGCCTTCCTCGCCGAATACGAGGGGCGGGGGATCCAGGTCCGCCACCGCGCGGAGGCGCTCTAGAAGGAGGGCGCTACGCGGCGCCGCGGGCGGACTTGAGGCGCTGGTACTCCGCCCAGGCGTCCTTGGCGCGCGCGAGGAGCCGGCGGACCTCCTCCTCCACGTCCGAGGCCGCCGTCTGGTCGGCCGCGGTCTGCACCTCCGCCAGCTCGCCCTGCGGGTCACCCCCGGACAGCACCGCGTCCCGCAGCACGTTGGCGGGCGAGCGGGTGCCCGGCCTGGGCGGAGGCTGCGGCACGGCGCGGCCGCGGCGGTACATCACCGGGGCGTGCGTCCCGTGCGTGTTCCGGGAGGCCAGGCTCCACACCAGCTTCGCCTCCATGTCGCCGTCATGCTCGGTGAGCAGGCGAGCGAGCACGCGCGCGAAGAAGGCGCCCGCCTCGTCGTT
>Ga0075421_100003927_pt1 | contig 17878 bp, 11 predicted proteins | sample SoiMetdeltSBSDD5_FD_75292 | JGI IMG/M metagenome (GOLD analysis project Ga0075421, IMG submission 75292) | Bulk soil microbial communities from a Populus tree surrounding site in Tennessee, USA - Soil MetaG P. deltoides SBSDD5 | ecosystem: Environmental > Terrestrial > Soil > Tree plantation...
CATACCTTAAACAACTCCTGTAGCTCAGCCGGGGCCGCACCGGCCCGCGGAATCCGGAGCAGATCAGTCTCCTCCATCTGCCACTGGATCGTGGCGGGTTCGAATCGCCGTTGTCCCACAACCAAGAGCTTCTTGCGTAGCGTCCGCCGGTCCAATCGGCCTGGGAGGATCGGTTCCGTACTCTCTCGGTCTAGAACGGCTTCGATGTCCTCTATTCGAATGCGCTTTTCGCGCAGGTGGTCGCGGTAAGCATCCTCCTTCAGAAAGGGCTCCGTCCGGTAGAGTTCGGATGCCTCGCAAACCGCCTTTTCAAACGGCAGATTTTGGAATGCATGCAACGTATTGTGGTGAATGAAGACGCCGATCGGGCCCTGAGCGGGAACTAGGTGAGCGGCATGCTCCACGGCATGGTGAATGCGCCGCCGGCGGTCTTCGTGTTGCAGGGGAATGGAGGGAGCCGTAGTCGTCATCTGCGTTTTTAGCGAGCGAGGTGCGGCCTGGAACGTATGAAGATACGTTTCCTTAACTTGCAGTAAACCCTTTGGTGGCGGGGAGAAGCAAGCAAAAGCGTACGTATGTACAGAACAAGGCTACAGATCGGTACAAATAACTGGTAGCCACTCGCCTATTTGGTAAGAATGCGTCCATTCTGGTATCCGGGTTCGTTTCCCTGTAACACGACCAAGAATGAATTCAGTAACAATCCGGCAAGACCTGCTCGCCTCCATCGTTGTTTTCCTCGTCGCCCTCCCTCTCTGCATGGGAATCGCGATTGCTTCCGGTGCGCCTCCCGCGGCAGGACTAATCACGGGGATTGTTGGCGGCATTGTTGTAGGAGCGTTCTCAGGCTGTCCGCTGCAGGTAAGTGGACCGGCCGCGGGCCTTGCTGTTCTCGTCTATGAAATTGTGCAAAAACATGGATTGGAAACCCTTGGCATAGTGGTTTTGATAGCCGGGCTGTTTCAGATTGCGGCTGGGTTATTGAAGGCCGGGCAGGTTTTCCGTGCCATCTCGCCTTCGGTGATTTTTGGCATGCTGGCTGGAATCGGAGTGCTGATTTTTGGGGCGCAGTTTCACGTCATGGTGGATGACAAGCCACGCGCCGACGGACTGAAAAATCTATTTACCATCCCCGAATCGATTGCGAAGGGACTCTTTCCAGTCGACGGGAGCGTGCACCATTTGGCAGCCTATGTGGGCGTGGGTACGATCGCCATTCTTGTTCTATGGGCGCAATTCGCGCCGAAAAAGCTCAAATGGATTCCAGGGGCGTTGATCGCGGTTGCCGCGGCCACGGCCGTATCCTCGATTTTGTCGCTTCCCATCCGATATGTGGAATTGAGCGATGACTTCCTCAGTAGCATTTCGATTTTCAACATTACCGAATTGCCAAAACTGCTCAGCGCCGACGTCTTCCTGCTGGCCGTGACGGTCGCCTTTGTCGCCAGCGCGGAAACGCTTCTCTCGGCCGCCGCCGTGGACAAGATGCATGACGGCCCCAAGGCAAACTACAACAAGGAACTGCTGTCTCAGGGTATTGGCAATTCCCTCTGTGGTTTGTTGGGCGGCCTTCCCATGACTGGGGTCATCGTTCGAAGCGCAACCAATGTTGCCGCCGGTGCAAAGACACGAATGTCGGCCATGATCCACGGTTTCTGGTTGCTGGCCTTGGTCGCGGCCGTTCCCGGACTCTTGCGAATGGTACCGACCGCCAGCTTGGCGGCGGTCCTCGTATATACGGGATACAAGTTGGTTAATGTGCAGAATGTAAGGCGCCTGCTTCGATACGGGGGTGCGCCAGTGGTCATTTATGCTGCTACGGTGATCGGAATCGTAGCGACTGACTTGCTAAAGGGTATCCTCGTCGGCCTGACGCTGTCCATACTCAACGTGATCTACGCGAGAACGCACTTTGCCGTTCGCATGCAGCCGCACACCGACGCACGACGCATGGACGTATACCTGATTGGCGCCGCGACGTTCCTGCGGCTTCCCAAATTCGCCGACGCATTGGAGTCGGTCCCCAGCGAATTCGAAACCCACATTCATCTGCGGGACCTCGATTACGTGGATGATGCTTGTCTCGAAGCGCTCTCCACGTGGCAGCACCAACGGACGCAAAAGGGAATGGTAATCGTCATCGAATGGACCGAGGCCCTGCGCCTGTATAAAGACAAGAATCCCCTTGGTTCTTACCAACGCGCCGACATCGCCGTGAGCGCGGCTTCGCACTGATTCCGCCACATGCAGAACATTTCGATCTCCAAGATTTTGGTGCCCGTCGATTTCTCGCGCCGGGCTGAGGGCGCGGCCCGTTCCGCACAAAGATTGGCAGTTCACTTCCATGCAGAGATCATCTTGTTACATGTGGTCGAACCTTTCCACTTGGACTACGCCATGGTGGAACCGTTTGAGTCCTCGCTATCGGAATTAGCGCAAGCCCACCGGCAGAGAAAGCAGGCCGAGTTGGATGCCTTCGCTGCTCCTATGCTGGAGGGAGTAAAGGTCACTCGGTTGCTTGCCGAAGGCGATGCGGCTAGTCAAATCCTTGAGTGCGCCAGGCAGAATAGTGCGGATCTTGTCGTGATGCCGACGCAAGGGCACAGCCGGCTTCGGAATCTTTTGATTGGATCGGTAACGGCAAAGGTGCTGGACGAATCCGAACGTCCGGTATTAACAGGCACTCACCTTGAGCCGGAGGACGAACTTTCCGACTGGCATGTCCGCCACATACTTTGCGCCGTGGATCTCGGCACTCGCACCGATCATGTCATGGGATGGGGCGCGGCGCTGGCCAAAGAGTTTCGGGCCAAGGTAACGGTGGTTCACGTCGCATCTGACCCCAACGCTTCGAAAAGTTTGGCCGACGCGATAGCGGGCGCTGGGCTCGATGCGGCGTCGTTGGTCGCTGACGGAGAACCTCACAAAGTGGTTGCCGCTACTGCCGAAGAGTTTCACGCGGACCTGGTGATCATCGGCCGCGGTACTGCAACGAGCACAATGGGACGCCTCCGTGCCCAAGCCTATGGCATTGTCCGGTCGGCTCCCTGCCCCGTGCTAAGCGTCTAGGCGCAGGCAGACTTCCCGATAAAACTCGTCTAAGCTATGTGATGCCGTTCTACGACATCGCCATCCTTCCGAATAACGTAACGCCGCGCGAACAAGGCGGCTAACGATTCAAACCGGCAATTTCGTTCCGGACCTGAAAGAGCGTCTTCCCGGCCGTGATGTACAGCGTCTTGTTGTCAGGGCCTCCGAAGGCAGTGTTGGTGATCGTGTCTTCGGGAATGGGAATCATGCGCAGCAATTTGCCGCTCGGAGATATGACATGGACGCCGCACTTTGTATCGAGCGTTTCATGCGTCCCACGGCGGCGGTGCAGCCCGGCGGCGGCGTAGATGTTGCCTTCGGCGTCGATCGCCATTCCGTCGGCGCTGCGGCCAGGATAGAAGTTGTAGTGGACGCGGCGATTGGAGAGCGTCCCTTCCGGGGACAGGTCGTAGGCGCGAATCGCCCGGGTACCACCGTCAGTCTTATGTGCTTCGATGAGATAAAACGTCTTGTCATCCGGCGAGATCACCAAACCATTCGGCCACTCAGTGTCGAGCCCGGCAAGCAGCCGAGTGATCTTCCCGTCGGGATCGAGGCGATAGACGCCGGGGACGCCCGTTGCATTCGACGTCTTCGCGGCAGCCACTGACGTTGCATCTGGTGCGGGATCGGTAAAGTACAGGCGGCCCTTCGAATCGATCGTCACATCGTTAGGACCATTGAAGCTCTTTCCTTCGAATTGCGATGCAACCACCTCTACCTTGCCCGTCTTCAGATCCGTCCGTGTCACACGGGGAGTGGCGTGCTCGGCGTCGGAACCTTCGCACGCGACGAGCCTGCCCTGGCTGTCGAAGAGTAGACCGTTGGCGCGATTGGAATCGGCGCGAAAGACCTCATGCTTGCGTGTGCTGGGATTGAAACGCAGGATGCGGTTATTAGTGACGTCGGTGAAATACACCATGCCGTCCGGCCCCTGCGCTGGGCCTTCGGTGAAGGCCACGATCGTCGCCACGGAGGCTTCGGGCTGCGCTGGCGCGGCCTGCGTTTGTTCGGCTGGCTGCTTTGTGACGCACGAGATAAGGAACGATATTGCCGCGACCGACAGGAGACGCATGGATATGGATACTATCATGCAGATGACCCGGCTTCTGCTGTTCCTCATTCCGCTCATTGCTTTCGCGAAAGGTCCGTGGGATATACAGGCACTCTCGCATGTTCCCAAGGTTCATGAAGCCCAAACGGAAGAGCAGGGTGTTCGAGCTCTTTACTACGAGTCTGTTCCCTGGAAGGGAAAATTGACGCGCGTATTTGCCTACTACGGCGCGCCGGCGGGCAAAGGGAAGCTGCCGGCGATGGTGTTAATTCATGGCGGCGGGGGGACGGCTTATGCCGAGTGGGTACGCATGTGGAATAAGCGCGGCTATGCGGCCATCGCCATGGATACGGTCGGTACCGTTCCCGACAAAGCGGAAGAAGGCAAAAGGTGGGCGCCAGCCAGAAAGCGTCACGAGTTTGGCGGCCCGGCGGGCTGGGGGGACTTCGCTCATGTCGACGAGCCCGTCACCGATCAGTGGAGCTATCACGCCATTTCCGCCGCAATTCTGGCCCACTCACTCATACGTTCGTTCCCCGAAGTGGACCGGAAGCGGATCGGCGTTACCGGCATCTCCTGGGGCGGGTATCTCACGAGCATTGTTTCCGGCGTGGATTCACGGTTCAGGTTTGCCGCACCGGTCTATGGCTGTGGGTTTCTGGGTGAAGATTCGGCATGGCTCAAGAACTTCGCCGAACTCGGCCCGGCCAGAGCGGCAAAATGGCTCTCACTGTGGGATCCCTCCGTGTACCTCGCCGACTCCAAGATGCCGATGCTGTGGGTGACGGGCACGAACGATTTCGCCTATCCATTCCCTTCGCTCCGCAAATCGTACCGGTTGGCTAAAGGCGACCGAACTTTGTCGATCCGCGTACGCATGAGGCATAGCCACGTCGATGGTGCGGCTCCGGAGGAAATCGCTGCCTTTGCAGAAGCACTTCTCAACGGAGGAAAACCATTGGCGCGAATTGTCAAATCCGAGGCGAACGGTCTGGACTACAGAACCACGCTCCCAGTCAAAAGTGCGGAGCTGAACTTCACAAATGACGGCGGCCGATGGCAGGACCGGAAATGGGAAAGCATTCCGGCTTCGATTGATGCCAAGTCGAAAAGAGTCTCCGCGGCAGTGCCGCCGAACGCGACAGCCTGGTACTTCAATCTGTTCGATGACCGTGGCCTGGTGGTGAGTTCGGAACACCAACTTCGAGGCGAGATATCCGGAAGGTAAACAGCAGATGAGATACGAATTATCAGCACCACTCACGCGCCGCTCCGTGATCGGAGGTGCGCTCTCAGCCTCTATCCTGGGCGCTCAAGTACAGGAGAAAACGGTGGTTCTCACATTGGACGACGCGGTCAAATCCCATCGAACGTTCGCCGGGCCGCTGCTGAAGGGACTCGGCCACAGCGCCACGTTCTTTGTGACGCACAGGTTCATGGCGGACACGGCAAACTTCATGAGCTGGCAGGATGTCGGCGAATTGCATCGCATGGGATTTGAAATTGGCAACCACAGTTGGACACATCCAAACTTCTCAATTCCGCGAGTTGCCGCGAGGATGGCGGGTGAACTGGCGCTTGTGGAGAATGAGTTGAAGCGCGTCCAAGTACCGCGGCCCGTCAGCTTCGCCTATAGCGGGAACGGCTTCGGGCCTGAGGCGGTCCAATCGCTACTGAAGTTGGGCTACAGGTTTGCACGCCGCGGCGGAATGCCAGAAGCGCCATACGGGAAGTTGGCCGTTGGAGCAACATACGATCCACGGAAGCATCACCGCCTGCTCATCCCAACAACGGGCGACGCCTACCCGGACTGGACGTTCGAGCACTTCCAAGAGGTGATTTCTCACGCGCGCACCGGTCAACTCGTCGTCCTCCAATTTCACGGTGTGCCTGACATTTCCCATCCCTGGGTTCACACGCCGCCGGAGCAATTTGAACGGTACATGCGGCATCTCAAGCAGGAAAACTACCGTGTAATTGCTCTCCGTGATCTTGAATCTTATCTTCCAGGGAAGGATCCGGACGACCCCCTCGTCCACACGCGCTCTCCAGCGCCAAAAGCGGAATTAGCCCTGCCCGTGGAGATGGAGTCAACCCGAGCGCACCTGTCCTCATGGCTGCCTAACATGATCCACGATCACAAATACTCCGCGGCCGAAGCCACCGATGTCGCTGGTATCTCGGCAGCCGAAGTGGAGAAGCAAATCGCTGCTATCCCGCGCCCGGCAACACGCGCGAGACTCCGTCCCTACCCTGGCGGCCGGCCGCTACGAGTGGGATTTCGCGACGGTGCGATCGATCCGATGAGAGGAACGAAGGTGTCGGTTTTTCTCCCATGGGATCCATCGAGTTACGCTGTAATCGACCTGCCGGAAGCCATATTCAGCAATCTCGGATTGCTATTTCTCGCGCACACGCATGTACCGACAATCTGGAACGAGCGTAACGTTATTATCGAAAACTCCGATTGGACGGTTACCAATTCCGGCTTGGAATCGAAGTGGGAACTGCCCAATGGTGTTGCTTTCGGCGCGATCGTTCAACCGATTGAGGATCGCGTTGAAATGGAGCTGTGGCTGCGAAACGGGACGGCTGAGACGCTCTCCAAGCTCCGCACGCAGATTTGCGTGTTGCTCAAGGAGGCGGCGGGATTCAACGAGACAACCAACGACAACAAGACATATAGCAAAGAGATGGCAAGCGTGCGCGACTCCCGGAGTCAACGGTCGATCTTGACGCAATGGGAGCGCTGTGGCCGTACATGGGGGAATGCGCAGTGCCCTTGCATGCACTCCGACCCTGTGCTTCCCGATTGCCCGTCAGGCGAAACGGTACGCGTACGAGGAAAACTTTGGTTCGGCTAAGCGCTGCGCGGCTGTGCTTCAATGTTTCATAGCCGCCAGGAGGGGCAATCGTGAAGGCTTTCCTCATCAGCATCGGACTCGTCGTTGGCGCCTGGGCGCTCGGCGCCGCCGACGGCAGCACTTCGGTGTCGTACCCTGACGAATATCGCAAATGGGTCCACGTCAAGAGCACCCTGGTCGGCCCCCAGAATCCGCGATTCGCGGCCAATGGCGGCATCCATCACTTTTACGCAAACGAGAAAGCCCTGGAAGGATATAGGACGGGCAAGTTCCCCAACGGTTCTGTCCTGATTGATGACCTGCTCGAGATCAAGGAGCAAGGCGGGGTCACTTCCGAAGGCGCGCGGCGGCGCGTTGCAGTCATGGTCAAGGACGCCGCGCGATATCGCGACACGGGCGGCTGGGGATTCGAGATTTTCAAGGGTGACGAATCCGCCCCCACGCTGAACGCCGAGGGAAAGGCGGCGTGCTTTGCCTGCCACGGAAAGCAAACGGACCGGGACTCGGTCTTCAGCCAGTACCGCAAGTGATATCGCTTCCGAACCTTGATACGCTATCGACAAAACCGTGCCGATCACCACACGACGTCAACTCTTGGAGCGCAGCTGCCTGGGTTTCGGGAGTCTCGTCCTCGCGGACCTATTGGGGGCGAATCCAGGCACTTCCATTCCAGTCTTCAATGATCTGAGATCCCGCCGGCCACACTTCCCGGCCAAGGCTAAGGCAGTCATTCAACTCGTGCAGAATGGCGGTCCGAGCCAGATGGATCTATTCGATCCGAAACCTGAATTGACACGTCTTGCCGGTCAACCGCTGCCGGGTGGCGTGGAGATTCACCAGCCTAACAACGTCAACACGCTTCTCCCAACACCGTTCGAATTCAAGAAGTACGGTCAATGCGGCATGGACGTATCCGAGATGCTGCCACACACTGCTGGCATCGTGGATGATCTCTGCTTCATTCGCAGCATGCATACCGAGCACAACAACCACCTGGAAGGGTTGAATATGCTCCTCACGTGCAAAATCTTTCCCGGCCGGCCTGTTCTCGGCGCGTGGGTCAGCTATGCACTGGGAACCGAAAATCAAAATTTGCCAGCGTATGTAGTGCTGCGCGACCCGGCCGGTTACACAATCGGAGGTAGACAGCTTTGGGCGAATGGCTATCTGCCCGCTCTCTATCAGGGTGTGGAGTTCAGCATGAAGGGCGCGCCGGTGCATCACTTGAATCCGCCGCAATCCGCGCCGCCCGGTTCGCAGCGCGCGACGCTTGATCTGCTGGCCAAGATCAATCAGGCACATCTGAACGCGCATCCTGGCGAGTCGGAACTCGAGGCAAGGATCCGCAACTTCGAATTAGCGGCACGCATGCAATTGGAGGCAGGCGAAGCGCTCGATACGTCGAAGGAGTCGGAGGCGACTAAGAAGTTGTACGGCATCGATCATCCACAAGCCGGCCCTTACGGATTGCGCTGTTTGATGGCGCGCCGCCTGGTCGAGCGCGGAGTCCGGTTCGTTCAAGTCACAACAAGTCCGGGCCAGCCCTGGGATCACCACAGCAAAATCAAGCAGGACATGAAAAAGATCGCGACGGAGGTGGACCAGGGTTCAGCAGCGCTCATTCAGGATCTAAAGAGCCGGGGCCTGCTCGACAGCACGATCGTGATGTGGGCAGGCGAATTCGGCCGTCTTCCGACGACGCAGAATGGCGACGGCCGCGACCACAACCGCAACGCATTCACCCTGTGGTTGGCGGGTGGAGGCTTCCGCAAGGGCCTCATCTATGGCGAGACAGATGAGTTCGGCTATAAGGCAGTTGTGAATCGCGTACCCGTGCCGGATTTGAACGCGACCTTGCTTCGCCAGTTGGGCTTGGACCACAGTCGAATTCAGTATCCGCACGGCGGACGCCTGGAAACACCGTCCGACGTCACTGTGACCGGCGCGAAACCTGTGCTGGATTTGATCGCATGACCTGCCGCGCCGCGCTGCCGCTCCTCTTCGCCTCTCTCTCGAGCGCCACTGAGCCACCGCGTTTCGAAAAAGACGTGCTGCCGATTCTGACCAAGTACTGCTTTACGTGTCACGGGCAGAGTTCCCCCAAGCTCGGTCTCGATCTGCGCACCGCCGATTCGGCATTGAGGGGAAGTCACAACGGTCCGGTTGTAATCAAGGGTAAACCGGAAGAAAGCCTGCTGTGGAAAAAGGTTTCCTCGCGCGCAATGCCTCCGGCAATCTATGGTCAAAAGGTTCCTGATGCGGAACTCGAAACAATCAAAGCCTGGATCGCCGCCGGTGCACCTTCCGATGAACCCATCGGGGCTCCTGCACGGATCGCCGCGGAACAGCGCACACGCTTCGAACAAGAAGTGCAGCCGATCTTCAAGGCTGGGTGCATGCCCTGCCATGGTGCAAAAACGCCAGCCGCCGGATTGCGCTTAAGCAGCACCGCGGATCTGTTAAAGGGAAGCGCGAACGGTCCTGTGATCGTCGAGGGCTTCTCCGAGCGCAGCTTACTCGTGCGCCGTGTCGCCAATCACACCATGCCTCCGCCGGGCTCAGGAAAGGCGCTCTCGGATGCGCAGATCCGGCTGATCCGCGAGTGGATCGATCGCGGCAATTTCAGCGAATCCGTGGAAAACAACTCCGCAGACCGCCCGTTCACGTTGCTCGAAGCTCCGCCCATTCAGCCCGGGCAACGCCAATTCTGGGCCTTTCGCAATCCTGTCGCGGCAACGCCGCCGAAAGTCAAAGCGAAAGGCCGCATTCGAACCGTCATCGACAATTTCGTGCTTGCGAAGCTCGAGTCGAAGGGCCTCTCCTATTCCGAGGATGCATCGGCCATCAAGCTGGTTCGTCGCGCATACTTCGATCTTCTTGGTCTGCCCCCGACTCCGGAGCAGATCGAAGAATTCACAAAGGATAAGAATCCGGGCGCATATGAGCGGCTGATCGACCGGCTGTTGACATCCCCCCACTATGGCGAGCGTTGGGGGCGACAGTGGTTGGATGCCGCAGGTTACGTCGATACGACAGGCAAAGACTTCAATCCGGCAAAATCCGAATACGCCGAAGGCATGTGGCGCTATCGCGACTATGTTATTCGCGCCTTCAATAACGACAAACCGTGGGACCGGTTCCTGACCGAGCAAATTGCAGGCGACGAGTTGGTCGACTGGCGCTCTTCGTCGAAATTCACGCCGGAGATCATTGAACTTTTAACGGCTACCGGGTATTTGAGAAACATTCTTGATATCACCGAAGAGGACATCAGCAACCTTCCCGTGGAGCGCTACGAAGCTCTCTTCAAACTCATGGAAAAGGTTTCGAGCAGCACGCTCGGCCTGACTGTCGGCTGTGCCCGCTGCCATAGTCATAAGTTCGATCCGATCTCGCAGCGCGACTACTATCGGATGCTCGCGGTCTTCGCGACTTCCTACAATCCAACCGATTGGCTGCAACCACAGAACCGGCACTTGTATACGGTCTCCAAGCCGGATCAAGAGGAGGTCGAGAGACACAACAAAGAAATTGAAGCACCGGTTGCGGAGCTAAAAAAGACGCTGGCGGAGCTACGCCGACCCTACGAGACGCGTTTGCTCGATGAGAAGTTGAAGGCAATTCCGGAAGTGCTTCGGTCCGACGCGAAGGCTGCGCTCGAAACCCCTGCCGACAAGCGTGATGACGTACAGAAGTATCTCTTCAGCAAGTTCAACAAAGCGCTCGAAGTCAAGACGAAGGAAACGGACGCGATTCTCTCGGTGACGGACAAATCAGCCGTGACGAACTTAGAGGCCGAGGTCGCGCGCGCCGAATCGCGAAAAATAAAGCTTGAGAAGATTCAGGTGCTCTGGGACGTGGGCCGCCCGCCTTCGATTCGCCTGCTTCAGCGCGGTAGCGCGGATTCCCCAGGGCCACGAGTGACGCCAGGATTTCTAGAAATTCTCAGCGACCCCGCGAAGACGGACGCGGTTAAGCCCGGGGAGTCCAGGGGGGAAACCTCCGGCATGCGATTGGCGTTCGCCCAATGGTTGGCGAATCCGGATCATCCCCTTACGGCGCGTGTCATCGTCAATCGCATTTGGCAAGGACATTTCGGAAACGGACTGGTGGCGACCCCAGACAATTTCGGAACTACGGGGACTTCCCCATCGCACGCCGAACTGCTCGACTATCTCGCTGTCGATTTCATGAAGAACGGCTGGAGCGCGAAGCGTCTCCACAAATTGATCATGATGTCGACTGCTTACCGGCAATCAGCTCTGCAGGCAGGTCAAACTTGGCTTGATCGAGCGCGCACGATCGATCCAGAAAACTCGCTGCTCTGGCGAATGAATCTGCGGCGGCTCGACGCCGAGACACTACGAGATTCCGTAATTGCGGCTTCGGGCAAGCTCGACACGACCATGGGGGGCGCTCCCATTCAGCTGGAGATGAAAGAAGATGGCCTGCAGGTGGTCTCGTCCAAAGAGCCGGAAGCTGCCAAGTGGCGGCGTAGCATCTATCTGACATCGCGGCGCAACTACCCGCTTTCGTTCCTCGGCATTTTCGATTTTCCAAGCATCGACACCAGCTGCGCGCGCCGTGTTCCGTCGGCCACTCCGCTGCAGTCGCTGGCGTTGATGAACGGTGACTTCATTTGGGAGGCCGCCGCGGCATTTGCAGACCGTGCAAAAACGGATATCGATATGGCATATCGGATCGCCCTCTCTCGACCGCCCACTGCGCAAGAACGCCTGTTAGCCTCGGAGTATCTAAAATCGATGCCTTTCCGCGCATTCGCTCAAACATTGTTGATGTCAAACGAATTCCTGTACATCGATTAGTCGAATACCTGCACGGCACTACCGCATCCTGTTCAGCAACTCTAAGGCTTCCTGCCGGATTGCCACGCTCTTCCCCGACGCAGCTCGCTCCAAACTCAAACGAGCAGCGGCGAGTTCGCCAGTTGCCGCCTGTGCCGTGCCTAGTCCAAGATTCGCTGCTTCATCTTGTGGACGCACGCGCAGGACTACTCCATAGCTCTTCGTTGCCTGAACCCAGGCGCCACGTGCGGACTGCAGATCGCCCAGAGTTTGCCACGCCGAAAGGACCCCCGGTTTCAGGCGAACGGCAGTGAGCGAATGAAATTCGGCCTGCGCGTAATCACCGGCGATCGCCAGCAACTGGCCCAGATTCCCATGTGCCTCGGCTAAGTCCGGCTGCTGCCGCAAGGCTTCCCGGAAAGCGGCCTCCGCTCGCGTCCGGTCCTGCATCTCCATCAAAATTCCGCCGAGCGAGTTGTGCGCTTCCGGAAAATCCGCGTCGTTTGCGATGGCAGATTCCATTGCGATCTTTGCATCCTGCACTCGGCCGACATCGCGAAGCACCAGTGCGAGCGAATAGAGAACTCCAGCATCCGCCGGTGCGAGAGAACGCGCCCTTTCCAATATGGTCAATGCGTCGCTGCGCCGGCCCTCGCGATGCAACAATTCGCCCAGTAGCCGCATCGCAGGCACGAAAGATGGATTGCGGGACAAGGCTTCACGGTAGTGGCCCTCCGCCAGGGCAGTCTTACCTTCCTTTTCGTAAGCTTGGGCCAACGTAAAGTACACCCTCGGTTCCTTCGGATATTGCGTGCGTATGAGCGTCTCCAGCCGGGGGATGCCGCCGCTCAAATTCGATTTCTGCACGACCTGGGCGATGGCCAAGTACAATTCCTGGTCCTTCGCAGCAGAGGGGTAGTAGAGAACGACCTCACCGGAGTAGTCGTTCCCGATTCTTTCCTTTCTATGGGCGAGCAAGTCTCCTGGCGGCGGGCGTCGAACGATCTTGTGGTCCGTCATCACGGCGTGGATCACATCTTCGGTACGGCGCCTAGGCATGTGACATCCTGCGCAATCGGCCGTTGGCGTGTGCGGCCCGCCCGAGACGTTGCCGTGGCAAGAACGACATGCCTTCGCATAGGAGGTCCGCGCCGCTTCCCCGCGTGGGACATCGTGCGGATTGTGGCATGTCGTGCAACTCAGTTTGCCGGCGCTGGCAATGAAGCATCGCGACCTTCGAAGGCGATATACCGAGTTTGCGATCTCAAACTTCTCTTCTCGACCGGAACCGTTTGCGTGGTCGAAATGCAATGTAAAGTCACCGAGCGGTTCGCCGGGCCGGTAAGAGAAGGCGCCCCGTCCGAACCGTACCAGGGCGTTTGGCAGGGGAAAGCTGGTGGTTTCCAAGTGGCATTGCATGCATACTTCAACTGCCCGCTCGGGGCTTAGTCGAGCAGGGTTGACGATGGCAGCTCGTATCTCTTCCACTTTCGCATTTCCGCGGCTAGCGGCAGCCACGTGGGTGCTGCCCGGCCCGTGACAGCGTTGACAGTCGATCCCCTCCGGGAGGGAGGCGGGAAACACCGGTTCCAATGCTGGAGAGTCGGCGCCCGGCGGGATTGCGGGGTACGCGTTGTGGCAGAACATGCAGTCAAAGCTAATTTTTCGGCGGAAGTCCAGTGGATCAGGGCGGTCGTAGCCGGGGCTCATCGCGAGAGAGCCGCCCTTTTCCGAATACCAGCCCAATGGAAGTTCCGTCAATCGCCCTTGCGGCGTGCGATGAATCAGCGTGCGAGCGTGGCGTCCTGACCCCATCACATAGTGAATCTCACGCTCGATCCGATAGTCGTCCACTCCCTTGAAACCCTTCGCATGACGGGTTTGGAAATAGCGTCCTCCGCGCTCAAACACTTGATAGGCGCGGCCCGATGCTCCGTGATCATAGCGGCCAATCATGCCCATTCCGTTCATTGTGGCTGGAGTGGCGTGAGAGAACGACTGAGCCATCGCGGTTTGGCGATACGTCTTCGAGACGGCAGCGTGACAGGCGGCACAAGCGTGCGGTTCCACGTAAGTAGCGGCCACTGGCGCGACAGGAGACTTCGAGCATCCGGCGACGCCAATCAGAGTTCCCGCAAGTAGCCACCCGCGCATTGCTACATAGTATTGGAGAACTCAGTCCCTCAGTCCCTCGATCAGACTCACGCGAGCACGTTGGATGTGATTGCGCAACGCAGTTTGGAGGCGGGGCAAGTCTCGCGCTTCTAGAGCGCCGACAATCTCCTCGTGCTCGGCCTGCTCGATCTGAAGGCGCTCGGCCCAGTCCGTTTGCCTCGAATGGACACGGACAATCTGGAGGTGCGCGTTCATGCCTTCATACGACTCAGCCAAGCGGCGGTTACCAGAGGCTTCGATGAGAAGTTTGTGGAAGCAGCGGTTGTCGCGTTCATGGCGCTTGCGATCATCTTCATTCATAACGGGCCGGCTGAGCTCGCTGAGCAATCGCCGAAACTCGGCGCACTGTTCCGGCGTCACCCGTGCGACAGCCCGCTCCGCCGCTAAGCACTCCAAAGCGGTTCGGAGATCAAACGTCTCTTCGACATCTTGAGCGGTCAACTGAGCGACGAATGTGCCACTACGAGGTCGAATCTCGACCAATCCCTCGGTCCAAAGCTGTTGGAAGGCCTGTCTGACCGGAGTTAGGGAAACACCCAATTTGTTTGCAATTTCATCAACTTGGAGGCGTTCTCCGGGGTTGAACGAATGAGACAGGATGGAGTGTCGAAGCGCCTGATAGACCTCATCAGATGCCCGCTGGCGGGTCAGTCGAGTCAGCTCCATACGAAATTTAAGGATACACGTTGTTCCGCAAATCATAAATCTAAAATCTGAAATTTTTTACTTGCACCGGAGGTTAGAGTGTGACAGAATCTGGCGAGTTGGAGTGTGCTCCCCGATGAAGCGCCGTGACTTTCTTTCTGCCGCAAGTTTCAGTTCGTATTCCCTGATCGTCCTGGCAGACGGCATGGAGGCCGCTCCCGTCGTTCCTCAATCCATCGATTTCGAGCGGATCGTTCCAAAGAAGCCTCTGGGCAAGGTTCTCGCAGAAGAACCTCACATGACGCTGGTAGATCTGGAGACGGATCTCCTAGTGGCCGGCGGCGGACTCGCTGGCGTGCTGGCGGCAGTTTCGGCGGCCCGGCAAGGCGCGAAGGTCGTGCTTGTGCAGGACCGCTCCCGGCTTGGCGGCAACTCGTCAAGCGAGGTGAAGATGCATGTCGTCGGCGCGAACCACCACAAGTCCAGGCCCGGGTGGCGCGAGGGTGGGTTGCTCGAAGAGTTCCGGCTGGACGACGCGGTTAATAACCCGCACCGCTGCTGGGAGATGTGGGACTTGCTGCTCTACGACAAGGTCGTGAGCGAGCCCAACATTACACTGCTGCTGGAGTCGGTTCTTTACCGGACGACTGTCAAGAACAGGAAAATTACCGAAGCCTTGGTGCGTTCGGACAAAAGCGAGCACCTCTATCGCATCAAGGCGAAGCTGTTCGCCGATTGCACCGGAGATTGCCGGTTGGGTTTGGAGGCGGGAGCGGAGTTGCGCAGCGGGCGCGAGGCGCGCTCTGAGTTTGACGAGCCGCTGGCTCCCGAGAAAGCCGATCAGGAGACGTTAGGATCGAGCATACTCTTCACGTCCCGTGTGTATCCGCGCCGAGTGCCCTTTACTCCGCCAAAGTGGGCGCGCAAGGTGAAGAAGGAACACCTGATCAACCGTAAGATCACGAGTTGGGAGTATGGCTACTGGTGGATCGAATGGGGCGGCAGCATGAATACGATTCGCGATAACGAGCGCATCCGATTCGAGCTGCTCTCCATCGTGATGGGGGTTTGGGATTACATCAAGAATTCGGGTGACTATCCAGAGTCGGATTTCTATGGCTTGGACTGGGTAGGTATGATGCCCGGTAAGCGAGGCAGCCGCAGGATGGTGGGCGATCACATCCTGACGCAGCACGATCTGGCCAAACCAACGCGGTTCGAGGACGCCGTTTGCATCGGAGGCTGGCCGATGGACGATCACCCGCCCGGTGGATTCGATCGCGCGGACCTGCCTCCCGCCGTACAAATCAAGACGCAGGAGGTGTATGGAATTCCGCTGCGTTCGCTCTATTCGAAGAACATCTCGAACCTGATGATGGCCGGGCGGAACATTAGCGCGAGCCACGTGGCATTTACGTCCACGCGGGTGATGGCCACGTGCGCGGTCGAAGGACAAGCGGTTGGAACGGCAGCGGCGCTGTGTGTGAAGGACGGCCTGACACCACGCGACCTCACCAACGACAAAACGCGCCTTGAGGGATTGCAGCAGACATTGCTCCGCAACGACCAGAGCATTACTGGAATCCGGAACAGCGATCCGTCCGACCTGGCCAGGCAGACAAAAGTGAAGGCGTCGCACGAGCAAGACGATGCACCGGCGCGGAATCTACTCGATGGCGAAGTGCGCGACGTCCCCAAGGGCGCGAAACATCATTGGGCAGCAAAGCCCGGTTCGTCGGTTGAACTCGAATGGGACTCTCCCCACGAGATCCGGCAGGTGCAAATTACATTCGATACCGGCTTCCAGCGCGAGTTGACGCTGACTTCCTCCGATGCCATCAATCGGGGTATTGTGCGTGGCGCTCAGCCGGAAACAGTGAAAGACTATCAGTTGTTTTATCGCGAATCGGTGGGCAGCGAATGGAAGCCGCTTGCGTCGCGGAAGGGGAATTATCAGCGTTTGGTTCGGCACGAGTTTCAGCCAGTGCGTGCACAAGCCGTGCGTCTCCAGGTGGATTCCACCAATGGCGACGAGCTTGCACGCGTATTCGAGGTCAGGTGCTACGCCTAGGCGCGTAGTGTGGGAAGGCAGGGGGTCTGCCTAAAAAGTCCGTGGGAGATTTCATGAAGTCAAGAATCGTAAGAATGGCGTTCTTGCTGTGCGCCAGCGCATTTGGATTGTTTGCCCAGTTGCAGAACGGCACGATTTCCGGGACGGTCACCGACGCTCAGGACGCCGTCGTGGCCGGAGCGAAAATAGAAATCAAGAACGTCAGAACCAACGCTATGTTCCGCACGCAGAGTAACGATAGCGGTTTTTACACCGCGCCGGGACTGATCGTGGGCGAGTACGAGATCTCCGCCCAGTTGGAGGGATTCAAGAGAAGCGTACGCTCCGGAATCACGCTGCAGGTGAACCAGAATGCACAGGTGAACTTCCGGCTGGAAGTGGGCGCGGTGTCCGATTCGGTAAGTGTGACCGCCGAGGCCGCATTGGTGGACACTGGGAGTGCAACGCTGGGCACGGTGATCGAGAACCGCCGCGTGCGCGACCTTCCCTTGAACGGCCGCAACGCTCTTGCGCTCACACTGCTCAATCCCGGCGTCGTCTCCAATGCTGGACCACTCAATTCCGGCTTCGGCGACCGCGGCACCCAGCTCTCCACTATCTCCATCAACGGATCGCCGAGCTCTATGAACAACCAGACGCTCGACGGTAACAACAATATTCTGAGTTATGCGGGCGAAGTCGGAATTCCACCCGCCGTCGATGCCGTCGAAGAGTTCAAGGTGCAGAGCGGCGCCATGTCCGCCGAATTCGGCTTCACCGCCGGCGGCACCATCAACCTCATCACCAAATCCGGCACAAATAGTTTTCACGGCACCCTCTACGAGTTCTTCCGCAACGACAAGATGGATGCCCGCAACACCTTCGCCGTACGCCGCCTTCCCCTCCGCTACAACCAGTTCGGCGGATCCATCGGCGGACCTGTCATCAAGAACCGGACGTTCGGCTTCTTCAATTGGGAGGAGTACCGTCTGCGCTCCAGCGCGCCTCGCATTGCCAGCGTTCCGATATCAGAATGGCGCGCCGGCAACTTCAGCAACCTCCGCAACGCGACTGGCACATTCATTCCCATCTACGATCCGGCCACGACGCGCGCCAATCCCAACGGCGCCGGCCAAGTCCGCGACCTTTTCCCCGGCAATATCGTTCCCACCGGCCGCTTCGATCCCATCACGCG
>Ga0075421_100003931_pt1 | contig 17872 bp, 19 predicted proteins | sample SoiMetdeltSBSDD5_FD_75292 | JGI IMG/M metagenome (GOLD analysis project Ga0075421, IMG submission 75292) | Bulk soil microbial communities from a Populus tree surrounding site in Tennessee, USA - Soil MetaG P. deltoides SBSDD5 | ecosystem: Environmental > Terrestrial > Soil > Tree plantation...
AACGGTAACCCGCCGGTTCAGCCAGTGCCTGATTTTTTAGATTATGAAATGTGGACCGGCCCCGCACCGTTACGGCCCTATGACGGCCTGCCACATACACGCTGGTGGAGAACATTTATGGAATATGGCAACGGCATTATGGGCGACATGTGTATTCACATGCTCGACACCGTTAGATGGATGCTGAAGCTTGGCTGGCCGAAAAAAATATCTTCGCGCGGAGGGATCTTTGTGGACAAGGAGGGCAAGTCGAATATTGCTGATACCCAGACCGCCTTGTTTGAATTCGACGATCTGAACTGCGTATGGGAACACCGCAGTTGGGGCACACCGGCCGATCCGGAATATCCGTGGTCTTTTACTTTGTATGGTGATAAAGGAACGTTAAGAGCAAGCACCATGCAATATGATTTTACTCCAGTCGACGAAAAGGCGAAGAAGATCCACAAAGATGTTGTGTACGAAAAAGAAAAATATCCGGAAGATCTTAAAGAAAAAGATATAGAGCTGAATGCCGCACCCGCTACGAGACTACACATGCTCGACTTCCTGAGCGCGATCGACGACAGTAAATTCCCGGTTGCAGATATCGCAGATGGACATATTTCAACAGCAAGCTGTATCATGGCAAATATTTCCATGAAACTAGGCAGGTCCGTTGTGTACGATCAGCAAAAATTGGAGATAGTAAATGATCCGGAGGCTACTGCGTTGCTGAAGAGAAATTACAGGAGCCCGTGGGTGCATCCTGAAGTGTGAGGTGTTTCACGCAAAGGCGCAAGAGAATTTCACGCAAAGGCGCAAGAGAATTTCACGCAAAGGCGCAAAGAGAGTTCACGCGAAGGCGCAAAGATTCGCGAAGGCGCAAAGACTCGCAAAGAGAAGCCCGAATTTTTATTACATTTTAAAAAATCTACATGGAAGAATTGTTTCTAAACATCTTCGGTTCAGGAGATGTTCTAACTTCTGGACAAATGGCCGCCAGAGCCTTTATTATGTTCTTTATCGCCCTCATCCTGATACGCATTTCAGGTATGAGGTCATTCGGCTCGAAATCGGCATTTGACAATATAATCGTCATCATGCTAGGTGCTATACTGAGCCGCGCTGTAGTAGGTGCTTCGCCTTTCATCGCAACCGTGTCTGGAGCTATCACCTTATGCGTAATTCACCGGGTACTCGCTATCCTAAGCACACGCTTCCATTTTCTTAGCGATCTGCTGAAAGGGAAAGACATAATCCTTTACAAAGATGGGAACATCCAAAAAGCAAACATGCTTAGAGCCGATATCACGAACGGCGACCTGGAAGAAGGAATACGCCTTGCCGCGAATGTAAATTCTTTCGAGAATGTTGCTGAAGTACGAATGGAAAGAAGCGGCCAGATCAGTGTCGTGAAACGTGAGGCGTGAAGCGTTTTACACCCTCGTAAACTTATACGGATACACCTGCCCGGAATTCCACTGCGCCACATATAAATTTCCATCATCATCTACGCACACATCATGCGGATGTGAAAATATCTTATCAGCCTGCGCCATCGGTTTCAACTGGCCATTTTCATACAAAGGCTCAGTGCCTCCTATATTTGAGACCACTTTGTTGTTTTTATCAAGAATCGTAACAAAGCCGCTTCGTTCACTATCCAGGTTAGGTGATCGTAATACCGCAGCATACAGATTATCACCGTTAATCACCGGACGGCATACACACGCTCCGGGAAGACTTATAACTTCAAGAAGCTCTCCGTCGAATGAAAATCTCTTGAAACAGTTTCGCGTGCGGTCGGTAACCAGCAGATCCGGTTTTGATTTGCGATTGTCAATCGTTATCCCATGAGCATTATCAAGATGTTTCTGCTCTTCGCCCCTTCCGCCGAAATAACCAAGAAGCTTTCCTTTCTCGTCATAATGCATTACATACTGCAATCCATAACCATCTGCTATATAGAACTCGCCATTGTCGAGCACAGTAGTTTCTGTCGGCACAAATTCTTCGCTCTTTTTATAAGCGGGAATTTCTTTTGGGTAGTCGATGGTCAGCAACACTTTTCCATCGATAGTAGTTTTATACACCTGGTGTTTTTCGGTGTCGGTGATAAACAGGTATTCTTTTCCACCAGTTCTGTGTAACGTTAATCCGTGTGCGCCGGGAAATTCATGTCCCCACGACTGCAGCAGCTTACCCGACTTATCATACACCATGATGTTATTACGCGTTTCGTTGGTGAGCAGGATTATCCTTTTTTTACTGTCCTGCACCATTTCATGGCAATCCTTAACCGGAAATTTCGACGGTTCGGTCTTGCTCCATTTATTATCCATACGGAAAGTGAGTCCGTTATGTCCATATACCGGATCGTTGTTCCTGGCAAACAAGTCGCGTGTAACGATAAGGCCGCCGGTAACTACCGATGCGGTTTTAAGGAAGTTTTTTCTGTTCATACTAGTTTCAATTACTACTGGCGAAAAGATAAAACTTAAAAGCGGGATTTATTAAATTTATGTAATGAAAAGATCCGGTGCTGCTGACCTTCCACTCCACTATGGACAAGTTCCTCCCTGGCTTGCACAAAGGATGGCAAAACTTGGATTTGCAATTACCGAATCGATTTTAATAGAATATGGTAAATCCGAATTTCTGCGGCGGATGTCGGACCCGTTCTGGTTCCAGAGTTTCGGCGCCGTTATGGGAATGGACTGGCATTCGTCCGGAATAACTACATCAGTGCTGGGCGCTTTAAAAAGGTCCATAAACCCAAATTCAGCTTCTTTGGGAATCTATGTTTGCGGAGGAAAGGGAAAACACTCGAAGGCGACTCCCGATGAATTGGTAAGAGTTGCCATGAAAACCGGTTTGAATGGTAGTGAATTGGTTCGTTCGAGCAAGTTGAGCGCGAAAGTGGACAACACAGCGATACAGGACGGATTCCAGCTTTACACCCACAATTTTATTTTAAGTGACAGCGGTCAGTGGACTGTAATTCAGCAGGGAATGAAGGAAGATACAAGAACAGCAAGAAGGTATCACTGGCATTCCGACAACCTTACCTCATTTGTTGAAGAGCCGCATACGGGAATTTGTGGAACGAACCAGGGTATTATTCTTAACCTCACCGATACACGTGCCGGCAATACACGAAAAGAAATAATGAACCTTACAAATGAATCGCCCGTTGATGTAATTAATGAATTCCGGCATCTCGTTTTGCCTTCGCATCACGATGTAACGGAAAATGATGTTAACCTTAAAAGGCTGGGTTCCGTCCTTTGGCTTGCACATGAAAGGAAACCTGAAGGATTCGAGGAATTACTGCTACTAAATGGTGTGGGACCAAGAACCATACAGTCGCTTGCGCTGGTAAGTGAAGTGATACACGGAACGCCATCACGATTCAGAGATCCTGCAAGATTTTCGTTCGCGCATGGCGGTAAAGACGGTCATCCTTTTCCGGTGCCCGTCAAGGTTTATGATGAGGTGATCAACACATTGCATAATGCTATTGACAAAGCGAAGATTGGGGTGAATGACAAAAATGAAGCGATAAAGAAACTGCACAGCATTGCTGCGGATGCCGAGAAGAATTTTACTCCCAATAAAAATTTTGATGCGCTTATAGAAAAGGAAAGAAACGAGTCGTGGAAGTATGGAGGCAAAACTGTTTTTGGCGACGCAAAGCCTCCGAAAAGAATTGGAGGTGATCAATTAAAATTATTCTGAGGTGACATACGAAGAAAAAGTTGCGAATGAACTGGCTGCGTGGAAACGGCAGATGCTGAGGCGGCCAGGTTACCTGAATAAGGTTTCGAAGATTGTTCAGGATAAGATCAACAGTTACATACCCGAGAAAATTCACAAAGGGATCACAGTTACTATAAAACAAATGGTTCGCGGTGTATTGTTCAGCGCGCACTGGACAACAAAGAAAAAAAACCTGCAGGACCTGATTGCACGTGACCTTGCAGCTGAGGAGAAAATAAAGGTTTACCAGCGAACCGCTGCCACAGAAGGCGCCATTACCGGTGCCGGCGGTATTCTGCTGGGCCTTGCCGACTTCCCTTTACTGCTTGCACTTAAGTTTAAATTGTTATTTGAGCTGGCCGCCATATACGGTTATGAAACAAACGATTACAAGGAACGATTATATATACTCCATATTTTTCAGCTGGCATTTTCGAGTGCAAAACACAGGAAAGATGTTTTTATGCAAATGCTGGATTGGGATAAGAAATCAAAGGACCTGCCTGAGGATATTCACAAATTCAACTGGAGAACATTCCAACAGGAATACCGGGACTATATCGATCTCGCCAAGATGGCTCAGCTGGTTCCTATTATCGGCGCACCTGTAGGTGCGGTGGCGAATTATGCGCTTGTTAAGAAGTTAGGGAAGACTGCGAAAAATGCCTACAGAATGAGGAATCAGCATCTGGTCGCTGATTATTCAGGTTCCTCGCTTCGTTCGGAATGACATTCATATTGGGAGGCATGATATTTTCAACCTCATCATCTAAAAAATATGTCAAAAAATAAAAGACAACCACCAGAAAATAGCCAGCGCAGCCAGGAGGACACACGCAATCAAAACGACATACATGATTCACAACAGGATAAGCAAAAACTAAAACAGGATAAGGCCACACTCGACTTACCCGATGCCAGGGATATTCCCGGGCAGGAACATGTTCACGTTCCGCCCCTTGGAGAGCTTGCTGATAACACAATTTCATCTGATGATGAAGAAGGCGTAGGCGTGTTTGAAGACGATATGGAAGATGAAACAACGATCGTGATGGGTTCCGAGGATGATATTCCAAAAGAAGACAAAGCCGCCCTGGAAACCATGGATAACATGGATGTTAATGAGCATGATGATGCTATTCTGGTGCGCGGCGTTCCCGACAGCAATGATGCTGAGGGTGATGAATTGAATGAAAAATTTAACTTAAGCGGAAGTGATCTCGATACTGCAATTGTGGATGAAGACGACGCAGACGAGAAAATAGGCGAGGAAGACGAAGAAAACAATCCTTATAGCCTGGGTAGCGATAGTGAACAGGAAGGCGGATCGCGAGGATGATTACCTTTACAAAAAAATATCATGAGTATCAGCGATAAATTGTTCGGGATGAAAAATCAGAAAGCGGAAGCAAACCTGAAGGCCGGCGAAAAATTCCTTGAAGAAAATGGAAAACGACCAGGTGTAGTGGTGCTTGCAAGCGGACTACAATACGAGATCATTACGGAGGGTACCGGACCGAAGCCAACGGCAAAAGATAAGGTAACGTGCCACTATCACGGAACGCTGATAGATGGAACAGTTTTCGACAGCTCAGTTAATAGAGGCCAGCCGGCAACTTTTCCATTGAACATGGTGATCAAAGGATGGACGGAAGGATTACAACTGATGACACAAGGAAGCAAATGGAGATTTTTTATACCACCGCATCTTGGCTATGGCGACCGCCAGGTGAGCGCACAAATTGGACCAAACAGCACGCTGATCTTTGATGTTGAACTTTTAGGTATTTCATAATTTTTGTTATGGATAAGAAGAAAAAAAATCTTATTGACCGCGGCGATGGTGATTTCATACTGAATGAAAGCGGTACGTCGGTGAAGACGGACCATACTGAGGATATGCCTGAAGAGAGAAGTGACGTGGCGTATGAAAAGAATGATGAAGAGCCGTTTATTCCTGATGTTGCAGACGAACAGAGAGATAATACTGATTGATTGATTAGCTCGGCAGTGGCATAATAATTTCGTAAATTAAGAGAGAACAATGGCAAAGACTATGGACAAACTCAAGCTCAGGTCCCCCTGGCCAGACGTCAGGGAACGCCTTAAAGAAAACGATATCAGTTTAACGGATAGCGATCTTGATTACCGTCCCGGTAAAGATGATGAGTTGCTGGAGAGGCTTGCGGCAAGAATGAATAAGAGCAAGAAAGAAGTGAAGGAATATATAGAAAGTGTTTCGGGCAATGAAGATAAGTCAGGATAACAGTGACGTATATCCGGGCATGCAATTTGAGTTAACATCTTAAAAAAATAAATTTATGTTACGTAACAGATCAATGAAACCTCTTGTGCTTGCAGGTTTAGCTGCAGCAGCATATTACGCATATACGAAAATGACTCCTGAGCAGAAGGAAAATATTAAAAATAAGGGAAAGGATTTGCTTGGGAAATTATGGCCCTCTCGTGGAGAATCGATGAATACCAATACAAATCCGCAGGTTTAACTTATTACGGCGCAATCGCCGTGCTAAAATAAACTTAACTGTTCAACCGCCCGACGTCTTTCAGCAAACCTTACAGGAGCTGAGTACGTCGGCGGTATTTCATAAACAGCCGTTTCCTTATACCTGGAAGCTATCACTATCGTTGTATCATTCGAATGCGGCTGGAATATTCCATTTACTATATCGTGAGTGTTATTCTCTCTTGATAAGTGAGACAGCAAAAGGTGCGACATGTAAGGCGAACGGCATCCTGTAAAAAGTTCAAATGCCTGCTTGTTGGAAAGATGTCCCTTTCCTCCTCTTATTCTTTGCTTCAGATAATAGGGATAGCGCCCATTCATCAGCATTGCCTCATCGTAATTCGACTCAAGAAAAACCGCATTGCATTGGGAAAAGCCGTCGGTCACATTATTACAAGCATTTCCGATGTCGGTGAATATGCCCACCTTAACACCTTCGGACGACACGATAAAGCTGTGCGGGTCCGCGGCATCATGATCTTTTGGAAAGGCATGAACGATGATAGAGCCGACTGCTACCGGGTCATAAGCGTTAAATGCGCGTACCAGATGTGGCTGCAGATTAAGTCCGCTGTACATTCTTGTACGCTCTGTGATGTAAACGGGTAGCTGGTATTTTTTCGAGAGAACGGGAAGTCCAAACACATGATCGGCGTGTTCATGGGAAACGAAGACTGCCTTTATTGTTGTAATGTCGAGACCGAGCCTCTTCATCCTTTTTTCTGTTTCCCTGCACGATAAACCTGCGTCAACTATTATCGCTTCTTCCCTGTTTCCTATATAATAGCAATTGCCATTGCTGCCGGAATTAAGGGAAGTAATAAAAAGCGACATTAAGCCTAATTATTTTAGCAAAAATAAGGGAATGGGTATTACGATTGGCGTGTGTCAATAAAAATCGTAACCGGTCCATCATTCACCAATGCTACTTTCATATCGGCTCCGAAGATTCCGGTTTCTATTTTCCTGCCGAGATCATTGCTCAGGGTGGCGACCATCTTTTCATACATAGGAATGGCGACGGGCGGCTTGCTGGCTCGTATATATGAGGGCCGGTTACCCTTTCTGGTATCGGCAAATAATGTGAACTGGCTTACTAGCAATATGTCGCCATGAACATCTTTTATACCCAGGTTCATTACACCTTGCTCATCATTGAATATCCTGAGGTTTACAATTTTGGAAGAGAGCTTTGTTATGTCTTCCGCCGTATCTGCGTCTTCAATTCCCACCAGCACTAAAAGACCATGTTTAATTGAACCCGTAATTTCATTATTTACGGTTACAGATGCCTGTGATACTCTTTGAATTATTGCACGCATATCAGTATTCAAATTTTCTGAGCGAGGGCGCCTTGATCCAGGTAATGATCACAACCGCTATTGTCATGCATCCTCCAAACACCACCGAAGGCACAACTCCCATTAATCTGGCCGCGACTCCGCTTTCAAATTGACCAAGTTCGTTGCTTGAATTCACAAACATAGAACTTACGCTGCTTACCCTGCCGCGAAGATGATCAGGCGTTTTTAGTTGCATTACTGTTCCCCGCACTACAACGCTCACACCGTCGAGCATACCGGCCGTCATCAACGCAAAGAAAGAAAGCAGGAACGACTTTGAAAGACCGAATAAAATTATACATACGCCAAATCCTGCCACTGCAAAAAATAATTTCCTGCCCTGGTTTTTACGAATCGGCGATATAGTAAGCAGTATTACCATAACTATTGAACCCATGTCCGAAGCTGCGTTGAGCCAACCAAATCCTATCGCCCCGATTTTTAGTATGTCGCGCGCGTAAACTGGAACCATAGCCACTGCTCCGCCGAAGAGAACGGCAAACATATCGAGTGAAAATGCACCCAGCAATTCCTTTGTCTTATAAACGAATCGAAGTCCCTGCTGTACGCTTTCCCAGGTGCGGCCTTCCCCTGGCTTTTGCGCCACCGGTTTGGGCTTAAGCTGCGTAAGCACAAAAAACGACACAATAAGCAGCGAGCAGATTACGATCATAGTACCCATATGACCGAGTAGCGCAATCATAAAGCCGCCCGCAGCGTGACCAGTTACCGATGCCGACAACCAGCTCCCCTGGCTCCATGTCGTGGCATTTTGAAGGAATCTGCGCGGCACGATCAGCCCAATCAGCGCGGAAAAGTTCGGTCCTGTAAACGACCGGATGATTCCAGTGCAAAATATAACTGTATAAATGCCGATCGAGATCTGGTGGCTGCTAAGATGATCGGTGGTGAATGGTGTTGAAAGAAAAAGCAGAATACCGGCGCATAAAGTATAAAATGAAACAGTTTTAAGCAGCAGCTTTCTTTTTTCGCTGATGTCAATAACATGTCCTGAGTATAGCGCCATCGTGAGCGCTGGCAAAACTTCAGCGAGCCCGATAAGACCGATTGCGAATGGATCGTTAGTGAGCTCATAGATCCACCACCCGACCAGTGTACCCATCATGCGCAATGCCATGATGAAAAAAAATCTGCCCAGGATCAGATTTTTATATTCAGGAACCTTAACCGATGCAAAAGGATCGTCCGTTACCTGGATAATCGATTCGTTTTCATCCATACCAATGACTGCAAAGATACTTGTACATTTGCCACCACGATAAGAGAAAAAAATAAAACATGACGGAATCGATAATAGCGTTATTAACCCTTATCCTGCTGGAAGTGGTTTTGGGACTTGACAATGTAATCTTCATTTCAATATTATCATCACGACTTCCCGAGTCGCAACAGAAAAAAGCGCGGCGCGTGGGGCTGATCCTGGCAATGTTCATCAGGCTGGGACTACTGGCAATCATTTCGGTCATACTTAAGCTGACGAACGATTTTTTTCATATCCCATGGTTCACCAAAGAAACAGATTATCAAATGGGCATATCCGGAAAGGACCTTATCCTGATACTGGGAGGTCTATTTCTTTTATACAAGAGCGCAACCGAAATGTATCATAAGATGGAGGGTGAAGAAGGCGATACTTCAAAATCCTTTAAAGCAGTAAGTTTTAATAGTGTTGTATTGCAGATCCTGTTACTCGATATAGTTTTTTCCATCGACTCTATCATTACAGCAGTGGGCATGGTAGATGAGCTCTGGGTGATGTATACAGCGGTAATAATAACCGTTGGTATAATGCTTTTCGCTGCTGAGCCGATCAGCAGATTTGTGAACAAGCACCCCGTTTTCAAAATGCTTGCTCTCAGTTTTTTATTGTTGATCGGTTTATCCCTTATAGCAGAGGGGTTTGAAGTGCATATTCCGAAAGGATACATTTACTTCTCTATGGCGTTTGCATTGTTTGTGGATGTTGTTCAGCTACGAATGCATAAACCGAAAAAGCCTCCGGTGCAGACAAGGGAACATTATTTGCCAAACGAGGATGAAAAGATAAAAGGGTTTTAAAATTATTTTTAATGAAATACGCATTAACACTTCTTACATTAGTCGCGGCGCTACTTGCGCAAGCGCAACCATCAAAACAGGAATATTATGAAATCCGCATCTATCAGCTCAGCAACGCCGACCAGGAAAAAAGATTGGATGCATACCTGAAAGACGCATTGGTACCGGCCCTGCACCGCGCAGGCATAAGCAAGATCGGAGCCTTTAAACCTGTGGGCAACGATACTGCCGAGGTAAGAAAGACTTACCTGCTTATTCCCTATAAGTCACTCAGCGATCTGGATGCGCTGTATGATAAACTGGGAAAAGATAATGCATATACAAGCGCAGGCGGCGATTACATCAATACAGCACACGACAAACCGGCTTATGCAAGATTTTCCAAAATAATTCTGAAAGCATTCAGCGGACATCCTGCGCTTACAGAACCGAAACTGGCTGCACCACGCGATCAAAGAGTATATGAAATGAGAAGCTATGAAGGCGCCACAGAAAAATTATATAAGAAGAAAGTAGACATGTTCGTAAAAGGCAATGAGCTTGCCATCTTCGACGACCTGAAATTCAACCCTGTTTTCTATGCTGAAGTGATAGCAGGTCCGGCCATGCCCAACCTGATGTATATGACCAGCTTCGACAGCAAGCAATCGCGCGACGAACACTGGAAAGCATTTGATGAACATCCGGACTGGAAAAAACTCAAGGCGGATAAACAGTACGATAATACTGTGTCTCATATGGATGTAACTTTCCTTTATCCAACTGATTATTCTGACCTGTAACATTATCCGTGCGTCTGCCTGATAATGTCCGAAACGAGGCGCGGAAAATGCTTTAAGATACTTACAGTTTTATTCGTGATCCATTCTTTGCCAAACAAAGACTGGATCACTCTTCCTGCAAAAAGTCTTCTTCCAAAACACTTTTTCCATTCCTTACCATACTGAACTTCCATTTCCCAACGATTCATCGCACCTGAAAGAAATTTTTCGATGAGCTCTACAGCTATCCGGCTGCTGAACAAAGCCATGCTCATGCCATTTCCACAGAGCGGTGTGATCATTCCCGCAGAATCGCCAAGCATTAACACATGGTCGACAACCTGCTCCTTCTTATCGAAGCTGATCTGTGATATGGTCAGCGGTTTTTGGTAGATCATCGCTGCATTATCAAATGCCTCTTTAATGTAAACGTTTTTGAACAGAATATCTTTCTCCATTTGCCTGATGTCGTTGCCCCTGCTGCGAAGATTGTCTGCTGTTGTAAGATAACAGATACATGTTTTATTATCTTCAATTGGAGAAATGCCGCAATAGCCATTCCTGAAATTATGGAGAGAGATAAGTGTACGCGGATGACCGAGCACTGCATGATATTTTACACCAATATAATTGTTCAGGGCGTTTGGTTTCTGCTGCGTAAATTTTCTTTTCCATCGTACATCGAGGTTGGAACGCTTTCCTGCAGCCGAACAACAAACCAACGATCTCCATTCTCCTTTATCAGTTGTAATAGCGAAAGTATTATTATCAAATCTGATCTCCTGTACCCGCGCGTCTTCAAGCAATTCCACGTTGTTTTCTTCTGCGATCTGCCTCAGCTCGTTATCGATCCTATACCTGCTAACGCCAAAGCCACCCAGGGGCAATTGCTGATTTAATTCAGTACCGTTTGGCGAAGTCACAGAAAGCTGTGTTATAACGGGAAGACTCCAATCGTTAAGGGGAGCGCCGAGAGAAAGAAGAAATTCACGCGATTCCAGGCTGATGTATTCACCACAAACTTTATGGAACGGATATTTTTCCTTTTCAAATAATACTACACGGTGGCCCTTTTTGCCAAGTAAGATCGCTGCCGACAAGCCTGCTAATCCGCCTCCGGCTATAGCAACATCGTATTGTGATCCGTTATTCATTTTTTACGATAACAAGGTACCGGAAGGCCCAGCGCCAATGAATTGAATAATGCGATATGCCTGCTTCTGTCATCAATTGTTGCCACTCGGCTCTATGAAATCCACGCAGCACAGATATCGGCCCATCGTTCTTTACAAGGTAGGAACCGGAAAATAATCTTGTAAGCGTCTTTATAGAATGGTATGCGACTGGATGACGTTGCAGATCATTAATGAAAAAACCTTTCGTTGAATTTTGTTTCATCCATTGCAGCATCTCTACAAGCTGACGATCACTAAAGTGATGGCAAAATAAGGAATTGAAGATGATGTCTGGTTTTTCTATGAACTGTACATCACGATAGTCGGAACATATAAAATCAGCATTTAAAGAAGAACAATTATTTTTTGCGAATTCAGTACACGCTTTATTGATATCAATGCCAATAAATTTGATGGGAAATTTGTCAGAAAATCTTTTATGTAAAGCTTTAAGATTGTCGCCGCCACCGCATCCTATCTCTGAAATGACGATTTGGCTTTTGTTGATTTGTTTATCAAGTAGTGAATTAACCCCTTCAATAGTAATTTTATGTCCACCCAAATAAGTATTAACAATATTTAGTTCCTTCAGGCAAACTTCCCAATCAGAAAAAGGAATACCGGGTTCATCGATCAATTCTTTTTGTGTTGAACGTTGCGCGAATATGCTCATCTTTCGAGAATAAGTGTTTCCATCGTGAGGCCGGGACCGAATGCAGCTGCAAATATTTTTTCATCATGCCCGTTTAGGTCTTCCATCATATTCTTTAACACAAATAAAATAGTTGGAGAGGACATATTGCCATATTCGCGCAATACGTCGAACGACACTTTAAGATCGTTGCCGGTGAGGTTAAGTTCTTTCTGAATATTCTCAAGTATTTTCCTTCCACCGGGATGTATGGCCCAGCGCGTAATATCTTTCCGCGAAAGCCCACCGGCTTTAAGGGCATTTTGCAACAATGGTGTAATGCCTGCCTGAAGCAGTTGGGGTATGTAAGAACTAAGTCGCATCAGAAAGCCTTTTTCCGAAAGATTCCATGCCATATCGTCCTGGCCATTCAGCGCTACTTCAGAATAAAAATTATCTATGCCTACGCCTTCATTGGAAAGATTGTTGCCCGTAACAAGAGCAGCGGCAGCGCCATCGGCAAATAATAATCCCGACGCGATGCTGTCCATTTCGCAGGTCTTCTGAAAATGTATGGTACAAAGTTCAGTGCAAACGATCATCACCTTTGCGCTTGCGTCGGCTTTGCAAATGTTGTCGGCCATTTTCAGCGCATGAATCGCAGCATAGCATCCCATGAAATTTACTGAGCTTCGCTGTATGCTATTAGGAAGCTGCAGCTGTTGCATGATGCTTATGTCGAGCCCGGGGGCCGACATGCCTGTGCAGCTGACTGTAATAAGACAGGTAATGTCTTGCGCATCGAGATGATGTTTAAGGCAATTATTAATTGCTTCAATGCTAAGCTTTGTTGCGTGCGTATTATATAGTTCCATTCGCTGGTCGAGACCGGGAAACGGCTCCATATCCAGCGTTTTCGGATAAAAAACTCTCTCGTTTATTGGCACAGTATAATCGGGAATTACTGCATACCTGGTTTCGATGCCACTTCGCTCGTATAGCATCGAAATCTTTCTCCTGTCTTCCGCTTCGGGCTGGTAAGCATTCAGCATGAACGCAAGAATTTCGTGTTGCCTGTGCCTGTATGGCGGTAATGCTGTTCCTATCGATATTATTCTGCTCATTTATGCTGATGGTTGAGAATATACAACAATATAAATGCCGCATTGGTTGATGAGGCAGCAACAATATTCATGCGAAAAGAATATCTGAAGTTCGCATTGGTACGATTCACGGTTACTTTTCTCCACCAGTAAATAAAATATACGAGAACAGGAACAAAAAATATCTGTAGTATCGCAAAATGTTCCAATTGCTGCCGGTTATTGAAATAAATGAATAAAGCCAACTCAGCCAATGCATACATTATGCCACTGAACACAAAAGTGCCTTTGATCCCAAGTTTATAACTTATCGTTTGCACACCATCTTTGAGATCCTGCTTATGCTGGTATATCTGGGTCAAAGGATAAAATCCGCCGAACAAAAGGCTGCTGATGAGCATGCCGTGTAAAGGAATATCATCTATCGTGAGGCGTGAGGCGTGAGGCGTAAGGCGGGAGTCGCCGGCACCATGATAAACCATGAAATACGTTATTGCCCCCTGGAAGATAATGACCGTAAGAAATCCTATAACAGGATATTTCTTTAACCTGATGCCACGATAACTATATGCCCTCGATGCCAAAATGTTGGCTATTATGCAAAGGGTAAAAATTACATTAACAAAAAGACTGAGCGCCACAGCCATAATATCTAATACGGCTGTCAGGTAAAAAAGTTGCCTTGTTGGTTTTGGTGGTTTCTCGAGCATGCCGATACTATCATCGTCACTGTCCATATAGCTGTTGTATCCATTGCTGGCAGGGTACATAATGAAATGAAGAATAATGAAAACGAGTATTGCTTTCGGGTAATTTATTACCGGAACCTGGCTGAGCGCGAAAAAAAATACCGGCATCAGGAAAAACGAAAATGGTATCCTGAGCAGGGTTATTGTGCTTTTCTGAAGCATCGGACAAGGTACTTATTTTATGCTTTTACAATTATGGCAGGCAGGTGTAGGCTTGCTATTCATATCATAATACTTATATTTCACGATCAATTCATCACAAAGAGTACATTATGCTTCGCCGCTTCTTTTACCTGCAACTATTGCTGTTGTCTATTTTATTTTCAATCACATCATGCCGCGATAAAAAAGATCTTGTTTCACAGGAGTCGGCTGACCCGAAGGTGGCAAAGCTTAAAATGCCTAAAGGATTTAAGGCGGAAAGAATATATAGCCCCGGTGAAAACGATCAGGGCTCATGGGTTGCTATGACATTCGACAACAAAGGACGAATGATTGCGTGCGACCAATTTGGCGGCATGTACCGCCTCGAAATACCGCCATTAGGAGATTCATCAAAACCGAAGGTTGAAAAACTTATAGTAGGCAATCCGGATCCTTCCGATTCCGCTACCAACAGGTATGGAATGGGATATGCGCAGGGTTTATTATATGCGTTCAACAGTCTTTATGTAATGGTGAATCATAATGCTGATGCCGACTTCAGAAAGACGGGCGGACTTTACCGTTTGCAGGATAAAGACGGAGATGACAAATATGAAACCGTAGAGCATCTTATGGAGATGAACGGAGAAGGCGAACACGGGCCGCATAGCATTATCTTATCGCCCGACAAACAATCTATTTATCTCATTGCCGGCAACCATACAGACCTACCGAAGTTCGACACTTACAGGCTTCCTTCAAACTGGAAGGAAGACAACCTTTTTCCATTGATAAAAGATCCGAGCGGACACGCCAACGACCGGACTGCGCCGGGAGGATGGATAGCCCATATCGATTCAACCGGTAAAAAGTGGGAACTGTTCAGTGCAGGCTATCGCAATGCGTTCGACATTGCATTCAATGATGTGGGCGACCTTTTCACTTACGATTCTGACATGGAATACGACATAGGCATGCCATGGTACAGACCAACAAGAATTTGTCATGTTACAAGCGGTAGTGAATTTGGTTGGAGAACCGGCAATAGTAAATGGTCGCCTTCTTTCCCTGATAATTTGCCAGCTATACTTAATATCGGACAGGGCTCTCCCACAAACCTGCTTTATGCTGGCAATGCTAAATTTCCTGCGAAGTATAAAAATTCTCTTCTTGCTTTCGATTGGAGCTTCGGCATAATCTATTCGATTCAGCTCGAGCCCGACGGTGCCTCATACAAAGCGAAAGGCGAAGAATTTATTTCAGGCGCGCCTTTACCATTGACAGACGGTATGATTGGTCCGGACGGTGCACTCTATTTTCTGACAGGAGGCCGCAGGCTTGATTCTGATCTGTACAGAGTGAGTTATGAGGAGAAAGAGAAAGAGAAAGAGAGCGGAGAGAAGAGTACAGAAATCACGCAGGAAAATAAGTTAAGACGACAGCTCGAAGAATACCACACTCCGAAGGCTGGTGCAATAGATATTGCGTGGCCACAATTAAAAAACAACGACAGGTTTATCCGCTATGCTGCACGAATTGCGGTAGAGCACCAGCCGGTTGCTGAATGGCAACAAAAAGTGCTGGCAGAAAAAGATCCCATTACGTTGATCCAGGCGTCTGTTGCACTCGCACGTCAAGGTAAGCCCGATGTTAAGCCTGCTTTACTGCAAGCATTAAATTCGATTGACATAGGAAAATTGTCCAAAGAGCAGCAGGTAGATCTTTCGCGTGCCTATGAATTGGTTTTTCTGCGAATGGGTTTACCGGAAGGTGATGTGAGAAATCAAACAATAGCGACGCTGGAAAAAAGTTATCCCGCCAATGATAATTTGGTGAACCGGCAGTATTCGAAGTTGTTGATTGTTTTACAGGCACCCGATGCAGTTCAGAAAACAATGGCCCTAATGGAAAATGCTAAGGATGATGATTCATATCAGAAAACGCTAACCGAGTCTTCTGACCTTATCATGCGCAATCCGCAATATGGATTGGACATTGCAGAAATGTTATCTAAGGTGCCTCCTGCGCAGCAAACATATTACGCAACTATGTTAAGCGCTGCCAGGGTGGGTTGGACACCGGAGCTGAAAGAAAAATATTTCACCTGGTTCAGGAATGCGAGCAACTATCGCGGTGGAAAAAGTTTTATGGGATTCATCGACCGCGCAAGAAAGCTTGCCCTGGTGAATGTGCCTAAGGCTGAATTTGCTCATTTCAATACGCTGTCCGGAGATTCTATTTATAAATACGCCGGCCCATTTGTGCCCAGCAAGATTCCACAACCAAAAGGACCAGGAAGGGACTGGACGGTAGACGAGGCCTTGAAGGTGGTTGACAGTGGCTTGAACAACCGCAACCTTGAAAACGGTAAGAATATGTTTGCGGCGAGCATGTGTATGTCGTGCCATAGCTTTAAAGGTGAAGGTGGACAGATCGGTCCCGATCTCACACAGCTTGGAACTCGCTTCTCTGCAAAAGATATTCTTGAATCTATTATTGAACCTAACAAAACTATTTCTGATCAGTATGCAGCTACGATTTTCTATTTGAAGGATGGAAAATCGATCATGGGCAGGCTGGTTAACCAGGATGATGAAAAATACTCTGTGTCGCAAAATCCTTTTGCACCGCAAATGCTTCGCGATATTCCGAAGAAGGACGTAGACCGGACGAAGGTTTCCGATGTGTCGATCATGATGCCGGGAATGATCAATAATCTTAACAGTGATGAATTAAGGGACCTGATGGCGTTTTTGATGAGTAAGAAGTGACGGCTTCCGATTTTTAAACACTAACCCACTTCTTCTCATTCGCCGAGTTGATAACTGCTTCGCAGATCTTTTGTGTTTCGAATGCATCCTGAAAAGTAGGGTGGCACGGCTTGCCTTCTTCAAGGCTTTGCAAAAAATCTGCAGCCTGGTGAACGAAACTATGCTCATACCCTATGTTCAACCCGGGAACCCACCACCTTTTCATATAAGGCTGATCGCCGTCGGTTACCAGAATATTGCGCCAGCCTCGAACGATCGACTCATCACTATAATCAAAATACTCAAGCCTGTTTAGATCGTGCAGGTTCCACCTGATCGACGCATTCTCTCCATTTATTTCAAATGTGTACAGGGCTTTATGTCCGCGCGCGTACCGTGTAGATTCAAATAATCCGAGAGAACCATTTTCAAAATGGCAATGAAAAATACAAGCATCATCAATACCCACTTTCTGCACTTTTCCTGTAAGCTGGTGCATGCGTTCTTTAATAAACGTTTCAGTTACGGCAGAAACATCTTTTATCTTCCCATTCAGCCAAATGGCTGTATCAATGCAATGCGCAAGCAAATCGCCGGTTACACCTGAGCCCGCGGCATCAATATCCATACGCCACAATCCATCTCCTCCCTGCGGCAGATCCGCATTGATCGTCCAGTCCTGCAAAAAGTTTGCGCGATAATGAAATATCTTTCCAAGCTTTCCCGAATCAACAATCTGTTTAGCCAGCGTTACAGCCGGAATTCTGCGGTAATTGTACCATACGGTGTTAGGAACTTTGGCTTTCTCAATTGCATCGACCATTTTCTTAGCTTCTGCTACATTTCTTGCAAGGGGCTTCTCACACAAT
>Ga0075421_100003935_pt1 | contig 17866 bp, 14 predicted proteins | sample SoiMetdeltSBSDD5_FD_75292 | JGI IMG/M metagenome (GOLD analysis project Ga0075421, IMG submission 75292) | Bulk soil microbial communities from a Populus tree surrounding site in Tennessee, USA - Soil MetaG P. deltoides SBSDD5 | ecosystem: Environmental > Terrestrial > Soil > Tree plantation...
GCCCCCGGCCTATACACAAGAACCCAGTACTCCATTACTCCAATACTCCAGTATTCCAATAAGGTTATTGAGCCGCCATGAGTGATCAAAGCACCGCCGCATCGGCATCCGTCGCGACTTCTGAGGCGCCGACTCTCGAAGCAACGCTGCAGCAAAAACGCCTCGCTTTGAGCGTCATCAGTGTTTGCCACACGCTCAATCATCTTCAGTACAGCATCACCTCGGTAATTTTCCCGGTCATGATGAAGGAGCTTGGCTTCGGCTTGCTTCAACTCGGCGCGCTCTCGGCGATCTCCAATTTTGTCGGCCAGGGACTGCAAGTGGTCTACGGCCTGTTCACCGGCTTCTTCAAGCGCACACAAATGCTCGGCGCCGGCAACGTGGTCGTCGGCCTATCCGCGATGGCGCAATATTTCGTCGGCAGTTATCCGCAGCTTCTGGTTGCCCGTATCGCCATCGACGCCGGCTCGAGCCCGCAGCATCCGCTCGGCGCGAGCATTCTTTCACGCTTCTATCCCAAGGCGCGCGGGTGGGCTCTCACTTTTCATCATTCGGCGGGAAGCTTCGGTAGTTTTATCGGCCCCGGGTTGGCTTCCATCGCTTTGCTCTACATGGGCTGGCGCGCCGCCTTCGTTGTTTTTGGTCTCGCCAGCCTGATCATGGGGCTGGCGCTTTTCATGGTGCGCGAACACACATCGACGGCAAATGAAATCAAAGGCGGCAAGGGCAACTTCAAAGCCAACCTGGACGCCTACCGCGTCTGTTTGAAGGATCGCAACATTCTTTTTACCTCGCTCGTTTTGATGGTCGGCGCCGCCGGGCGCGGCACCGGCATCAACCTTACCTATCTCGTGCCGTTCTTCATGGAACGATTCGACGTTACCGCGCCCGTGGGCGGCTTGTTTCTAACCGTGCTCCAAGGCGCGGGTCTGGTCGGACCGCTTGCCATCGCCTGGGTTTCGGACCGCCTCGGACGGCGCGCGATCGTCACGCAGATTACGCTGCTACTGTCGGCCGTCATGACTGTCTGGCTCGCCTATCAGACTTCGCTCGGACCGCTTTTTTATTTGAATCTGATTCTCTACGGCAGTGTCGTCGAAGCGCGCGGCTCGTTGACCCAAACCATGATCAGCGACTTCGCCCGCGACGATCTCACCGACGCCGCGTTTTCGATCTACTACTTCGTCGGCTGCATCTCCGGTCCGATCTGGACCTTGATCGTCGGTTACGTGATGCAAACCTACGGTTTTACCGAGGCTTTCTATGTAGCCGCCGGCACGTACATAGCGGGCATGCTGCTGCTGACCTTCGTCAAGGAAGGTCCGAAAGTCGCTACGGCGCGCTGAATCCAGTTGTCTTGCTCACCGCAGAGACGCGGAGCAGTTTGTGACTGGGCGGGTTTTTTTTCGAGTTCCGCTCACAAAAAGCATGAAGCGCCAATGATTAAAGCTTGGCCTACGGCAACTCCGACATCCTAACCATCACGCCAATACCGCTCACGCGAAGTTCCGATAAATCGCGTCCGTTTTCGCGGCCATAATGAAGTCGTTTTTGTGCAGGTTCTTGATCTTGTGTGTCCACCAGGTGACGGCGACCTTGCCCCACTCGGTGGTTAAGCGGGGATGATGCCCCTCTGCTTCCGCGGCGGCGCCGACCGCATCGGTGAATGCGATCGCGTCCAGAAAATTCTTGAATTTGTATAAGCGATCGAGCTTGGGGATGCCGTCCTCGTTGATGATCTGCCAGTCGGGAATCTTGGGCTGCAGCTCTTTGATTTCTTCCGACGTGACCGACGGCGCGCCAACCCGGCAAGCTACGCATTTTTGTTCAGTCAGCTCTTCCATTCGAGTTCCTCCTCCGGGTGAATTCATTTCACGACAAAGAGCATCAATCAAGAGGATCACTCACCGCGGCGACGCAGAGGGCGGGGAGTAAAGACGTTGGTAAGAATGAACTCTGCGAACTCTGTGCCGCTGCGGTGAATCCTGCTTTTCCACTTTGGTTGCGGCTTCGCCGCGCTGGGTTCTTTGTGGTTAATTTCCTTCTTTTCATTCCCTAAATATTCGGCATCACTTCCTTGGCGAACTGCTCCATCGACGCTTTCACCGCCGCGTGCGGCACCGTGCCGATATTGAACCACGTGAGCAGATTCGTCGCGCCGGTTTTTTGCGTCAGCTCTTTCAGTTTCTCAACTGCGAAAGCGGAACCCCCGATGACCGCATGTTTCTCACAAACCGTATCGAATCCAACCATAGCGCCCGCCGCGGTGCGCAGGCGCGCCGGCAGCTCGACGCCGCGCCGATTCAGCCATTCGGTATAGTCCAATCGCAGGTCGAGAATCGTTTTGAAGTAGCTCATCACACCGGCTTCAGAGCGCGCCTTCGCTTCCGCAGTCGTTTTTGCCAGGTGCATCGGTATCAGCAAGCCCAGCTCTCGCGATTTGGGATCGTGTCCGTGTTCTTTCAGACCGTTCCAATAGGCGTTCGCATACTCCACCAGCTGTTCCGGCGTGCGCGTGTGAATCGGCAGAAACATGTTGATTCCCAATCGCGCCCCGACTTCGACGCCGTCGAGCGAGCTGGTTGCCATGTAGAACGGCGGCGGTGGTTTTTGTATCGGCTTGGGGTTCACAATGACTTCGGGAATCTGAAAAAATTTGCCTTGGTAAGCGAGTTTCGGCTCGGACCAGGCTTTACCGATCACCTCCAGCGCTTCAGCCATGACATCATGGGTGGATTTGTGATCGGCGCCGAAGCACTCATAGGCGCGGCTGTGCGGATGACCGCCGCCGGCGGCAAACTCCATCCGCCCGTTGCTCACCAGATCGAGCATCGCGGCTGCTTCGGCAAGCTGGACCGGATGATGTACCGGTAACGTATTCACCGCGACGCCAAGCCGCAACCGTTTGGTTCGCTGCGCGACGGCGCCGAGCACCACATAAGGCGCGGAAATAAGAGAAAACTTTGGTTGACAATGAATCTCAGCGATCCAATAAGCGTGGAAGCCCAGGTGATCCGCCAGCTCGGCTTGCTCCATGAACTCTTCGAGCCGGACCGCGGGCGATGCGCCTTCAGGACACTGAATCTCGGTAAACAAACTGAATTTCACTTTTGCTTTTCCCTTAAACAGCCGGGCGGATCAGGAAACTCGAAAATTGCCATGTGTTCGGCAGGTTCCAACAAGCACACCGATATGAGTGACCATTCCTTGGCGGACTTTGCGGCTTTGCGCGAGTACAATCGTTTTCGCGCCCGGCTTGTCCGGCCCGGAAAGACTCAGTATCCGAGCGCGTAAGCGACGCGGCGCGGATCGGCGCCGCCGAGCCAGCAACCGTTTTCCCGATCGCGCACGATAATCTTGGCGCTGCCGAACGACCAGCGCTCGACAACCGATATTTTGTGGCCTTTACTGCGCAGACCATCGAAGGTCGCTTGATCGAAGCCCTCTTCCATGCGCAGGGCTTCCGGCAGTTGATCGCGCGGCGGCGTGCCGGGTTGGTGGCTCCAGCGCGGCGCCTCGACCGCAGTCTGCGGGTCCATGCGCAAATCGATCAGGTCATGGATGATCTGAAAGTTGGTTTGCGGCTGCTCGTCGGCGCCGGGGCTGCCGCCCGCGGCAAAGACTTCGTTGCCCCGAAAAACCATGTAGGTATTCAGCGTGTGTGCCGGACGCTTGCCGGGCTTGAGCCCATTCGCTTTGGCGGAATCAAGACCGAAGCTGCACAGACGGTTATTCATAATCACGCCGGTGTCGCCGGCGATGACGCGCGAGCCGAACGGAGCGAACACGCTTTGGATGAAAGAAACCGCGTTGCCGTCGCGGTCGGCGGCGCACAGATAAGTCGTGTCGCTGCTCTGATTCGCCGCAGCCTGCGCCGGGCGGTTCATGATCTCGCCGACCAGTTCGCGGCGTTTGGCCGCATGTTCTTTTGAAATCAACAGGGCGATTTGGGGATCGCCGAAGGCCGGATCTTCTAGATAGCGAATACGATCTTCGAAGGCGAGCTTTTTTGCCGCCACCTGGTAATGAATCCTATCGGCTTGGCACATCGTGCCGTCATGCATGGGCCAGGCCTCGGCGATGTTGAGCATCTCCAGCACCATAAAGCCCTGGGATACCGGCGGTTGCTCGTAGATCACCGCGTCGCGATAAGTCGAGCGCAACGGTTCGAGCCATTGGCAGACGACACTCTGCAAATCCTCTTCGCCGAGAATGCCGCCCTCGGACTTGATCGTCGCACAGATCTTGGCGGCGACTTCGCCGGCATAAAAGCCGTCGCGCCCTTTGAGCGCAATTTTCTCCAGCAGGTCGCCCAAACCTTTTTGGACGACAAGCTTTCCGGGCTTCGGCGTACCGAGCGGCTGACGATAAAGCCGGTCCACCCAGGGAAAGTTTTGGCTGATTTCGTCGATCCCTTCGGCGAACTCCTGGGAGATCGGAAAGCCCTCGCGCGCGATACGAACCGCATCTGCCGTCAGCCGGCCCAGTTCCTTGGTGCCGTATTTTCTGTGCAGCTCCAGCCAACCGTCAACGGCGCCCGGCACGGCGATACTCAGCGGGCCGAACTGCGGTATGCCTTTGAGCCCGCGGCCGTGAAAATACTCGATGGTCGCCTTGGCCGGAGCAGGCCCGCTGGAGTTGAGCGCTTCGACCTTGCCGGTTTTCTTCATCGCGACCAACGCGAATAAATCGCCCCCCGGCCCGCTGGTCTCGGGCTTGACCACCGCCGAGACAAACGCCGCAGCGAGAACGGCATCCACGGCGTTGCCGCCCTCCTGGAGAACCTTCACTCCGGCCAACGACGCCAGCGCATGGCCTGAAGAAACCATGCCATGCTGGCTCATGATCACCGGCCGTGCCGCTTTGGTAAAATTCATGCGGCTCCTATTCCCAGAATGCGCGCCGCGTTACCGCCGAGGATCTTTTCTCGATCCGCCGCATTCAATTCCAGGCCGTCGATCGCCTTCAAACTATTCTTGACCAGTACACAACCCTCTTCCGGCCCATAGGGATAATTAGTGCCTAGAACCATACGGTCCGCCGTGAAGAAATCCTTGACGCAACGCAAGGTCGAGGCCGGATGATCCGCGGTATCGACGTAGAAGCGCCGGAAAGAGTCCAGCGGATTTTCTTTCAGACCGTACTTGTGGCGAATCTCTTCCGTGCGCCCGGAATAAATGTTGATCGCGCGTTGGGCGAAAAACGCCAGGACGCCCCCCACGTCGGCAACCACCCAGTTGATCTCCGGAAAACGCTCCAACACGCGGCCATAAACCAGCCGGGTCATACCCACGGTGCTGTCGAAAGCCCAGCCGAAGATCAAGGTCGGCATGATATCGATGCCCACAGCCTCGGTTGCCAAAGGGGCGGTTGGATGAATGTAAACCGGCAGCTTGTGCTTGGCCAAGCGTTCGTAGATCGGAAACAATTCTTCGCGGTCGAGGGCCTGGCCGTTCAAGTTCGCGAAAGATCCGAAGCCGCGCAACCCCAGATCGTTGACCGAACGCTCAAGCTCATCGAGCGATGCTTCAATGCTGCAGGTCGGCAAGGTGAAAAACCCGACGAAGCGTTTCGGATGTTTGCGCGCAATCGCAGCAATTGCGTCGTTGGCCACGCGCGCGATCCCCACGGCGTCTTGGCCCACAAAGCGGTCCGCGCCCGGCGCGGGTATCGTCAGCACGTGGATATCGATGCCCAATTGGTCCATATGCTGAAGGCGGCGCTCAATATCCTGCCCTTGCAAAGTTGCGGTATTGATCCGGCACTTGAGCTGCTTATCGTAAAAATACCTCATGCCGCTATGCGGATCGGGCTCTTCGAGAATCACCGCGCCGTCGAGGCGCTTCATCTCGGCGAGATAGGATTCGGGAAACACGTGAGCTTGAAAATCGATGATCATCTTATTTTTTCGTTCAAGGTTCCAAGTTCAAGGTTCGACGTTCGTTCCCAACCTGGAACTTTGAACATTGAACCTTGAACGCGCGGTAACAACCCGCTTTCGCTGCGGCACTTACTATAACCCATACAACGCCCTGGCGTTGTCATCGAGAATCTTGTTGACCACCGGCGTCGGCACGGCGCCGTCTTCCCTGAGCTTGCGCAAAGCGAGAATCTCCGACGACGTGTCGTTATGGCCGTAGTCCGTGCCGATGACCAGCATGTCGTCGCCGGCGTATTTGAGCACGTAGGGCAGATCATCGTCGGTCTGGCACGTCACCCAGATCTTGTTTTTGCGCAAGACCTCGGTCTTGTCGACCTTGGTGCCGCTGCGCTCGAAGCGCCGCGCGTAGTCGTGAATCGCATAGGGCACCCACTGCGAGCTAACTTCGATGAAAGACCAGCGTGTCCTGGGAAATTTTTCCGGAATCTTATTGAAGATGAGCGAATGAAAGGATCCCACCACTGCCAGTTTGAATTTGTTAAAACCGCACTCGTTGAGAAAATAGTCGTGCACCACGAAGCTGCCGGTCGCGGAATGCACGCAGATCGGCAGATCGAGCCGGCCGGCTTCCTCATAGATCGGGAAAAAATGCGGATCGCTGATGTGCTTGTCGCCCTCCAGGCCGCGCATGAAGATGCCGCAGGCGCCGTTCTCCTTGGCATAGCGCGCTTCTTCGATCGCCTTGTCTATCGACAACAGCGGCAACACCGCGACCCAGCGCAGGCGCTCCGGCGCCGCTTTCCAGATATCGATCAGCCAGCGGTTGTAGCTCCGCGTGACGGCCAATTCAACCTCGGGCCGCCGGGTAAACGGGCGGAGAAAAATCGTCGGATAAAGCACCTGCACGTCGACGTCGAGGTCGTCCATGTGCGCGAGCCGCGCTTTGATGTCCTCCATCTCGCGAGCCTCACGCGACGTGTCATGACCGACGTTGCGTGCTTTCCCGATATAAGTGCCGTCTACCAGCCACGACTCGCCGCCGGATGCCGCATCGTTTGGCGTCGGCACGACGCGCGGGCGCATCTCGCGCTCCGCCGCCAACATATAGTCCCAGGTATGGTTCGTCTCTAACACATGCGCGTCCGAATCGATCACCGCCATGACCTAAAATCCTCCTCATCTGGATCGCCCGCTTCTCGCGAAAGGATCGATACCGGCTTTCTCGGTCTTCGATCCGACGGAATTATTACAAGCTTGACACGTGTAGTCGTAAAGTTCGCCATCCGGCAAAACCAGCAGCAGGCGCTGCCGCACGGGCATTGCCCGGCCGCACTTGTTGCAGTAAAGCAATGCGGCATTGAACTGATCGAATGACTGCTCCATCGTTGCTCGCCTAGTCAGACTTTATGCTCGCCGTTGTGCTCGGCGGCCTTCTGCGCCTTGGCTTCCTTAATCACCTTTTCCGCGAGATGGCCGGGCAACTCTTCGTAATGCGAGAACTCCATATGAAACTCTCCCCGTCCGCTGGTGATCGAGCGCAGATCGGGCGCGTATTTCAAGACTTCAGCCATGGGCACCTTGGACTTGATCACCTGGGTATGCCCCTTCGTTTCCATGCCGAGAACCTTGCCGCGCCGGCTGTTAAGGTCGCCAATGACGTCGCCCATGCACTCGTCGGGGACCGCCACGTCCATATTCATGATCGGCTCGAGGATTACGGGCTTGGCCTTTTCGACGGCATTTTTAAAACCCATGGACGCGGCGATCTTGAATGCCATATCCGAGGAATCGACATCATGGTACGAGCCGTCGTACAGGGTCACGCGCACGTCGACCATCGGATAACCGGCGAGGTAACCGTTGACCAACGCTTCGCGCACGCCTTTTTCCACCGCCGGAATATAATTGCGCGGCACGGCGCCGCCGACGATCTGATCGACGAACTCAAAACCGCCGCCGTGCGGCAGCGGTTCGACCTTGAGCCAGGTATCGCCGTATTGACCGCGCCCGCCGGATTGCTTTTTGAGCTTCCCTTGCGCGCTGGCGCTGCCGCGAATGGTCTCTTTGTAGGGCACCTTGGGCGCTTTCAGCACCACTTCCGCGCTGTATCTTCGCTTCAGCTTCTCGACGATGATCTCAATGTGCTGCTGGCCCATGCCGGACAGGATAAAATCGCGCGTCTCCTCGTCCCGGTGCAGCGCGATCGTCGGATCTTCTTCCATCATACGATGCAGGCCCTGGGGCACTTTCTCTTCATCGGCCTTGCTCTTCGGTTCCAGCGCGAAGGATATCACCGGCGAAAAGTGCGCCGGGCCTTCGAATTGGATCGGCGCCTTCTCGTCGCAGAGCGTGTCCCCGGTGGTGACTTCTCTCAATTTGGCCGCCGCCACGATCTCGCCCGCCATAGCTTCCTTGACCCCTTCTTGTTTTTTCCCTTCGAGGCGGAACATGTGGCCGATTTTTTCCTTCGACTGTTTATTGACGTCGAGGCATGTCATGTCCGAAGTGATCCTGCCCGAGATCACACGCATCACCGAAAGTTTCCCGGCGAAGGGGTCGCTGATCGTCTTGAATACATACGCGGAGAATGGGGCGTTGGTATCCTGCTTACGCTTGGCCACTTCGCCGCTAGATGGCTGCTTGCCTTCGACTTCCCCTTCGTCCAGAGGAGACGGCAGATAGTCGGTGATGGCGTCAAGCAGTTGCGCGATGCCCACTTGGCGGGTTGCCGAGCCGAAAAGAATCGGAAATATTTTTCGTTCGCGAATTGCGTTTCGGAGCGCTTGCTTGATCTCATCGGTCGAGAGCTCCTTGCCGTCGAGAAATTTTTCCAGAATCTCATCATCGGTCTCGGAAATGTCCTCCACGAGCTTCTGGCGCATCTCTTCGGCGCGCGCCTGCAAATCCTCCGGTATCCCTCCCTGGGTGAACTTCCCTGAATCGCCTTCGTAGACGTACCCTTTCATCGAGAGCAAATCGACGACACCTTTGAATCCTGCTTCCACTCCGATGGGGATCTGGAGATAAGCCGCTTTGGCTTCCAGAGTTTCGAGCATGGGCGCGATGCGTTGCTCCACTTCCGCCTGCTCATGGTCCATCTTGTTGACGAACAACAGCCGGCTGACCTTGTCGTCGTTGGCCTGCGCCCAGAGCTGCTCGGCCTCCACCCGCAGCCCCACCGACGGGTTGAGCACAAATACCGCGCTGCCGAACGCGCGCATGGAGTTAATCGTGTCGGCAAGAAACGCCGCGTAGCCCGGCGCGTCGATCACCGTGATCGGAAACTTTTTCCACGAAAGCGAATGAAACGCCGTCGAGATCGAAATATGATGTTTAATTTCCTCCGGCTCGTGATCGAGCACCGATGTGCCGTCGAGCACTTTTCCCAACCGCTGGGTCGCCCCCGCCGCAAACAACATCGCTTCCCCCAACGAGGTCTTTCCCGAGCCTCCCTGACCTAGAATGCCAACGTTACGAAGTTTTTCTAGCTCCGCTGCAGCCATGTTGATGGGCTCCTCCTTGTTGGATAGTGCTAAGTTTGAGCTCTCGCTTTCACTTCCTGGAGAGAATTTCTCTCGTGTATGATGCGCAAGCCATCCAGGGTCAAGAATTCATCCACCGCGCCGATGCTGGAACACTCCGCCGCCACCAGAGGGGCCAGCCCGCCGGTGGCTACGACTTGCGCGCGCACGCCGCATTCGTCTTGAATCCGCCGCACGATGCCGTCGACCAGGCCGACGTAGCCGTAGAATATTCCGGCTTGTATGGAATTAATGGTGTTGCGCCCGATCACTTCCTTGGGTTTGACGATCTCGATGCGCGGCAATTTCGATGCGCGCTGAAACAGCGCTTCCAGGGAGATCGACAGCCCCGGCGCAATCGCGCCGCCGATGTACTCGCCTTTCCTTGAAATGAGATCGATGGTCGTCGCCGTCCCGAAGTCCACGATGATGCAGGCGTCATGAAACTTCTCATAGGCGGCGATGCCGTTGACGATCCGGTCGGCGCCGACATCCTTGGGACTTTCATAAAGAATCGGCATGCCCGTCTTGATGCCCGGGCCAACAATTAAAGGTTCGATCTGGAAAAATTTATCGGCCAATTCCTGCGTCGTCGTCAGCATCGGCGGCACCACGCACGACACGGCGATGGCGGAGATTTGTTCGGAGCCGTGACCCGAGTAATCGATGAGCTGGGAAATGATGACGCCGTATTCGTCCGAAGTGCGTTCCGCTTGCGTGGCCAGGCGCCAGTGGGTAATTAATTTTTTTCCCTGGTACAACCCGAGAACGATGTTGGTGTTACCGATATCGATGGCGAGTAGCATGAATTTCCGTATCAGTCTCCAGTGGAATCACGTCCCCGGCAACAATGCTTCGTCGCTGCCCTTGCTCATCCTCCACGATGAGCGCGCCTTCCCGGTCGATGCCCTGCGCCAGGCCGATCACCGTTTGGCCGCCGACCTCGACCTGAACGCGCTGCCCGCGCAACGCAAAATGCGCTTCCCATCGCGGCCGCAAAGCCTCGAAGCCTGACTCTTCAAGCTCTCCATAGCACCTGTCGAGGTCTTGAATCAATCTCACTAGCACGCTTTCGCGAGAAACATTACTGCCGATCAAGTCGGCCATGGAAGTCGCCCGATGCCGCAGCCCTTCGGGCATCGCATCGGCGCGGTAATTGAGATTGAGCCCAATGCCGAGAATGACGTATTCGACGCGTCCGGTATCGCAAGCTGCCTCCGTGAGGATTCCCGCCAGCTTCTTGCCATCGACAAGGATATCGTTGGGCCATTTGATTGAAGGATGATGCGGCAGAAAGGAACCGGCTGTTTCAACCAGCGCGACGGCCGCGGCTAGAGTAATCTGCGGCGCATGTCTGGGCGATAGTCTGGGACGGAGGATGAACGACAGGTAGAGATTTTTGAACGGCGGCGACTCCCAGCGCCGGCTCAGGCGGCCGCGACCGTGGGTTTGCGTCTCAGCGATGACAACTTCGCCCTCAGCAGCGCCGCGCTCAGCAAGCTCGCGTGCTTGAGTGTTGGTCGAACCGATTTCCTCGAAGTAATGGAGAGTGAGGCCTAAACGACCGGCGCTTAACTGCGCACGAACGTGCGCGATGTCGAGTGCGGCGCCTGAAGGCGTCGGCGGTTTGTCTTGAAATTCACTTGGCGGCATTCATGGTAATCTTCATGTTGAAATCGACCACCGGCGCCGAATGAGTGAGCGCGCCAGACGAGATATAATCAACCCCTGTTGCCGCAACCTGACGAATATTCTCCAGCGTGATGCCGCCCGAGGCCTCCACCCCAGCCCGCTTATTGATCAGTTTAACCGCTTCGGCCATCTGGGCGAGCGTCATGTTGTCGAGCATGATCACGTCCGCTCCGGCGTCAATAGCCTCTTGAACCTGTTGCAGGCTGCTCGCTTCGACTTCCACTTTTGCCATGAACGGGGCATGGCGGCGCACCGCTTTCACCGCTTCGGCGATCGAGCCGGTCGCTTCGATATGGTTATCTTTTACTAAAGCTGCGTCGTAAAGGCCGATACGATGGTTCATCCCCCCGCCCATGCGCACGGCGTATTTTTCCAGCGTGCGCAGCCCCGGAGTCGTCTTTCGGGTATCGAGAACTTTGCAAGGAAAATCCTTGACCGCTTCGACGTACCTGCGCGTCAAGGTCGCATTGCCTGAAAGTCTCTGAAGAAAGTTGAGCGCCGTGCGCTCGGCCAGAAGGAGCGCCCGCACCGGGCCCACCGCTTCGGCCACCACCGTGCCTTCTTTGACTTCCGCGCCGTCTTTCGTGCGCAAGCGAACCTCCACCCTGTGGTCGATAAAGTAGAAAATGCGGTCGAGCAAAACCAACCCCGCCACGACGCCGCTTTTTTTTGCCCGGAATAATCCGGTGCCGCGCGACTCGGCCGAGATCGTCGCCATCGTCGCCAAATCGCCGGCGCCGATGTCCTCGTCTAAAGCATCGCGGATCAATCTTTCTATCTGAGGGCTAACATGGATATCCATCGGCTCAATGCCTTCCCGCTTGGATTTCCTGAATCTTCTCCAAGCTGCTTCTGAGCGTGCGAATCTTTTCCTCGAACTGAACCGCCTTGTCCTTTTCCTTTTGAATGACCTCGGGTTTGGCTTTCGCAATAAAGTCGCCGTTGGCGAGTTTCTTTTGCACGCGCGTGAGTTCCTCCCCGATCTTACCCACTTCTCTCGATAGCCGTGCCCGCTCCTCGTCCAGATTGACCAGATCATCCAAAGGCAAATAGATTTCCACCGCGCCGACCACCGCGGTGGCGGCTCCCTTGGGACGATCGCCTGCCGCTCGATAATCCGCAGATCCGACTCGAGAGAGCGCGCGCAGGTAAGGCTGTTGCTCGCGTAAAAACGCGAGATCCGTTTCCGGACCGCAGAAAACCACTTTGACTTCCTTACCGGGCGGGCAATTCATTTCGGTGCGAAGATTCCTAATCGAACGGATCACGTCCATCAAGGAGGTCATGCCCGTTTCCGCCGCTTCGTCGATCCACCCGGACTGGACCGCGGGATAGGAGTGAACCATGATGCTCTGGCGGTTTTCGCCAAACACCTGCCAAATCTCCTCGGTGACAAACGGCATGATCGGATGCAGCAGCAAAAGAATCTGCTCGAGTAATTCCTGCAACAGCTTCCGGCTGCCGGAGGCCTGCGCCGCGTCGCTGCTGTTGAGCGCCAGCTTGCTCATTTCGATGTACCAGTCACAGAACTCATGCCAGGTAAACTGGTAAAGCACGTTGGCATAATCGTTAAACCGGTAGGCGTCGACGGCGTCGCGGGCTTCCTCAACCGTGCGGGCCAAACGCGAACGAATCCAGCGCTCCGCGAAGCCGAGGTTTCCGCGAGAGAGAGCGCTTTTCGCATCGACATTTGCCTGATCGCCAGCGGCAAGATGCATCTGCACGAAACGCGCGGCATTCCACAGTTTATTGACAAAGTTCTGATAGCCGGAGATTCGCTCTTCCGCCAGTTTGATGTCCCGCCCCATGGCGGCCATTGCGGCCAGGGTGAAGCGAAAGGCATCGGTGCCGTATTCCTTCATCACGTCCAGCGGGTCGATGACGTTGCCCTTTGACTTGGACATCTTTTGGCCTTGTTCATCGCGCACCAGCGCATGGATGTAGACGTCATGAAAGGGCACGTCGCCCCCGAACTTGAGACCCATCATGATCATCCGCGCCACCCAGAAAAACAGGATATCGAAGCCCGTGACCAGCGTAGACGTGGGATAAAAAGTTTTGAGATCGTCGGTCTCGTCCGGCCATCCCAGGGTCGAAAACGGCCAGAGCGCGGACGAGAACCAGGTGTCCAAAACATCCGGGTCTTGGATTAGCTCCGCGCCGCCGCAGCCCGGACAACGCTCCGGAGCTTGACGCCCGACAATGGGTCGAGCATCTCGCGAGAGAATGTATTCACCGTCGGCCGCGGCGATGAAATTGGCCGCATCACAACTTTTACAGTACCAGGCGGGAATCTGATGCCCCCACCAGATTTGCCGGGAGATACACCAGTCTTTGATGTTCTCCATCCAGGCGAAGTAGGAATTGCGCCATCCTTCGGGGACGATCCGAATATTATTCTCTCGCACGGCCCGAAGCGCCGGTTCCGCGAGCGGCTTGATATCGACGAACCACTGCGGCGTGAGATACGGCTCGATCGGGGTCTGGCACCGGTAACATCGCCCGACCGCCAGCTTGTGCGGTTCTGTCTTCTCGAGAAAACCTTTTTCTTTCAGTTCCGCGACGATCAGTTTTCGCGCTTCGAAACGATCTTTACCGCCGTAGCGCTCGATCCAGGCGCCGCTCTCGCCGCGATTGCTAAACGCCGCCGCATCGATGCGCGCATCGGCGTCGAAGATACTGATCTTATCCAGACCAAAGCGCTCGCCAATCTCGAAATCGTTGAAATCATGGCCCGGCGTGACCTTGAGCGCGCCTGTGCCGAATTCGCGATCGACAAACGGGTCCGCGATTAACGGCACGATGCGGCCGGTAATCGGCAAGCGGATTTTTTTGCCGATCAAGTGCTGATAGCGTTTATCATCAGGATGAACCGCGACCGCGGTATCGCCAAGCATGGTCTCGGGACGGGTCGTCGCCACGACGAGCGCCTGGGACGCATCCTCCGCCAGCGCATAACGGATATGCCAGAGATGGCCATCGGACTCTTCGTGCACGACTTCGATATCCGCCAGGGCGGTTTTGCAGCGCGGGCACCAATTGATCAGCCGCTCGGCGCGATAAAGCAGCTTGTCTTCCCACAGCTTGACGAACGCCTCCCGCACGGCTCGCGACAGCCCTTCGTCCATGGTGAACCGCTCATGGCTCCAGTCGCAGGATACGCCCAACGCCTTCAACTGATGCAAAATGGTGTTGCCGGCTTCTTGTTTCCATTGCCAGACTCGCTCGATAAATTTTTCGCGTCCGAGCTCCGCGCGGCTAATGCCTTTTTGCCCGAGCTGGCGCTCGACGACGTTCTGGGTGGCAATGCCGGCGTGGTCCGTGCCCGGCACCCAAAGCACGCGGCATCCGTCCATCCTTTTGTAGCGGCACAGAATATCCTGCAGCGTGTTGTTGAGCGCGTGCCCCATGTGTAGCGAACCGGTGACGTTGGGCGGCGGAATTACAATGGAAAAATAACCTGCGCCGTCCAGGGTGGGCTCGAACAAGCCGGAGCTGACCCAGAAGCTATACCACTTGGTTTCGACGTCCTGATGATTGTAGGCCTTGGTCAACTGCATAGATCAGTCTTTGTTCCTTGCCTCCGCCCTGCTGCCAGCGCGCTCCGTTGTCTCTTCGAACACGTCCACGAGTTCGATAAAGGCTTTATCGTCGCCGGGGCCGGCGCTCCCGGACTTAGGCTCGATCGTTTTTGTTTTCGCCGCCACCGCTCGGGCCGGCTTTGCAGTCGCAAACTGTTCGGCCGCCGATGACAATCGAAGACACTCCGCGGCGGCCGCTCGCAGATCATCTCGCTTGAGCGGTGGCGTAAGCCTAACGAGCTTCGTAAATGCAGCCTCATCTGCAGCCGGCGGCTCCACATCGATCCACACGACAGGAATGTGCGAACTTTGAACCGCGCGAGTCTCACGATTCGACAACGCATCGCAGCTTTTGAGCGCCGCTGCATCAATGATCAGCAGGTCTGCGGCCGCAAGCGCTTCCGTTTCGGGGATCCTGGAAAACATTTGCACTTGATGTTCCGGAAAAAGCGCAACGACAAGGGCTTGTTGCAATATTCTATGGGGCTCAACGGCGAGTATTCTACTCATGAATGCGTGACTAGCTCCTGATAACTTGACAAGGCATCGACCGCAAGTTACAAAAGTTCACCTTGATGATCGTTACGCTGCCGCGCGAAAGTGGCGGAACTGGTAGACGCGCAGGATTCAGGATCCTGTGGGGTAACTCCCGTAGGGGTTCGACTCCCCTCTTTCGCACCATTTACACTTTACGTAACATAGAAATGCGATTTTCTCTAACATCCTCGTAGCCGACCGCGAACCTCCCTAGTGATTTAATTCGGAATGGAACGCCGGCCTTGGCGGGCGATTCCAAGCTCACGGTTAATTCAAAATTGGGCGAGAATCAGGAAGGGTCGGCACATCTTGGGCTAGGACTTCGCCAGCTTGCGGTAAAGCAGATCGAGTTTAGAAAAATGAAAATGTTGACAAAACCGTTGCCGATGGTACTTCTTGCGCTCACCCTCAGTGCCTGCTCAAAAGATTCCGATCAAAAGGCGGAAGCCGCAAAAGATCCGGATTGGCAGCGGGGCAGAGCCGTCTACGTTGCAAACTGTGTCGCCTGCCATAACAACGACCCTTCGAAGGACGGGCCCATCGGGCCTGCTAACAAAGGCTCATCCAAGGAACTCCTCGAAGCCCGGGTTCTCAGCACCTCTTACCCACCAGGGTATAAACCCAAGCGTCCCACGCATATCATGCCGCAATTCCCTTTCTTGAAGGATGAGATTCCCTATCTCGCGGCCTATCTGCGCTAAATCAAGCGCGCCTTAGGTCAGCGCGAGAGTCAATAGAAGCAATATCCCGGTAAGCAGGAAACCGACCCACAACGCTCCTTTGATTGAATCCAAAGGCTGTTTGGTCGGACCTTGAGTGCCGTATAGACAGTTAGCTTCAACCGCGCCGATGATGATGAAGACCAGTATCCAATAAAACGCCCGCGAGCTGGCCTGACCCACCATCGATGGATAGTGGCTTGCCGCGCCCATATAAAAGAGCATCGGGATCGAAAACACGGTGTTGCTTCGAGAGGTCAAAGCGGCGCGACGCGCTGCGCCTGCGGCTGCCGGCAATGCCTGGCCGCCCGAGGCGACTTGATTGGTTGACGCGATCACAATCTGCTGGTTTGGCCAGATCACCAGCCAGACGTTAAGGAACATGACGATACCGATCAAACCGCCCACCGTAATCGTCACGCCATACGGAGACGAATAAAAAAGCCCCCCGCCCATTTCACTCATGCGCATGATGTACATCAGCAGACCGGCGAGAAAGGTCACCATCGCTGCCCAGCGAAACCACCAAAGCGCGCGCGGCACAAGTTTCTGCACGGCTCCAACCCTGACCGCAGCTTCGGTTTCCGCAAAAAACGGCGTCTGGACAAAATTGAAATAATAAAGAATACCGATCCATGTGATGCCCGCCAAAAAATGAACCCACCGCAACGCAAACAAAGTAAACTCCATGATTTGCCCTCCTTCTTCTACCCCACTTGATTCACATCAATGCACAACCGCGTGATGTATGGCGCCTTTTATATTCGGGGAGACTCATTTTTGTCAAGGAAAATTCGCCGCGGTGTTTGCGCTCGTCACTTCTAGTGATCAATCTTCGAGTCCCATCTGCGGTTCATCGAGTGATCGAAGATAATCGCGGATTCGACGATAGTTTCGAGCGCCAACCTCGACTTGACCAATCTGGGGATGTATGCCATTTTCCTGCTAGATTTTCACAGTGTCCGGAGTATTTCTGATCCAGCAAACTAAACATCAGAAGCTTGAAGAGCCCTCCGCTATCGCGGCCCCCGAGCGCGGCCTTTCACTGCTTTTCGGCGAAGATGATCCGTTCGACTGCGTTGCCGAGGAGCTTCAACTGGTCGAGGAGAACCTGACCCGCGCGATTCGCTCTCGCGAGCGCGATCTCACAAACATATCCGCTCACTTGGTTCACAGCGGCGGCAAGAGAGTGCGTCCGATGGTTACGCTTCTGGCGTATCTTGCGTTCGACGGCAAGCGCATCCACGACATCGTTGACATCGCCACGGCCATCGAACTCATTCATACCGCAACTCTTTTGCACGACGACATCATCGACGGTGCGGAAACCCGGCGCGGCAAGGAATCGGCTTATAAGAAATTTGGACTGAAGTCGACGTTGGTGGCGGGAGATTTTCTTTTTATCAAGGCCTTCGAATTCGCGGGAAAATTCGACGAGACCGTGGTTCAGTGGACGGCTGACGCTTGTACGATGCTGACCGAAGGCGAGATCTTGCAGGGGCTTTTCAATAGAAATCGCGCCGTGACGCTCGAAGATTATCTGGAAATCGTTAAACGCAAGACCGCCTCGTTGTTTCACACCGGCGCCAAAGTCGGCGCTTACCTGGCCGGCGCGCCTCCCGCTCTTGTCGAAGAAACCGAACGTTACGGCCTCAATATGGGCATTGCGTTTCAGATGGTTGATGACATCCTGGATGTTGTGGGTCATCCGGACCTCCTCGGCAAGCCCACGGGGATGGACTTGCGCGACGGCAATCCGGCTTTACCCATCATTCTCGCCGTCATGAACGGCGATGTTACCGTGCGCGAAGCCTTCGATTGCGGCAAACCGAGCGAGCAGCAGATTCTGGCGGCGCTCGCCGCGATCAAGACCGGCGATTCCATTCAGGTAGCCAAGTCGCTTTCCAAGCGCTATGCCGAAGAAGCCCTGGGTTC
>Ga0075421_100003936_pt1 | contig 17862 bp, 9 predicted proteins | sample SoiMetdeltSBSDD5_FD_75292 | JGI IMG/M metagenome (GOLD analysis project Ga0075421, IMG submission 75292) | Bulk soil microbial communities from a Populus tree surrounding site in Tennessee, USA - Soil MetaG P. deltoides SBSDD5 | ecosystem: Environmental > Terrestrial > Soil > Tree plantation...
CGGACCTGGCGCTTGAGCGCCGCATCCGGCCCGGCGGCCTCGCTCTGCAGGCCGGGGGCGTCGTCGAGAGCCACCGTGGCCCGGCGCGCGCGGCGGGCCTTGAGCGCCAGGTTGATCGCAATCCGGGTGATCCAGGTGCGGAACGACGCCTCCCCCCGGAAACCCCGCAGCGATCGGTAGGCCCTCATGAACGCCTCCTGCGCCAGGTCGTCCGCCTCTTCGTGGCTCCCAAGGAACCGGAATCCGAGGCGGTAGACGGCGATCCGGTGGCGCGCGACCAGGAGGTCGAATGCCGGCTCGTCCCCCCGGAGGAAGCGGGCCACCAGCACGTCGTCACTGTCCCGAGGGTCCGGGTCAGCCTGCATCGCCTCCTCTGACAGTTAGACCCCTCCCGAGGGGGGCTGGTTTAGCCGGGACGGGGGGTGGGGCGCCGGAATCCAGGAGCCGGTCCGAGTATTGGGCCGGATCCTAGGCGCCCTTGCGCTTCCAGCGCACTCCCTGCGGAGTGTCTTCCAGGACGATACCACGTCCGAGGAGCTCGTCGCGGATGCGATCGGCTGCCGCGAAGTCCCGGCGGGCCCGGGCCTCGGCCCGCCGGCGGATGGCGGCTTCGATGTCGGCCTCGATGTCCGCCCGCTGCCCGGGGTGGATGCCGAAGACGCTCGCGAAGTCCTTGAGGACCGCGCGCACCGCCTCGAGGTCCTGGCGGCCGAATGTCCCCGAATCGAGCGCCGTGTGGGTCTCCCGGACCAGCTCGAACATGTGCCCGAGGGCGCCGGCCGTGTTCAGGTCCGAGTCGAGGTCGTCCAGCATACCGCGGTGTCTCTCCCCGGCCGTCGCGGCCAGGTCTCCGCCCCCTGCGCCGGCGGTCGCGGCGACCTCCTCGAGCCTCAGGGCGAGGGCGTCCAGCCGCCCGAGGGCCGCCTGCGCCTGCGACAGCCCCTCGAAGGTGAAGTTGAGCGGCTTCCTGTAGTGCACCGAGAGCAGCATGAAGCGGATCGCCCGCAGGTCGTAGCCGCGCCCCGCCAGGTCGCGCAGCGTGAAGAAGTTGCCCCTCGACTTCGACATCTTCTCCCCGTCGACGACCAGGTGCGCGGCGTGCATCCAGTAGCGCACGAACCGCTTGCCGGTGGCCGCCTCGCTCTGTGCGATCTCGTTCTCATGGTGCGGGAAGATGTTGTCGACGCCCCCCGTGTGGATGTCGAAGGTCTCTCCCAGTAGCTCCATCGACATGGCCGAGCACTCCATGTGCCAGCCGGGGCGACCGGGACCCAGATCCGTCTCCCAGAACGGCTCGCCGTCCTTCGGCGCCTTCCAGATGGCGAAGTCGCGCGGGTTGTCCTTGTCGTACTCGTCCGAGTCGATGCGCGCCTGGCCGGCCCCCGCCGCCGCGTCCAGGTGGGACAGCCGTCCGTACTGCGGAAAGCTCGAGATCCTGAAGTAGAGCGAGCCGCGGCTCGCGTAGACGTGCCCCTTCTCCCGGAGCCGCTGCGCGAGATGGACCATCTGGGGGATGAACGCGGTGGCCCTGGGGTAGTGCTCCGCCCGCTCGATTCCCAGGGCGTCCAGGTCCTCGAAGAAGGCGTCGATGAATTTTTTCGTGTAGTCGTCGAGGGAGAGGCCGGCCGCGCACGCGTTCGCGATCGTCTTGTCGTCCACGTCCGTCAGGTTCATCACCTGCGTCACGCGGTAGCCCCGGAGCTTCAGGTGACGGCGGAGCAGGTCCTCCCACAGGTAGGTGCGGAAATTGCCGATGTGGGCGAAGTCGTAGACCGTCGGACCGCAGGTGTAGAGACGCACCTCGCCGGGGTGCAGGGGCTCGAACGCCTGCTCCCGGCGGGTGAGCGTGTCGTGAAAGCGAAGAGTCATGCGGGCGCAGCCGTCCCCACGCGGGCGGCGTGCGCCCGCGATTTAGAACTGGAACTCGACTCCGGCCTGGTAACGGCGCCCGAAATCGCGCTCGGAGTCCAGCTGCAGATTGCCGCTCCGGTTGGGCTGCGCGGGCTCGTAGGTGTTGATGCGCAGGTAGTCCTTGTTCAGCAGGTTCTCCACCGTGAAGCTCATCTTGGCGTTGAGCTTGCCGAGCACGAACGACTTGCGCGCCAGCAGATCGATGGTGAACACCGGATCGTTGCGGTGATCGTTGCGGCGCAGGATCCTGAAGGGGCGATTGCCCTGCGCGTCCGGCTCATCCGGCACGTAGCCGTACAGGAGCCGGAACTGCGGGTAGTCGAAGTTGTTGAGCGCCAGGAAATTGCTGATGATCGAGTAGGGCAGTCCCGAGCTCCAGTTGATCGTCGTCCCGACCTGCCAGTCCTTCGGCAGGTAGGTGCTCGCGTTGAACTTGATCACGTGCCGGAGATCGTCCTCGGCGTACGAGAACTCCTGGCCGACCGTCGCCGGATCGTCCCCGAGCGACGACTGGAAGTCTTCCGCCTGGGAGCGGTTCCGTGAATACGTGTAGGACGCGTCCATCTGCCACTTCCTGCTCAACCTCTTGGTCAGCTGCACCTCGATCCCGTTGTAGATGGACCGGTTGATGTTGCCGACGCGGAAGATCTGGTTGAAGAAGAAATTGTGGATGTACAGGTCCGGCTTGTTGTCGGGGACGCGCTGCGAGGCCGCGCCGCTGTTCGAGCCGGCCGGCGGGAGCAGGTTGCCGATGGCATCGAGCGGCTTGCCGTCGAAGAACCGGACCGAGTGGTTGATGTCCCGGTCCTGCAGCTGGTCGCGGTACCGCTTGTCGATGAACGTGAACCGGATCGACAGCTCGGGGGCCAGCTCGCGCTCGAAGCCCACTGTCATCTCATCTGAGAACGGCGTCTGCAGTCCGCGGTCGACCTGGCTGGCGCTCGGCGGGGCCTTGGCGATCGGCGAGCCGATCCCGTTGTTCGGGACGCCGCTGGCCGAGACGCCGCTCGCGTCGGCCTCGTAGTAGCGGAAGATCGTGTCCGGACCTTCTTCCGGAACGACGGTCCCGAGGAACAGCCGGTCGTAGAACCGGCCCCAGTTCATGTAGACCTTCGTCTTGGAGTCGGCCCACGGGTCCCACGAGATCGAGATGCGCGGCGCCAGGTTGTTGTTCGTCAGCCGGAACGCCTCCCGCTCCTGGAACGTCGCGGCGCCCTGCTCCCTCAGCTTCTGGCGATCGATGATCAGGTCGCCCGTGACCGGATCGACCGACACGGCGTCAGGGAACAGGCTCTGCAGGCTCGAGGCCACGACGGTGGTCGCCGTGTGGTGCTGCGTGAGGCGGGACGGCGCCACGCTCTTCAGCCGCAGCAGGGTCTGCTCGATCTGCGCGATCCTCTCGAGATTCGGGTCCCCCGAGCCGGTCGAAATCGGGTTCTTGCAGGGGTTGCCCAGGCCGTGGGCGTAGAAAATCGGGTCGGTGCAGTACCCCGTGCTCGAGATGCCGTCGTTGTTGCCGAGCAGCTCGTCCGGCGTCCCCTCGGAGCCGCCCAGCGCGACCAGCCGGTCATAGAGATTGCGCTCCCTGACGGGGTCGAACGGCGTGTACCCGAACGAGTCGGTCGCCTCGCGATCGAAGCGGACCCCCATGAAGAGCGTCAGGTTCGGCAGCGGCTTGTAGGTGTCCTGGGCGAACATGCCGAAGGTCGTATTGGTCGCCTCGTTGAAGACCTTGTTCTCGGTCGGCAGCTGGACCCCGATGGCGGGGTTGATGGCGGCGCCGGCGACCGGTCGGGCGTGCGGGAAGAGGATGGGACGGAGATTGGTGTCCTGGTTGTACGTCTCGCGCTCGCCGACCACTCCGAACTTCATGTCGTGCTGCCCGTGCCAGTCGGGGACGAAGACCGTCAGGTCCTCTCGAAGCGTGATGCGTCCCGACTCCGAGCTGTAGTCGGTAAAGCCGCGGACCCCCGGGATGTTGCCGGCGTTCGGACCGGTGACGCGCGACGTGGCCAGGTCGATCTCGTAGTCACGGTCCCGCGGGATCGGCGAGAACCGGCCGTACGGGTAGGACGCCTCGATGCGGTGGCGGTTCGGGTCGTCGGGCGTCCCGAAGAAGATCTGATCGTCCGGGTTCGGCCGGACGCGGTCGTCGAGAATCTGGTTGCGGTTCCGATCCTCGATGTACGGGGTGATATTGGGGAAGGCCTGGGCGAAGGCCGCATCCCGCGTGTCCAGGTGATGGTTCTCGTTCCGATCTTCGCCGTCGTCCAGCACGCCGTTGTGGTTGAAGTCCTCGTCGATGTAATCGATGACCCGGTCCCCGTCCCTGTCCTCTCCCTGGTCCAGCGAGCCGTTGTTGTTCGCGTCCTCCCAGAACAGGTCGACGTGACCGTCGCAGTCGACGTCCTCGCGCGTGTACCCTTCGCATCCCGACCTCGGTCGCGTCAGGCGACCGTCCTGGTCCCGGTCCTCGCCGGGGTCGAGCACGCCGTTCCTCGCGACCGTGTCCTCGAACACGTCGAACAGGGGGATCGGCAGGTCCCGGTCGAGGTCCTCACCCGCGTCGCGCTCCGAGGCATCGATGAATCGATTGTGATTGCGGTCCACAAAGAGGACGCCGTTGTGATTGGTGTCGGCGCCGAGGGTCGGGATCGTCTCGGGCTTGGAGGTGAAGTGCTGGACCGTCGACTCGAGGAAGACGTTGGGGCTGAAGATCGACGTCTCCTTCAGCAGCAGGTTCAGCCCGCCGCGCTTCAAGGTATAGCCCGATTCGACCGCGATGAACGAATTGAGACCGAAGTTCTCGTATTCCTGCGGATCCATGGTGGTCGTGAACTGGAGCTTGTGGTTCGTGGACACCTGCCAGGTCATCTTGCCGAAGATCCGCTTCTGCTTCGCGGACAGGACGAAGGCCTGGGTCAGCGCGTTCACCGGGATCTCGATCTGCCGGTACTCGGCCGTGAAGAAGTACCAGGCCTTGTCCTTGACGATCGGCCCTCCGAGGGTCAGGGCGGGATACAGGTCGGTGAACGACAGCTCCCGAAGCCCGAGCTCTCCCAGTCCGCCGTGCAGCCGGGGATCGTCGATGCCCGCCCCGTCACCGTCCAGGAGATTGCTGCGGAACTCGAAACTGAAGGCCCCCTCGAACTCGTTGCCGCCCGACTTCGTGACAATGTTCACGAAGCCGCCCTGGGCGCGGCCGTACTCGGCCGAAGCGCCGGCGGTCTTCACTTCGATTTCCTGGATCGAGTTCAGGTTCAGCTCCTGCCCGCGCTGGCCGGTGAGCGGGTCGTTGGTCGACACGCCGTCCACCAGAGTCACCACGTCGACGTCGCGCGATCCGTGGATGGTCGGATTGCCGTCCCCGTCCACGTCCGTCACGCCGGGCGCCAGGGTCAGGACGTCCTGGTAATCGCGGCCGAGGATCGGCAGCGAGTCGATGAACTCCGAGGTGAAGGTCGTCGAGGTCGTGGTCGTCTCGGTATTGACCACGTCGGTCGTACCGACGACCCTCAGCTTTTCCGTCATTTCGGCGCTGGGGCGCAGGGTGATGGTGGTGGTGAAGACCTTCCCCGCGGCGACCTCGGCGTCCATCTTGATCGTCCCCATCCCGGGGAAGGCGACCTCGATGATGTACCCCTTGCCGGGCGGCAGGGGGACGATCCGGAATTCCCCCTTGGCGTCGGTCACCGCTCCCTGGTTCACTCCGAGGGAGTCGTTCTTGATCGTGACCCGGGCGCTGGGAAGCGGCGCGCCGTCCTTGTCGACGACCGTGCCCTTGAGACCCGCGCTACTCTGGGCGAAAGCCGGAAGGCAGAGCGTCGTGAAGACAATCGCCAGGCAGCCGGCAAGCAGGAGGAATCGTTTGGCATCCATCGGGATGAACCTCCGAGTAGGGCCGCAGCGCCCCGGGACCCCTAAGTTTGCACCGGCCTTACGATCAGTCCTGCTGTGAATGGTTCCCGTCAAGTGTATGAAATCGTGCAATAGCCTGTCAAGAAAGACGTCAGGCCGTGGCCGCCCTCACCCCTCTGCAATTCATCCACCGGGGGACCCGATCCGAACGGGGAACCGGGCGGTCTCCTGCGCGCTGGGTAATTCTACCGTCAAGCCTCGATGTGTCAAGAAGATGATGAGGGGTACCGTGCGGGGCGTATGCAGCAGGGGGGGGGAGGGGGTCACCGGCAGGGGTCTAACGATATTGAATCTTGAGCCTTTTGATCTTCTCGTTCAGGGTGGTCGGGTTGAGGCCCAGCCGCGCTGCCGCCCGTCGCTGCACACCGTTGACGCTCTTCAAGGTCTCCAGGATGATCTCCCTCTCGAGGCGCTCCATCGTCTCGTAGAAGGACATCGACCCGTCCATCGGGATCGGGGCCGGAAGCGGCCGGGGCCGGTCCCCCTGGAGCATCTCGGGCAGCAGGTCGACCCCGAGGACGGGCGACGAGGAGAGGACCACCGCCCGCTCGATCACATTTTCGAGCTCGCGCACGTTCCCCTGCCAGGGGTGCTCCACGAGCAGGGCGAGCGCTTCCGGGGCGACCCCCTGGACCACCTTGCCGTTCTCGGCGGCGTACTTGGCCACGAAGTGCTCGACCAGGAGGGGGATGTCCTCCGGGCGCTTGCGAAGGGGAGGCAGCTTGATGTTGATCACGTTGAGCCTGTAGTACAGGTCCTCGCGGAACTCTCCTCGCATCACCAGCTCCTGGAGGTCGATGTTCGTCGCGGCGATGATCCGCACGTCGACCTGCACGCTCTGCACGGCGCCGAGCGGGAGGAACTCCTTCTCCTGGATGACCCGCAGGAGCTTCGCCTGGACCTCGGCCTTGACGGTGCTGATCTCGTCGAAGAAGATCGAGCCGCCGTTCGCCACCTCGAACAACCCCTTCTTGGACTGGATCGCCCCGGTGAACGCCCCCTTCACATGGCCGAACAGGTTGCTCTCCAGCAGGTCCGCCGGCATGCTCCCCGAGTTGACCACGACGAACGCGTCGGCCGGGCGCCCCGACTTGAGGTGGATGGCCTGCGCGACCAGCTCCTTGCCGGTGCCGCTCTCCCCCTGGACCAGGACCGTCGAGCGGCTCGGCGCCACCTGCTCGATCAGCCGGTAGAGCTCGAGCATCGAAGCGCTCCGGCCGACCAGCTCGCCGAAGCGCGCCCGCCCCTCCAGCGCCCGCCGCAGCGATCGGTTCTCGGCCAGCAGCCGCCGGTGCCTGAGTCCCGTGGAGAGCGTGCGCAGGACGTCTTCGTTCTTGAACGGCTTGATCAGGTAGTCGTGCGCCCCCATGCGCATGCCCTGGACGGCCGATTCGACCGAGCCGTACGCGGTGATCATCACCACGACCCCGTCCGGATCCTTCCTTTTGATCTCCTTGAGGGCCTCGAAGCCGCCGAGCCCGGGCAGCATCAGGTCGAGGATGATGAGGTCGTACTCATGCTGGTCGAGCGCCTGGAGCCCGGTCTCCGCGTCGGGCGCCAGCGTGATGAGATACCCCTCGCGCGCCAGGATGTCCTGCAGGACCTCCCGGATGATCGGCTCGTCGTCGATCACCAGGACCCGGGCGGCCTCCCCCCGGGCGTTGAGGGGAGGCTCCCTGTCCAGCAGTTCGACCCTGGACCCCTTCATGCCGAGACCCTCCTCGCGTCGACCGCAGGCAGGCTGATCAGGAACCGGGAGCCCTCTCCCGGCGCGCTCTCGACCGACAGCGTGCCGGCGTGCTCCTTGACGATGCCGTACGAGACGGAAAGACCCAGGCCCGTCCCCTGCCCGCGGGGCTTGGTCGTGAAGAACGGATCATAGATCCGGTCCATGTGCTCGGGTGCTATCCCGCACCCGGTGTCGGCCACCTCGATCTGGACCCTGCCGTTGTCGCCGCGGGCGGACACGGTCAAGGTCCCGCCACCGGGCATGGCGTCGACCGCGTTCAGGAGAAGGTTCATCAGGACCTGCTGCAGGCGCCCGCGGTTGCCGTTGGCGCTGAGGTTCTCCTGGCCGGTGCGGCGCAGCAGATCGATGCGCCGGCCGCGCAGGTGCGCCTGGAACAGGTCCAGGGTCTCGGTCACCATGTCGCTGATGTCGAGCGCCTGGTAATCGCCGTCGCGCTGCCGCGAGAAGTTCAGCAGGCTGGAGGCGATCGACGCCGCCCGGAAGGCCTGCTGCTCGATCTTCTTGAGGATCCCGTACTCCGGATCGTCCGTCGCGCGCTGGCCCATGAGAATCTGCGCGTAGGAGGAGATGCCGGTCAGCGGGGTGTTCACCTCGTGGGCGATCCCCGAGGCCAGGAGCCCTATGGAGGCCAGGTGCTCGCGACGCTGCAGCTCCTGCTCGCGCACCACGTTCTCGGTGACGTCGTCGATCGTGATCACCCGGCCGCGCGGCAGGCCCGCCGGGTCCCGGAGCGCGGCCTGGGTCAGGTTCACGACCAGGCGCCGGCCGTCACGCGTCCGCAGGGACGATCGATAGACCTTGATGCCGCCGTCCGGCAGGTCCTGTCCGTGCGCCGGGGCCGCCTCGTCCGTGGCCAGGGTGAACACGCCCGCCGGCATCACCTGCGACAGCGACTGCCCCAGGATCTGGTCGCGGCTGTCGCCGTAGAGCACCTCGAACCCGCGGTTCACGTTCACCACGCGGCCGCCCGAGTCCGTGACCAGGATGCCGACGCGGCTGCTCTCCAGGATGCTCTCGTTGAACTCGCGGAGCGCCTCGACCTCGTGCACCTTCTCGTTCACGGCGCTGTACAGCCGCGCGCCTTCGAAAGCGACCGCGGCGTGCCGGCAGAGAGAGATGAGCAGCTGCATGTCCTCGCTGGTCAGGGGCTCGCCGCCGCGCGGCGTGCCGACCCCCAGGATCGCCACGACCTCCCCTTCGACCGTCATCGGCAGCAGGTACTCGAGCCCCAGCGTCTCGATCAGGAAGGCGCCGGTCCCGGTCTCCGGGGCCCCCGGATGGTCGCGCAGGGACAGGTAGTCCACTTTCCTGAGGAGCGCCACCAGGGGATCGTCCAGGTCGATCGCCCGCGACGGCGGGTCGGTGATCAGGCGCCGGCCCTGGGACTCGCGCACGAACACGCGCGCCACCTCGAGGTTGAACGTCCGCTCCACCCGCGCCAGGAACTTGCCGAGCAGCGCCGGCAGGCTGAGCTCGCGGTTCAGCGCCTCGCTGAACTCGTTCAGGGTCCTGCGGTAGTCGTAGCGCTCGCGGTAGAAGAACTGGTCGACGACGCTCTTCAACCGCCGGTGCACGCGCGGATAGAAGATCGCCATCAGGAAGGTCGCGAGAATCAGGGCGAGATTCAGGCCGCGCGGCGAGATGCCTCCGGCGGCACGATCCATGAGGACATAGCAGGCGGCGTACGTGGCCCCCGCCGTGAGCAGCAGCCCGATCGCCACGATGCCGCGCTTCAGGAAGATGTCGAGATCGAGGAGCCGGTAGCGGACGATGGCCGCGGCGAAGGCCAGCGGGATGACGGCCATCGGCAGGAGCGACAGCTCGCTCCAGCCGCCGATGCGGATGTTGAGGGAGTGCGGCACCATGTAGAACAGCGCGGCCGGCAGGAATCCGACCAGGCTCCCCCAGGCCATCCACTTGAGCTGCCAGCGCGTCTGCAGGCGGGCCGCCCCCATGTAGGCGCGCACCGCCTTGACGATGCCGATGATGACGAAGACGGCAATGTAGACCTCCTCGAGCCGCTCCTTCAGACGGATGACGGTCAGGGGGTCCGAAAAGCGGTAGACCTGCTTGAACGGGACCAGGTAGAGGTTGTAGGCGAACAGCAGGATCGCCGGGACGTAGAACGCCACCCGGCGGAGGCGCCGCCGGTGCGGGCCGCCGTCCTCGTCCGCCAGCGCCCAGTTGATGTGCAGGAACAGGGCCGGCGCAAGGAGCCATCCGGCCAGGTCGCCCCAGTAGCCCGACCAGTCGAACCAGCCCCCCTGACCGGTGCTCTTGAGGACCAGGACCAGGAACATCGCCTGGCAGAGCACCGCGAACGGGATCGCCGCGCGCGCCCTGGTGGCCCGCATCCAGACGACCACGCCGACACCGAGAAAGGTGAGCCCGACGAGCGACAGGTAGTAGTAGACCGGCGTCCCCCCGCCGACCCAGTTCGGCCTGACCAGGAAGGACGCGTCCTCCCCGTCGCGCTCGACGCGGTACGAGAGCGCCATGCCCCTGGGGACCGTGAGGGGGGCGTCCTCGGCGTCGGCGGCCGCCGCGATGGTCCGGCCGTCGATCGCATGCAGCCTGTCGCCCGGACGCAGGCCGGCCTTCCACGCGACCGATCGCGGGATCACGGCATCGGCGACCACGCCCCGGGACGAGTCGACCCATTCGACACCCGTCTCGGGCGCCACCTGGGTCACCTGGTTGTAGAAGTAGACCGAGCCCCAGGACAGGAGCGCGGCCGAAATCGCGACGACGAGCGCCTTTCTCATGTCAGAACGAAATGTCCACGCCGCCGGTGACGCGGGACGTGGCGCCGGAGTCGGGCAGGCCGAAATCGTCGAGCGATTCGTACTGGAGCCCCTGGTACGACATCAGGACCCTGAAGCGCGAGTTCGCGACGACCCAGGGAAGATCCTGGTAGACGGCGAGGTCGAGCCGGCGGTAGTCGAGAGCGCCGTCCCCCGTCGAATTGTCGGGCTGCATCGACCCGGTCACCCTCTGGTAGTCGATGCGCAGCTCCGTATCGGTCGGCTGGAACTGCGCCCGAAGCGACGTCAGGTAGTAGCGCGCTTCGCCCGGCTTGAGGGTGTTGAGCGGGGCCTCCTGAAGCCAGGGGCTCAGCCGGCCCTCCACGCGTCCGAGACTGCCGGCGAGGCTTCCGTGCACGGGGCCGAATCCCCTCCCCACCTCGAACTCCATCTCGTGCAGGCCGGCCCCGGCGTCGGCCAGGATCGGTCTCCCGTCGTCCCGGAAGACGGCCGACACCGGCCCGTCCCCGCCGTCGAACCCCTGGAACGGCGTGTACGACAGCGTCGCGGCGAATTGCAGGCGGTTCACGGGGCGGCGCGTCACGCCGATCTCGTATCCCAGGCTGCGCGTTCCCTGCGTGACGTCCCCCCACGGCCCGGGCGCGGGCCCGCCCGGCTCCTGCGGCACGCGATCGTCGATCCGGTAGAGCAATGCGGAGCGCAGGAAGAGGTCGCCGGCGGCGGACAGCGCGCAGGTCATGCCGACTCGCGGCACCAGATAGGAGCTGCCCGCCGCCCGGTCGGTGTGGTACCCAAGGCCGTACTGCAGGACCGACCGCTCCGCCACGCGCCAGTCGTCCCGTCCGGAGAGGCTCACGGCGCTCCCCTGGCCGCCCGCTTCCAGGGCCGTGGGTCCCGCGTCGAGACTGGAGAGGAACGCGCCGCCGTCCCCCAGGTCGTAGCGATAGGAATGGACGCGGAGCGACAGGCCGACGTCGTGCGCGTCGGCCCGGAATGCCAGCCCGGCGGTCGCTCCAATCGAGCGGTCGGACTGGCCGTCGAGTTCGGCGCCTCCCGCCGGGAGGACCGCCTGCGACGCCGCCGCGACCGACGGCTCCCGGACGCCCGCCTCCAGGTAGGAGGCGGCGACGTGCAGAGACGAGGCCTCGCCGAGCCGCCGGTTCCACAGGGCCCGCACGCCGGCCGTCTTCTGCTCCTGGTCGATGCCGTCCACGAGCGCCGGGGCCCCGAGCAGGTAACGGCTGGTGCCGTAGCGCATCACCGTCTGCAGATCGTCGCTCGGCCCGAGGCGGTAGTCGAGGCCGACGCCGAGCCCGGTGGAGCGTCGCGCCCGGCGCGAGTCGTCCCCCGAATCGAGCGTCGTCGTGGAGCGTCCGTCCCGGCCGTCGAAGCTCCAGGTCCCCTGGCTGCCGGCCGGCCCGCGGAGGGCGAGCCGCGTGGAGCGTCCGGACGAATCGCCCGGCCCCGCGGCCTCTCCTCCCAGGAGACTCCCGCCGCTCAGGTGCTGGGTGAACTCGCCGTCGATCGGGGGCATCCGTGACCAGAACGGCGCCGGCCGGAGCGCCGCCGCGTTCGCCGCCGCCAGCTCCGCCAGGTCGAGGGTCCGTTCGCGCAGGACGCTGCCGGCCGGCTGCCTCAGGATCCAGTCGAGATCCCCCTCGGCCCCGGCGGCAGCCGGCCCGCCGGCCATGGACGCCTCAGGATTCATGGTGAGGGCGATGCGATTCCGCGCCAGCAGGTTGACCTCACCCAGGGCGACCTCGTACCCCGGTTTGAATGCCGCGATGCGGTACCGGCCGGCCGGCAGGATGGCCGAGAACGAGCCGTCCGCCGCGCTCCTGACCACGCGCGAGCCGCTCTCCCCGGCAGCCCCCCTGCCGCGAAGGTCCGCCTGCATCTCGGCCGAGAGTCGCGGGCGGCCCACAGGCATGATGAACAGCGTGGCGTCGGGGACGGCGCCTCCCCGCGCATCGAGGAGGAGTCCCGCGAGCGGCTTGTCCTGGGCGAACGCGGGCGTGCGCGCCCTCCCGAGGAGGATCAGGAGGCCTGCGATCGCGAAGCACGCCGAGCGGGTGCGTGTCCTCATTGGCTCCTCGACGGCCATCCGGACGGATCGAGCCAGCGGGAAACGGGCCGTATTGTGGCCGAAGGAGGCCGGTCGAGTCAAAGGGAAGGGAGGGGCTCAGAACGCGGCGGTGAATCCCAGGCGGTACCGCACCCTCTGCCACCCCTCGGCATCCCCCGACGAATGGACGTCGATGTCGAGGCTCCCGGCCTGGCCGGGAGACAGGACCAGCGTGTCGCGCCGGGAGATGGGATGGGAGGAGGGGGCGTCGCCGGCCGTGACGGTGGACAGCTCTCCCTGCAGCGCGACGTCCACCTGGAGGCGGCCTCCCGAGATCAGGACCGGGGTCAGGCTCACCTCCACTTCCTCCTTGCGGTATCGCTTCGCACCGGCGGAATCGGGGTCGAGGGTCACGTTGAAGGAGAAATGATTGCTCGCCTCGTGGCCGATGAGGGCCCGCAGCCGGTTGCTCTTCAACGGCTTCGGGTCCTTGTCGCCGTCGCCCCGGGACACGTCAAGCACGAAGTCGACGAACTGCGTCTCGGACCCCGTATCGGATTCGGCGGCGCCGCAGCGCACGCGGAAGGCGATCTTCCCCTGCGTGACGCCGGACGAGTACGCCTCGACGAGCTTCTCCTCGTAGGGCTTCAGCACTATGGCGGCGCGCACGCGATCGGGCGGGCGCGGCCGGGCGCCGGCCTTCGCCCCGGCCAGGACGCTGCGCGTCTCGGTCTCGATGCGCAGGGCGCAGCCGCCGTCCGGGGCGAGCGTGGGGCTCAGCCGGGCGGTCATCTCCACCATCTCGCGCGCCTCGCCGCCATTGCGGCTGAGGAGGGTGGCCGTCTTCTTCAGCACGCCGGAGCTGCCCGAGAAGATGTCGGCCACGTCCGTGCCCACGGACTGGGTGCCGCGGCGATCGACGAGGACCGTCTCGATGGTGACCCGCACCGCCACGACGGGCCCCGCGGGCTCCGCGGCCGGCCTGCCTGGCTTCGGGGCCGCGCCCGTGAGGACCAGGAGCGCCATCGCGGCCATGGAGGCGTGTCTAGGAGTCCTACCCCGGCTCATGGAGCAAGGCTACCATAATGACTCGGGTATAATCCTCGCCGAGGTTCACTCACCATGGCGATCACGCGGAACGAGGTCCTGCACCTCGCGAAACTGGCCCATCTGGAGTTCGGCGAGGAGGAGATCGACCGCTTCACCCGCCAGATCAGCTCGATTCTCGACTACGTGGCTCGGCTGAACGAGCTCGACACCTCCCGGATCGAGCCGACGGCCTCGATCGAGAGCGGGTCGCCGGCGCTGCGCGACGACGCCCTGGTTCCCTCGATCCCGCGCGGCGACGCGCTGGCGAACGCCCCCGAGTCCGACGGCGTCCACTTCAAGGTCCCGAAGGTGATCGGATGAGCGGGCTCACCGGCCGGACGGTCGGGGAGATCCGCTCCCTCGTCGCCTCGGGAGAGGCGAGCGCCGTCGAGGTGTGCCGCGCCCATCTCGAGCGCGCCCGCGCCCTCGAGCCCCGGGTCAAGGCCTTCCGCGCCCTTCTCGATGAGCCCGCCCTGCGGGACGCCGAGCGCGTCGATCGGGAGAGGGCGGAAGGGCGCCCCGCCGGGCCGCTCGCCGGCGTGCCGATCGCCATCAAGGACGTGCTGTGCGTCCGCGGGGCGCCCGCCACCTGCGGCTCCCGCATCCTCGAGAGCCACGTGCCGATCTACGACGCCACGTGCGTGGCGCGCCTGCGGGGCGCGGGCGCGGTCATCCTCGGCAAGACCAACATGGACGAGTTCGCCATGGGGTCCTCCACCGAGAACTCGGCCTTCGAGAAGACGGCGAACCCGTGGGCCCTGGATCGCGTGCCGGGAGGATCGAGCGGCGGATCGGCGGCGGCGGTGGCCGCGCGCGAGGTCCCGGCATCGCTCGGAACGGATACGGGGGGCTCGATCCGCCAGCCCGCGGCGCTCTGCGGCGTGCCCGGCATGAAGCCGACCTACGGCCGGGTGTCGCGCTACGGACTGGTGGCGTTCGCCTCGTCGCTGGATCAGGTCGGGCCGTTCGGGCGGACGGTCGAGGACCTGGCGCGCGTTCTGCAGGTGATCGCCGGCCACGATCCCGCCGACTCGACCTCGGCGCGCGTGGACGTCCCGGACTACCTGGCGGGGCTGCGGCGCGGCGCATCGGGGCTGCGCATCGGCGTGCCGGCCGAGTACTTCAAGGGGGGGATGGATCCGGAAGTGGACGCCTCGGTGCGCTCGGCTCTGCGCCTGGCCGAGGGCCTCGGCGCGCGCCTTCAGGAGATCTCCCTGCCGCACACGGAATACGCCATCCCGACCTACTACATCATCGCCACCGCCGAGGCGAGCAGCAACCTGGCGCGGTACGACGGCGTGCGCTACGGGCATCGCGCCCAGGGCGCGCGGCAGCTGGGCCCGATGTACGTCCGCACGCGCACCGAGGGGTTCGGCGCCGAGGTGAAGCGCCGCATCATGCTCGGCACCTACGTCCTGTCCTCCGGGTACTACGACGCCTACTACCTCAAGGGACAGCGGGTGCGGACGCTGATCCGCCGCGACTTCGAGAAGGCATTCGAGACGGTGGACGCGATCCTGACGCCGACCACCCCGACGCCGGCCTTCCGTTTCGGGGACAAGACCGACGACCCGCTGGCGATGTACCTCTCGGACATCTACACCGTGACGATCAACCTCGCGGGCCTGCCCGGCATCTCGATCCCCTGCGGGCTGACGCGCGAGCGGCTGCCGATCGGGCTGCAGATCATCGGCCGCCGCTTCGACGAGGAGACCGTCCTGCGCCTGGCCTCGGCGCTGGAAGGGGAGCTGAAATTCCACCAGCACCGCCCGCCCCTCGACGGGACGCCATGAGGCGGCTCCCGGCGCGGTCTCCGCTGCAGGATGTCCGGCTCGCGCTGGCCGCGGTCCTCGCGGCGGCCCTCGCGGGCGCCGGGCCGGGAGCGGCGGCGGCCTCCGCTCCTGCTCCCGGAGTGAAGCCGGCGCACCGGCTCGACGAGCCCGGCAGGCGCACCGCCGGGGCGGCCGCGCCGCGCTCCGCCGATCGGGCGATCGTCCAGAACGGTCGGGACCTGGTGCTGGAGGTGACCGTGCGGCCCGGCGACACCTACGTCTCGCTCGGCGAGAGGTACCTGGCGGACCTGCGCGAGCTCCCGGCGATCCGCTCCCGCAACGGCGATCGCCTGCCTCCCGCAGGGGGGACCGTGATCGTCCCCTACGCGTCCCTGAACGACGAGCACAAGGTGAAGGCGATCCTGGATCTCTATCCGGGGGACGGCCCGCGCGACGGGGGCTGGGTCCATCGCGTCGGCGCGGGGCGCCAGCAGGCGTCGGACGAGAGCCTGTGGACCCTGTCGCTCTGGCTGACGGGCCGCGGGGAGAACTTCGGATCCCTCGCGGACCGCAACGGGATCCCGGGCCTGATCCCCTCGAACGGCCAGGAGATCGTCGTGCCGGCCGAGATGCTCCTTGCTCCGTTCGCCCGGCTGGCCGCGGCGCACGTCTCCGAAGGCCGGTCCGCCGCGCCCGCGGACGGAGAGGACGCGAGCGACGATTTCACCGAGGTCCCCTCCGAAGCCGAGCCGGGGCCCGCCCCGCCCGCCGCGCCCCCCCGCGGTCCGGCCACCGATCCCAGCGGGCAGCTCACCTACGGCGCGGACGGGGACGGGGCGTTCGGCGCGTACCGCCTGAAGGGCGGCGAGGCGCTCTACTCGGTCGTGATGCGGTTCACGGGACGGGTCGACGGCCAGGAGGTGAACGACCTGGCGCGCTCCATCGCCACGCGCAGCGGCATCAGGGACCTGACGGGGATCCCGATCGGCTATCGCGTGAAGATCCCGCTCGACGATCTGCTCCCCGAATTCCTGCCCGGGCAGGACCCCCGGCGGCAGGCGTGGGAGAAGGGCCGGCAGAAGACCGACCGCTACACCAACCTGGCGCGCAGCCGGAACCTGGAAGGGGTCACGGTGATCCTGGACGCCGGGCACGGCGGCCGCGATCGCGGCGCGTCGCACAACGGCGTCTCGGAGCACGAGTACGTCTACGACGTGCTGTGCCGCATCAAGGCGCGCCTGGAGGAGGACACCGCGGCGCGCGTGCTCACGACCATCAAGGACCGCAGGGAGGGGTACCGGATCCGCGACGCGGTCGTGCTGCCGCCCAGCAGGTCGGAGATTCTCCTGACCGATCCGCCGTTTCCGCTGACCGACCCGTACGCCGGCGTCAACCTGAGGTGGTACCTGACCAATTCCCACTTCCGCCGCCTGGTGGCGGAGGGAAGCGATCCCCTCAAGGTGGTGTTCACGAGCCTGCACGCCGACGCCCGCCACCCCGGCATGGGCGGAGCGATGGTCTACGTGCCGGGGGAGGAGTACCGCCGCGGACGCTACGGCTACACCGGCCCGGTGTACGCGCGCACCCGGGAGTCGCGCGAGGTCCCCTACGTGTCGTTCACCCGGGCCGAGCGGGAGCGATCGGAGGGACTGTCGCGCCAGTTCGCCCTCGCCCTGATCAAGTCGTTCCGGCGCGAGGGCGTCTCGGTGCACCCGTTCGACCCCGTGCGCGAACGGATCGTGCGCCGGCGACGCTCGTGGGTGCCGGCGGTCCTGCGCTGCAGCGAGGTCCCGGTCGAGGTCCTGATCGAGGTCAGCAACCTGAGCAATCTGCCCGACAGCCGGCAGATCGCGGACCCCGCGTACCGGCAGCGGATCGCCGACGCCTACGTCGACGCGCTGCATCTGTACTATGGAGAATCGGCTCCCCGCCCGCCCGTCTCCCGCCTGGCCACAGCCGGGGGCAACTGAGCAGGTTGCCCGGCTATGGGGCCGGCTCCTTGGGGCCGTTCACCGGCGTGTCGTCCGTGATCCCGCGCTCCCGGGCGAACTCCCGCGCCAGCTCGATCCGCCTCCCGAGGCTCGGATGGCTGAACAGGAGCGCCTCGATCCACGGATGAACGCGGTACTCCCCCAGGTCGAATCGCCCGAACTTCAGGAAGACCGATGCGGCCGCGGCCGGGTCCCCGGTCGCCTCGAGGCCGAACACGTCGGCCTGGCGTTCCTGCATCCGGCTGAAGGTCTCGAGGGCGGGGCTCGCGAGAATCGCCAGGGTCGCGAGGACCAGGAGCAGGATCGGCAGGGACGACGGCTCGGCCAGCGATCGGACGCCCAGGCCCGGGCGGCGGGCGATGATGAGGCGCGACAGGCGATCGACCAGCCAGAACCCCGGCACGATCCACGCCGCCAGGAACGCCACGAACCTCCAGATGTGGTTCAGGACGTAGTGTCCCATCTCGTGTCCCATCACCACACGGATCTCCCGCGGCGTGAACTGCCTCAGGAGAGTGTCCTGCAGCACGATCCGCTCGGTGCCGAGGATCCCCGCCACGTACGCATTGTTGTGGCTCGACTGGCGGCTGGCGTCCATCTG
>Ga0075421_100003937_pt1 | contig 17859 bp, 12 predicted proteins | sample SoiMetdeltSBSDD5_FD_75292 | JGI IMG/M metagenome (GOLD analysis project Ga0075421, IMG submission 75292) | Bulk soil microbial communities from a Populus tree surrounding site in Tennessee, USA - Soil MetaG P. deltoides SBSDD5 | ecosystem: Environmental > Terrestrial > Soil > Tree plantation...
GTTGGATGCGCTTGGCGATCGCCCAGCCGTGTTTAGGTTCGAGCGAGATGGTCTTGAGGATCAACAGATCAAGAGTGCCTTGGACAAAATCGGTTGGCTTTGCCATATGCCTAGATTACCAACAATTGTAGACGATTATGGCGTTGTTGCAAGCCTCATGGCTGGCGCCCCAGCCACTACATTGGGCGGTGTCGTCCAAACTGGGCCGCCGAAATGGCTATATACTCGCAAATAGGGAACGCGGCTTTCTCCACTTCACGCAGCACAAAGCCACGAACATAGCAGTCCCGCGAGTTAGAACACCGCGATTGGATTAAGCGCAGAGCCGGTGGCCCCCGGGACGCTCAACGGCGCTGTGGTCAGCAGAAACTCCCACCGTTTTCGTTGCTGTGTCGCTTGACTGAGCTGTTCCAGGTCACAATTGTCTAATATGGGAACACCCATGGCGACGAGTATAAGGGTGTGAATTGGGCCGCGCATTCCTTCCACGCCCGTCGGCCTTACTTCGCCTGCTGAGTCGCTTCCCAGCACAGAGATGTCACGCGATTTGAGCCATCGAGCACAGGAGGCGTGCAGGCCAGCCAGGTGATCGCTTGCCGGCCAGGGACCCTTGGCAGCCCGCCGCGCCCAACGCCCCGTGCGGATGAGCACTACATCGCCCGCCTGGACCTTGATCCGCGCGAACTTCTCCCAGGCATCCAAATCTTCAGGATATATGGGCGTTCCCGGCTCCAGATAAGGCAGCCCCTTTAAGCGTGGGATATCGACGAGAATGCCGCGCGTGAAAATTCCACTCTTCATCCGCTCAATAGACAGCTTTCCAGCTCCTTTGGCAGTCACTACGCTGCGGGGGACACCGTTGTACATGCGGTCCCCGTAGAAATAATGGCAAAGAGCATCGATGTGCGTGTGGGCGAGTCCGTGGTGGGCAACGGAAAACTCATCACTGTGCGAGGAGACATCCGGAGTCGAGCCGTGGACCAGCATCTCGTGTTTAAAGGGCCGCGGATTGTCCGCAGCTGTCTGCGTCTCGGCGTCGTGAAAAAGCGAAACGGGCGCCCCTTCACGGACAAGCTGTGCGGCGGCTCTTCTCTTAGCCGGTGTGATCAGATTTAGAGCGCCGAGCTCGTCCTCTTTGCCCCAGCGGCCCCAATTTGAAAGTTCTGTCATCCAGCGGTCGAACTCCGCCTTCGAGACAGGGCGTGGGGTCTCGCCAGGTAGTGTGAGAGCTACGAGAAAGACCGCGATGCGCAGAAGGGATCGAAAGGGCACACGCAGCATGAAATTCATTGGAGAGTGATTATACTCCCAAAACTCTCGGCCATGGGCACGATCCTCCTGACCAGCATTTCTACAGTTGCCGGGACCACTAGCGCAAGCCGCGGCCGCTCACCAGGTAGACAGCGAAGCTGCCGATCCAATGGCCGCCTTCGTAATGATCGCTCCTGATACTCTCGAGGCCCGCTTGCTTCAGTTTGCCGGCAAGGGCTGAAAGCGCTTTGCGGCGCCTGTCAGCAGAGGGGAGTTTCGCTAGAATGCCTTCGAGCATCCACGCGCGGCTGAAGTTCAACCCTGCCAGGTGGTAAAGCTTGCCGTCGGTAAAATCACTGACCTGCGTAGGCTCTAGGTCCACGGGCGGAAGAAACGACGACAACCACTTCGCGAACTCGGCTTGGGGGAGGATTCGGCGTGCCACGTCGGCCTCGGCGAGGCACGGAGACAAGAAGTCTTCGCCGGACGGCTCGTAGGAAAGTGGGCAGTTTCTGTCTTTAAGGTAATAGTGGCGGGCGCGCGATTCCACTAGTTTGCCGAACTCCGACGCGCCGCTAATGCGTGCGTAATCCAGCATCAGGCCGATTCCAAAGGCGGTGTTGTTGTGTTCGCCCGTTCGGATCGGATGATCGAGTTTAGGTAGCCAAGACGCTATGCGGACCGTGACGGCCTGCTCGAGCGGGCGTAACGTCGTCGACCAACGGCGCGCGTCCAGGTCGTCCCACTCCTTCAACTCTGCGGCGAGTTGCAGAAGCCATGCCAAGCCATAGGGGCGCTCGAAACTGCCGCGACCTTCGTCGTTGAGATATTTCACTTCTTGGGCGATATTGGCGGCAGTGATGCTCCGTTCCAGTGCCTTGCGCGCCTGGGCCGCAAAAGGAGCCTGCGGAAAGAGGCGAGCAAGCCGAATCAGCAGCCAGTGCCCGTGGACTGAAGAATGCCAGTCATAGCATCCGTAGAATGCTGGCGTCAGCTCGCGCGGCGGTTTTACATCGCTGTCGGAATTTAGAGAGTGCGCGATTTTGTTGGGGTACTGCTTGTGAACGCAGTCAAGCGCTAGTTGGGCGAATCGCGCTGCCTGGGCTTGATCGAAATCGACTTCCGCCCTTAGTGCTGCACAGAGGATGGCCCCGAGGATGAACAACCGACGCATGCCTCTTATCTTAACGGAGTGGCTCTGTGGAGCAGTCTCGCCTGAAGCCCTCTCCGAACCTGTTATCATTACCCGCCGGCCAACGACGTCTCTTACCGCTTGAGTTTGAGCGCGATTTCGCATAGTCTGACTGGCTAAAGGGGGACTTTATGGGACGAATATGGGTTGTGGTCGCGGCAGGATTATATCTGGCTTGGGTCGCCAACGCGCAAGTCGCGGGTACCATCAGCGGCTATGTGCGCGACGCAACCGGCGCGTCGGCTCCCGGCGCCAAAGTCACGGCGGTTCTAACCGGGCAGCAACTTACACGTACCGCAGTCGCTGACAGCACCGGTTTTTACAACCTGCTGGCGATGCCGCCGGGCGTTTATGACATCACAGTCGAAAATCCGGGATTTGAAACTGTCATCCAGAAGGGGGCGCAACTGACCATGAGTCAGAACCTGCGCCTTGATATTGCCTTGAAAGTCGGCGCGGTGCAGCAGGAAGTTACGGTCGCCGCTCAAGCCACGCTGGTCGATACGACCAGCCAGACGTTATCGAGCCTGGTCGATGACCGGCGCGTGCAGGATCTGCCTCTCAACGGCCGGAACATTATGTCGCTGACAAAAATTCTCCCCGGCATTCTCAACGTCAACGCGCCCCAAGAACTGGCCAACACCCGCGGTGGACCCAATATGAGCGTCAATGGAGGCCGATCAGTCGACAACAATTACACCTTCAACGGAGCTAATTTCACGCATTTCGGACAGACGACCGGAATGAACTATCCGCCCCCCGACGCGGTTCAGGAAATCCGGGTCCAGACGCACAATTTCTCGGCTGAATTCGGCAACAACGCAGGCAGCCAGGTGACGGTCACATCGAAGGCGGGCACGAATCAGTTCCATGGGGCCGCGTGGGAGTTTCTGCGCAATGACAAACTGAACGCGCGTAGCTTCTTCCAACCGCGACGTCCCACCAGCCGGCAGAATCAGGCCGGAGCCTCGGCCGGCGGACCGATCAAAAGAGACAAGCTCTTCCTGTTCGGGTACTATCAGAAGCTTTGGAATCGTCCTGAAGTCGGATCGACAGTCACGATCGTCCCCACCGACGCGCAGCGACTCGGCGATTTTTCCGCATCCAGAACCACGTTACGCAATCCGGTGGACGGACTCACCGGGCAGCCCCTGACGGCTCCAACCGGCGCGCCCTGCGTAGCCGGCAACATCGTCAATCCTGGTTGCATCAGCCCTGCCGCCAAAACGATCCTCGAGCGATTCATTCCCCGCTCGCCCATCGGCAGTTACGTGAGCTTCAATCCACAGCCATCGGGAAACTACAGCTATATGGTCAGGGGTGACTTTCTCCACACCCGCAAGCACACCATTTTTGGCCATTATTATCAGGACAGTTACCGGCAGGTGATTGCCTCGGGCAACATACAGCCCTTCGTCAGCGGCGACCGGAGCGTCGACATTCACAATTTCAGCGCAACCAGTACATATACGTTCAGCCCGAGCCTGCTGAATGAGGCTACGTTCGATTTCCTGCACACCGAGTCGCTCGATAATCCCAATCAGCAGTACACTCCCAAGAGCTTGGGAATCGCCATTCCCGATGGCGTCAATGGAGAAGGGATCTCTATTAGCGCGCAGGGAGGCTTCAATCTCGCAACCGTAAATCCGAACCAGCAGAAGTACAAGAACTGGCATTTTCGCGATTCCATGAGCTGGATCCGGGGCCGGCACACCTTCAAATGGGGTTACGAGATGCACTACGTGGATTGGGTTTTAAATGACAAGCTCACCCAAACCCGCAGCGCGACTTTCACAAACGCCCGATCGGGCGACCCAAACGCCGACTTCTTGCTCGGAGCGTTCGACACCATGAGCGTCATTTTTGGCCAGCCGGGCAGCTATCCGGTCGGTTGGAAGCACTTCTTCTACGCGCAGGACGAGTTCAAGATTCATCCACGCTTCAATCTCACGCTCGGCGTGCGTTGGGAACCTTTCTTTCCTTGGGACCAGAAATATCATCAACACAGTTTCATCGATGTCGGCGGCGCGCTCAAAGCCCGCTCTGTGGTGCGTCCGGATTCCATACCGGGTGTCCTGTTCCCCGGAGACCCCGGATTGCCCGAAAACGGTAAGCTGACCTTCAACGACATGAACAACGTCGGCCCGCGCGTGGGTTTTGCATGGGACGTATTCGGGAACGGTAAGACCAGTGTACGCGGCGGCTACGGAATCTTCTTTAACCAGATCAGCGCGAACGATGTCCACACGGCGGAAGCGCCGTTCGCGGGAACCGACCAGCTTCGCAACGGCAGGCTCGACGATCCCTATGGCTCCTTGAACCGTCCACTGCCACCCAGCGGAATCTTGCCCGGCAACTTTGGCTGTGTCCAGATCAACACCTTCCCCGGCGTGAGATGCAATTTCCCGCTGCCGGCCAATCTCGTCTTCACCGAGGATCACCTTGTAGCGCCCTACGTGCAATCGATGAACTTAACCATAGAGCGCCAGGTTGGAAAGGATGTGAATGTCGCGGTCAGTTACGTGGGCGCGCTCGCGCAGAAGCTGGAAGGACATCGCCACTGGAATCCGGCGATCTTTCAGCGATCTCTGCTCACTGGCGCTGCGCCCTCCGCCCAGAACGTCAATGAACGAGTGCTGTATCCGCAAACTCTGGGATTACTAAATCCGCAAAGCCGCGTGCTCGGCAACGATTTTCGGTCGGCGTATCACAGCGCTCAATTCCGCGTCGACAAGCGCTTCAGCAGAGGTTTTTCGCTTCTCGGCGCTTACGTGCTTTCAAAGAACATTGATAACGTCGTGGCGCCGGAGCCCGGTCTCACGCCGGGCGTACATAATCCTCTGGACCTCCGGCTGGATAAAGGACGCGGCAATTTCGACCGCCGTCACGCAGTCTCTCTGAGCTGGCTCTGGAGCCCTGGATTGCGATTTGACACCGGCTGGGCCAAGCGCTTGCTCGGTGGATGGAGCATAGCCGGGTTCCATGCGATCCAAAGCGGAGCTCCCCTCAACTTCAATATGGGCACCGATGTCGCCATTAACGGTACCGGCCAGACGGCGTTGCAGCATGCGCAACTCGTTAGCGGTGTTACCTATGGCGATATCTCACTGAACCACCCGAATCGAAGCGCCTTTGTCAGTCAATTTTTCAACACAAGGGCATTCGTTCCCGTGAACCAGTTGCCTCTCGGGCTTTACGGAAACGCCGGACGCAACATCGTCAGCGGACCGGCCCTGAGTAACACCGACTTTACTCTGATGAAAGAGATTGCCATACGCGAGCCGCTTCGGATACAGTTACGCAGTGAATTCTTTAATGCTTTCAATCAGGTCAATTTCGACCAGCCGAACGTGCAGGTGTCCTCGGCCAGCTTTGGCCAAATCCGTTCCGCGCAGCCGGGTCGCGTAATTCAGCTGGCGGTGAAGATATTGTGGTAGCGGAGGAAAAATGACGCGATTTTTTGCGATGTTGTTGGTGGCCGCCGCTCTTGCGTTTGCCGCCGACCCAACTGAAGGCGTCCGCGAGGCGGCCCAGGGATGGAGGCAAGGAGCGATCAAGCAGGACGAAGTCGCTCTCAAACGCTTTCTGGCCGATGACCTCGTTTATACCCACGGCAACGGCAAGCGCCAGAGCAAATCGGAATACATCGCCGCGGTGACAAAGGGCCCGGCTTCCTACGAGTCGTTCAAGGAAAGCGGGTTAAACATTCGCCTCTACGGTAAAGTAGCCGTGCTCACCGGATTAGTGGACGTCAAGATGGTGAACGCCGAGCCGTATCGCGTCCGCACTCTGGAGGTCTATGTGGAACACAACGGCCAGTGGCAACTAGCGCAAAAAGAATCTGTACGGATCAGTCGCTAAGCTTCGCGACCGCGACAGCCCCCGCTGACGGCGCGTTGAGAGGGCGACTTCCGGATCTACCGGCGTGCCGTTCCGCCGTCACAGCGACAGTGCGGCACTACCAGATCATTCAGGAAGGAAACCGGCGCGTTACGTTGCTGGTCGTGCAGGGCGACGGCTGGAACGAGGTTGCCGCCGACCGGTTGCGCGACGGCATGTCAAACCTGCTCGGCCCAGGCCTGGAGGCGGGCGTCCGCACTGTCGCGGAGGTTCCGCCCGAACGGTCAGGCGGCCGATCATCAAGAAGATCGAGGAACTCCACTGATCCGGGCGTCGCAGCGCCGCCTGTGATAGGCTAGCGCGCATGCGACGGCTCTTAATCTTGATTGTGGCTTCGGCCGCTTCCCTTTTTCCCCAGCTTCCCGCGCCGAATGAGAGCGGGATATCGATGGGGCACATCCATATGATGGTTGCGGACCCGGAGGCTCACAAGAAACTATGGGTCGGAGTGCTGGGCGCTGAAGTAACCCACGCCGGACCTCTCGAAATGTGGAAGCTGCCCGGGATCTTCCTCATGGTTGGCAAGGCGCGAACACCTCCGGAGGGCGGAACGGCAGGTTCCACGGTGAATCATTTTGGCGTGGTCGTTCCCAGCTATCCCGCGATCAAGGCCAAGATAACCGAGCTGGGACTCGAAATCGCAACGGACAACGCGACCAATCGCCAGATCATCGTGAACTTTCCGGACAAAGTTGCTGTGGAGTTCAGCGAAGACACCACGCTAAAGGTTCCGATGGCGATGCATCACATTCACATCTCTACTCCGAATGAGGAGAAGCTTCGCGACTGGTATGTGAAGACATTTGGGGCCAAGCCCGGCATGCGCCGCAATTTCCAGGCGGCATTTATTCCGGGCGGCGAGGTCGATTTCCGCAAGGCAGCCAACCCTGAAGCGCCCACGAAAGGGCGGTCGCTCGATCATATCGGCTTCGAAGTGAAGAACCTGGAAGCTTTCTGTAAGAAACTCGAGGCGGATGGTGTGGCGCTCGAAACGCCGTTTCGCGATGTTCCGCGGATCGGGCTCAAAATCGCGTTCCTGGTGGATCCGGAGGGAACTCGAATCGAGCTGACCGAAGGGCTGGCGGCGCATTAGCGGCCTTTTTCAGCCAAGGCTCTCAAATTCTTTCTGGCGCCGGAACGGGATCAGCGCGCGCAACCGCGTCTCGCGGAGATACAACCCTCCCCATAGCAAAAGGGCCACGTAGATCGGGAAGAGCGTGTGGCTCAGCAACGGACTGCCGACGCGCACGTGGGTTGCAATCGCGCCGCCCAGATACCCGGTCAGCAGAAGCGCGCCCAGCACCGACGTGCGCGGCGCCAGATAGAGTCCGACGCACACAAGTTCGATTATGCCGATCCAGAGCACAGTATGGGCGGGGTAACCGAGCTCGGTCGTTCCCTGAATTGCCGGCGGGAGCCTTAGTACTTTGATGACTGTATCGAAGATCAGGAACAGCGCGACGAGCGCCGTAAGGACATAGCCGGCCACGAGCCTTTTCTTCGCGACCGATGGCGTTTGAGCAGCGGAGATCATGTGTCTTTCTTTCGTCTCGTTGGTGTCTTGGTGTTTGGCTTGCCGCCATTGAGGGCGACGGCCGCACGAACCAGGTCTTTTAGCGCCGCGCTATTGATGCGGTCGCCTTCGTGAATGTCTATGGCGCGGCTCGCCTTGGCTTCAAGGCCGGCGTTGAAGAGACCATGCGAATCGTCGAGCGATGCGCCCTTGAAGAAGTTGACCTTGACATGATCCTGGAAGGCTCCAACGGCCACGATATTTCCGTTCTGCGACCATACGGGTGTGTTCCATTTCCATTCTTCGATAGCGCTTGGAGCGGCATGGCGGATCAGTTTTCGCAGTTGCTCCAGCGCCTTGCCGCGCCAATCGGCGAGGTCGTGGATGTGTTTGGTAATTTGCTCTGATGCGTTCATGGGCTGCACTACCCATCTGCATCATAGACTCATGGAAGGGGCGTTGTTTTGTATAAAAACGACAACTGCTGTTTCCCTCGAATAATATCTGTGGGTGTCTGTCCGATCCGGTACTTGAGTGATCGGGTGAGATGCGCTTGATCGAAATAGCCGGCTTCGTGGACGGTGTCGAGAATGGAGACACCTTGCTGCAGGAGGTTCGTCGCGTGTCGCGCGCGCTCGATTTGACGGATCGTGCAGTGGGTCAGACCCGTCGCTCGCGGAAAATGACGCTGAGTGGATCGTAGGGACAGCGCTTGCCCTTGACCGCGCACTGCCGCATCCACGGCCGAGTCACGAGTGATGATACCCTTCTGCACAAGTCTCTTCACGAATGTGTCCGCATTCTCGAAGTCGGGATATTCCCACGCCGAGCCATTCAGCCAGAACGAGCGACTCGTCGCGTCGGGCAACGTCACATCGTTTCGATCGAGGAGCTGACCGGGTGTGAGCTGTGGCATGAACGTGCCAAGCTTGAACCGGATGCCAAGCCACTCGCCCTCTGCAGGACAGTTTGCCGCCGTGGCTTTCGTCTCCGGCCCGCGCAGTGTGAGGAAGGTCTTGCCCCTGTGTCGCGTCACAGCGATCTCAAAACGGCTCGCTGCGACTGAGAGAAACACGCCCGCGCGATCGCTGTGACAACGCCAGACCCTTTCGACAAAGGGCGAGTCTGAAAGCCTATCGACAAAGCTGAGAAACATGTTTCTGCATCCCGTTTGAGAAACCTGATGATTTTATGATCCCACGTCCTCGCGAGTAGAGCTGTGAAAATTGATAGAGTTTAATCCGGGAGAGGTCTTGCGAGGCAGCTGTTGAACGAGATCATATCGAGAGCATGGTGGAGCCCCACCAGAAATCAAGAATTCGGGAGGAGTAGATGCAACGACGAAATTTATTGAAAACGGCAGTCGGCGGCCTTGCCGGTCTGCTGACAGAGCGGCAACTAGCTGCGCAACAGGGAGCGGAACGCGCCACAAGGGGTATGCCGTCGCCGAAGATCAAGGATATCCAGGTGATCGGCACAGCGCCCGGCAATGTGCGGCTCGTAGTCGTGAAAATCATCACGGACCAGGACGGCTTGTACGGGTACGGTTGCGCCACGTTTACTCAGCGTGCGGATCTGGTGGTCGAGGCGGTCAAGCGTTACTTAAAGCCACTGCTCGTGGGACGTCCCACCGACCGGATCGATGACACCTGGCAACTTTGCTACAACAGCTCGTACTGGCGGAATGGACCGGTGCTGAACAACGCGATCTCCGGCGTCGATATGGCTCTCTGGGATATCAAAGGCCGGCAGGCGAATATGCCGGTCTACCAGCTCCTGGGGGGGAAATGCCGCGAAGCTGCCGATTGCTACGGACACGCAAGTGGAGCTGACTTTCCGCAACTGATCGATAGCGCAAAACGATATATCGGCCAAGGCTTCCGGCACGTGCGTGTTCAGGTTGGTGTTCCTGGTATGGCCGGATACGGATCAGGCGGAGCCGGCGCCACGGCTTCCAAGGCGCTGCATAATGATCCTGTATTCGAGCCGGCAGCCTACATCCGCAGGGCGTTGAAAATGTTCGAGGAATGCCGGAAGCAACTCGGCGATGAAATTGAATTGCTCCACGACGTTCACGAACGGGTAACGCCAACCCAGGCTATCCAGTTCTGCAAGGACGTAGAAAAGTTTCGGCTGTTCTTCTTCGAGGACCCCGTCTCCCCGGAGGATATTGCCTATTTCCGCATCATCCGCCAACAGTGCTCGACCCCGCTTGCGATGGGTGAGCTATTCAACAGCCCGCATGAGTGGACGCCCCTGATGACCGAGCGACTGATCGACTACCTGCGTGTTCACGTGTCGCAGGCAGGAGGCCTGACGCCGTGCCGGAAGATGGCGGCGACCGCAGAGGCGTTTGGAGTGAAGACGGCATGGCACGGTCCAGGCGATGTCTCGCCTATCGGGCATGCGTGCAACGTCGCGCTCAGCGTGGCCTGCTGGAATTTCGGCATCTTGGAGTACTCGGAGTTCAACGAGCGGCACCACGAAGTGTTCAAAGGTTGTCCTGTCATGAAGGATGGCTATCTCTACGCAAACGAGGCTCCGGGCTGGGGTATCGAAGTAGACGAGAAAGCCGCGGCAAAATATCCGTTTGGCTACGGCGAGCAGGGTGAGCGGCAGCGAAACAATGGCGGCTGGGGAGTGATCCGCCGACGCGACGGAACTCTTATCAAGCAATAACAGATGCCATGGTGACTAGTGACCGTCGCAGCGAGCTCGTTGGCATACCGCGCCACTAACCCCAATACGGCTCGGTCTTTAGTAAGTGTTTCTTTATATGGTCTTCGCTGATCTTCAAGCCAAGACCCGGCGCGTTCGGCATGTGAAGGATTCCATTCTTCACCGCTGGCCGGCCATCTGCGACCATTTGCTCGTGGATGCCTTCCGGACGACCCAAACGGCTCTCGGACCTGTAGAAGTTCTCGATCGCCATTGACAACTGGGCGGACGCGTAGGTCCGGATCATTGAGCCGACATTGTGCAGCGCAACCGGAGTGCGGGTGAAGGCCGCGTAATCGGCGATCTTTTTGACGCCCGTGATGCCGCCTGCGTACGACACATCCGGGTGGATGATATCGACGGACTGCGTGTCGAGAAATGGCTTGAATCCGCGAACGAGCTCCGTTTTCTCGCCCGTCATGATCGGAACACGTGCGGCCCGTTTGAGCGCTGCCCACGCTTCCGAATAGGGGACGTTCAGCGGGTCTTCCAGGAAAAGCGAGTTCAGCGGTTCGATCGTTCGGGCTATCGCGATGCTGCTTGGCGCGTCAAACTCGCCGTGGCAGTGAACGGCGATGTCTAGGTCGTCCCCAGCGGCTTCTTTCACGTTGGCAAATGCCCGATAAAGGGCGCGCAATTCAGCCGGTTGCACGCTCGGGTGGAACGGCTTCCCGACTTTGAAAGCCTGATCGATATTAATCTTGAATGCCCTGAATCCCTCGGGAAGAGCCTTGACCCGCTGCACCCAATCCTTAACGGCTGCCCTGTCGTGCATGTCCTTGAGAGCATCGCCGTGAGAATACATCGGGCATCCGTCACGAAACGGGCCGCCAAGTAGCTTGTAAACCGGTCTACCGGTGATCTTCCCGGCAAGGTCCCACAGGGCGATGTCGATCCCGCTGACAGTCCCGATTGCCGGGAGAAATGGGTGCTGCATCGAGGTCATGCTGAAGAAGTGGCGCTCGATCGAGAGCGGATCCGCTCCAAGCAGCCCGGCCCGATTTCCCATATGCTCGATGTGACTCCGCGCCATGGCGACATTCGTCCCCGTCTCCCCGTAGCCGGCAAGCCCCGCGTCGGTCTCTATCTTGATTAGGCACCCGTCGAATGTGTAATCGAGCGCCATGGCTTTGATCGCCGTGATCTTCACTTCGCCTTCGTAGGGCGCTGCGATCGTTTTGTAGCGTGTCATCCACGCGCCGCACGGCAACGCAATCGCCGCTCGCAATAGTTGACGTCGAGATAGCATATTCCCTCCCGGCTTTCTATGATTTCCTCGATCGCCCTTATCATACATCTCTGTACCCCAAACGGTTCGTGCCCGCCTTACGGCTGTTCAAGATTCCACCGGAGCAGTAATTCCCGGCGCAAATCAGCGTCACGAATACCGATTTTCATCCGGAATCTACAATGTCAGCCCGGACAGCGCTTGAACCGCGCACACGTTCCATTAGAAAGCACTGCGCTGGCCGCGGCGCCGGATCACCTTCACGCGATGCAATCCATTTGACATGCCAGGCCGGCCAGGCTCGTTCTGCCGCCACGGAAATTTCTGCCCAGAGGAAGTGCATTTTGTGACGCATTCGTTATATAGTGTTCGTAACTTCAGGAGGTATTTTACATGCGGTTCAGGTTGATCGTTTCGTTCGTGCTGTTGGTCTGGACTGCCATGGCGCAGACCGACCGCGGCATTATTTCCGGCGCAGTTACCGACCAGTCGGGCGCCATCGTTCCCGCAGCCAAAGTGACAGCCACGCAAACCGACACCAACAGCGTGTTCACTACGGTTACGACATCTAGCGGTGACTTCACCATTCCGTCCTTGCCGGTGGGCGACTACTCGCTTCGAGTGGAGGGTACAGGCTTCAAGGCGTTTCTCGCAACTGGCATAGTGATCACCGCGGGCAACACGTCGACTGTTCGTGCGGTGCTGCAGGTGGGCGCAGTCGCGGAAACCATAGAGGTTAACGCCGGCGCCATCCAGGTGCAAACGGATAGCGCCAAGACACAGACCTCCATATCCAACAAGATGGTGGACGAGCTGCCACTGGTGGTAGGCGGCGCAATGCGCAGCGCTTTCGACCTGGCGTTGGCTGCGCCACAGACGAACCGTCCGCAGGGCACTCCTAACCAGGCTAATGAAGCCGACAAGGCTTTCTCGATCGGAGGCGGTCAGGCCGGCGCCTATGGCGCAAACCTCGACGGCGTCACCATTCTCACGGGGCGGCACAATCAGATACAGTGGGCTAGCGTCAACACGCCCTCGGTGGACGCGATCACCGAATTCTCTGTTGAAACCAACGGATTCAAGGCCGAGTACGGCCGCGCGCAAGGCGGGTTGATTACCTTCAGCTCGAAGTCCGGCACAAACGAGCTGCATGGCAGCGCCTACGAATTTCTCCGCAATAACGCGCTCGACAGCCGCCGCTTCTTCGAGGACCGCAAGGCGGTCTACAAACAGCACGACTTCGGATGGAGCGCGGGAGGTCCGGTAATCATACCGAAACTCTACGACGGCCGGAACAAGACCTTCTTTTTCGCCTCGATGGAATGGTTCCGTAACCGGGTCGGCGCAGGCAGCGATCGCTTCAGCGTCCCCACGCCGGAGATGTATCAGGGCGACTTTCGCAACTGGGTGGACGCAAGCGGCAACCGCATTCCCATCTACGATCCCGCCACCACGCGTCCCAATCCAAGCGGCAGCGGTTTCATCCGCGATCCCTTCGCGAACAACATCATCAACCCGAACCGGTTTGCTAACTTTTCAAAGGCCGTGCTCTCCCAAACGGGCAATGTCGCCTTTCCCAACAACGGGGCCGCGCCCGGCACATTCGCTTACGTCCAGAACAACTACATCAACAATACCGGCCTTGCGCTGGATCCTTGGAGCAAGTGGAGCATCAAGGGTGACCACAGCTTTGGCAGCAACGACAAGATCAGCTTCCTGTACAACGACGGGTTGCACGAACGGACTCCTGGCGCGGCCGGTTTTCCCGGTTTACCGTATCCGTTGAACACCAATCGCGTCTATGCCCAGACCTCGAACGTCTACCGCGGCACCTATACCAAGGTGATCAAGCCGACGATCGTGAACTACTTTTACATGGGTCTGAACTTCTACACCGACTCCAATCGCGCTCTGTCCTACGACCAGGGTTGGAGAGGCAAGGGCATTTGTCTCAAGGGCGCCTGGAACTGTGACTTGAACTTCCCGATCATCGAACTTTCCGACTACTCCACCTGGGGACCGGCGGCGCTCGACGGGTCCGATAATCTGGTTCGAACCTTCGGTAATGACACCACCTTCATTAGCGGAGCGCACACGTTCAAAGCCGGCTATTTGTACGAATGGATTCAGTACGGCGGATTTGGACGACAGAAGATCGCCGGACTGGTCCGTGGCGATCGCCTGAGCACCAGTGTTCCCGGTAATAACAACATCAATAGCGGCGGCGGTAATGGATTTGCTTCCTTCCTGCTCGGTCAGGGATACACGGGCGGCACCGAGAACGAGCGCTATGTCGGCCAGATCTTCGAAAGCCATGGGTTTTACATCCAGGACGATTGGAAAGTGAGCCCCCGCCTTAGTCTGAATCTGGGTCTGCGGTATGAATTCACCCGGCCTCCGCTCGAAGAGCAGGATCGGTGGAGCGATTTCGATCCTACGCGTCCCAATCCCGGCGCGAACGGTTTTCCTGGCGCTCTCAAGTTTGCCGGCTTTGGTGAGGGACGCGAGAACGCGCGCCGCATTACCAAGGGCTGGTACGGTGGCTTCGGACCGCGCATCGGACTGGCGTATCAATTGTCCCCGAAGACTGTGATCCGGGCAGGCGCCGCCCGCACGTTCGGCGTCGTCAAGGCGGTTACGGGGTCAACTCACTTCGATGGCGCGATCCTGGACGTCACGCGCAGCAGCACGGACAACGGCGTTACACCGCTGTTTCTCTACGACGATGGTTTGTTCTCTTATCTCCCGCCGCCCAGCACCAATCCGGCTTTCGCCAATAACCAATCGCCGGCGTACTGGGACAATGAGTCCGTTCGTCTGCCGGAAAACTATCAGTACACACTTTCACTGCAGCGGCAGGTCGGCTCGGCAGTAATCGAGGCGGCTTACAACGCAACCATGGGGGCGCATCTCGTCACCGGCCTGAAGCGCATTAATCAGGTGCCTTTCTCCGCTCTCCAAACCTACGGCCGCGATCTCCTGGTGAGCAACATAACCAGCCCCGCAGCAATCGCAGCCGGAATTCGCGCGCCCTATGCCAGCTTCACAGGCAATGTCGCCCAGGCATTGCGGCCCTTCCCGCAGTACCAGGACATCAACACCAGGAGCGGCCATGGCGACAAGAGCGGGCACTCCACCTATCACTCCCTGGTACTGAAGTTCGATCAGCGCTTCCAGAATGGACTCACGTTTAGAGTGTCCTATGTGCTCTCGAAGCTGTTGACGGATTCGGACAGCTATGACGCCGATAACAGCGCGGCGGATCACTACAACCGCGGCCTCGAGAAGTCGATTGGTCAATACGATCAAACCCACAGCTACAAGTTCGGCTATGTGTACGATCTGCCCTTCGGTAAAGGCCGGCGCTTCGTGTCGAGCGGCATCGGGGCAGCCATTTTCGGGAATTGGCGGATCGGCGCCACGCACGCGTATTCGAGTGGTTACCCCCTGAGCTTCACCAACAGCACAAATTACCTTGTGTTCGGAGGCCGCTCCCCGGCGCATGTCACCACCTACGAAGGATATATCGCCAACAATTCCAATCCGAACTGGAAAGGCGCCGATCGCTACTTTAATACGCCCGCTCAGTACGCCGTGGATACCAATCCGGCCCTAGCCGGAGTTCAACAACCGCTCACGTTCCTTGGGAATTCCACGCGCTACAGCCCCAAGGCCCGTGAACCGTGGCTCCTCGATGAGAATTTCTCCATCGCCAAGTCTTTCCCGTTTACCGAAAGTCTCCGGTTGGACTTCCGCTGGGAGATGTTTAATGCGCTCAATCGTGTGCGCTTCAATCCTGGCAACACGAATATCGAGAACAACACGTTTGGTCAAGTCACCAACACCTTGAACGACCCGCGACGCATGCAGGTTGGGTTGAAGCTGTATTTCTGATCGAGAGCGACCGCCTGGTCTCCTCTATCTGAGGGACTAGCCGGGCCTTTTCAAGAGCGGCAGGAGTCAAGCGCTGCCTGCCGTTCGGCCGAAACGCTCGCCCGTGTGCTTCTCTACCGCGTCCAGGTTCAGAGAAACTCCCAGTCCGGGCCGATCCGGGACGGCGAGCATGCCGTCGGTATCCAGGTCCCACCGTGTCTCGACGAGATCGTCGATGAATGGAGATCCGGTGAGGTACTCGACCATATCCGTATTACGGATCGCGGATGCAAGGTGCAGGTCGGCCGCAAGACCCAGCGCCGTGTTCCAGCCGTGGGGAATGAACCGCACGCTGTTGTCCTCCGCCATCCATGCGATCCGCCGCTCTTCGCTGATGCCGCCGACCTTGGTGGCGTCGGGTTGCACGATGTCGAAGGCACGCTGCTGGAGCCAGGGAGTGAAGGATTGTCTTCGGGTCAAGACCTCGCCGCCGGCGATCGGCACGGGCGACGTGTTGCGCAGCAGCACGTAATCCTGCAGGTGATCGGGAGCAAGCGGCTCCTCGAACCAATGCACCTCATAGTCGGCGAGCATGCGCGCGGTCCGCGCCGCCCACTTGTAGTCCTGCGGCCAGAAGGCGTCGCTGGCGCCGGCGTCGACCATGAGCAGGGATTCCGGTCCTACCGCCTCGCGCGCCGTGCGAACGATTGCCTCGTCCACAGCGAAGCTGCGTCGTCCGAAAGGTCCCCAGCCAATCTTGAAAGCGCGGAAGCCCTGGGACCGCACCGCTGCCAGACGATCGCCCATGCCCCGGCCCTCGCACATCAGCAGCGACGCATAGGGTCGGACCCGGTCGCGATACCGGCCTCCAAGCAGCCGGCCCACGGGCTGGCCGATGGCCTTGCCGAGAATGTCCCACATAGCAATGTCAATGCCGCTGATCGTGTGCGTGATCGACCCGCCCCGTCCCATCCAGAACGTATTCGCGTGCAACTTCTCGCTGACACGTTCAGGTTCGAGCGGATTCTCACCCAGATACAAAGGAGCGAGCACGTGCAATGCGCCTCGCACCAGCTCGTCGTTCGTGAATGCCGATCCCCAACCGCTAATACCTTCATCGGTGAATACGGCGATTAAAGTATGGACGCAGTCCTCCGGCCGAATCTCGTTCGTCCAGCCGCCTTCCGGTGTACCGCCGCGCAAGCCCGCCGACCGAACCTCAGTGATTTTCATGGTCTACCTTGACGCGAGTATAATCGGACGCATGTTACGACGCAATTTCTTGCACAGTGTGATGGCCGGGAGCGCACTCGCCCAGTTGGCGCGCGCGCAACAGCAACAGGCGGCCGCCCGTCCTTTTCTGGAGCGTTCCGCCGCCGGCCAGCCTCATCAGGGGAAGGTGCTTCTCGCGCTTCAGGCTCACTCCGACGATGTCCCGCTGTTCGCGTCGGGCACCGTGGCCAAGCTGATTGAAGAAGGTTACACCGGCTATCTCGTCCGCGCTACAAATGACGACATGGGCGACGCGCCCGGGCTCGGTACACCTGGAACGATCGGAGAGAACGTGCTCGGCAACGAGCGCGATACGATCGAACTCACCCGGCTTTTGGGTTGCAAACGCCACTTCGACCTGAACTACAACAACCATCGCATGGGCGACGTTTCGCTGAACGAACTGATCTGCCGGCTGATTTTCCTCATTCGCCTGCTCAAGGTCGATACGGTCGTTTGTTGGGATCCCTGGGCGCACGACGAAGAGAATCCGGATCATTACATGCTGGCTAAAGCCGTCGAAGCCTCCTGCTGGATGGCCGGGCGGGCTCACGATTACCCCGAGCACCTCGCTGCGGGTTTGGAAGTGAAGGAAGTGCGGGACAAATATTACTTTGCCCGCCGTCCTGAGATCACCCGTGTAGTCGATATCACCAAGCAGATCGATAAGAAGGTGGATGTCAACCGGGCGAATCAGGCCAAGGGACCGAACGGGCGGCTCGGATCACGGCTGCGGGCGGAACTGGCCAAGAAGAATCAGCGGCTGCCACTACTCGGTAACGATGACCTCACGGCCGATCGCAACTATATCAAGGAATTTGGCATGGCGCGCAGCCGTGAGCTGGGGAAGCAATACGGCGTGGAATATGCGGAGGTGTTCCACTACATCGGACCTGGCGCTTCAGGCGCCGG
>Ga0075421_100003939_pt1 | contig 17853 bp, 16 predicted proteins | sample SoiMetdeltSBSDD5_FD_75292 | JGI IMG/M metagenome (GOLD analysis project Ga0075421, IMG submission 75292) | Bulk soil microbial communities from a Populus tree surrounding site in Tennessee, USA - Soil MetaG P. deltoides SBSDD5 | ecosystem: Environmental > Terrestrial > Soil > Tree plantation...
GTCCATCGTCTCGTGCGCATCTCGCCGTTCGATCAGGACAAACGGCGGCACACCTCGTTTGCCTCGGTCTTCGTCTGGCCGGAGCTGCCCGAGGACGTGGACGTCGATATCGAGGAGAAGGACCTGCGGATCGACACCTATCGTTCGAGCGGCGCGGGGGGCCAGCACGTCAACGTCACCGATTCCGCGGTGCGCATCACGCACCTGCCGACCGGGATCGTCGTGTCGTGTCAGAACGAGCGATCGCAGCACAAGAACCGCGCACAGGCGATGAAGGTCCTCAAATCGCGTTTGTTCGATCTCAAGACGAAGGAGCAGGCAGCGAAGCTGGAACAGATCGGCGGCGAGAAGCGCGACATCGCGTTTGGCAGCCAGATCCGCAGCTATGTTCTGCAGCCCTACCAGATGGTGAAGGACCACCGTACCAAGGTCGAGGTAGGCGACCCCAACCGCATCCTGGACGGTGACGTGGATGGGTTCATCAAGGCCTATCTGATGAAAAAGGCCAACGGCACGCTGGGTGCACCAGACGAGCCTGATGAGGAGTAGGATAGCGGCGTATATTTGATACAGGAGCCGCGTTCGTGCGGCCCAGCTAGTCGAAACCCGCGTCGCTTGAAGGAGGTCCTCGTGTTCACTCTTCTGCGCCGGTACTGGAACGATCTGGTCAGCTACGACGGTGGCATGTCGTTGCTGCTCATCGATGGGCTTCTCCTCGTCCCCCTCATCATGGCCGCCTTCTTCTATCCCATTCAGGTGTTGGTCGGCGTGGGTGCCCTGCTGGTCGTGACGATCGCCGCGTACGAATGCGTGGCGCTGTGGCGGAAGCATCATCCGCACACCAACCCGCCTCACGCGCGGGTGTAGTCTCGGGCCGCCTGAAGGCGGCCCACAATCATTCGATCGCTGGAGGAGCTGGCACTGACGCTGGTGCCGGTGCCGGTGTTGGCGTGGACGTCGCAGACGAGGCCGGCTGCGTCCCGTTGATGAACGCTTCGGGCACGCCCGAGTCGAGCGTCACGAACACGATGTTGCCCGGCGCCTCGAACTGCGGCGGGTTCTTCCGGTCGGCGTACTTCTCGAGATACACCTTCATGAAGTCCATCCAGATCGGCAGCGCCGCGGCCGCGCCGGTCTCGCCGCTGCCGAGCGGCTTCTTCTCGTCGTAGCCGACCCACACGCCGACCGTGATGTTGGGATCGAAGCCGATGAACCACGCGTCGGTGTACTCGTCCATCGTTCCGGTCTTGCCGGCGAGCGGCCAGTCGAGCGCGGCGGCGGCTTGCGCCGTTCCGCGCTGCACGACGCCGCGCAGCAGGTTGGTCATCACGAACGCGGTATCGGCGCGCAGCGCCTCATGCGGCTCGGGGCGATTTTCAAGCAGGACGTTGCCCTCGCGATCGGCGATCGACATCACCGAGTACGGCTCGAGCCGCACGCCTTGATTCGGAAACGCCGAATACGCGCTCGTCATTTCGACCAGCGTGGCTTCAGCGGCGCCGAGCGCCAGCGACAGATACGGCTGATAGTCACCCTTCAACCCGAAGCGCTTGGCGTAGACGATCACTTCCTTGGGACCGAGATCCGCCATCGCCTTCACCGCGGGAATGTTGCGCGATTGTTCCAGCGCGCGGCGCAATGTGACGCGGCCCTCGTACTTGCGGTCGTAGTTGAGCGGCCGGTAGGGCGGCTGATTCGGCCCGGCCTCGTAGGAGACGGGCTCGTCGATGAACGTGGAGATCGGCGTGAAGCCGCGATCGATGGCAGCGGTGTAGACGAACGGCTTGAACAGCGAGCCCACCTGACGGCGAGCCTGCGAGGCACGATTGAACTTGCTGCGCGCAAAGCTGAAGCCGCCCACCATGGCGCGAATCTGTCCGGTATGGTTGTCGATGGCCACGAGGGCACCCTCGACCGCCGGCGGCTGCTCGAGCAGGAGCTCGTTCGGCCTGGTTCCGTCGAGCGACTTCACCTGAACCTCGATCAGGTCGCCCACTGTGAAGAGCTGCGCAGCCGACGTGCGCCGGGTCCACGCATACGCCGACGGCTTCAACTCGAGATCGTATGGGCCGATGCGCACGCGTGCGCTGCCTGCCGCGGCGGGCACGAATGTGACCACCGCGGGCACGATGTCGCCGGCGAGAATCGGCTGCGACCAGCGCTCGGTGTTGAACTTCTCGAGTGGACGGCCCTCGGCGACGATGTTTCGCGCCGGCTTCCTGAAGCCGTTCTTCCGTTTGTCGACGAGGCGCAGACCGCGGTCGATGGCGGCATTCGCCGCCTCCTGCAGCTCGACATCGAGCGTCGTCTGCACGCGCAATCCTGTTTGATACAGCGCATCGGCGCCGTACTTCTGCTCGAGCACCTTGCGGATGTCCTCGACGAAGTAGGGGGCAATCGATCGATCCGGTGTGGGCTGTCCGAGGAGCACCAGCGGGCGGCTCGCCGCCTCGGCTGCCTGCTCTCTGGTGATGAAGCCTTCCTCGGCCATGCGTGGAAGGACGTAGTTGTTGCGCCGCGCCAGCGTGCGATCGGGGTTCACGAACGGGCTCAGTCGCGCCGGGGTCTGGATGATCGCGGCAATCGTCGCCGCTTCTTCGAGTGTCAAGTCCTTCGCCGACTTGTCGAAGTACATGCGCGAAGCGGCTTCGACGCCATACGCGCCGTGTCCGAGATTGATCTGGTTCGCGTACAGCGTGAAGATCTCGGCCTTCGTATAGCGTCGTTCGAGCTGCACCGACACCAGCATCTCTTTCAGCTTCCGCTCGACGAGCGGCCACCCGGATCGCACGAAGACGCCGTTGTTCATGTACTCGCTCAGGAACAGACCACGCGCCAGCTGCTGCGTGATCGTGCTGGCGCCGAAGCGCTGCCCGTAGACGATGTCCTTGACGGCGGTGATGACGATGCGCGAGACGCTGAGGCCGAAGTGCTGCTCGAAGTCGCCGTCTTCGCTGGCGATGATGGCCTGGCGAAGCACGGGCGCCATGTCGTTGTAGCCGATCACGATGCGCCGCTCGATCGCGAACTCGCCGACGACCCGTTCGTCGCGAGCGAGAAGGCGCGTGATGGTGTTCGGCTGATAGTTGTCGAGGGCGCTGATTTCCGGAATGTCGTCGGAGAACGCGAAGAGCACGCCGCCGGCGGATCCGAGCAGGGCGGCGACGATGAAGAGCGCAATCAGGCCGGCGTTGCGCGCCACGCGCAGCACCAGCTTGCTCTTGGGCTTCGGCGAGGCAGGCTCACCGATATGGCCGATCTCCTCCTCGTCTAGCGGATTCATCTTCTTGAAACCAAAATGCTTATCGGCATTATACCCCGGCCGTCTTTGATAGTGTTACACTCACATTTGATGCGAGGGTGATCATGAAGTAGGGCCAGGCCATGCCTGGCCCTGGACGCCGTGCGCGATTCGTCATGAGGACGCAAGAGACATGAGCAAAATCATTGGTATCGACCTGGGCACCACCAACTCCGTTGTTGCCGTCATGGAAGGTGGAGAGCCGGTTGTCATCACCAACCCCGAAGGCAGCCGGCTGACGCCGTCGGTCGTCGCGTTCACCAAGAGCGGTGAACGGCTCGTCGGCCAGGTGGCGAAGCGCCAGGCCGTCACCAATCCAGAGAACACCGTCTTCTCGATCAAGCGGTTCATGGGCCGCCGCCACTCCGAGGTGAGCGAGGAGATGAAGATGGTGCCGTATCAGGTTGGTTCGGCACCGAACGGCGACGTGCGTGTGAAGACCGGCGACAAGGAATACGCACCGCCAGAGATCTCCGCGATGATCCTGCAGAAACTCAAGCAGGCGGCGGAAGAGTATCTCGGCCAGCCGGTCACCAAGGCCGTCATCACGGTACCTGCGTACTTCAACGACGCACAGCGCCAGGCGACGAAAGAGGCCGGCAAGATTGCCGGTCTCGAAGTGATGCGCATCGTCAACGAGCCGACGGCCGCCGCGCTGGCCTACGGGCTCGACAAGAAGAAGGACGAGACGATCGCGGTCTACGACTTCGGCGGCGGCACGTTCGACATCTCGATCCTGGAGGTCGGCGAGGGTGTCGTCGAGGTCAAGGCCACCAACGGCGACACGCATCTCGGCGGCGACAACCTCGATCAACGGGTGATCGAGTGGATTGCGTCGGAGTTCAGGAAGAGCGACGGCATCGATCTCAGCAAGGACCGGATGGCGCTGCAGCGCCTGAAGGAAGCGGCGGAGAAAGCCAAGATGGAGCTCTCCACCGTCATGGAGACCGACATCAACCTGCCGTTCATCACCGCCGATCAGTCCGGTCCCAAGCATCTGCAGTTGAAGCTGACGCGGGCCAGGTTCGAGCAGCTCGTCGAAGACCTGCTGCAGAAGACGGTGGGCCCCACCCGGCAGGCGCTTTCAGACGCCGGCGTCGATCCCAAGCAGATTGACGAGGTCGTGCTCGTCGGTGGATCGACGCGCATCCCGCGAGTCCAGCAGATCGTCAAGGACCTGTTCGGCAAGGAGCCGCACAAAGGCGTCAACCCCGACGAAGTCGTGGCCGTTGGTGCCGCCATCCAGGCCGGCGTGCTCGCCGGTGAGGTGAAGGATCTGCTGCTGCTCGACGTGACGCCGCTCTCGCTCGGCATCGAGACGCTGGGCGGTGTGATGACGACGCTGATCGGCCGCAACACGACGATTCCGACGCGCAAGAGCGAAACGTTCTCGACCGCCGCGGACAGTCAGACGAGCGTTGAAGTGCACGTGCTGCAGGGCGAGCGGCCGCTGGCCCGCGACAACCGCACGCTCGGGCGCTTCCAGTTGGTGGGCATACCGCCTGCGCCACGCGGCATCCCGCAGATCGAGGTCACGTTCGACATCGACGCAAACGGCATCGTCAACGTCTCGGCGAAGGATCTCGGCACGGGCAAGGAGCAGAAGATCACCATCACGGCGTCGAGCGGCCTGAGCAAGGACGAAGTCCAGCGGATGATGAAAGACGCCGAGTCGCACGCCGAGGAGGACAAGAAGCGGCGCGAGGAGATCGAGACGCGGAACAAAGCCGACGCGGCGGTGTACGGCGCCGAGAAGTTCCTTCAGGAGACCGGCGACAAGCTCGCGGCGGCGGACAAGTCGGCGGTGGAAAGCGCCGTCGAGGGCGTGAAGAAGGCGATCACCGACAACGATACCGCCGCCATGAACCGCGCGATGGATCTGCTCACGCAGATGCAGCACAAGGCGGCAGAGGCTCTCTACAAGAACGCCGGTGCTGCCGGTCCGGCGGGTCCTGGCGGTTCCGGAGAGCCCGGTTCAGCGGATGCCGCAGGTTCTCAAGGTGCGGGTCCGCAGGGGTCAGGTTCTCAGGGCGACGTGATCGACGCGGAAGTGGTCGATGACAAATAGAGCATTGGTGATTTGATGATCTTTGATTGGTGATTGCTGGTTGATTGGTCAGTGGTGATTGGTGATTGAGGACGTGGAGAAGAATCGGGAATCAACAGTCAACGACCAATCAACGATCGCCACGATCAAAATTCTCAAATGGATTTGTACATCGTTCTAGGCGTGGCGCAGGGCGCGACGGAGTCCGAGATCAAGCGGGCCTATCGTCGTCTTGCGCGGCGGTATCACCCGGACATCAATCCGGGTGATCACGCGGCCGGAGAACGGTTCAGGGAGATCCTCGAGGCGTACGAGACGTTGATCGATCCGGCGCGGCGGTCGCGCTATGACGCCGGGCATCGCAGCACGCAGACGCCGGGGCATCAGGCAGCCGGATTCGAAGGCTTCGATTTCTCGGCGCGCGGCGCCGACCACTCGGCGACCTTTGGCGACCTGTTCGCGGAAGTCCTCACCGAACGCGGCGGCCGATCGCCGGCGCAGCAGCGCGGCGCGGATCTGCACCTGGACATGCAGGTGACGTTCGAAGAGGCGATCGGCGGCATTCAGCGTGCGATCCCGGTCACGCGGCGCGAGAACTGCCGGACGTGCGCGGGAACGGGACGCACCCGCCTGAGCACCGGGTCCTGTCATCACTGCCAGGGCACGGGCGCGGTGCGATCGGTGCGCGGACACATGGTGTTCACGCGCGCGTGCACGGGGTGCGGCGGTACGGGGCAGCAGACGCCGCGGGCCTGTGAGCCGTGCGCAGGCACCGGTCAGGAGACGCGCAGCGAACGGGTGATGGCGCGGATTCCCCCAGGCGTCGCCGACGGCGATCGACTGCGGATTCCGTCGAAGGGAAACGCCGGTCTGCACGGTGGCACCGCCGGCGATCTGTATGTCACCGTCCGCGTCGCGGCGCACCCGCTGTTTCGCCGCGAGGGCGACGACCTCCACATGGTGGTGTCGATCGCCGTCCACGAAGCCGCGCTCGGCGCGAAGATCGACGTGCGCACGCTCGAGGGAAATGCCAAGCTGCGCGTGCCGCCGGGCACGCAGTCCGGTCAACGGTTCCGGCTGCGCGAACACGGTGCGCCGTCGACGAGAACCGGTCAGCGCGGCGATCTGATCGTCGAGGCACGCATCATGCTGCCGAAGCTGCTCGACGAACGCTCGAAGGAGCTGCTTCGGGAGTTCGGTCGTTTGAACGGCGAGAACGTGCGAGAGTGATGTGGCGAAACGGGCTGAACGCGGCAAGGCGTACTACATGATCAGCGCGGTGTCGCAGAAGTACGACATCCATCCGCAGACGCTGCGCCTCTACGAGCGCGAAGGCCTGCTCAAGCCGTCGCGCACCGAGGGCAATACGCGGTTGTACTCGGAAGAAGATCTCGAGCAGCTCGAGACGATCCTCACCCTCACACGCGATCTCGGTGTCAATCTCGCCGGCGTCGAAATCATCCTCAACCTGCGGCGCAAGATCGAACAGATGCAGGGCGAGGTGAATCAGTTCATGGACTACGTCAAGCGCGAGATGGCGCGCGGCATCGACGATTGGGAGCAGCGGCTCGGCACCGCGCTCGTGAAGTCGTCACCGACCGACCTCGTCCGGCGTACGCCGCAGCCGCCAGACACGACCAGCGAAGAAAGCAATCCGAAACGCCAGACGAAACCGTAAGGCGAGGATGCCGTTCGTAGGGGCGATGGATGCGTCGCCCTATTGGCCGGAAATGATTCGCAAGCCGGTGGGTGGGCCGGGCACGTTCGTGCTCGGCTGCCAGCCGCGTTGGACGACCTCGAAGTCGTTGGCCGTCAACGCGCCGAATGCCGGGTTGAGCACGTCGTTGTTCCAACGCGTGTCGAACGCTCCGCTGATGTACATGTCCGATCCGTTGTCGGCGACGATCAGTCCATATCGCTGCATCGCCCTGAGGATCTTCTGGATCTCGGGCCGGAATCCGGACAGGTCCCGGCCGGCCTTGAGGCGCAGCCGCGCGCCCATGGGAAGCGCGCCAGTCGTAGACCCGGCGCGATGGGAAGCCGGGTAGACGTAACCGTTGGTCGCCCGCACGGTGACGCGGAACGCGTGCTCGATTTCGCTCGGACCGAACACCTCGTCGTAGCGAACCAGCCCGGGCAGAATCGCCAGACCCGCGGCATCGGCGGACGTCCAGCCATCCGGGCGCCGGCCGTTCTGCGAGAGATCGAAGAACGCGCCGGACCCGGCGTGCCAGCGTGTGCCGTCGAAGAAGACGTTGTACAGCTCGTAGAGATGACGGTTGTCGCGATCGACGATCAGCAGGTGACGATCGCTGCTGCTGCGCAGGTCGACGTTGCCTGCCTGACCGCCTTCGATCCAATGTGCCTGCGTGATCGCCTCATCGGGGATCGGATAGAACGCGTAGCTCTGATCGGTCGTGTGATTCACGCCGTCGCTTTCATCCGAGTACACGAACTCGACGGCTTTCTTCGGTTGCGTCCCGTCGACCACGACGTACGGGAAGCCGTAGATCTCGTTGCTGCCGGGCGAGGCTTCGCCCCCGAAGTCCGGATGCAGCCGGCGCGTCGCGCCGATGAAGGCGATGAAGTTCGCGGATGCCGGATCGACCGGTGCCTGCGAAACATCCGCGTTCCACCAGTTGGTGCGGGGAAACAGCGGGAGAGGCCCGGGTAGAGGGCCGTTGAGCGTGGCCGCGGCCACGGCGACGCCGAATGCGATGACAGACGCCGTTGTGATGAAAGGCCGAAGCTGACGGAGATGGCGTGAACGCAACATCACCGTTGCAGTAGGCAACGCACGTGCCACGCACGTTGTGTGCGTTTCTTCAGAATGCGTGTCGCGAGCGCACACCATTTCTGTCGATCGACCATGCACTTCTTGCTCGTCCATGAACGTGCACCATCGCACCTTCGCACGATCGCACCCTGCCGGCGTGTGCCGTTCCGAGTTACCATGACTCGTGCCTTGCCCGCTGTGCGACGACTCGGGTTGGAAGCGGATCGATGTCGAAGGCGTCGCACGTGTCACGCGCTGCGACTGCGTTCGCGAGAAAACCGTGGACCAACGTCTGCGCGACGCGCGAATTCCACCTCGCTATCAGCGCTGCACGCTCGATAACTTCCTCACCTACCAGAATGAGGAGCTGCTGCGTGCGGTCGAATCTGCACGCCGTTTCTCCGAGGCGTTTCCGGTCGTGCAGAAGGGATTGATGCTGATCGGCCCTCCCGGGATAGGCAAGACCCACATCGCCGTCTCCGTGCTCAGGCATGTCGTGCGGCGCACCGGCGCGCGCGGTCTCTACTACGACACGCGCGCGTTGCTGAAGGACATCCGCAACACGTACAACCCGGTGACGCACACCGCGGAGATGGACGTCATTCGTCCGGTGATGGATGCCGAGCTCGTCGTCCTCGATGACCTCGGCGCGGAGCGGCTCACCGACTGGGTCGAAGAGACGATGAGCCTGATCGTGAATACGCGCTATAACGAGCGTCGCGCCACGATCTTTACGTCGAACTATGAGGACATTCCGGCCGAAGCGGTGGAGATGAACTCGTTGATCGTACGCGTGGGGTTCCGCCTTCATTCCAGGCTGAAGGAGATGTGCGAATTCCTCGAGTACGACGGCCCCGACTACCGCAACCTGCCGCCCAACGCCGGTGCCGATGACCTGTACAAGCTGTGGAAGGCCCAGCCCCGCCGCAAGCTGCCTTCTCGCGAGTTGCCGACCCGCGCGCAGGGGCAGGCGCGCGCCCAGCTCAAGACGCCGAAGCACGAGAAGACCGATCTCAAATGGTCCGGAGGTCGAGCGGGTTCCTGATGGCGCTGGGCCTCTACGTCCACATCCCTTTCTGCTCGGCCATCTGTAACTACTGCAACTTCAATCGAGGTCTCTTCGAAGGCGACCTCAAGAATCAATACGTCGCCGCCCTCCGCGAGGAAATTCGTCGCAAGGGCGACCAGGACGCCGCCGACACGATCTTCTTCGGGGGCGGCACGCCGTCGCTGCTCGATCCGGCGGAGGTTGGCGCCATCATCGACACCTGCCGCAAGTCATTTGCGGTCTCGAACGATGCCGAGGTGACGCTCGAGGCCAATCCCGAAACGATCACGGCCGAGAAGCTGGCCGCTTTTCGCGGCGCCGGAGTCAATCGTCTGAGCTTCGGTGTCCAATCGTTCAGGGACGAGGAGCTCCAGCGTCTGAGCCGTCTGCACTCAGCGGCACGGGCCAGGGACGCGTTCGCCATGGCGCGAGCGGCCGGCTTCGACAACGTCTCCCTGGATCTGATGATGTGGCTGCCGGGACAGTCGGTAGAAGAGTGGCTGATGTCGGTCGAGGGGCTGGTCGAACTTGGCCCCGAACACGCTTCGCTGTACCTCCTCGAGATCTATCCGAACGCGCCCTTGCGGGACGCGATGGCGCGCGGAAAGTGGCTGGTTGCCGCCGAAGACGAAGCAGCAGAGATGTATTTGCAGGCCATGGCTGCCCTGGACGCCGCGGGCTACGAGCAATACGAGATCTCGAACGTGGCCAGGCCCGGCCGGGAGTCGCGGCACAACGTCAAGTACTGGACCGACGGTGAGTGGCTCGGCTTCGGGTGCGGCGCACATTCAACCCGAAAAGGCGTACGTGAGAAGAATGTTGCCTCCACAACGGAGTACATTTCGCTCGTCGCCGCCGAAGGGCAATTGACGGGCGAGAGCCGGCGGCTCACCGCTCAGGCGCGACTGGAAGAGGCGCTGTTCATGGGGCTGCGTCTGACCCGGGGCATCGATCTGGCGGCGATGGACGCGCGGTACGACACCGACGTGTGGCGAGGGTACGGCAGCGAACTTCAACCATTCGTAGATCAGGGACTCTTGATCTATGATGGCGCCCATCTGCGCCTGACTCGGACGGGAATGCTTCTTGCCAACGAGGTCATGGCGGTATTTATCAATTCACCGGTACGTTAGGATTAGCGTCCTTTTCGAGGAGACGTGAAGATGCGACGACTGTCCGGAGTCCTATTGGCTGGCGCGGTTCTCATCCTGCCGGCGTTTTCGCAGACCGCTTTCGCCCAGGCCCCACCACAGAAGACGACGTATACGGGCGATATGGTCCTGGCCGCCTACGTGGTGAACGCCGACAAGGTCGGCGACTACGAGAAGGTGATCGCGACCCTCAAGGACGCTCTGGCCAAGTCTCCGCGGCCAGAAGCCAAGCAGCAGCTGGCCGGCTGGAAGGTCATCAAGAACGCACAGAACCAGCCGGACGGCAGCCCGCTCTACGTGCACATCATCACGCCCGTCAAAGACGCCGACTACTCGATCACCAACATCGTGTACGAGGTCGTCACCGACCCGGGCGAACGAACCAACTTCTACAACCTGTATCGCGGCGCATTGAAGCAGGCGCTGTTTGTGATTCAGGGTCCGCTGACCGCGGATTTCGCGAAGTAGACGACCGACCGCATACAATCGAAGCCACGGACGAGCGCAGTCTCCCTGGGAGACGCGCCGTTCGTGGCTTTTTTGTCGTAGGTCGCAGGGGCCGCTTCAGGCGGCCCGCTCACAGGGAGAAGTTCATGCGAGTCGTCCGCGCTGCGACGGCCATGTTGTTCATGTCGATCGCCGCGATCTCACTCGCTGCCCAGCAACCGCCGCAAACGCCGGTGCCCGGGCAGCCCGCGACGTCGTCGCAGACACCCGGTCAACAGCCCGCACCCAACCAGCCCGCACCCGGCCAGACCGTACCGGGTCAGCCGGCAGCTGGCGCGACCGGGGCCCCGGCGGCGCCGCCGCAGCCACGCACGTTCACCGCACCCGTTGGTCTGCTGTTCAACACCGTGCGCGCCGATCGCGTCGACGACTTCGAGAAGGCCATGGCCTACCTGCAGGCCGCGCTGGCCTCGTCCACGAACGAACGCGTGCGCGCGCAGGCGGCGGGGTGGCGAATCTTCAAGGCCACCGAAGCTGCTCCGGGCGGGGCCGTGCTGTACGTGTTCGCACTCGAACCGACCGTGATGGGTGCCGACTACAGCCTCGGGCGTATTCTCGCGGACGCGTATCCCGATCAGGCCAAGCTACGGGAGATCTGGAAGCTCTACTCGAGTTCGGTGACTGGCGGCAGCCTGCTCAACCTGACGCCGTTCAAGGCTCCGGCGCTGGATGCGGAAACGCCAGCGGCCCCGCCGACAATCGAGAAGCCCGAGAAGTAGAGGCGGACCTTCGGATAGGTCCGCCTTCGGACGAACCGGCCTTCAGAACTTGATGTTCAACCCCGCGTAGACACGATGAACCGTCTCGTGCAGCGGGTCGCCTCTCAGCGAAAACACGCGGTAGTCGACCCGCGCGCGAATCGGGCCCGCCAGCGAGATCTTCACGCCACCGCCGGTATTCGCCCCGAAGCTCGTCTCCGACTCGGTTCCCAGACGCTCGCGGAACAGTCCGCCGCCGGTGGTGAAGTACGGCTGGAAGCCGTGGATGGGGAAGGGCGTCTGCAGCAGCACGTTTCCCATGCCCGTGCGCAACGAGGGCGCCGCTTCGAGGTCGTCTTCCGAGGTGTCGGCGTACTCGAACTCGAACGCCACGACGAGGAATCCCGAGCCGATCGAGAAGCCTTTCACGGCGCGATTCGAGGGCGTGGCCGTCATGCCGATGAACACTGTCGCGTCGGCGAGGGCCGGTGACGCGATCGACAGGACGAGCGCAAGCGCGAGCAGCAGTCGGATGAGTCGCATATCGAATGATACGATCTCGTCCGTTATGGATGTGCGCCTGACCGAGGAGCAGGAGCTGCTGCGGCGCAGCGTACGCGAGTTCGCTGAGGCCGAGCTGCGCCCACACGTCAGGGAATGGGATGAGGCACAGCAGTTCCCCTCGTCACTGCTCTCGAAGTTCGCCGAGCTCGGCCTGATGGGAATCCAGTTCCCCGAAACCTACGGCGGGGCGGCGATGTCGTCGGTCGACTACTGCCTGTGCATCGAGGAGCTCGCCCGCGTCGATCCGTCGGTGTGCCTATCGGTTGCCGCGCACAATGGACTGGGCGCCTCGCATATCTACATGTTCGGGAACGAGGCGCAGAAACAGAAGTACCTCGTGCCTCTCGCGAACGGCGAGAAGCTCGCGGCGTGGGGATTGACCGAAGCCTCGTCGGGGAGCGATGCGGCGTCGATGCAGACGCGCGCCGTTCGCGACGGCGACGGCTGGGTGATCAACGGCACCAAGCAGTTCATCACGCACGGCAAGACCGGCGACACCATGGTCGTCATGGCAGTGACGGCGCGTGCGAAGGGCAGCCGCGGCATCTCCGCGTTCATCGTCGAGCGCGGTACTCCGGGGTTCCGCGCCGGGAAGAAGGAAGACAAGCTCGGAATGCGCGCGAGCGAGACGAGTGAAGTGATCTTCGAGAACTGCCGCGTGCCGGCCAGTCAGCTGCTGGGGACCGAGGGGCAGGGATTCATCAACGCCCTGCAGGTGCTCGACGCCGGACGCATCGGCATCGCCGCGCTCGCCGTCGGGCTCGCCCAGGGTGCGTACGAGGCGGCGAGAAACTACGCATTCGAACGGAAACAGTTCGGTCAGGCGATTGGCACGTTTCAGAGCATCCGCGCCAAGCTCGTCGACGCCGCGACGCGCATCGAAGCCGCGCGGCTCTTGACGTATCGCGCGGCGGCGATGAAGGACGAGGGCCAGCGCACGACGCTCGAGGCCGCGATGGCGAAGCTGTACTCGAGCGAGATCGCCGTCCGCGTCGCCGAAGACGGCGTACAGATTCACGGCGGCTACGGTTTCGTGAAGGACTACGTGGCCGAGAAGTACTTCCGCGACGTCAAGCTCACGACCATCGGCGAGGGCACGAGCGAGATCCAGCGCCTCGTCATCGCCCGGCAGTTGCTCTAGTGGTATGTCCTTCGTGAACCACTACCGGCCGCTTCGTTCTCGGCGCCGGACAATCGCGGTCGAGGGCTCGTTGTGACAAGTACTCGTTCAGCGTATACGGACCACTAAATGGACGTCGCCGATGGCGTGCTCACGGGTGACGCGCGCGCGGTCGCCCGTGCGATCTCACTCGTCGAAGACGATGCCGAGGCGGGTGCGGCGCTGATCGGCCGCCTGTACGAACACACCGGACGCGCCTATCTCATTGGCGTGACCGGCGCCCCCGGCGTCGGCAAGAGCACGCTGGTCGATCGTGTGGTCGCCGAGGCGCGTCGTGCCGGGCGCACGGTTGGCGTGCTCGCCGTCGATCCGAGCAGCCCGTTCTCGGGCGGCGCGATTCTCGGCGACCGCGTCCGCATGAGCGCGCACGCCCAGGACGCCGGCGTCTTCGTCCGCAGCATGGCCACGCGGGGCCATCTCGGCGGACTCGCCACGGCGACCAGCGATGCGGCGCTCGTCCTCGATGCAGCGGGCAAGGACGTCATCGTCATCGAGACGGTGGGTGTCGGACAGGACGAAGTAGACATCGTGCGCACCGCGGACGTGTCGATCGTCATCCTCGTGCCTGGCACGGGAGACGATGTGCAGGCACTGAAGGCCGGCATCATGGAGATCGCCGACATCTTCGTCGTCAACAAGGCCGATCGCGATGGCGCCGACCAGGTCGTGCACGCGGTGACGGCAAGTCTGTCGCTGCAGACCTTCGCGGCGGGGGAATGGCGTCCGCCCGTGCTCAAGACCGAGGCGGTGAATGGCGTCGGCGTCGACCAGCTCTGGGAGGAAATCTCGCGATTCCGTCAGCATCACGCCGATCGGCAACAGCAGCGGCGCAAGGCGAGTCACGAATCCCGGCTGCGCGGTCTCCTTGCGCAGCGGCTGGTCGAGCACGTCGAGAAGCGTCTGCCGTCTGGTGAATTTGCACGGCTCGTCGAGGCGGTGGCCGATCGCAAGACCGATCCGTACACGGCAGTCGCCAGTCTGATGAGCCAGGCGCTCGGCGCATGAAGGCCGTCCTGGATCACGTCGGCATCGCGGTGAGCGATATCGGTGCCGCGCTCGCGTTCTATCGCGATGCGCTCGGTCTGGAAGTCGAAGCCCCGGAGGATGTGATCACGCAGCGTGTGCGCGCACATCACATTCCGGCCGGCGGTCCACGTCTCGAGCTGCTCGAAGCCACGGCCGCGGACTCGGCGATTGCGAAATACATCGACAAGCGCGGACCTGGACTCCACCACATCACGCTGCGGGTGGAGGATATCCACGCTGCGCTCGATCACCTCAAGGCGCGCGGCGTGCGCCTGGTGGACGCGGAGCCGCGGCCCGGCGCAGAGCAGGCGCTGGTAGCCTTCATACATCCATCGGCCGCGCACGGCGTGCTCGTCGAATTGAAGCAAGCCCCAGCGAACACACCGCTGCTCGACGTGAAGCGCCTCGCCTTCGGTGACCTGCAGCTCACCATGCTCCACGACGGCGGGTTCAGGCTCGATGGCGGCGCGATGTTTGGCGTGGTGCCGCGGCCTCTCTGGGAGAAGCTGGCGCCCGCCGACGATCGCCATCGCATTCAGCTGGCGATGCGGCCGCTGCTCGTCGAGGCCGGCTGGGGGCGCATGATCGTGGACTGCGGCGTTGGAGACAAGATGCCGGCGAAGCAGGCCGACATCTATGCGCTGGCGCGTGAGCGGCACCTGGATCACGCGCTTGCCGAAATCGGTCTGACGTCAGCCTCGATCGACTTCGCGCTGGCCACTCATCTGCACTTCGATCATTTCGGCGGCGCGACCGTCCGCGAGAACGGCGCGTTGAAGCCGAGGTTTTCGAATGCCGCCTATCTGATTCGCTCGGCGGAATGGGAGGACGCGACTCACCCGCACGAACGCAATCGGGCCAGCTATCTGCAGGAGGACTTCGTTCCACTGAAGGAAGCCGGTGTCGTTCAGTTCTTCGACGATGACATGATCATCAAGCCCGGCGTTCGCGTCGTTCGCAGCGGCGGGCACACCGGACAGCATCAAGTCGTCTACATCGAGTCCGGCGGCAAGACGGCGGTCTACGTCGCCGACATGATCCCGACGACCGCGCACCTGCAGGACCCGTGGTTGATGGGCTACGACCTGTTCCCGATGGACACGCTCGCGTTCAAGAGGCGGTTCATCCGCGAGGCCATCGATCGTGAATACCTGATCCTGTTCGAGCACGATCCGCGCGTGTCGGCGGGGTACATCCGGGAGAACGCGAAGGGTCAGCGGTTCGTCGAGCAGGTGCTGTAAAATGATGGGTCCACAAACCGGGACCCGCCCTACGCTGTCGTAGGCGGGGTCTTGCTCTTGAGACCCGGCTTACTCATACATGGAACGAATCCAGATTGGCATCATCGGCGGCAGTGGTCTGTACGACATGGCGGAGGTCACCGACCGGAGTGAAATCGCGCTCAGTACACCCTTCGGCGATCCCTCCGGCCCTTACATCCTGGGCACGCTGCGCGGCAAGCGTGTCGCGTTCCTGGCGCGCCATGGAGCAGGGCATCGGTTCTCTCCGTCCGAGCTGAACTTCCGCGCCAACATCTTCGGCATGAAGATGCTGGGCGTCGAATACATCCTGTCGGCCAGCGCGGTCGGAAGTCTCAAGGAAGAATACGCACCGCTGCACATCGTCATCCCGGATCAGTTCATCGATCGCACCAAGGGGCGGGTCAGCACGTTCTTCGGCCGCGGACTGGTGGCACACGTCGGATTCGCGCACCCGTTCTGCAAGGTGCTGAGCGGCATTGCCGTGAACAGCGGCCGGCGAGCCGGCGCGACGATTCACCAGGGCGGCACGTACGTGTGCATGGAGGGGCCGCAGTTCTCGACGCTCGCCGAGTCGCGCCTCTATCGCTCGTGGGGCGCCGACATCATCGGCATGACCAACCTGCAGGAGGCCAAGCTCGCGCGTGAAGCGGAGATCTGCTACACGACGATTGCCCTCGTCACCGACTACGACTGCTGGCATCCCGACCACGATTCGGTGACCGTGGACATGATCATCGGCAACCTGACGGAGAACGCGAAGACGGCCCAGCAGATCATCGCCGGGGCGGTCGATGCGCTCCCCTACGAGCGATCGTGCGAGTGCGCGTCGGCCCTCAAGTACGCGCTCATCACCAGGCCTGACGCCATCCCGGCGCAGGCCCGGCAGGAACTTGCCCCGATTGTGGGTAAGTACCTGCAAGAACTCTGACCCCCTTCAAAGAGGACGCATTCAGAATGAACACCCGACGGTTCGATGTCACGGCGATCGGCAATGCCATTGTGGACGTCATCGCACAGGCCGAAGACTCGCTGCTGGCCGAGCACAAGCTGCCCAAGGGCGCGATGAATCTCATCGACGCCGAAACGGCGGAGGCGCTCTACGGCATCATGGGGCCTGGCAAGGAGGCGTCGGGCGGTTCCGCGGGGAACACGATTGCCGGCATCGCCGCGCTCGGTGGCAAGACGGCCTACATCGGCAAGGTCGCGGCCGATCAGCTCGGCGAGGTGTTCACACACGACATTCGCGCGGTCGGCGTCACCTACGACACCACGCCCCTCGTCGGCGGACTGCCGACGGCGCGCAGCCTGATCTTCGTGACGCCCGACGCACAGCGCACCATGCAGACGTTCCTCGGCGCCACCACGCAGCTCGGGCCGGAAGACATCAACATGGACTACATCACCTCGTCGAAGGTGGTGTATCTCGAAGGCTATCTCTGGGATCAGCCGCGTGCGAAGAAGGCGATGCGCGATGCCGCCATCCGCGCGCAGCAGTCGGGAGTGAAGGTGTCGCTCACGCTGTCGGACTCGTTCTGCGTGGCGCGCTTCCGTGACGAGTTCCTCGAGCTGGCCGAGAAGCACGTGGACATCCTGTTCGCGAACGAGAGCGAGCTCCTGTCGCTCTATCAGACCGACAACTTCGACGCGGCGCTCCAGCAGGTTCGCAAACACTGCGAGATCGCGGCGCTGACCCGCAGCGAAAAGGGCTCGGTCGTCGTCAACGGCGACGAGGTGCACGTCATCGACGCGGTCAAGGGTGTCAAGGTCGTGGACACCACCGGCGCCGGTGATGCCTATGCGGCCGGTTTCCTGTATGCCTACACGCAGGGCCGCGATCTCGGGACCTGCGGCAAGCTCGGTGGCGCGATGGCGGCAAAGGTCATCAGCCACTTCGGGCCGCGCTCCGAGGTCGCCGACATCAAGAAGATCGGCGCGTCAGTGCTTTAGGCTCGATATTCGGAAGGAACGCAGTCAGCAGGCCAATCGCCGGCAAAAACGAGCAGACTTTGTAGACGAAGTCGATGCTCGTCGAGTCGGCGAGCTGGCCGAGCAGAGCCGCGCCGATTCCGCCGAATCCGAAGGCGAACCCGAAGAACAGCCCCGACACCGCTCCCACCCGTCCAGGCACGAGCTCCTGCGCGAAGACGACGATCGCCGAGAACGCCGAAGCCATGACGAGCCCGATGATGATGCTCAGGACGTCGGTCCAGAACAGGTTCGCATAGGGCAGCAGCAGCGTGAACGGCAGCACGCCGAGGATCGACACCCACATCACGTACTTGCGGCCGATGCG